>Ga0209109_10001383_pt1 | contig 13390 bp, 9 predicted proteins | sample Rifsed10ft2_FD_184004 | JGI IMG/M metagenome (GOLD analysis project Ga0209109, IMG submission 184004) | Soil microbial communities from Rifle, Colorado, USA - sediment 10ft 2 (version 2) | ecosystem: Environmental > Terrestrial > Deep subsurface > Rock core/Sediment | place: Rifle, Colorado... | reverse complement strand
CGTTGGGGTGGCGGCCTATCGTGTGGTCGTGCGCCGCCGGTGGAAGAAGAGCGTCATGTGGTGCTGCGCGTGTGACAAAGTCCCTTACCGCAGCATCCGGGGACTTCGGCGATGATGGAGACTTGCTCCAGCGCCATCGCGGGCGGGGCTGTTTTTGCCACTGCCGGAACAACCGAACCGGCGGCGCAAGCCAGTTGCGCTCTGGGCGGGTGGGCGCTTCGGCGCGCCTGCAAGACAAAGCTGAGGTGGCTCGCGCTCAGCCAAACGGCAGGAGGCCGACAAGGGGCGTCCAACGGTATGGTGCGGCACGCGGGGCGAGCACCCAATGCCGCATTTACAGACCCTTTATAGCAAACGCTCTATCCCGGACACAATATCCCGATGTCCTCTCTTCCGTGGGATACTGGCCTGTCCCCAACCAAGACACACCATCCCAACCCCCGCGAAGTGCGGAAAGGCAGGTTACAATCAGGCGTGGCCGGTTGGTAAGGGATGCTATGCCAATCGTCTTCAACCGGCGCATGAAGGGCGAAATGGAAAGTTTTGAGTGTTACCTGCCAACCAGTGCAGAGAACTTCGCGGGCTGGTTCGAGAAGCGCACACAGGAGACCGCTGGCACGCAAGAATATCCCGCGGGACACGGCATCATTCGCCTGCTCCCGGCGCGGAGCGGGCCGCCGCCATTCCACTATCTGGGCCTTACTGTGGATGGGATGTCCGAAAAGTCCGGAACCCGCCATGTAGTACCGAATCTGATCCAGGTTACCATGCAACCGGTGGGTACGGGGGAACGCACGGTCGTGCGCGGGACATGCCACGAGTTGGCCGTTAGTTCCTATTTCGTCCAAATCTTTTCGGACATCTTCACCGAATGGGCTCACACCGACCCCGAGATCTATTACCACCAACAGCCGAAGAAGGAGCACGTCCTGGGCCAGCTGCGGCTCAAGACGAACCTGCAGGCCTTTGAATCTGAACTGAAGGAATTTGCGGGCGCTTATCAGGACGAATATGTCCGGGCGGTCATGGTCTGGGAGCGACGGGATCACCTTCTCAAACCCGGTCAGGCGATTGACCGTCGGCGGCAACCCATCGACTGGCATAAGCAGCGGTCGTGGGACATCAGATTGCAGTTGCGGATGAGGCATGGACCGTGGCAAGGGATACACGAGATTGCGCTGGATGTTGAAGCCAACCGCGTTTCCGGCAAGTATCCTCTGCAACTCGCCGTCACGCTGCAGGACTTCCGGTACAAAGAAGTGGAACCGTTTGTGAGTGCTTTCCTGTCACGGTGCCGGGAAGTGTGGCGAGTTGCGCCCGAGACCCCACCTGCGCCGCCCAGTCTCTCGCCCGCAACTCCTGGCGCCCTGGAGCGAGGTGAGAAGACAGAGGCCATCCCACCCTGGGAGCAGATTCCCGATCATTTGTGGGACCGGCAAGCGCTCAAACTGTGGTGGGAGGGCTACACCTGCCCGGATATTGGGGGGATCATCCATCAATCCGCGAAAACCGTGCTCAACCGGTTGAGCGTGCTGCGGAAAACCCATGGCGAACCGCTCGTGCCGACTGACAAGCAACGGCGACAGAAAAGGATAAGAGTCGGGACATCGGGATAATGACTCCGGGATAGACCGTGTGCTAGATTGGCGGCGTACTCACATGTGTACGCCGCTTTTTTTATTGAGGCGATCGGCCTCAACATGAGCAAGGAAGATGCTTGCTTAGCGTGTGACCTTGGCCGATCCGCAGCGGCGGCGTGAATAACAGGACGGTGCAATCACCATGAACACAGCAGGAAGGCCTATGCCAGCGAACTTGCCGCCTCATACCCAAAGTCTGGCAGACAAACTTGGCGAATTACGTCAACGCTCGGGTTTGTCATTCGATAAACTGGCTGAACGCTCGTTTACCAATGTGAGCTACTTGCATGCCCTGGAGAGCGGCAAGAAAGCGCGCCCCTCACGCGACATTCTGATCCGCATCGGCTTTGGGCTTGGCGTTGACCCTGAGTTGATCGATGATATGCTCATCACAGCCGGACATCTGCCGCTGTTTGAGGGTCCCAGACTCAAGTAGCACTGAGGATCCGCCGTTGAGGGGAATCGTTCCCCAATCCCGTGGCCCTTGGCGGCATCGTGCCTTTTGGCCCGGGCCCTCGCGCTACACCGGCTGTGCTGAGGCGCGTCTGGCCTTTCTTGACCCGAAGCGGCGCTCTGAGTTCAGGGTGAGCTTGTCCATCGGCGAACTATTCTCATAGCGCGCCTGCACTAACTGTTGCGACAAATGCAGGTAGCGTTGCGTCACCACCAGGCTCTCATGACCGAGGATCAGTTGGAGAGTCCGCAGGTCGCCCCCGTTGGTCAGGTAGTTCACGGCGAAGGTGTGCCGCATCAGGTGCGCATGCAGGCGGCTGATGCCGCTTGCGATCCTGAGCCGCCGGACGACTTGCTCCAGGCTGTTGCGGGTCATCGGCTCTCCGTCCGGCGCCAGGAAGACGTGATTGAATTCCTCGCGCCGCGGTTTCGCCCGATGCATGTGGATGTAGCGCATCAGGGTCTGGGCACAGCGTTGGCCGAACGGCACGATGCGTTCCTTCTGCCCTTTCCCCATTACCTTGAGTTGGCGCCGCTCCATATTCAAGTTAGGGATGCGCGCTTCAGCCACCTCGCTGATGCGGAGCCCCGTATCGAGCATCAACATCACGATGGCGTACTGCCGCGCGCCCAGTTCGGTGCCGGGATTGATTGTGGTCAAGAGTTGCTCGATCTCCGCCGGCGTCAGCACCTCGACCACGTAACGCGGCACTTTGGGTACTTCCAGCTCCTCGAATGGATTAGAGAAGCCCTCACCCGTCAGCCAGGTCCCAAAACCGCGTAGGATTTTGACTTCCTTGCAAATCGTGAAAGGCGACAGCTTGGCTTGTTCGACCGGCTTATGCGGGTGGCCCTCCCACTTGGTCGTCCGGTTTTGGAGATGGTAGACGTAAGCGTGGAGGCGCTCCCTGGTGAGGTGGGAAAGTTTCACCGTATCGCCACTCTTGCCGCCGTTCGTCAGGTGGCGGTGAAACCGGTTGAGCGCGCGCTGACAGCTGCTCACCGAATCCGGCGTGCAGCCGCGCCGCTGCATGCTCCCTAGATAGAAGTCAATCAACATGGTCAGAGTGGTTGTGGACATTTTGCTCTCGGCTCGGGTTTTAGGTTTGCGTGACATTGTAGTGTGCCTCCTGTCTGAAATCTATTGCCTGCTGTTTGCCAGCCTTGACGGACACTTGCCGGTGTTGGCCGGGACTTGCTGCTATTTGCTCGTATTTGCTGGCGCAAAACAGGAGGGGGGCAGGACCCTGCGTACCTTTGTCGTATGAGGTTCTTCCGTACCTCATTCGAGATACGTAAAAGCGGCCAAGGTTCTGCCCAGGAGCACAGACCCTTGGCCGCTTTCGAAAGCGGAACCTCATTCAGGAGGCGACGGGCGGATTTGAACCGCCGAATGAGGGTTTTGCAGACCCTTGCCTTACCACTTGGCGACGTCGCCGAGGAACTGGCCGCCATTGTAACAAAGCCACGGGGTTGGCGCAAGATCACTTTGCGTGCTTTGCGCTACAATCCACCGTATGGACTCCCTCGTGGGTGTCGTCGAGCGCGTCACCTACTTCAACCCCGAGACCGGCTACTCCGTCCTCCGCCTGACCGTCCGGGGCCAGCCCGACCCCGTCACCGTCGTCGGCGCGCTGCCGGAGACCACGCCCGGCGAGCACCTGCGGCTGGAGGGCGCGTGGACGACGCACCCCGACTACGGCAGACAATTCAAGGCCGAAAAGTGTGAGCAGGTGTTGCCCGCCACGGTCGAGGGCATCCGCCGCTATCTGGGTTCCGGTCTCATCAAGGGCGTCGGCCCCAAGACCGCAGAGAAGATCGTTAAGGCATTCGGGCCGGAGACGCTCAACGTCATTGACAGTGAACCCCACCGTCTGCGCGAGGTCCCGGACATCGGCCAGAAGCGCTACCAGATGATCACCGCCGCGTGGGAAGCGCAGAAGGCCATCAAAGAAGTGATGGTCTTCCTGCAAGGGCACGGCGTGAGCACCGGCCTCGCCGTCAAGATTTACAAACAATATGGAGACGACTCGCTTGCGATCGTGAAGAACGATCCCTACCGCCTCGCGCGCGACATCTGGGGCATCGGCTTCAAGACCGCGGACAAGATCGCTCGCGCGCTCGGCCTGCCCCCGGACGCGCCGACGCGCGTTGAGGCCGGAGCGGCCCACGCCCTCAGCGAGCTGGCCGACGACGGGCACGTCTACGCGCCCCAGCCGGAACTTATCAAAACGGCGTCGGGTTTGCTCGACGTGGCCTCCGACCTCCTGCCCCCTGCGCTCGATCGGCTGGAGGCCGATGGCCGCATCCGGCGCGAGACCTTGCCTGGTAGAGACGACCCGCCGGGTCGCCTCTACGACACTGCCGTCTATCTCACTCCATTCTATCAAGCCGAGGTCAACGCCGCCGCACGGTTGAAGGCTCTCTTGGGCACGCCGGATATGTTTGGTCGCCCCGCCTCCCGCCTCTCCGACTTCGCCGACTCTGATTGGGACGCCCTGTTTTCACGCGAAGCGGTTACCTCCGTTTCCCCATCCGCTGCCGAACTCTCCGCTGCACAAATCGCGGCGGTGCGGGCCGCGCTCACCCACAAAGTCTGCATCCTCACCGGCGGCCCCGGCACGGGCAAGACCACCGCGCTCCGCGCCCTCATCCGCCTGCTCGAACTTCGCCGCCATCCGGTGGCGTTGGCCTCGCCCACAGGCCGCGCGGCGAAACGCCTCTCGGAGGCCACCGGCCGCCCGGCGCAGACCATTCATCGTCTGCTCGGCTTCTCGCCCACGGAGGGCTTCACGTTCAACGAACAGCGCCGCTTGCCCGCGCACCTCGTCGTCGTGGACGAAGCCTCGATGCTCGATCTGATCTTGTTCAACAACTTGCTGAAAGCCGTTGACCCGGCGGCGCACCTGCTGCTCGTCGGCGACGTGGATCAACTGCCCTCCGTCGGCGCGGGGGACGTGCTGCGCGACCTCGTGCGCTGCGGGCGCGTGCCGGTGGTGCGCCTGACGCAGATTTTTCGGCAGGCGGCGGACAGCCACATCATCACCAACGCGCACCGCATCAATCAAGGGAAGATGCCGCTCTTTGAAAAAGACGCGCGCGACTTCTTTTTGTTCGCGAAGGATGATCCGGAGCAAGCGGCGGACTGGGTGGTGGACGTGGTGCAGAACCGCATCCCGAAGAAGTTCGGGCTGAACCCGCTCGAAGACGTGCAGGTGCTCGCGCCGATGCACCGGGGCGCGGTCGGGGTGGGGAACTTGAATGGGCGACTGCAGGCCGCGCTCAATCCGCCCACGCCCGGCAAGGCCGAGCAGCAGATCGGCGGGCGCGTGCTGCGCGCGGGCGACCGCGTGATGCAAATCCGGAACAACTACCAAAAGGAAGTGTTCAACGGCGACACCGGGCGCCTCGTGGACGTGGATCTGGAGAGCCAGACGCTGACGGTCGAGTTCGATGGCCGCCCCGTGTTCTACGACTGGGTCGAGGCCGACGAACTGCAGCACGCCTTCGCGGTGAGCATCCACAAGGCGCAGGGGTCGGAGTTCCCGGCGGTGGTGATCCCGATGCTCACCCAGCACTACCTGATGTTGCAGCGCAACCTGTTGTACACGGCCATCACACGCGCGAAGCAGTTGTGCGTGCTCGTGGGCACGCGCAAGGCAATTGGGATCGCCGTGCGCAACGCGACGGTCGCGCAGCGCTGGAGCGGGCTGGCAGCGCGGCTAGCGTTATAGACTTTGCCAGCGCACTCAGCGTTCGGCGATTTGCATATTTGGGAGGGATACGTACAATCGCACTCCCATCGGTTGCCCCTCGCCTAGGCCGGATGGGCCGGATGGGCCGGGGGGCGCACAGGCTAAAATTCTGAGCATTTAGGAGGCTACCATGACCACGTATGTCCGGGGGATTGACGTCTCGCGCTATCAGCCAAAAGTGGATTGGGCGAAAGTGAAGGCGGCGGGCGTCGCCTTCGCCGTGCCGAAAGCGTCGCAGTCGAACTGGGCCGACACTATGTTCGCCACGCACTGGGCGGGCGCGAAGAGCGCGGGCCTGCTGCGCGGCGCGTACCATTTCTTCGTCCCGGATATGGACCCGCTCAAGCAGGCGGCGGCCTATCTCAAAGCGCTAGGCTCGGACCCCGGCGACTTGCCGCCCGTGCTGGATGTAGAGGCCAAAACCACCAACCCGGCCCAACTGGCAAAAGACGCGGAGAAGTGGCTGGCGGAGGTGGAGAAGCAGCTTGGGAAGCGGGCCGTCATCTACACCGCCGCGTGGTACTGGAACAGCACTATGTTGATTGGCGGCAAATATCCGGCGTGGGCCTCCGAGCGGTCTGTGTGGGTGGCCGCCTACCCGGTCAAGGACGGCACGCCCACCCTCGAGCAGATCGCGCAGGGCAAATACAAACCCCTCCTGCCAAAAGGCTGGGACAAGTGGGCGTTCTGGCAGTATTCGGAGAGAGGGCGAGTGGACGGCGTCGCCAATCCCGAGGGCAAGCCTGCCAACGTGGACTTGAACGTATTCGAAGGCACGCTGGAAGACCTGGGCAAATTCGCGGGCCTCGACCCGGCCCGCCTCGCCGACCTGCCCAGCTACGAGGCCCCGGTGTCGTTCGCCGCGCCGGGGATGATGGAGGAACCGTCGCACGGGGATGCCGAGGCTGTCACCGGCTCGGCCAGGCTGGCGGAGGCGATGGAGGCCGGTGCGGCGGCCAGGCCCGCGAAGAAGCCCGCACGCAAACCGGCGAAGAAGGCCAGGAAACTGGCGAAGCCCGCGAAGAAGAAGGCTGTGAAGAAGCCTGCGAAGAAAGCGGCCAAGAAGATGACTGCTAGAGCCGCCAGGAAACCAACCAAGAAGTCTGCCGCGAAAACCAAGAAACGATCCACTGCCTCGCGGCGGAAGAAGAAGTAGGTCTCGTCGGTGACCCTGTTGGTCAACACGCGACGCACTGCAAAGTGCGTCGCGTGCATTTATGGGCGTGTTCTGCTGATCGGCTTGGGTGGTCTGGCCGCCCTTCTGCCGGATCAGAGGGTGACAAAGATTACGGCCAGCCCAACTGCCAGCGCACTGATCGCCAGAGCGACAGGCAGCCAGCGCCGGGAAAGCCCGGGGCGATTCACCTGGGCGCTTTTAACGGCCCGGCGATTCGCCGCTTCTTCCAAGAGTTCTGCCTGGTGGCTACGAGCAAGCATTTGCAGCGTGATGGGGTGGTTCATATCAGCCTCCTCAGTTGGTTTTCTTGTCAGTACCATAGCGCCCATCCGCTTGCGAAACTTGCGATTATTTGCCAAAAATTCCCCAAATTGCCTGCATTGCGCTATACTCGGCAGCAAACCGGGTTCCTGAGCGCTTGTTTGTCGAGGAGAAGCCCCCTTTGAGCCGCACCTCCGCCGTCTCCCCAGAGAAATTTGCCACCTTCGGCGACCTGCTCAAATACCTGCGCCGCCGGGTGGGCCACACCCAGCGTGAGCTCTCTATCGCAGTGGGCTACAGCGACACGCAAATTAGCCGCATGGAGCAAAACCGGCGCCCGCCCGATGCGGCGACCCTCGCCGCCCGGTTTATCCCGGCGCTCCATCTTGACGATGAACCCGAGTGGGCGGCGCGCTTGCTGGCGCTGGCGGTTGAGGCGCGCCGCGACGATTCACCCACGCCGGACGCTACCAACTCCTCACCGCCACCGCACAACCTGCCGCTCCAATTGACCAGTTTTATAGGGCGGAGCAAGGAATTGGCCGACGTCGAGCGGCTCCTCTCGGCGTCCCGCCTGGTCACATTGACTGGCCCCGGGGGTTGTGGCAAGACGCGGCTGGCGATACAGGTGGGAATGGCGTTAGTGAGAGAATACTCTGACGGGGCCTGGCTCGTCGAGCTGGCGCCCCTAGCGGACCCGGCGCTTGTTCCGCAAACGGTTGGCGTTGCGCTGAGCATTCGCGAAGAGGGCGGGCGCCCGATCCTCGCCATGCTCACGGACAGCCTGCGCACGAAAAATCTGCTGCTCGTTTTGGACAACTGCGAACATCTCGTCGCAGCCTGCGCACAATTGGTGGAGACGCTGCTCCGCTTGTGCCCGACCCTGCACATCCTCGCGACCAGCCGGGAAGCGCTGGGTGTGGTGGGCGAGACGACTTATTTGGTGCCGCCACTCACCCTTCCCGCCGTAAATCGGCCACTTGACCTCGAGACCCTGATCCAGTCTGAAGCGGGCCGGCTCTTCGTCGAACGGGCTGCCAGAGCCTCACCTGGTTTTGCGATGACCGATCAGGACGCGACTGCCGTGGCGCAGGTCTGCCACCGGCTTGATGGGCTGCCGCTGGCGATTGAACTGGCGGCTGTGCGCGTCAAGATGTTAACGGTGGAGCAAATCGTGGAACGCCTGGAGGATCGCTTCCACCTGCTTACGGGCGGCAGCCGCACTGCCCTGCCACGCCATCAAGCGCTGTCGGCGCTCATTGAGTGGAGCTATGACCTGCTTTCGGAGGCCGAACGCGCCTTACTGCGGCGGCTGTCCGTGTTTGCGGGTGGCTGGACGCTGGAAGCGGCGGAAGCGGTGTGTGGTGATGGGGGTGCAGGTGGAACTCTTCAGGCTTCTGATGTGTTGGAACTGTTGACCCAGTTAGTGAACAAGTCGCTCGTCGTCGTCGAGCGTGAGCAGGGCGAGGAAGCGCGTTACCGCATGTTGGAGACGATCCGCGAATATGCGTTGGAGCAGCTGGCCGCCAGCGGCGGGGCCGAAACCGTCCGGCGGAAACATGCGGAGTCCTTTCTGGCGCTGGCGCAGGAGGCTGAACCCCAACTCGCAAGCGCGGCGCGGGGCGTTTGGCTGGAGAGGCTGAAAGTAGAGCACGATAATCTGCGCGCGGCGCTCCGCTGGGCCAAAGAAAACGGGGAAGCGCTGATAGGGTTGCAGTTGGCGGGCGCCTTGCATTGGTTCTGGTGGTTTCAGGGTTATTTGAGTGAGGGACGTGGCTGGGCGGAGGGGGCGCTGGCCCAGACCGGAGCCTTGGGGGTGGGACTGCCAACGGCGGCGCGGGCGAAGGCGCTGTGGTCGGCGGGAGACCTTACGTGGCTCCAGGGAGATTATGCGGCCGCACGTATCCTGCTTGAGGAAAGCCTGGCCATCGCGCAGGCGTTAGGCCCCTCGGGCAAGCAAAACCTCGCTTACGCACTTTTGGTGCTAGGGTTGGTGGTGCGGGATCAAGGCGATCCAGTGGCGGCGCGCCCTCTGCTGGAAGAAGGCGTGGCAACATGTCGGGAAATCGGAGATCGGTGGGCGCTCGCTTTATCGCTCGTCAGCTTGGGGCGCACCGTGACCCTTTCGGGCGACCCTGCCGCCGCGCGCTCCATCCTTGAGGAAGGCCGGACGATATTTCGAGAGATAGGGGATAAATGGGGCCTGGCCGTGTCGCTTAACAACCTGGGGCTGGCGGCGTTCCGCGAGGGCGACTATGGCCGGGCAACCACGTTATACCAGGAGGGCGTTGCTCTATTCTGGCAAGTCGAGGAGCGAATTTTCACCATCCGCTGCGTAGAAGAGCTGGCATGGGTGACCTGCAGGCAAGGCAATTACGGACGGGCGGCGCGGCTGTTTGGGGCAGCGGAGGCCCAGCGCGAAGCCTTCGGCGCTTCGATGCCTCCCGCTGCACACGCCGAACATGACCGCCATGTAGCCGGCGTCCGCGCCCAACTGGACGAGGCGACCTTTGCCGCGGCGTGGGCCGATGGCCGGGCGATGACGATGGAGCAGGCGGTGGCGTATGCATTGGCAGCGGATCGCTCCGCGTAACCGCTTCGCGTGTAGCGGATGGGGGTGTCATCTGTTACACGCGAAGCGGCTACAAACTCCGTTGCCGACCTCCCCCGTTCCCTTTCTTTCGGTTATACTTGCCCTCGCGGGAGACTCAGTCTCCCGCGAGCCGCGCATGGTCTAAAGACCACTGCGTCTTCGCGCAGCGAACGGTCTTCCGATGGACACCTCCCACATCCGCAACTTCTGCATCATCGCGCACATTGACCACGGCAAGTCCACGCTCGCCGACCGGCTGCTGCACCTCACCGGAACCGTGCCCGACCGTGACACGACCGAGCAGATCCTGGACTCGATGGACCTGGAGCGCGAGAAGGGCGTGACGATCAAGGCCTCGGCCGTGCGGATGAATTACACCGACGCCAGCGGCAACGCCTACGAGATGAACCTGATTGACACGCCGGGCCACGTGGACTTCGCCTACGAAGTCAGCCGCGCGCTCGCGGCGTGCGAGGGCGCGGTGCTCGTGGTGGACGCGACGCAAGGCATCGAGGCGCAGACGCTCGCCAACCTGTATCTCGCGCTCAACGCGGGCCTTGAGATCATCCCCGTCGTCAACAAGATTGATCTGCCCTCCGCCCGCCCAGACGAGGTAGCGCAGGAAATCGCCTCGCTGCTGGGTGGTCAGCCGGAAGAGATTCTGTGTATTTCAGCCAAAGAAGGGACAAACGTCCCCGCGCTGCTCGAAGCCATCGTCCAGCACGTCCCGCCGCCGAAGGGCGATCAAGCCGCTCCCCTGCAGGCCCTCATCTTCGACTCGCATTACGACTCGTACAAGGGCGTGATTGCTTACGTGCGCGTGGTCGGAGGAAGGATCGGGAAGACGGATCAATTCCGGCTGATGGCGACCGGCAGCGTCAGCGATCCGGTCGAGATCGGGACGTTCTCGCCGGGGATGACGCCGGCGAGCGAATTGAGCGCGGGGGAGGTGGGCTACATCGCCACCGGGCTGAAGACCGTGCAGGAGTGCCGCGTCGGCGACACGTTGACGCTCACCGCCAACCCCGCCTCCGGGCCGCTCCCCGGCTACCTGAAAGTGAAGCCGATGGTGTTCGCCGGGATCTATCCGGTCGAGGGCGAGGACTATCAGAATCTCAAAGAGGCGCTGGAGAAGTTGCAGCTCAACGATGCCTCGCTCGTCTTCGAGCCGGAAACCTCGCAGGCGCTGAACTTCGGGTTCCGCTGCGGCTTCCTCGGCCTGTTCCACATGGAGATCGTGCAGGAGCGTTTGGAGCGCGAGTACGACCTCGACATCATCGCCACCGCGCCCTCGGTCGAGTACGAGGTCACGCTGACGAACGGCGAGAAGCTGCTGATTGATTCTCCCGCCGACCTCCCCGACGAAACCACCCTCGCCGCCGTCGGCGAGCCGTGGATGCGCATCCAGATTTTCACGCCCGAATCTTTCTACGGGACGATCATGGATTTGGTCACGAAGCGGCGCGGGATTTTCGTGGAGCAGGAATACCCCGCGCCGGGGCGGGTGTTGCTGACCTACGACATCCCCCTCGCCGAAATGATCGTGGACTTCTACGACCAGTTGAAGTCGCGCACGAAGGGCTACGCCTCGCTCGACTACCAGTTCCACGGCTACCGCCAGGAAGACCTGGTCAAACTGGAGATTCTAGTGAACGAGGAACCCGTGGATGCCTTGGCCGTCATCGTGCACCGGGACGAGGCCTACAACAAGGGGCAGGCGCTGGTGACCAAGCTCAAAGACCTGATCCCGCGCCAGCAGTTCCAGGTGCCGGTGCAGGCCTCGGCGGGCGGGCGCGTCATCTCCCGCGCCAACGTGCGCGGTATGAAGAAGGACGTATTGGCGAAATGCTACGGCGGCGACATCACGCGCAAGAAAAAACTGCTCGAAAAGCAAAAGAAGGGGAAGAAACGTATGAAGATGGTGGGAGCGGTGGAGATCCCCCAGGAAGCGTTCATGGCTGTGCTGAAGCTGGGAGAAGAATAGCGGCGTAAGGGAGTTGTCGAATCAGTGCCCAACGCGAAAGCAGGTGACCAGGACGTCGTCATCGTCGGCGCGGGCCCGGCGGGGCTGACGGCGGCGGTGGAACTGTGCCGCGCCGGAAAGCCGGTCACTGTCCTCGAAAAAGACCGGCTCGTGGGCGGCATCGCGCGCACGGAAACCTACAAAGACTACCACTTCGACATTGGCGGACATCGTTTTTTCACCAAGATCGGCGAGGTCGAGCAATTCTGGCGCGACCTCCTCGGCGCGGACTTCCTCATCCGCCCGCGCATCTCGCGTATCTTCTACCGGGGCAAGTTTTACGATTATCCGCTCAAGCCTTTTCAGGCGCTCGCCAACCTCGGGCTGCTCACCAGCGCGCATGTCGCGCTGAGCTATCTGGCCTCGCAAGTCTTCCCTTACTCGCGTGAGGACACGTTTGAAGAGTGGGTGTCCAACCGCTTCGGCAAGAAGCTCTACAGCATTTTTTTCAAGACCTATACCGAGAAAGTGTGGGGCATCCCCTGCTCGGAGATTCGCGCGGAGTGGGCGGCGCAGCGCATCCAGGGCCTGTCGCTCCCGGTCGCCATCCGCAACGCACTCTTCGGGCCGCAGGGGCAGGAGATCATCAAGACGCTCATCGAGCAGTTCCACTATCCGCGCCTCGGGCCGGGGATGATGTGGCGCAGGGCCGCCGAGTTCGTAGAAGCGCGCGGGGGATGCGTCGAGCTGGAAACCGATGTGGTCTGCGTGCACCATGAAAATGGGCGCGTCGTCTCCGTGGCCGCGCGGCGCAACTCGACTTTGGAAGAGCGAGCGTTCCCCGGCGCGGACTTCATCTCGACCTTGCCCATCTCGGAACTGATCCGCAAGCTCGACCCGCCCGCGCCGCCCGAGGTGGTTGCCGCGGCGGATGGCCTCACTTACCGCGATTTCCTCTCGGTGATCCTGATCGTGGATCGGCCTGACCTGTTCCCGGACAACTGGATTTACATCCACTCCCCGGAGGTGAAAGTTGGGCGGGTGCAGAACTTCAAAAACTGGAGCCCGGATATGGTCCCCGACCCGGGCAAGACCTCGCTCGGGCTGGAATACTTCTGCACCGCGGGCGACGCGTTGTGGCGGATGGCGGAGGCCGAATTAATTGAATTGGGCAAGCGGGAGATGGAGCAGATCGGGTTGGTCAACCCAGCGGACGTAATTGACGGCACAGTCGTCCGGCAGCGCCAGGCTTATCCGGTTTACAACGGGACGTACGCCAACTATCTCGCGACGATCAAGGACTACCTCGCCACCTTCCGCAACCTCCAGACCGTGGGCCGCAACGGCCTGCACAAGTACAACAATCAAGACCACTCCATGCTCACCGCCATGCTCGCGGCGCGCAACATTCTGGGCGAGCGGCACGACGTGTGGAACGTGAACACCGAGCGCTCGTACCACGAAGAGATGCGCCTCCCGCCGCACTCGGCGCTCTCGGCGGACGAAGCGGGGACTTGATCAGAAACCCGGTTTCTTGGAGAAACCGGG
>Ga0209109_10001380_pt1 | contig 13410 bp, 14 predicted proteins | sample Rifsed10ft2_FD_184004 | JGI IMG/M metagenome (GOLD analysis project Ga0209109, IMG submission 184004) | Soil microbial communities from Rifle, Colorado, USA - sediment 10ft 2 (version 2) | ecosystem: Environmental > Terrestrial > Deep subsurface > Rock core/Sediment | place: Rifle, Colorado... | reverse complement strand
AACAATCCACAGGAGGTATTTGCGCGCGTCGCTCCCTCGGTTTTCGTCGCGGAGTTCCTGACGAACGAGGGCGCTATCATGGGGGGAGCAAGCTACGTCGCAGTGGCTGTGGGTTCCGACCGACTTGTCGCTGCCCCGAAAAGCTCTGATCTCAAATTGTTATTAAATGGGGGAGGGTCTATTCGAGTCCGACAGGGGCCAAGGACATGGCAAGCGACGCTGTCAAATTGCGATTCTAATCTTGGCCTGTGCTGGTTGCAGGTGGAGGGATTAGATGCGCCTGCCGTCTCTTTGCGTCAATCAGCCACGCTAAGGGTCGGTGAGCGGTTATTCTGCCTGGGCGTGCAGGATGAAGGTGCACCACTCAGAGAGACCGAAGGGGCAGTTACCTCGCTTTTAGCATTCGGCGAGTCCAGGGTGATCAAGGTCAAGGATGAGATCTTCGAAGCTTTTCGGGGAGGCGCTCTTTTTGATGTCGAGGGACGGCTGGTCGGCCTGGGGCAAGGGCTCTTCTTTTGGCCAAGGACACGTGCCTATGCGGCGCCGGCAGAGTGGATGATGGATTGGCGGAGCGGGCTACTTCGGCAGGAAGAGTTCCTTTCTGTCGATTTGGCAGACTGTCCCCGATGGCATGCCACAGCGTGGAAAGATATCGGCTCTTGATTATGTTGCGCGACAGGACCCTGAAAAGGCCAGCAAAGCGTATCAGAATGGCCTTCGCTGCTCCCCTGATGACGCGCATGGCTGGCACGGCCTCGGCTTCAGCCGCCGAATGTCAAAGGACTTCGAAGGCGCGATTGCGGCTTACAGGGAGGCAGTTCGGGCGGATCCAAGTTTGGCCAGTGCTTGGTCTGGACTGGGCGATGCGTACGTGGCTGTCGGCCAAAATATCGAGGCAGTCGAAGCATATGAGAACGCAGTTAAACAGAAACCGAAAGACTTTGGCATCTGGCAGAACCTTGCTTTCACATACGAGAAGTTGGGACAAGGCGCAAAGGCCGCGTTGGCCCTTGAGCAAGCACAAAAGTGGGAGTCAGCCCCTGAAAATGACGACGCACCCTTTTACCAAGCACTTGTGAGAGCTAACCCGGAGAACTCCGCGTATTGGTACGGGCTGGGCGAAGCACACGCCAGAATGAAGCGCTACCGGGAGGCAGTTCGAGCTTATCGGGAGGCGGTTCGCTGGAACCCTCTGGATGGGGGAATCTGGGTCAGTCTGGCGAGCGCCTATTCTGAATTGAAGGAACATCAATCCGCTGCCGAGGCGCACCAGAAGGCAGCATGGCTCAATCCCACGGCTGAGACTTGGTTCTTGCTGGGACAAGCATACAGCAGACTGAATCAATGGCGCTTGGCCGCCGAGGCTTATGGGAAAGGGGTCAGGCTGAAGCCAGAGGATGCGTTTTATTGGTACATGCTTGGCAAAGGTGACGTCAAGCTGCTTGTGTAAATAGTTTGAGGGTGAGGTTTTTCCAGTCCTCGTTGAAGCGACTGAAAATCGCATAGATGATCCGCTCCACGCTCTGCACATTGGTGAACACCACCATCGGCCGAGTTCGTCGGCGGACTTCCACGAAGCAGCGTTCGATGGCGTTGGTGGTGCGCAGCTTGCGCCACAGGTGGCGCGGGAAGGCGAAGAAGGCCAGCAGCTCGGGCAAGTCGCGCTCGAGCTGTCGCACCAGGCGCGGGTACTGGGCGTGCCAGTGGAAGCGGAACCGTTCGAAAGCCCGCCGGGCCGCCGTTTGGTTCGCGGCCAAGTAGATTTGTTGCGCATCCCGCTTCACTGCGTCGTGGTCGCGCCGGCGCACCGCCTCGCAGAGGTTGCGCATCTTGTGCACCCAGCAGCGCTGATGCCGGGCCCGCGGATAGACCGTCTGGATCGCCGCCGCCAGCCCCGGGCAGCCGTCAGTGATCACCAACTGCAACGACCGCCCGGTGAGTCCGCGCTGATAGAGATTCTGCAAAACACCTTCCCACGCCGCTTGGCTTTCTCCTTTGGCCCGCACGAAGCCCAGCAGTTGCCGCCGGCCATCGGGGCGCGCCCCATAGGCCACCAACAGCAGCACTTTCTGCGGCCCAAAGGCGCGTCGCACCTTCAGCCACACGCCATCCAGAATCAGATAGGCCCAGTGGTCGTCGAGCCCCGCGTGGTGGAACTTCTCCACCTCGCGGTCCAGCACCCGCGTCAGCCGCGAGACGGTCTGCGCACTGACCGCTTCACCGGTCAACAGCGCGGCCACCCGGCCCACCGCGCGGGTGGAAATCCCGCGCAGGAAGGCTTGCCGCAGCAACTCGGCCACTTCCGGCGCCCGCCGCTCCAGCGCGCGCACGCCGCGGGGCAGAAACGACCGCAGCCGCGTGCGCGACACCCGGAAGCGGAGCACTCCCAGCGGGGTGACGTACTCCCGCTCGTAGACGCCGTTGCGGCTGTCCACCCGGGGCTGCTCCTCCGCGGCCCGCTCATACCACCGCAACCCCAGGTACTCGGCCATCTGCTGCTCGGAGTCGGCTTCCAACAATCGCTTCAACGTCTCCCGCGTCTTGCCCTGGAAATCGCCCCAAAAACTCTCCTGCAGGTCTCGCACGAAATGCTCGAATCGCTGTGTGGTATAGTTCACTCGCATCGGGGGTGTAGGCTCCTTTACCGGAGATTTTGTTGCTCGACACAACAAAACCTACACCCTCTTCCCTTTTTACACAGACAAAATTACGTCACCTCGCGCCCGTGAGCGTCAGCAGCGTGTTGTGGTCCTGTTCGACAATCGCGTACTCGCCTGTTTCGGTGAAGCCCATCGAGGAATGGCCGATGGACTTCAGCTTGAAGCCAATCTGCCGGTTGGGCACGAATGCAGTGATCTCCATCTCCATGTCGGTGCGTTCGCCGTCCATCACCACGGTCATCTCGAAGCGATTCCCGACGCCTTCGACGCCCGGCGTCAGATGATGGATTTCGGTCAGCCCGCTCACCCATTTCTTCACCAAGTCGTCGTTGGTCAGATACCGCCAGACTTGCGCTGGAGGTCTGTTAATGTCGATCGTGGCCGAGTTTATCCCCGCGCCTTTGCGGAAGCCGGCAAGCCATAGCCCCAGGACGGCCAGCACAACTACTGCGACAATTCCGATCAGGAACCTTCGCACCCATTTCATCCGAGCCTCCTCAAGTGAGCAGCTTCTCGAGCACCGCAGACCACTCTTTGTGAAACTCGTCCACCTGCGCCTGCGGGACGCCGTAGGCCGAGAGCCACACCTGCACGTCGTGCTCCGGGCCGGCGCCCTCGATCGACAGCCAGTAGAGCGCGCTGTTCAGGCCGCCTACGGTCAGGCAGAAGCCCCGCGGCGGGACGATGAACTCCACGCGCCCGGTGAACGAATCTCCGGTTGCGGCGCGCAGTGTATACCGACCGCCGACGGCCAGCGTGCCGACGCCTTCGGCAAAGAGTCCGCCCGCCCCGGCGAGCTTCGCGTAGATCTGCGGCCGGGGCTGCGCGACCTTGTGGCGCGACCACGCCGCCAATCGCGGCATGCCCGGATGACTTTCGAGGTAGTGCCGCAGGTTGGTGAGCATAAAGACCCAGCCGTAGGTCGACGAGTCGAAGTACTCGTTTTCCCACTCGGTACCTTCGGCCGCGAATCCGGAGTTCACCAGCCGCACGAGCGTCTTGCCGCCGCGCGCCTCGAGCACCCACTCCACGAAAACGCCGGGGACTTCGCCACCGCCCGGCGCGCCCTCGCGCCACTGCAGGCGACGGTTCACCTCCCAAACCGTGATGGGCGCTTTGCCCTGGCAGTCCGCACCCCAGGAGAGAAATATCGAGCCGCCCTCGCCGGGCTCGACCTGCGCTTCGAGGGGGAACCAGCGCGTGAGCTCTTGCGCGTCGGTTAGCGCCTTCCAGACGGCTTCCACCGGCGCGGCAACCTCGATCTGCTTCTCGATCCGACGCGTGGCGGGCGGGCGAGTGGGCTTCTCGGGGGTCATGGCGTCACTTTGCTCCGCTCGCCTTGCGCGTGAACTTCATCACGGTTGTGGACGGCTTGCCGTTCTCAACGCCCTGCCACTCCTGCACGAGGTGGTTGGCGTCCGGTATGCGCAATGTCAGACCGCGCATCAGCGGGCCGCCGGTGCGCCAGGCATTGGTGGCATCCTGAAAAATGAAACGGATCTCCGTTGAGTTGGGCGAAGAAATCTTAGCGCGCATGCGGGGCTGATCGCCATCGGGACAATAGTGCGTGGCGATCAGGTCGGCCGCGTCGGGATGGTAGATCGTGACCATCGGAGAGCCCGTGTTGTCATGCGTATTGGATTCCATCAGCGCCGTGCCACTTGAGATCAGCCGGTAAGTGAGCAGCATCGGCTTGCCATCATCGGCGATGCCTTCCCAGTCGCCCACCAGCTTCTTCATGGCCTCAAACCCGGGCGAGCGCTGGCTGCCCGCTGGCGCCTGGGAGGCGACGCCCGCGGCCCACAGAGTAACGGCTATCAGTACGCAGAGAATCCAGCAGAGATGCTTCATGGCCTTCCTCCTCTTGTTTGTCCTTCCGAAATTCCTGAAGCGCCGTTGGGCCTCGTTTTCAGCTCTTGGCAGAAGCCGGCAGCGCGAACACCGCGGCCAATCGCTCGACCGCTGGAGTCATCTCGTTTTCAAGCTGCTGCGCGCGCGCCGGCTCCATGCCCCAGCACAGCCCGCGCACGCCGACCATGCGTTTGCCAGGCCCGAAGGCAAAAGCCTTCATCTCAAACGCGGCGCGCATCTCCTCCCAACTGAGCGTCACTTCGCGAGGCGTCACAGCCAGCACCCGGCCGCTCATTTTACTGCTATCGCGCAGCACGAGCGCATACCGCTCGCCCTGTGCCCCGATGCCGCCGGAGCGCGTGAGCCATTTGGCAAGGAAATCTTCGCGCAGAAAATAAGGCTTTAGCTGCTCGTACTCAAATTGCGCCGGCCGCAAGACCATGAATTGCGACTTGGGCTGGCCGAAGTGATTCTCGAGGTAGTGCTTCAGAATGGCCAGCAACATCCGCCAGCCGGAGACGATACCTTCGTACTCGTCGTTCCAATCGGCGCTCTCTTTGAAGCCGGAGTTGACCAGTTCGAGCCGGGTCTCTCCGCCTTCGCGGTGGATGGTGATCTCAAGCAGGCCCGGCGGATAGCCCGAACCGGGTTGGTCCCACTTCAGCGCGAAGCGCTTGCCGGGCTCGGCGGCAACGACGGTGTAGGGGAGCGCGTAGCCAAACTTGTCAAAGAACCACGTGAACGTTGTCCCCACCTCCGGCTTGCCATCGGCGCGGTCGGTAAACCACTGCGCGATCTTTACCGGGTCGGTCCACGCCTCCCAGACCTGTTGAGGAGATGCGGTGGTGCGGATCTCATCGCGGATGATGCGGCCGCCGTGCTCGAACTTCAGCGAAGGCATGGTCATAAGTTTTCTCCGGAGGGAGTGTCGAGTTTCGGCGGGATCGGGTAACAGCCCAGCACCAGGCGGTACGGCCGACCGGCAGCGGCAGTGCCGTCAGCGCGCGTGTAGGGCGAAGCGTAACGGCCAGCCACATTCACTACAGCCGACTGAAGCGCCCGGGCGAACTCGGTGCGTTGTTCGGCCGATTCAAAGCGCAGCTCAGTGTTGATGGAAAGCGTGGAGAGGCGTTTGCCCCGCGCTGCGGCCTCGCGGCCGGCTCGGCCTAGTTCGGCCTGGGCTTGAGCCGTCAACGCCAACAGGTACGCAGCGCTGAAGGCGTCTTCGATGCAGCGGGCATCCGGGCCCAGCCGCCCAAGCAACTCTGGCGAGAGCACGTAGCCGCGCGCCGTGGCCACGTAGCGCTGCTCGGTCATATTGCGTTTGCGACGCCGGCCGGCGCGCGCCAGGAAGTGCGCCCGGGCGAGTTCCCGAACGTGGTAGTTCACCTTCTGGCGGGGAAGATGCAGCCGCCGGGCGAGACCGGCAGCCGAATCGGGCTCGCGCAGGGCTTCGAGGATGCGCAGGCGCAAGGGATGGAGCAGGGCGGAGGCGCGGGAGGCGTCCTGGACGAGGTCGACTTGCTGGGTGGGCGTCATGGGTTTCCTGTATACCACAGACAACTTTAGCTGTCAAGAAAAATAGTATTGTCATTAAAATGCCGCGAGAAGAACCTCGACCCCCTCCCTGCCCCGGACGGCTCACGCCCGGCCCGGCCGCAACGCCGATTGCCTCCTGCGCGGCTTCCCGTTAAGATAAAGAGCCCGCGGTTCAAGGCAGGTCCTTAGGTTCCTGGGAAGACGAATGGCAACAGCACACGCCTGGTATTTTGCATACGGCAGCAACATGAGCCGAGCGCAGATGCGCTCACGTGCCGGCACGGTCCTCTCCGAGCAGCCGGCGCGTCTCGAAAACTACGAGCTTATCTTCAATAAGAAAGCCCGCGGCGGCACCGGCGCGGCCAACATTCGTCCGGCCGCTGGGCGCGTTGTCCACGGCGTTCTGTATCAGATTCCCGAGGCGGCCTTCCGCAGCCTGGACCGCTTCGAAAACGCGCCCGAGCACTACCGGCGGATCGAGGTGACCGTCACTGATTCTGCGGGCAAGAAAGTGCCGGCGCAGGTTTACATCGCCACGCGGGTGGAGACAGGCCTCCGCCCTGCCACGCACTATCTGAAAACCATCCTCGACGGGGCCGGCGAGCACGGCCTGCCCGAGGAGTATATTGGTGTCGTGAAAGCCGCGGCGGGTGCTGCCTGACAAGATTGGTTTCACGGCCCTGTAGTCGAAACTCATACTGCATGAATCGCTCGGCGACGGTCGCTGAGCACGAATGGAGCTCCCATGGCCACCACAGCGGTTCCCAGCACCTCCCGGAAGGGCGGCAGCTTTTTGATCGAATCGTGCCGTCCCGAGGAAGTTTTCACTCCGGCGGACCTGACCGACGACCAGAAGCTGATTGGCCAGACGGCCGACGAGTTTGTGACCAAGGAAGTGGTGCCGCTGGCCGAAGAGCTCGAGCACAAGAAAGAGGGCCTGATGGCGTCACTGATTCGCAAGGCCGGCGAGCTGGGCCTGCTGGGCGGCGGCATCCCCGAAGCCTACGGCGGCTCGGGCCTGGACAAGATTTCGAGCACCGTGCTGGCCGAAAAACTCTCCAGCTACGCTTCGTTTTCGGTGACGCACGGCAGCCACGCTGGCATCGGGACGATCCCCATCGTCTATTTCGGCACGGAAGAACAGAAGAAGAAATACCTGCCCAAGATCGCCACCGGCGAACTGATCTCCTGCTACTGCCTTTCCGAGCCACAGGCCGGCTCCGACGCGCAGAACGCGCTGGCGCGCGCCGTGCTTTCGCCGGACGGCACGCACTGGGTCCTGAATGGCCAGAAGATGTGGATCACCAACGGCGGCTTTGCCGACGTTTTTATCGTGTTCGCGAAAGTGGACGGAGAAAAGTTCTCCTGCTTCATCGTCGAGCGCAGCTACCCGGGCTTCTCGATTGGCGCCGAAGAGAAGAAGATCGGCATCAAGGGCAGCTCGACCGTGCCGATTTTTTTCGAGAACTGCAGGGTGCCCAAAGAAAATCTGTTGTTCGAGATCGGCGGCGGGTTCAAGGTGGCCGTCAATACGCTCAACGTCGGCCGCTTCAACCTGGGGGCCTACTGCCTGGGCGGAGCCAAGAAAATCCTCGACGTCTCAGCGAAGTATGCCCGCGAGCGCACCGCCTTCGGCAAGTCCATCGGGCAGTTTGGCCTGATCCGCGAGAAGCTGGCAGAAATGGCCATTCGCATCTATGCGCTGGAGTCGATGATCTATCGGTCAGCGGGAATGATTGACGCGGCCATGAGTGCTGCTGGCGCGGCGGAGGACAAGACGCAGCAACTGATGAAGGTGCTTGAGGAGTACGCCATCGAAAGCTCGATCAGTAAGGTGTACGGCAGCGAGATGCTCGATTACGTGGTAGACGAAGCCGTGCAGATTTACGGTGGCTATGGCTACCATGAGGACTATGCGGTGGCCCGCGCCTATCGCGACAGCCGCATCAATCGCATTTTCGAGGGCACCAACGAAATCAACCGCCTGCTCATCGTTGATATGTTGATGAAGCGCGCGCTGAAGGGCGTTGTTCCGCTGATCCCTGCGGCGATGAAGCTGATGGATGAAGTTCTGGCCGGCCCGAGCATGGACGACACGCCCGAGGGACCGTTTGCCGATGAAGAGCGCGCCGTGGCCGGGGCCAAGAAGACGCTACTGCTGGCCGCCGGTGCGGCGATGCAGAAGTTCCGCGAAAAGCTGGGCGAGGAACAAGAAATCGTCGCCGGGCTGGCCAACGTCGTGATGGAGGTCTACAGCATGGAGTCGGCCTTGCGCCGCGCGCAGAAAGCGACTGCGAAGCGCGGCGACGCCGGCCTGCAGGCCGATGCGATGCGCGCGCTGGTGTACGATTCGGCCGACCGCCTGGAAAAACAGGCGCGGACGGTGCTGGCCGCCGTTGCCGAGGGCGACATGCTGCGCACGCAGCTCGCGGTGCTCAAGCGCTTCACCAAGCGCGAGCCCGTGGATACGATTGCGCTGCGGCGGCGGGTGGCCGACGCCGTGCAGGCCGCCGACCGCTATCCGTTTGAGGGCCGCTGAGCCGGCGTGCGCCCGGAAAACCTCTCGACCGATTGGATTCGCCCGCTGGCGACACCATATTTGCGCAGCTACCGCGCCGTGGCCGGGCGTCGCGGTGCATTGCGCGGCTACTGGTTTCTCTCCCCTGCGATTGCAGCTCCGGCGAAGCTGGGATTTTTTGTCGGCTACCTCACCGACGGACGCAAGCTTGCCTGCCTGAAGCCCGAGCCGCCGGAGTGTTTGGTGTTTGTCTGCGTCGCGCCGCCCGGCGGGGCGCTCCATCGCCGGCTGGTGGCCCGGCCGGAGAGCCTGCTGCGGAAGACATTCGACTACATCCGCTGGCTCACGCACCGGCCGCCGCGATTTGTCTTCCACGCGGAGGAAATGGCCGTGATGGTGCGGCATCAGTCCATGCGCGGCTGGCCGCGGGAAAAGTACGAGCACTACTCGCGCAATTTCTTTATCGAGACGCTGGCCTGGCTGGTGCGCAGCGGTTTGGTGCGCCGTCTGCTGGAGGAAGTGGCGATGCCGGCCCGGCAGCGAGCGGCGAAGGGCCCTCCATCGCGGAAGAAACTTGGCCCGGCGCGGTTGAGGGATACGCGGCGGCGTTCAAAATCCGGCGTTTCGCGGAGGCCTCGCTCCCGATAGAGTCTCTTGGGGAGGGACCATTGAAACCTAGCCGATTTCTCACCGTTTCGCTAGCTGTGCTAATTGTTTTCCTTCTCGCCGCAAATATTTACCAGAATCAGGTCATCCGTAAACAGAGCGCCGAATTGCGCCAGTACGTGGAGCGCTGCAAATCATTTCGCTAGTTGAAGGCCGGGTTCCATAAACGGTAAGGAAGTCTCTTTCCGACCCTTGCGCCGTATTCTTGTCCTTTCGTAATCCGTTGTGCAGAAGAGCATTGCGGCCGCTGGCAGGCCGGTTCAATTGGAGGCCGAAGTGCAACTAACCCGGTGTAGCCAGGAGACGACCGTGCTGCCTGCCCGGACCCCGAATTCCGATTTGTCCCGCACCTCGACCTCTGTCTCGAAGGCTGGCCACTCCGCCACAGACCCCCGCGCCGACAAGGCGCGCAAGTGGATGTGGATGTTGCTGGCGGCGATAGCGGCTGTGCAGATTTACTTCGTCCAGGAGCTGCTGGCTGCGCTGCTGCTGTTTACCCTCGGGTTTGCCGTGCTGGGCGCGCTGGCGGTGGCCGTTTTCGGGTTGGAAAAAGCTAGCCGCTGGACCCTGGCCATGTGGCGCCGCGTGCGCGTTGCGGTCCTGGCGCTGGCCGAAGACCTCAGTAGAAAGCTGCACCGCCGTCCACGTTCAGAGCCTGCCCGGTAATCGCGCTGGCCTGGTCGGAGACCAGGAAAAGCGCGGCCGCGGCAATCTCGTCGGCGGTTTGTCCCCGACCCTGCAGGATTCCTTCGAGAAAATCCGTGAGCTGGTCCTGCCGGCTGACATTCAGCCGTTCGGCGAGCACACGCCCCAGTTCCTTGGACATTTGCGTTTCGGGCACCGGGCCCGGGCAGATGGCGTTGACGCGCACGCCCCGGCGAGCCGCCTCCGCCGCGGTTACGCGCGTCAGCCCCAGCAGCCCGGCCTTGGCGGCGGCGTACGGCGAGCCCCAGGCAAAGGCCGACTTGGCCGAAAGGCTGGAGATGTTGAGGATGACGCCGGAGCCGCGCGCATACATCTCCGGCAGCACCAGTCGCGTCAGCAGAAAGGCGCCGCGCAGGTGCACGGCAATCACCTGGTCCCACTCGGCAGGAGTAATCTCTTCGACCGGCTTCACCGGGCCGTAGTCGCCGGCGTTGTTCACGAGGATATGGACGGTGCTGAACTTCTCCCGCGCCGTCGCCACAATCCGCTGGCAGTCTTCCTCGCGGGAAACGTCGGCTCGCACCGCCGCCCCTTTTCCACCCGCCGCGGTGATTTCAGCAGCAACGCTCTCGATTTCTATGGCCGTGCGCGCGGCCACCAGCACGATGGCTCCTTCGGCGGCAAACCGCCGCGCGATGGCCCGCCCAATTCCTCGGCCCCCGCCGGTCACTACGGCCACCTGTCCCTTTAGCAGCATCGTTCTCCGCCTGCCAACCAATTGAAGTGCAGCAGCATAGCATTGGCCGCGAACCAGCAAAAGACGCGTGGCGGGAAGGCCCCGGCCTTTGGTATCATAGGTTGTTTTGAGGGATAGAGATGACTGACCCACAAAGCCCGTCTTCTGCCGCCAAGATTCTGTTGCGCGTGCGCCCGCGGGGGTTTTGCGCGGGGGTGGTCCGAGCGGTGGATATCGTTGAGCTGGCGCTTGAGGCCTATGGGCCGCCCGTGTACGTCCACCACGAAATCGTGCACAACCGCTACGTGGTGGACCAGCTCCGCAAGCGCGGCGCCATCTTCGTGGAGGCAGTGGATGAGGTGCCCTCCGGTTCGGTTTTGGTCTTCAGCGCCCACGGCGTCCCACCGGCGGTCCGCGACGAGGCCCGTACCCGCAGCCTGCGCGTGATTGACGCCACCTGCCCGCTGGTCACCAAAGTCCACCTCGAAGCGCTCAAGTTTGCCCGCGAAGGCCGGACGATCATCCTGATCGGCCACGTGGACCACCAGGAGATCATCGGTACCTCGGGCGAAGCGCCCGACCGCACGGTGGTGGTGGATAACGTCGAGGACGTGGACCGTCTCCAGGTTCCCGACCCGGACAAGCTCGCGTTTCTCACCCAGACGACGCTGAGCTTCTATGACACTCAGGAAATTGTCGCGCGCCTTCGCCAGCGTTTTCCCACGATCCTCGGCCCGGCCTCGGCCGACATCTGCTACGCCACGCAAAACCGTCAGGAAGCCGTCGAGCAGATGGCCCGCGATGTGGACCTGATCCTGGTCGTTGGGTCAGAGAACAGCTCAAACTCGAACCGGCTGGTCGAAGTCGCCGAGCGCTCCGGCGTTCGCGCGCGGTTGATTGATAACGCCGACGAGGTCCGGCCAGAGTGGCTGGAGGGCGTGCGCCGCGTCGGGCTGACCGCCGGCGCATCGGCCCCGGAGATACTGGTCGAACAGGTGAGCGAGCGCCTGGCCGGCCTGGGCTTCACCGACCAGCGCGACCTGGATTTGATCCGAGAAGACGTGCGCTTCACGCTGCCGCCGGAACTGGCCCAGATCGTTCCGGCCGGCAATCGCGGCTAGGGGGCTCGCGGCACCCGGTTCCCCAGTGCCCGGGCGGGACTCGCGACCTGAAAACGGAGGGCAGCTACTTGGCGGTCAAGATCATCCGTCAGCCGAAGAAGATTGCCCTGATTGGCGCGCCCACCAGCGCCGCGGCGATGTCGCCCGGACATGAGCGCGCACCGGCGGCTCTGCGCGAGGCCGGTCTGGTTGCGCGGCTCCAGGAAGTGGGCTACGAGGTCGCCGACCTGGGCGACTCCCGCACCCAGATCTCCCAACCTGATGACGAGCATCCCCGCGCACGCAACCTTGCCGCAGTGCTGGCCGCGCTCAACGACCTGCGGCCGCGGGTCGAGCAGGCCGTCAAGTCAGGCGCGCTGCCGCTGGTGTTGGGCGGCGATTGCGCCATCGCGCTGGCGACTGTTTCCGGTGTGCGCCGTTACTTCCGCCACGTCAGCCTGGTCTGGATGGATCGCGACGCGGACATGAACATCCCCGCCAACACGCCTTCGGGCTGTGTGGACGGCATGGTGGTCTCCCACATCGTGGGCCGCGGTGCGCCGGAGTTGGTGCGCTTTTGGGGAGAGCCGCCGCTGGTGCGCGAGCCGGATGTGGCGCTCTTTGGGGTGGACCGACTGGATCCTTCCGAAGACGCGATGCTGGTGCGCTCACCGATTCGTCGTTACATGGCCGCGGATGTATTGCGACAAGGAGCCGCGGCGGCGGCCAATGCTGCGCTCGAGCGCGTGCACGTCAGCAGCCACGAGTTTGTCCTGCACCTCGACGTGGACGTGATCTCCGCCGACGATTTCCGCGCCACCAATTACGCCGCGCCGGGCGGACTGCGGCTCGAAGACGTTCGCCAGGCATTGGAAGTGTTTCTGCGGCAGAAAAACCTTGCCGCCGTCGAAGTCACCGTCTACAACCCGGTGCTTGATCCCGATGGCAGCGGCGCGAAGCTGCTGGTCGAACTGCTGGCCTCGGCCTTCGCCAAGCGCCTCGAGGCGCTGGCTGCATCCGAATCCGCCGCTGCGCCGACTGGCGCTACGGCGCCTGTAGAAATTGCCCCAGCGCCGGAGTCAGTTTCATCTGTGGCCGCAGCCGCGGTCAATTCGCCTGTGCCTGCTGCCCCATCTGCGGTTGAACCCGCTGCGGTTGAATCCGCACCGGCCTCTTCCGAAGAACCCGCCGAATCCTCGCAGCCCGAATCGCCTGATTCCCCTTCGGAGCCCGACACCCCTGCCCTTTGAGCGCTTCCTCCGCCGACCTGATTCTTGCGGGCAAGAAAAACAGCTCAGCGCTTGGACGCTTCGAGCAGTTCGGCGAGGTGGTGCTTCCACAGCGGCGCGAGCGTGTGCGAGCCGTGGCCGCGGGTCTGGTCAGTGATGGGGAGAAGGACGAAGCGGCCGTTCTTGACGCGCTTGATTTCGCGCTCGGCGATGGCCAACTCGGGCGGGTTGATCAGGTCGTCGGCGGAGTTGATGAACATCACGTGCGCGGTGATTTTCTCGAGCGCGGGCGCGGGGTTGTAGTTCCGCGAGGCGTCCACTTGATAGAGGAAGTCGTTCGCGTCGGTCGAGCGCAATCGCTGCGCCACCCAGTCGTCCAGGTATTTGTCGGCGGTGTCGCGCGACGGTGCGGACTTCTGCATCTGCAGCGGGCTGCTGCCCATGATCATAAGAATGTAGAGCGCGG
>Ga0209109_10001378_pt1 | contig 13423 bp, 10 predicted proteins | sample Rifsed10ft2_FD_184004 | JGI IMG/M metagenome (GOLD analysis project Ga0209109, IMG submission 184004) | Soil microbial communities from Rifle, Colorado, USA - sediment 10ft 2 (version 2) | ecosystem: Environmental > Terrestrial > Deep subsurface > Rock core/Sediment | place: Rifle, Colorado... | reverse complement strand
CCTTCTCGGCACCGTCAACGAAAAGATCCGCCGCCTCAAGGCGGAAGAGCTGGTCGAGGACAGGTTCGTCAGGAAGATCGAGAGCGAAGGGGGACTCTAGCCATTGGTCGTGAACGTCCGGCTCTTCGGCATTCTCGCCATCCTGGCCAAGGAGCGCTCCGTGGCCCTCCAGATGGGCGAGGGGGCGACTCTGGGCGATGTCCTGACAGAGCTGGGGAAGCGCTTCGGCGGAGACTTCGCCGATCATATTTTCCGGGTCGAGGGGGAGATGCACTCCTATTGCGGGATTTTTGTCAACGACGCGATGGTGAACGATCTCAACGAAGAGCTGCGCGCGAACGGCCCCGCGGCGGAAGTCGGCATGATCCTCCTGATGGCTTCGGAAGGGGGTTAGAGAGGAAACGTTTATGGAGGCAGTCCCACCGATCTCCGCCTTGAGCACCGCGCGCGACGACTGTTGGATCCCGTCGGCGTGCAGCCTCTGCTACGGCACTTGCTCGATCCTGGCGCACCGCGTGGACGGGGTTCTGGTGAAGCTCGAGGGCAACCCGGAGAGCGCCGCCGGCAAGGGACGTTTGTGCGGCAAGGGTGTGAGCGGCCTGATGACCCACTACGACCCCAACCGCGTGCGCGTTCCCCTGCGCCGGACCAATCCGAAAAAGGGAATGGGGGTCGATCCGGGATGGAAGGAGATTTCGTGGGAAGAGGCCCTGGACGAGGTGGCCCGGCGCCTCAAAAAACTTCGCGGAGAGGACCCGCGAAAACTCTTTATCCAGCGCACCACCACCGTGACCTCCAGCCGCACTCCCATTCAGGTCTTTGCCGCCGCCTTCGGCACTCCGAACCGCTCCTCGGCCGGCGGCGGCCTGCACTGCGGCAACGGCGCCCACCTGATCAGCGGGATCATGCATGCCTCCTGGTCCGTGGTGCCCGATTTCCAGTACTGCAACTACGCGGTCTACTTCGGGGCCTCCAAGGGCCACTCGGCGGGACACGCCTCCTGCTCCAACATGGGGCTGGCGGCCGAGGCGCGCGCCCGCGGCATGAAGATGGTCGTGGTCGATCCCATGTGCAACTTCGCGGCCGCCAAGGCCACCGAGTGGGTGCCGATCCGGGTCGGCACGGACGCGGCCCTGGCGCTCGCCATGGGCAACGTCATGGTCAACGAGCTGGGCATCTATGACGCTCCTTATCTCAGGGCCAAGACCAATGCCCCCTATCTCATCGGCCCGGATAAGCTCTACGCCCGCGATCCCGAGAGCGGCAAGCCGCTGGTATGGGATCTCGGCGCGGCCGCGCCCCGGCCCTACGACGCCGTCAGCTCCGAGGCCATGGCGCTCGAGGGAGAATTTCCCGTGAACGGCGTTTTGTGCCGCCCCGCTTTTGAGCTGTTGAAGAACCACCTAAAAAACTTTACGCCCGAGTGGGCCGAGCGGATCACGACCATCCCGGCGGCGGACGTCCACCGGCTGGGAAGCGAGTTCGCCCGCGAGGCCCGGGTCGGCAGCACGATCGTGATCGACGGCGTTACCGTCCCGTACCGGCCGGTGGCGGCGATCGCATTCCGGGGCTCCCAGGGACATGTGAATTCGGTTTACAACTTTCTCGCCGTGGATCTGCTCAACCAGCTGGTGGGATCGGCGGACATGGCGGGAGGATGCCTGGGGTTCAACCCGGCCTGCCACGGCTATCCGGAGACCGGCAGGCCCTACTTTGTTCCCAAGGCGGGACCCGACGGGCTCATGATCACCGGCATCTGGATGGCGCACCACAATCCCTATCCCATCGGCGAGCCGCGCATGCCGGAGCAGGTCGGCTTGCAGGATCTCTTTGTGCTCTGCCAGACATCGCCTTTCTCGGATTCGTCGGATCGCGAAGAGATGTGGGATAAATTGGATCTTCCCTATCGTCCGGAGATTCTGCTCAATTACGGCACCAATTCGCTGATGAGCATCGGCAACAAGGAGACCGTGGCCGGGGCGCTGGCTCAATTCAAGTTCGTCATCTCCATCGACCTGTTTCTCACCGAGTCCTCGGACTTTGCCGACATCGTGCTGCCGGATTGCGATTATCTGGAGTCTTTGGACTCCAGACCCAATTTCCCCTTCATCTTCAACCTGCCCGGCGGATTGGGGGAATGGTGCTGGCCGATCAAGCAGCCTGCGATCCAGCCGGACGGAGAGCAGCGCAGGTCGAGCGATATCCTGGTGGAGCTGGCCGACCGGATCGGCATGCGCGAGGACCTGAACGCGGCCTTCAACGTCGTTCTCAAGCTCGAAGGGCCGTTTCGTCTCGAGGGAGAGCGAAAGTACTCTTACGAGGAGGTCTGCGACGCCGAGCTCAAGAACAATTTCGGCGCCCAGCACGGGCTCGAGTGGTTCAAGAAAAACGGCGTCATCAAGTGGCCCAAGAAGCCCGAGGAGGTTTACTGGCGTCACTTCGTGGATACCCGCGTGCCGATCTACTGGGAGTTTCTCCCGGTGCTCAGGGAGAAGATAGCGGCGCTCGCCGAGCCCCGAGGGATCAAGATCCCGCAAAGGTACTACGAGCCGTTGCCGGACTGGATCCCCTGCCCGGCGCACGTGACCAACGGCGCCTTCGATCTCTACGCCTTTTACTACCGGGATATCATTCACACCAACAGCTTTACGATGGAGAACCCGTGGCTCGACGAAGCCGCGCGACTGGATCCGTATTCCTATACGATCGCGATCAACGCCGGCACGGGCCGGAAAAAGGGGCTGGTGGACGGAGAGGAGATCTGGGTCGAAACGGACGCGGGACGAAGGGTCAAGGGAAAGGTCCATTTGACTGAGGCGGTCCATCCCGAGGGGCTCGGTATAGCGGCCTGCGCCGGCCATTGGGGCGAGGGGATGCCCATTGCCAAGGGCAAAGGGGTCTTCTTCAACGATCTCCTTGAGGTGGACTACGACCACGCCAGCCCGGTGAACCTGAACCTGGACCTCTGCGTCAAGGTGAAAGTGAGCAAAGCGCGGGGGGTGGGCCGGTGAGATGGGGAATGGTCATAGACCTGAAGCGCTGCATCGGCTGCTACGGCTGCCAGCTCTCGTGCAAGGCCGAGCACGGCACCCCGCCCGGGGTTTTCTTCGCCCGGCTGCTCAAGCAGGAAGAAGGTCATTACCCCACCGTGCGCCAGCTCTTTCTCCCGGTTCTCTGCTTTCACTGCGATGAGCCCGCCTGCGTCGAGGTCTGCCCCACCGGGGCGAGCTCCAAGGCGCCGGACGGGATCGTGGATATTGATCCCGACGAGTGCGTCGGCTGCCGGGCCTGCATGATGGCCTGCCCTTACAGCCAACGCTATTTTCTCGATGAGCAGCGGCACTACTTTCCGGGCAACGGCGCGACGCCCTACGAGCAAGCGCGCTCTGAGCGCCACCCGAGCGGGGTCGTCATGAAGTGCAACTTCTGCCGCCACAGGATCAGCGTCGGGAAAGAGCCCGCCTGCGTCGCCAACTGCCCGGCGGTGGCGCGCCATTTCGGCGATCTCGATGATCCGACGAGCACGGTCTCCCGGCTGATCAAGGAGCGGGGCGGATACACGCTCCATCCAGAGCTCGGCACCGGCCCGGCGGTCTATTACCTGCCGGCGTAGGCGAGGGGGGAGCAGCGCTCATGGCCATAGCCAGCGGACGATACGAACAGCTCATTCAAGACCTCAGGGCGGAGTACAGACCGCAGCGGGAGTGGATCGAGCGCCAGGGGCTGTTTCTCATCGTGGGCCATTTTCTCTCCGGGGTCGCGGCCGGCACATGGTTTTTTTCGCTGCTCTTCGGCTTTGCCCCGGGCCTGGCCGCGGCTTACGTCCTTGCCGCCGTCAGCGGATTGGCCCATCTCGTCTTTCTCGGCCGTCCGGAGCGTTTCTGGAAAATGTGGCGGGCAAGAAACTCCTGGATCGCGCGCGGCTTCATCGGCCTCACGCTCTTCATGCTGGGAGGGCTCCTCTATCTGCCGCCGCTCTTTCACCCGGATGCGCCGTGGAGCGGCGACTCCTGGATAGCCAGGTCGGGATACGCCATCAGCGTCGCCGGGATGGTCATTCTGCTCTTGTACAAGGGTTTTGTTTACGCCTCATCCAAAGGCATACCTTTCTGGACTTCGCCTATCCTGCCCGCGCTCTACGTCGCCTACGCCCTGCGCGGCGGCGTGGCGACTTTGCTGCTGATGTTCGCCTGGAGCGGCAACACGGTGAGCCCGGAAAGACTCGGGCCGTTGGAGCTCTGGATCGGACTCTCCGCGGCGGTGATGGTGCTCTTTTACCTGGGGGTGATGTCGGGCGCCGATCCGGTCGCCCGCCGCTCGGTCTACGAGCTGGTGCGGGGCCGCGCGGCGGTCCCGTTTTACCTCGGCACGCTCGTCGTCGGGCTCGTGATACCCATCGCCTTCGGCCTTGCCGGCGTCACCGGATCGCTTTCCCTGGCCACGCTCGCTCTGGTCGCGCTGGCCTCGGTGGTCGGCGATTTCTTCATCAAGTACACCATCGCGAAGGCCGGCATCTATATTCCGCTTCGTCCGCGCTCTCCCCGTTAAGTTGTCGCCCGGCCCGGCAGAGAAAGGAAGGACAGGTGGTCTCCAAGGCGCTCAAGGTTGCGGCGGGTCACTATCACCTGTTTCATCGGGTGGCTCCGACGGTCGCCAGGGCCAAGGGTTATTTTCGACGGGAGAATCTCGAGGTGGCGATCTCGGCTACCGGGACGGATCAGAAGAGCCTGGAGGCGCTTACCCGCGGCGAGATAGATATCGCCGTCGATCTCAAGACGCCGGTGGCGCTCAGGGCCAGGGATCAAGGCCAGGAGGTTTTTCTCATCGGCGGGTTTCTCAACACCTACCCGGGAATTTTGGTTGGGGCGAAAGGGATTCGCTCGCTCGCGGATCTCAGAGGTAAGAGGATCGGGCTGAGAGAACCCAACGGCGTGACGTTGACGATGAGCTGCATGATCCTCAAGAAGGCCGGCATGGAGCCTGACGGGGATGTGGTTTTCGTGGCCCATACCGGGGCTTCCTCTTTCAAATCGATAGCGCCAAAACTGGATCGGGGCGAGATTCAGGCGCGCATCGCGCACAAAGCCTATGCCGGCGATTTCCGAGCGGCCGGATATCCCATCCTGGCCGATCTGCAGGAATACCTGCCCGACGGCTATCAGCTCCGCGCGATCGCCGCGACCGCCCCTATCCTGGACAACCATGGGGAATGCGTGGTCGGCTTTCTCAACGGCATGATCCAGGCCTATCGCTTCATGAAGGAGCCTAAAAACCATCCCGAGATGATGGAGATTATCAGAAATTCCGATCTCGAATTTGAACCGGACATGGATCAAAGCATGTGGGAAGAGGAGTATCCGCTCATCCCGGGCATCCCCGCCGACGGAGCCGTCAATGTGGCCGGGCTGGAAGTGATCCTCGAAGAGGAGAAATTATCGGGGAGAGTCTCCCGCGCCATGACTGCGAGCCGGATTTTACGCCCGCAATACGTCCGCGAAGCGCTGCGGCGAATCGCCGAGTAGCGGGGTTTACGGGCTGCGGCGCACTTCCAGCGTTTTTTCTTATGGGCCGAAATAGCCCATTAGCAGTCGCAGAATTTGGAAGGAGAGCCATGCTTTTTCCCAGTCGGAGGAATGGCGGATCTGTTCCATCGTGGGCGCTGCGAGGAGAAAGGGAGATCGTTCACGCTGGCATGCTATTTGCGGAACTTATCGGCTACGGAATCTCGCAACACGCTTATCCACGCTCATGATGGAAGCCCGCATTCAAGTCTCCTATCTCGGTCTGGTGCGCAACGTAATCGGTTGCCGCGAGGAAGAGTTGGAGATCGCCGTCGGCACAACCGTGGGAGAGCTTCTCTCCAGGCTGGCCCAGAGGCACGGCGATCCCTTTCGGATGAGCGTGTTTAGGGAAAGCGGCGAGCTGCGCTCGACCGCGCTGGTCTGTGTCAACGATTGCGACATCACGGAGCTCGATGGTTTCGACACCCGGTTAGGAAGCGGCGAGAAGATCAGCGTCGTGGTCGGGGTCTACCCGCCCGAAGGAGGTTGAAAGTGATAGCACCTAGAGAGAATGAGGACGTGTGGATTCACAGTGTCTGCGACATGTGCTTTGCCGCCTGTGGGATTCTGGCGCACCGAAAAGACGGGGTCTTGGTGAAGATAGAAGGGGATCCGAACTGCCCGGCGAGCGAAGGGCATCTCTGCGCTAAGGGCCAAGCCGCGTTGATCGGTCTCTACGACCCATCGCGAGTGAAGGCGCCGCTCAGACGGACCAATCCGCAGAAGGGGATCGGCGTCGATCCCAAGTGGGAGGAGATTTCGTGGGAGACAGCACTGGATATTCTCACCGATAAGCTCGCCAAGCTCCGGGAGAAGGACCCGCGTGGACTGCTGATCTCAAACTTCGACCACATCGCCGCCACCTATTTTATCGGCGGGGCCTGGGCCGTGGCCTTCGGCACTCCCAATCACCATTGGACCGGCTACTACTGCGGCAATTACCTTCATTCCTCCATGTACCTGACCAACGGCTCTTTTCACTCGGACTTCGATCTCGACTACTGTAATTACGCCATCCTGCTGGGGAACCAGCAGGGTTTTCTGGGAGGGCTGAATGCCAACGTGGCCGCGCGCAAGATGGCCGAGGCGCGCAAGCGGGGCATGCGCGTGGTGGTGGTGGACCCGGTCGGAACCAACGCGGCGGCCAAGGCCGACGAGTGGGTGCCGATCCGCCCGGGCACCGACGGCGCATTCATCTTAAGCCTTATCCATGTGCTGGTGAACGAGCTCAAGTGTTACGACCGGGAATTTCTCACCCACAGGACCAATGCCGCCTATCTGGTGCGGGAGGACGGGAGCTATTTGAAGGAGGGGCGCGACGGCAAGCCGTTGGTGTGGGATCTGAAGAGCCAGGGAGCGGTGCCGTTCGATCAGGCTGATATCGAGACAGCGCTCGAGGGATCGTTCGTCGCCGGCGGGGAAAAATGCCAGACCGCGTTCCAGGTCATAAAGGAGCAGGTGAAGAGGTATACGCCCGAGCAGGTCGCGCCCATCACAACGATACCAGCCGACGCTATACGGCGCATCGCCAAGGAGTTCGGCGCAGCCGCCAGGATCGGCTCCACGATCATGATCGACGGCAAGCCGCTCCCTTATCGGCCGGTCGCGGTCAATATCTACCGCGGCGCCGGCGCCCACAAACACGGCACCCACACGGCGTTGTCCGTGCAGATGCTCAACATGGTCGTGGGCGCTTTTTATGTTCCCGGCGGCCACCGAGGCATTAACCTCGTCGGTCCATCGGGAGCTTGGATGCCGGGTGAGACCGCGGAGGGTCTGGTTACCCCGCCCGCAGCCATCGGTCGAGCCGCGCGTTACTACGACTTCGAGGACAAGCGGCCGGAGGGTATGGAGCTGCATGAGCTCTTTCCCATCAGCACCAACCGCAGCCCGATGAATCAGCTCAATCTGCAGGATCCGAAGATGTTCGGTCTTCCCTATACCATCGATGTGCTCATGGTCTGCCGGCGCAATTTGATGATGAACAACGTCAATCCTGCGATCATGGCTGAGACGATTAAGAAGGTTCCCTTCGTGGTTACTTTCAGCACGCACCTCGACGAGGTGGCGGAGCTGGCGGATCTGGTCCTGCCCGAAGCGCACTTTCTCGAGCGGCTGGACTTCATGCCCAACACCCTCACCCACACCATGAGCCCGGCCACGGGCCATTTTTATTGGGGGCTGAGGCAGCCCATCGTCGAGCCGCGGGGACAGGCCAGGCGCTGGATCGACGTGCTCTTTGAGATTGCCGAGCGAATGGGATTTCTCGGCGAGTTTTACGGGCTCTTGAACGTCAAGTGGGGAATGAAGGAGCCGTATAAGCTGGATCCGGCAAAACGCTACACGATGGAGGAGATGTACGATCGCTGGATGAAGTCTCTATTCGGCCCGGAGCGCGGCCTCGATTGGTTTAAAGAAAACGGCTATCACAAGGTGGCTCGAGCCATAGAGGAGAAGTATCCCGGTCCGTTCATCAAGCCGCGCTTTCCGATCTATTTTGAAAACATGCTGCGGGCGAAAAAGTCCGTCGCCAAGGTGGCGTCCGAGATGGGGCGGGAATGGGACACGGAGGATTATCAGGTGTTCCCGGAGTGGAAGCCCTGCCCCGCATACAAGGATGGCACGCCTCCCTACGACCTCTACGTAGTGAACTTTAAGATTCCCTTTCACGCCCTTTCGGTGACGACGCAGAATCCCTGGCTCGACGATCTCGCGGAGCATAATCCCTACGCCTACAAGATTCTCATCAACACCGAGACCGGCGGGCGCAAGGGAATCAAAGACGGGGAGGAGATTTGGGTGGAATCGGCGGCGGGCAAGGTCAAAGGCGAGGCAAAGCTGACAGAGTGCATTCATCCGGAGGTCGTGGGTATTGCGGGGGTGTTCGGCAGCTGGGCGAAAGGCAAGCCGGTCGCCAAAGGAAAAGGGGTTCATTTCAACACTCTGTTGCCGATCTCGTTGGAGAGAATAGATCCGGTCTCGACCGGAGTGGACTCGTGCATCCGGGTGAAGGTCTCACGGGCCGCTTGAGAAAAAAACAAGGAGGGGGATATGGCAGCGCGCATTGATGAGTTTTTGATCGGGGTTAAGCCGCAGCGGGAGTGGGGTTGGCTGGTGATCAGCTATCTCTTCTTGGGGGGAGCGGGCGCCGGGCTTTTTTTAATTTCCCTTTACATGGATCACGCGTGGGCGGGATTGCTCGGGCTTCTGGTATTGGTGCTCGGCACATTGCTGCTTCTTTTAGACCTGGGACGGCCGGAGCGTTTCTGGCGCGCCTTTTTTCGTCCCTGGACCTCCTGGATCAGCCGGGGCTGTTTTTTTATTACCTTGATGGTGCTTTTCGGGGCGCTGCAGATCGCCCCCGGGCTGGGCTTTCTCTGGGAGAGCGGGAGCGCCCTGGGGTCGGTCATCAAGGCGGTGTCCGTGGCCGCGGCGGTGCTGGTCATGATCTACACCGGCTTTGTCCTGTCGCCTTCCCCGGCCATCCCTTTTTGGAACTCGGCCTTATTCCCGGTTATCTTTTTCGTCTATTCTCTGCTGGCGGGGATCGATATTCTGATCCTCGCATCCCCTTTCCTGCCTGGAGCCCCTCTCGATTTGGTTTCCCTGGAGAGGCTGCAGATTTACCTGGCCCTGGCGTGTCTCCTCCTCGTGCTCAGCCATCTCTCTGTCATGTCCAGCTCCGCTGTGGCGGCGCGCGAGTCGATCCGTCTGCTGACGCGGGGGAGATGGGGGTTGCTGTTTTTGGGAGGAGTGATCGTGGCAGGGCTGGTGGTTCCGCTGGCCCTCTCCTGGGCGGTATTGTGGAAGTCTCAGGCCCAGGCGGTTTTTGCCTTCACCGTTATTTTGGCTTTGCTCAGGCTCTTCGGCGATTACCTGTTTCGCTTCCTGGTTATTCGCGTCGGCCTGTATGATCCACTACTTTAAGGAGGCCCGATATGGCGCGCTACGGAATGGTTATTGATCTCAACACTTGCATCGGCTGCAATGCCTGCACGATGGCCTGCAAGGCCGAGCATGCGACTCCCAAGGGAATCTTTTGGGCGAAGGTGCTGGAGAAAGAGGTGGGAAAGTTTCCTGCCGCGCGCAGGATCTTTCTTCCGGTGCTGTGCAATCACTGTAAGAACCCCATCTGCCAGGAGGTGTGTCCGACCGGGGCGACCTATAAGCGGGAGGACGGCATCGTCCTGATCGATTACGACATGTGCATCGGCTGCCGCTCCTGCATGGAGGCCTGTCCGTACGGGCCGCGCGCTTTCTATGAAAGCGACGGCGCTTATTATCCCGGGGAGCGAACCGCTTATGAAAAGAGCCAGCAGGATTTTTCTGAAGGCGTCGTGATGAAGTGCAATTTCTGCGTGGAGCGGGTGGATCAGGGACTGGATCCCGCCTGTGTGGTGACCTGTGTGACCGAATGCCGCGTTTTCGGCGACCTGGATGATCCCCAGAGCGAGGTGGCCCGTTTGGTGGCGGACAAGAAGGCCCGCCCCCTGCTGCCCGAAAAAGGGCTCGAACCGTCCGTCTTCTACGTCGGCAGCTAAGCGCCCGAAGGAGGTTGAAAGTGTACGGTCCTGCGGAGAGCGAAGAGTGGATTCACAGCGTCTGTGACATGTGCTTTGCCGCGTGCGGCATTCTGGCGCGGAAGAAAAACGGTGTCCTGGTGAAGATCGAAGGCGATCCCAACTGTCCGGCGAGCGAAGGGCATCTCTGCCCCAAGGGGCAGGCGGGGCTGATCGGTGTCTATGATCCCTCCAGGGTCAAGGCGCCGCTCATCCGCACCAACCCGCAGAAGGGGATCGGCGTCGATCCCAGGTGGCAGGAGATCTCCTGGGAGACGGCGCTCGAGATCCTGACGGATAAATTGACCAAGGTCCGGGAGAAAGATCCGCGCGGGCTGGTGGTCTCGAGCTTCGATCAGATCGCGGGCTCCTATTTCATCCGCCCGGCCTGGGCGCCCGCCTTCGGCACTCCCAATTCGGACTGGGTCGGCTATTTCTGCGGCAACTATCTCCACGCCTCCATGTATCTGACCAACGGCTCGTTTCACTCGGACTTCGATCTCGACTATTGCAACTACGCCATCCTTCTGGGCAACCAGCAGGGTTTTATGGCTGGGCTCAACGCCAACGTGACGGCGCGCAAGATGGCCGACGCGCGCCGGCGCGGCATGCGGGTCGTGACCGTCGATCCGGTCGGGACCAACGCGGCGGCCAAGGCGGACGAGTGGGTGCCGATCCGCCCCGGCACCGACGGGGCGTTTATCTTAAGCCTCATCAACGTCTTGCTGAACGAGCTGAACTGTTACGACCGGGATTTTTTGAGCCGCAGGACCAACGCCGCTTACCTGGTGGGCGAAGACGGCGGCTATCTGAAAGAGGGGCGCGACGGCAAGCCGCTGGTGTGGGACTTAAAAAGCCAGGGGGCCGTCCCGTTCGACGAGGCCAATATCGACCCGGCCATCGAGGGGTTGTTCAGCGCGGGCGGGGAGAGATGTCAGCCGGCCTTTCAGGTGTTGAAGGAGCATGTGCGGGATTATGCCCCGGAGCGCGTGGAGCCGATCACCACCATTCCCGCCGCCAATATCCGGCGCATCGCCAAGGAGTTCGGCGCGGCGGCCAGGATAGGCTCGACTATCGTGATCGACGGCGAGGTACTGCCGTACCGGCCGGTGGCGGTCAACATCTACCGCGGCGCCGGCGCGCACAAGCACGGCACCCATACGGCGCTGGCGGTGCAGATATTGAATATGATCGTGGGCGCCTACTATGTGCCCGGAGGACACCGCGGACCGAATCTCGTCGGCCCGGCGGGCCGCTGGGGGCCGGGGGCCACCAAGGAAGGCTTGATCACGCCGCCTTCGGCCATCGGTCACGGCGCGCGCTACTACGAGTTCGAGGAGCGCTCGCCGGACGATCTCGGCCTGCACCAGCTCTTTCCGATCACCACCAACCGCAGTCCCATGTACGAGATCAACCTGACGAATCCGCAAGATTTCAGCCTGCCGTACAAGCCCGAGCTGTTGATCGTTTGCCGGCGCAATCTGCTGATGAACAACGGCAATCCCGAGATCATAGCGGCGGCGCTGAAGAAGATCCCTTTCATCGTCACCTTCAGCACGCACCTGGACGAGGTGGCGGAGCTCGCCGACCTGGTCCTGCCGGAGGCCCATTACCTGGAGCGCTTCGATCTCTTCCCCAACCGTCCGAGCCACACCATGAGCCCGGCCACCGGTCATTTCTATTGGGGGTTGAGACAGCCGGTGGTGGAGCCGCTGGGGCAGTCGCGGCGCTGGATCGACGTGTTGTTCGAAGTCGCCGACCGGATGGGATTTCTCGGCGACGTCTACAAGCTCATGAATGTGAACCTGGGGCTCAAAGAGCCGTATAAACTGGACCCGAACCAGCGCTACACCATGGATCAAATCTATGATTGCTGGACCAAGTCCCTGTTCGGCCCGGAGCGCGGCATCGAATGGTTCAAGAAGAACGGCTATCACAAGGTGCCGAGGGCGGTGGAGGAAAAGTACCCCGGCCCGTTCCTTAAGCCGCGCTTTCCGGTCTATTTTGAAAACATGCTCAGGGCGAAAAAGTCGGTCGCCAAGGTGGCCGCTCAGTTGGGCCATCCATGGGACACCTCCGACTATCAGCCTGTGCCCGACTGGAAGCCCTGTCCGGCCTACGACGCGGGCAAGTCCCCCTACGATCTCTTTGTGGTCAATTTCAAGATCCCCTTTCACAGCCTTTCGGTGACGACGCAGAATCCCTGGCTCAACGACCTGGCCGAGCATCATCCCTACGCCTACAAGATTCTCATCAACGCGGAGACGGGCAAGCGCAAGGGTATCAAAGACGGCGAGGAGATTTGGGTGGAATCGGTGGCGGGAAAAGTGAAAGGCGAGGCGAAGCTCACCGAATGCATCCACCCGGAGGTGGTGGGCATCGCGGGGGTATTCGGCAGCTGGGCGAAAGGCAAGCCGGTCGCCAGAGGCAAGGGAGTCCATTTCAACAGTCTGCTGCCGGTCTCTCTCGAGCGGGTCGATCCGGTGTCCACGGGATTGGACTCTTGCGTCCGGGTAAAGATCTCTCGGGCGGCTTAGTGGATACCTGCCCGATCGTATGACGCAAAAAATTGTTCTTGCCGCGGTGGTCTGCGTCCTGTCCCTGGCGCCGTCGCGCCTTTCCGCCCAAAAGGTAACGGTTTTATACAGCAACGCCACTTTTACCGGCACCGCCCTGTTTGTGGCCAAGGACGCGGGACTGTGCCAGCAGAAAGGCATAGATCTCGAGCTGGTTTTGGGCGGGGGCTCAGCCCCCACGGTCAGCGCGGTCGTCGGCGGCCATGTCGAGTTTGTTCACGGTTCTGCTTCGTCGCTGCTCAATGCCGCGTTACAGGGCGGTCCCGTCGTTATCATCGCCAAAGTTATGGGGCCTCCTCCCTATAAGCTCGTCGGCGGCATGCGGGTTAAAAGCGTCGGCGACCTCAAAGGGAAAAAGATCGGTGTCAACAGGTTCGGCGGCGCGCCGGATTTCCTGCTGCGCTACGTTCTGGCAAAGAACGGCTTGGATATTCAAAGAGATGTGACGATTCTTCAAACCGGCGATCCGGCGGCCAGGCTCACCTCCCTTTTTACCGGAGCCATGGATGCCACGATGCTGCTCGTTCCTGAGGAGAAAGTGGCGGTGGAGAAAGGGTATCCTGTTATCGTCGATTTCGCCGCGCTGCGGCTGCCCTATGTCAATATCGTCTTCGGCGCCAACAAGAAATTCCTCGAGGGAAATCCCGTCTTGGTGAAGAGCTTCCTCGGTTGCTATTGGGACGGCGTGAGAAAGGCAAAGGCGGACCCTGAGCTTACAAAAAAATCT
>Ga0209109_10001376_pt1 | contig 13427 bp, 7 predicted proteins | sample Rifsed10ft2_FD_184004 | JGI IMG/M metagenome (GOLD analysis project Ga0209109, IMG submission 184004) | Soil microbial communities from Rifle, Colorado, USA - sediment 10ft 2 (version 2) | ecosystem: Environmental > Terrestrial > Deep subsurface > Rock core/Sediment | place: Rifle, Colorado... | reverse complement strand
CACTCGATAAAAAGGGTTGAAGAACTGCGCCGTGGCAGCGCCGATTTCAACAGCCTGGTCGGCAATTTCCTTGAATCGTTCAAGTAAATCCACAGGACCACCAAAAGGCCTTTGTGGACGCCTGTGCATGGGGCGAAAGCCCTGCCGACGCCGACCACTCAACAAGTGGAGATCCCCGCGTCCGTCCAAGCCGTAGCGGTCAATGTGCTCTACGTCTCCACCGGCACGTCCCTGAGCGTTCAGATCCTCGGCCTCCCCGCCAACATGTCCGGATCGGTGACGATCGCCGGGCCTAACGGGTATTCTCAGTCGCTGACGGCCTCGCAGCTGCTCACAGGCATTCTCGCGGGGTCCTACACGATTACGGCGTCGTCGGTCAGCGCTTCGTGCACCACGTTTGGTCCCGTGCCTCCGACGCAAACGGTGTCCGTCGGCGCCGGCCAGACGACTGCGGCGTCCGTGACGTACTCGTCGGGAGCCGGTAGCCTGAATCTGTGCATCGATGGCGCCTACATCACGCAATCGGTGCAGGCGTACGACAATTCAGTGCCGCTGGTGGCCGGACGAAACGGACTCCTGCGCGTGTTCGTACGCGCCAGCGGACCCAACTCGGCTCTGCCGGCCGTTCGCGCTCGCTTTTACAGCGGCGCGACACTCGTCAACACGGTGATGATTCCGGCGCCGGTGATCTCGGTTCCCACAGCCATCGACGAAGCGACCCTGAGCTCCTCGTGGAACGCGCAACTGTCGGGCGAGTCTCTGCAGCCGGGTCTCCGCATTCTGCTGGACGTGGATCCTGCGAATGCGGTCGCCGAAGGAAACGAGACGGACAACATGCTGCCGGCGAATGGGATTCCAGCCACCATGGACGTGCGGACTGTCTCGACCCTGAGTGTGCGCCTGGTCCCGGTCATTCAGGCCGCCCGCGGGGATACCGCCAGAATCGACGAGTCGAACAAGGCGAACTTCATCCTGCCCATGCAGAAGGTGTTCCCGGTCGCCACGATCGACGCGGACATCCGGGCGCCGTACACGTACACTGGCGCGGAGCTGCAGTCGGGCGGCACGAATTGGACCGCGCTCCTCAGCGAGATCAACGCGGTTCGCATCGCCGAGGCATCCGGCCGGATGTACTATGGTGTCGTCAGGGTCGGGTACACTTCTGGCGTCGCCGGACTGGGGTACATCGGCGTTCCCGCCGCGCTCGGGTGGGACTACCAGCCAAGCGGCACTGAGGTGATGGCGCACGAATTGGGGCACAACTTCGGCCGGCTCCATGCGCCATGTGGAAATCCGGCGGGCGTGGACAACTTCTTCCCGTACGCCGGCGCGACCATCGGCGTCTTCGGCTACGACATCATCGCCGGTCTCGTGAAGTTTCCAATCCTCCGTGACCTGATGTCGTATTGCGATCCGCCGTGGATCAGCGACTACACGTACAAGGCGATCCTCAACTTCCGCGCCGCCAATCCAATGACCGTGAGCGCGCGAACCGGCGCGGCGGCCGCTTCCCGCGGGCTTCTGGTCTGGGGGCGGATCGAACAGGGACGCCTGGTCCTCGAGCCGGGCTTCGAGGTCGATGCGCCGGCGGCGCTTCCGCCACGCGGCGGCCCGAGCCGGCTCGAAGGCTTCGGCCCGTCAGGCGAAGTCCTGTTCTCGCTCGCTTTCGCCGGAGACCGCGTTGCCGACTCCCCTGACCCTAACGACGAGACCTTCGCGTTCGTGATCCCCATGTCGCGGCTGCGCGGCATCGGCCTTGATCGCCTTCGCTTCTCCGCCCTGGGTCGGCAGGTGGAGCACCGCGCGACGGGGGGCGGCGCGATACCATCCGCTCAGCGCACCGCTCCCGGCCGCGTGCGGGTCACCTGGAACGCCACGGCGGCTCGCATGGCTCTGGTGCGCAACGCGCGCACTGGCGAAATCCTGTCATTCGGACGCGCCGGCGCAGTCGACCTTCCCGCGGGAAACGACGACCTGGAAGTGACGCTCTCGGATGGCGTGCGCAGCGTGAGGTCGAGGATACGGCCAAGGTAGGGCAGACGGCAGAGGGGATAACGTCGGCTGACCTGACGCAGCGCAGAGACGTAAATTTCGGCCTCGGGTTCTGGGCATCGACGCCCTTTGCCCTTTGCCCTTTGCCCTCTGCCCTCTGCCCTCATTCATGGCTTCCTACGACGTCATCTTCATAGGCGGCGGCCCGGCGGGCTACGTCGGCGCCATCCGATGTGGCCAGCTCGGCCTCTCGACCGCGGTAATCGAACGCGATGGCCTGGGCGGTACGTGCGTGCTGTGGGGCTGTATTCCCGCGAAGGCGCTCCTTGCCAGCGCCTCCCTCGCCAACCAGGTACGGCACGCCGCTGACTTTGGCGTCAACGTCGGCGAAGTATCGACCGACTATGGCGTGGCGATGAAGCGCTCGCGCGCCGTCAGCCTGCAGAACTCCAAGGGAGTCGAGTTCCTGTTCAAGAAGAACAAGGTCACCTGGATCCGCGGGACAGCCACGCTGGCTGGCGGCATGTCGGTCAGCGTCAAGGCTGCCGATGGGAAGGAGGAGAAGCACGACGCGAAGAAGGCGGTCGTCATTGCCACCGGCTCGCGCGTGAAGGGGCTTCCGCAGGCGGGGCTCGAGTTGAACAAGTCGACCGTCATTTCATCCGACGAGGCGCTGGTCCTGGAGCGCGCACCAAGGTCGATCGCGATCGTGGGCGCCGGCGCGGTGGGCTGCGAATTCGCCGATGTCTTCAACGCTTTCGGCTCGAAGGTGACCCTGCTCGACGTCCTGCCCACCATCCTGCCGCTCGAAGACGCCGACGTCAGCGCGGAGCTGGCAAGATCGTTCAAGAAGCGCAAGATCGACGTCATTCCCGGCGCGAAGATCTCGAATGTGAAGGTCGGAAAGGAATCCGTATCGTTCTCGGTCGATGCCGGCGGCGCGAAACAGGATGTCACCGTTGACATCGTCCTGGTCGCCGCGGGCCGTGCTCCGGTCGTCGACGGCCTGGGACTGGAGAAGGCGGGCGTCAAGGTGACGGATCGCGGTTTCATTCAGGCCGATCTGAAAACCTTCCAGACGGCCGCCAAGGGCATCTACGCCATCGGGGACGTAATCGGCCCGCCGATGCTGGCGCACAAGGGTTCGCGGGAGGGCCACGTGCTGGCGGACCAGCTCGCGGGCCAGAAGACCCATCCCATCAACTACGGCAATATACCTAACGCGACGTATTGCCATCCCGAAGTCGCTTCCATCGGCTTGACCGAACAGCAGTGCAAGGAAAAGAAGCTCGAATACAGGATCGGGAAGTTTCCGTTTTCAGCCAGCGGCCGGGCGCGAACGTCCGGTGAGACGGAAGGCTTCGTGAAGATCATCCGGGACGTGAAGTACGGCGAGATCCTCGGCGCGCACATCATCGGCGCTCATGCGACCGAGCTGATTCACGAACTGGTCGTCGCCCGCGAGAATGAATTCACGGTCGAGGAAATCGATCTCGCGATCCATGCGCATCCGACCATGGCCGAGGCCGTGGCAGAGGCGTCGCTGGATTCGTCGGGGAAGATGATACATGCGTAGGGGGAGCGATCAGCGATCAGCGTCCAGCGACCAGCGACCAGCGATCAAGGCGCTGCCGAGTCACGAGTCACGAGTCACCGTCAGTGAAGCTTTTCGTTATTGAACTGGGCGTCATGGCCTACGGAGAGGCACTCAGTCTCCAGAGGGCCGTCGCCAGCTCCCGCATCGCCGGCCAGGTCGCCGACGACGTCCTTCTACTCGTCGAGCATCCGCCGGTTGTCACGCTCGGGCGAGGCACGAAACCCGGACACCTCGTTGCATCGGCCGCTCAGCTGCAGGCGCGCGGCGTGGAGCTGTTCGAGGTGGAGCGCGGCGGTGACGTGACCTTTCACGGTCCCGGGCAGCTGGTCGGTTATCCCGTGATTGACCTCAAGGAGCATCGACAGGACCTGCACTGGTACCTTCGGCGGGTCGAGGAAGCGATCATCCAGGCACTGGCAACCTGTGGGCTTCCCTGCGTCCGGAATCCGGGGTTTACGGGGGTCTGGACCCAGGGCGTGGCCGCCGAAGGCGAGTCACGCCTCCGAAAAGTCGCCTCGATCGGTGTTCACGCGCGCGACTGGGTCACCTGGCACGGGTTCGCGCTCAATGTGACCACGGATCTCTCCCACTTCGATCTCATCGTCCCCTGCGGCATCAGCGACGTCACGATGACGACAGTCGAACGCGAACTGAGCGACTCGTTTCCCGGCAGCGATGCGGTCGCACGCGCGGTCACCGAGGCGTTCGGCAGAGTGTTCGACCGGCCCATCGAGCATCGGCCTCGGAGCTGGCTTGAACAGGCGCTGTCGGCGCCGGCTCCGTCAGCTGACTTGGGCCGTACTGGCTGATCCCGTCGTGAAGGCGCAGCGCGTTCGTACCACGGCACGGGCGGCTCTACGGAGGAACGTGAACAGACGATTCCTTCGGCTGGTCGCTGTGTCGCTGGCGACCTCGCTCTCGGCGTGCGATGGCCCCAGCGGCCCGGATCCAGTCGGGACGCTCGAGCTGTCGGTCACCGGACTGCCCGACACCATCGACGCCGAGATCACGGTCGGCGGGCCGAACGGCTACTCGACGCGTGTTGTCGGCTCCCGGACCCTCACGACGCTGGCTCCGGGTTCGTACACGATAACGGCTAGTCAAGTAGTGACCGGCGTGGCGACTTTCGTGCCGGCATTCCAGTCACTGCCCGTCACCATAGGGGCAGGCTCGGTCAGCAAGGCAACGGTCATCTACTCCGTCACGACGGGCAGCATATCGGTCATCGTCGCCGGTGTGCCGGCAGGAATTCCCTGGACAGTCATGGTGACCGGGCCTTCGGGGTATCGCGACTCGGTTTCGGCCAACACTACGTTAGGCAACCTGGCGCCGGGCTCCTACGCCGTGTCGGCAGGCGAATTGCGAAAGGGCCCGGACATCTATGCACCGAAGCCCGCCGAATTCGTCGTTATCGTGCCGGCCTCGGTCACCAGCGTGCCGGCCGTGATCGGCTACACGCTGGTCACGGGGTCGCTGGCGTTGCACGTGAACGGCCTTCCCGCTGGCGTTAGCGCGCAGGTGGCTGTCACCGGTCCCAACGGGTTCGCGGCATCGGCGGCCGGCTCGGTCACGCTGGAAGGCCTGTTGCTGGGCCGTTATGACGTCGCTGCGTCGCCCGTTGGCAGCGGCGCCGGGCAGCATGCTCCCTCGCCGGCGTCTCAGAGCGTCACGATCGTGCCCGGTGCGACGGCGCTGGTCAGCGTCAACTACTGGCCGGGGACACTTCCCGGCCTGAACCTGGCCGTGGAAGCCGTCCAGGTCCAGCAGGTGGTGCAGACGTACGGCGGCGCCGTTCCATCGATCGCCGGCCGCGACGCCCTGCTCCGGGTCTTCGTGCGGGCCTCCGAGCCTAACACCGCTGCGCCCGTCGTCCGCGTCCGCCTCTATGACGGCGCCGAGCTGGTGGCGACAAGCTCGATTCCCGCCCCGGCTGCCGGCGTGCCCACCACCATCGACGAGGGCCAGCTCGCCGGGTCGTGGAACCTCCCCATCGACGGATCGCTGATGAGGCCCGGGTTGCGCGTGCTGGCGGACGTCGATCCGGACAATGCCGTCGTCGAGACGGTGGAAAGCGACAACGCCTGGCCCTCGTCAGGTACGCCCCTGGCACTCGACGTGCGGAATGTCGCATCGCTGGCTGTGCGACTCGTGCCGGTGACGCAGACCGCGACGGGGCTGACCGGCAACGTCACTCCTGCCAATGCCCACGAGTACTTCGAAGCGGCGCGAAAGCTCCTGCCGGTCGGTGTCCTGACGATGGATGTCCGCGTGCCCTACACGTCGAATGCCCCGGCGTTGCAACCTAACGACGCCAACGGAGCCTGGGTCCAGATCCTGAGCGAACTGAACGCGCTGCGGGCCGCGGAGGGCACCACCGCCCATTATTACGGCGTCGTGAGAGCCACCTACTCGTCGGGGGTCGCGGGGCTCAGCTACCTCCCGAGCGTCGTGGCGGTGGGCTGGGACACTCTCCCGCACGCCGCGGCCACCATGGTTCATGAGCTGGGCCACAACTTCGGGCGGCTGCATTCGAATTCCTGCGGCGCTGGTGGGTACGACGCCAACTATCCGTATGCCAACGGCGCCATCGGCGTCTACGGCTACGACGCCTTGTCCGGGACTCTGCGCGACCCGTCGACGCCCGACATCATGGGCTACTGCAACGATCGCTGGATCAGCGACTACACCTACACCGGCATCCTCGGATTCCGCGCCACCCAGTCGATGGTGCTCGCCAGCTTCGAAGGGGGCCACCAAGCGCGTCCAGGACTGCTCGTGTGGGGACGCATAGCCGCCGCGGGTCTCGTTCTGGAGCCGGCGTTTGAAGTGAATGCGCCGGCGAAGCTGCCCGCATCCGGGGGGCCACATCGGGTCGAGGTGCTGGACGAGTCGGGACGAGTGCTCGTCGGGCTCTCGTTTCGCGGCGACCGCACAGTGGATGCGCCGGGCGGGGAGGATGAGCACTTCGCCTTCGTCATCCCGCTCGAGGCACTCGCAGGTGTGGAGCCGGCACGCCTGCGCGTTCTCGCGGCAGGGAGGCGCGCCGAACTCGCGGCGGTACAACGCCTCTCGCGCGATCAGCTGGCCGCGGATTTCACACCGGCTTTCCAACGTATCTCGCCGACGCGCGTCCGGGTGTTGTGGAGGCATTCGCCGGGCCGCGGCGTCCTGGTGCGCGACGCACAGACGGGAGCCATCCTGTCTTTCGGGCGGGGCGGGCAAGCCGAAGTAGAAGTGGGCGGCGAGCGGTTGGACCTTACACTCTCCGACGGCGTACGCAGCGCGCAAAGAAGCATCGTGATCCGCTAGGCGCGAGCGGTCGGAGTGCCCTTGGCGCTTGCTCTCGATTGCCCGCCGCTCTCGCCCTCGCTGCCCTCTGCCCTCTGCCCTCTGCCCTCTGCCCTCTGCCCTTCTGTAAATTCACGCTCGCCAATAAGGAAACACTCCCATCCACTATGCGCTCTCATATTTCATCGCTCGCTGCAGCCGCGCTGCTCGCCGTAACGGCCTGCACCCCATCAGAATCCGAGTCTGATCCTCGTCTGGCCAAGCTCACTGTGGGCATGGGCCGCGACGCCGCCGTTCGCGTCCTCGGCGATAGCGCCACGACCGGGGATTCGCTTGCCAACATCTATCGGACCGAACGGTACCTCTTCAATGGCGAGCCGCTCGAGATCCTGTTCTATTCGCCCGCTGGGCTGAAGGAAGGACAGGGCGCAGCGGCCCCGGAAAGCTCGCTTCGCCCGGTGGTGTTGAACCTGGGACGCGTGACGGGCTGGGGTTGGGCGCACTTCGATAGCGTCGCCCGGGCGCACGACATCCGCGCCAGGGTGCGTTAAGCGCGGCGAGAATCGAAGGAACAAGCGAGGGGCGGCATCCGATGGATGCCGCCCCTCTTGCTTGTTGCCCTGTTGCGTCCGGCCCGACAGGAGACAGAAAGGGCCCGGTCTTTCGACCGGACCCTCCTGTTGTGAACCGCAGTCTGAAAGGCTACTCAGCTTACGGGTTGATGGTGAGCACGTATGTCCCCGACACAAGCGCAACGGTACCCGATGGGCTTGCACCAAAGGCGTAGACGTTACGAGCAATCGCCGCGCCTGGCGCGCCACCCGAAATACCACCGAGCTGCGTGAACAGGGCGTTGGCCGACAGGTTGGCCAGGGCGTAGGTCCAGACACGGGTCGCGCCGTTATCAACCAGAGTGGCGGACGCCGCCGGAACCGATCCCACCAGGACCAGGTCGGCGCCATTCTGAGCGTAGAAGTCCACGCGCGAGAACGGATTGTTGAACACAGCAGTCGTTCCGGTCGCCGTTGAAGTCAATGTGACAGTGCCTGGATCCGGCGAACCGACCGTGCACCCCCCTGATGCAGCCGCCGTAGCGCACAGAGTGGTCGCGCTGGCGGTATTGGTGAATGCACCAGAGAAGTTCGTGACACTGACGCCAGTGGTCGGCGCCGTCGGCGCAACTACTGACGTTGCCGGGCCGGTGTAGGCGGCCTGAGTCTGGTCACGTACGAACAGGTTGACCGCACCCAGCGGGTTGGAACTCGCTGCATACGCCGTGGGCGGAGTCGTGGAACCGTTCTGCAGCCCGAGGAACGTGTTGACGGTGGTGTTGATGCCGACGTTCGTGTTGCTGAGCGTCGCCGCGTTGAACGCGTCCACCGCCGTCGGAGCGGCTGCGAGTGTGATCGTCGTCGGCGCGATTAGTGCCGTGGTGAAACCGACGGTGTAGTAGTAATCGCGGATCGACAGGTTGTCGTTCAGGAATGCCGCGGCCGAGAACGAACCCGTGATGGTCACCGGGACCGCCGGAGCCGTTGCAGTGGCTGGTGTGTTGTCATAGACAATCACACGAGGTGCGGCAATCGGCATACGGTTGCCAGCTGCGTCGATCGCGGTTGCATCGAACGTGTAATAACCCGCAACCGACGATCCGGAAACCGCGGCGTTGGTCGACGCCAGAGGCAGACCAAACGTCATGTTTGTTATCGACTGATTGCAGACCGTGTTGCTGCTCGCGGAAGTACCTACCACGCAATCCGCGGGGAATGTCGTACCGGTCGCAGTGCGACGGATGGTGTTTCCGATCGCCGGCGAACCAGCCAGCATACCCGAGTTACCGACCGCGCCAACATCGGCGAGGGTGACGACGAAGCTGCCAGCGATGGTGCCGCCGGCGACTCGCGCCTGGTCTGCCAACGAGCTTACGTCGTAAAGAATCGTCGGCTCTGTGTCATCGAAGCCGAACAACAGGTGCGTCGTACCGGTGCCAACGCCAGCAAAGGTCGCAAGCGGCGGAACCAGGCAGCTCGTGCTGCTTGACGGCAGGGCCGACTCGTTGCCGAGCTGGTCACGCGCCGTCGCGATGGCGCAGAGGCTGATGTTCGTCACCGTCGGCGCGGGATAAGCCGGGACGTCGGACGCCGTTGCGCTGCGGGCGGCAGACACTGTTCCGGCCGTGCCATCACCAACACGCAAGAAGCGCTGGTACGCGCCGGTGGCCGTCGAGCCACCACCGACACCCACGTCAGCGGTACCGTTGATGATCCAGTCGTTATCGGTGTTGCTGGTGTTGCTGCCGGTCAGACCGACCACGTCGTTGATCCAGCCGTTCTGGCGGCCGTTCGGGTTCGCCGCAAACTGCGGAGCGCCCGGAGCGCGGTTGTCGAGACGGATACCAGTAGCCACAGCCGGGCCGACACCGGCAAGGATCGTGTTGCCGTTGTTGTCGACAGCGGTCAGCGTCGGGACTTCGCCGTTCGGGAAGACGCCGGCGCACGCCGCCGAGCTGAACTCATAGCTGCTTACCGTGTTGACGGCGGCACCGCCCGACGGAATCGTCTGCGGGAGCGCCGCTGTAAACGGACCGGTGCCGGTGACGGCAATGGTGCGCAGGCCTGTACCGCTGGCATCGCAGAAGCTACCAAAGCTCACGAAGCTGCCCGCGGCCACGACCGACTGGCCAGCGTTGTAGATGACCGGGAGCGCCGTGATCGTCAGGCCACCGCGCTTGTACGCGAGGCCGGCCGACGTGCCCGAAGTACCAGTCGCCGTCGCCGTGGTGCCGGTGAAGGCCATCGTGGCAACCCACGTATTCGCGTTCGCGAAGGTGATCGCGAGGCTCGGCGTGGCCGAACCGCCAGCGCCGCCGCCCACAACCGTGAGCCTCGCGCTGAGGACGTGCGGGCCATTCTGGTTGATCGCCGCAACCGCACCCGTGTTCGCGTCGAACGCGGCGGTGTTGAAGCTGATGACCGTCGACGCAACTGCATTCGCCAGGTCGGCAAACGCGTGCGCGTTGGTCAGGTCCATGCTCTGGGCCGCCGTGAAGGACTGGCTGCCGACGACGGTACCGTCGACGAGCAAATCGACCTTCTGCGCAACGAAGTCGCCTGGATCGACGTCGATCGTGACGTCAATCTGACCAGCGGTCGCCGCGAGGTTGACCGGCGCGTTCAGGTTACCAGCGACGGTGACCTTCTGGATCGAGACGCGCGCCGAGGTCGGCGTGCGGACCGTCACCGAAGCCGCGCCAACAACGGACGTATTCGCCGTCGAGGTCGCGGTGATCGTCGATACACCCGGCGCAACCGCCGTCGCAACACCAGCCGTCGTGATCGTCACGGCCGCCTGGTTGCTCGAGGCCCACGTCACGGAACGAGCGACGCCGGGATCGGCATCGACGTTGGCAACGAAGCCCTGCGTGCCGCCAGGATTCATCGTAACCGCGTCAGGCGCAACAGTGACGCTGCGTACTGCAGGAGCCACTACCGTGATCGTGACGCTTGCCTTCTTGGTGACGTCGGCCGTCGACGTAGCGGTGATGCTGGCCGTGCCCGCTGCAACAGCGGTGACCAGACCATTCCCATCGACCGTGGCGACGCCGGCCGCGCTCGAAGCCCATGTCGCGGCTTGGTTGGCCGACAACTGGACCACGGCTCCGACCTGTACCGCGGTGACCGGCGCGCCCGAAATAGTCAGATCGGGCACTGGCGGTGCGGTGACGGAGACATCGTCGCCACAAGCGACGAGCCCCGCGAGCCCGCCGACCGCGATCAACGATCGAAAGAGTTTCTGCATCCTAATCCCCCTTCTGGAGTGTGAAGTCCTGCTCGTACGACAAGAAACGCGGCCTGCAACTTCCTGGAGTTCGCGGCATTCGCCGGCCAGGCACAGCACCTGCTACCGACAGAAGTGCCGCCAAAGGACGCAGTACGGCCTTTGTCTCAATGACAAAAGACCCCACCACGAGTTGGGCCGTCACTTCTCACCGCCTGCACAGCCAGGCGGGCGTTCTTCCAGCTTTTCAGGCTTGTGAAAATAGGACCGTCCTGAAAGGGGGTCAAGCTGACACCGGTTACTTAGGCTGTTCCCAGTCCTTGAGATAGCCCACATCCGACCACTCCTGGACTGCGATTCAGTTCGCCTGGTAACCGACCATTCAATCCCGATTCCCCCGATCCCACCCACCGTTTCGGAGATGGCGGTTTCTCACACGCAGAGAACCGCAAACCCTTGCAACCTCCCTGCCCGACCGTCACGACGAGCACCCGGGCCAAACGGTCACGCGGGGAACGGGATCGGCACGACGCGTGACACTTTGATGCTGCTTACTGCTTACTTCCTACTGCTTGCTGGTGGCAGTGCTGGAGCAATTAGTAAGCAGTAAGCAGTAAGCAGCAAGCAGCATTGAGCACCCTACTATTTCCGCCCATGGCCGACACGAAGGTTTACGATCGTTCGACTGCCATCGAGGCACCCCGGGCCCGGGACTTCGCCCAGGAGTTGAATCCGGAGCAGCTGGCCGCGGTCACTTTTGGCAATGGACCACTCCTTGTCGTGGCCGGCGCCGGAACCGGAAAGACCCGAACGCTCGTTTACCGGGTCGCCCACCTGATCGAGTCGGGCGTCGCTCCTGAGCGGATCCTCCTGCTCACCTTCACCCGGCGTGCTGCTCAGGAAATGCTGGCGCGGGCAGTCCAATTGGTGGGCGGGGCCAGCCGGCAGGTTCACGGAGGCACGTTCCACGGGACCGCCCACCGGCTCCTGCGGCGCTTCGGACCGGCGGCCGGCCTCCCGGGCGATTTCACGATCATGGACCAGGGAGACGCCGCAGACCTGATCCAGCTTTCCCGTGCCCAACTCGGCTACGGCGACACCAAACGCCGGTTTCCGCGCAAGGAGACCCTGCACTACGTCTACTCGCGCCACGTGAACACCGAAATCCCGGTGGCTGACATCCTGGCCGAGGAATTCCCGCGGTTCGTCGAATTGGAGGCGGATTTCGGTCGCATCTATGCGGACTTCACGCAGCGGAAGTCGGAGAGAAACCTGGTCGACTACGACGACCTCCTGGTGTTCTGGAGCCTGCTCCTCGAGCACGCATCGTTAGGGCCGAAGATCGCCTCGCTGTACGATCACGTCCTCGTCGATGAATACCAGGACACAAATGTCCTGCAGGCCAAGGTCCTGAAGTCGCTGTGCAGCCAGCACCGCAGCATCACAGTCGTCGGGGATGACGCCCAGAGCATCTACTCGTTCCGGGGCGCCAGCTTCCGGAACATCCTCGAGTTCCCGCGCGAATTCGCCGGCACGACGATGATCGCCCTCGAGCAGAACTACCGCTCGACGCAGCCCATCCTCGACACCAGCAACACCCTGATTTCCCGAGCGACGGCGCGCTTCACAAAAAACCTCTGGACGCACCGCGAAGGCGGGGAGCCGCCCTGGCTCGTGACGACCAACGACGAACAGCAGCAGACGCGGTTCGTGGTGGAGCGGATCCTCGAACTCCACGAGGAGGGCATCCCGCTGTCGGAAATGGCCGTCCTGTTCCGAGCCGCCTACATGTCCGCGGACCTCGAGATCGAACTGACGAACCGGAAGATCCCGTTCGAGAAATGGGGAGGGCTCAAGTTCCTCGAGGCCGCCCACGTGAAGGACGTGCTGGCGTTCCTGCGGGTCATCGAGAATCCACGCGACGAGGTGAGCTGGTTTCGTCTCCTTCAGCTCCTGCCCGGCATCGGTGAGGCGACCGCCCGATCAGCCATCGCATCGATGGCCGAGCGCTCGTGGACCACAGACTCGTTTGAACGCTTCCTCGCCCCTCCCCGGGCTCGTCAGGCACACGCCCGGCTGGCTGAGCTCCTCACCCAACTGAGACTCCGGCCGTCAGGCGGCAACGAGGTGGCCGCCGACATCACCCGGGTGCGCGTCCTCTACGATGACATCCTTCGAGAGCGCTATGACCGGGTCGAGCCCCGTCTGTCGGACCTCGACCAGCTGCAGGTCATTGCCGGCGGCTACCCCGACCGGAGCGCATTTCTCGCCGCGATCGCCCTGGAACCACCCCAGGGGACCCAGGACCTGGCCACAGGCGGGGCCGAGGAAGAGGACGACGCCCTCATTCTGAGCACCGTGCACAGCGCCAAGGGAAAGGAGTGGGATGCCGTGTTCGTCATCTGGGCAGTCGACGGCTGGTTCCCCATGGCCCGCGCCCTCGGCGACGACGATGAGCTGGAAGAGGAACGCCGCCTGATGTACGTGGCCATGACGCGGGCACGCGACCACCTGGCGGTGACGTATCCGTTGAACGCCTACTCCACGAGGCGTGGGGCCGACTACACGATCGATCAGCTCTCCCGATTCATCGATCCGGGCGTACGCGAGACGATGCAGCGCGTTGTGCCGAAGTTCGACGATCCCTTGCCGTCCGCTGTGGAACCGCCAGCGCGCCTGGATCTGCGCGAGTTAATGAAGCGACGCTTCGGCACGTCCTGATGGCTCAAGCCACCGAGCGTACCAAAAGCTCGTGAACAGCTTTGACCACAGG
>Ga0209109_10001375_pt1 | contig 13438 bp, 15 predicted proteins | sample Rifsed10ft2_FD_184004 | JGI IMG/M metagenome (GOLD analysis project Ga0209109, IMG submission 184004) | Soil microbial communities from Rifle, Colorado, USA - sediment 10ft 2 (version 2) | ecosystem: Environmental > Terrestrial > Deep subsurface > Rock core/Sediment | place: Rifle, Colorado... | reverse complement strand
GTACGGTCGCGGCCGCGACGGCGTCGGCGCTATCCCCGGCCGCGCTGGCGCAGTCGGCCCGCGCCGCAGGCGAAACTGAGACGAGATTCAGGCGCATTTCGACGCAGTTCATTGCGGCGCTCGGGGATCGAGATGCCACCTCCGGAAGCAATGCGCAATCGTGGGGTCTGTGGCGTCTAGATCCTGGTCCGCGCGGAGTGAGGCTGGACCGCTATGAGCGATTGAAGTCCGCAAGCGGCGTCGCCCCGGCAGGGTGGAGATTCGACGGCGCGGATTGGTGGCTCGAGGAACACGGCTTGATCATGGAGCAGCCGGAGTTCCCGCTCCCTCCCGGCAAATACTTGGTGACCGGTGACCGCGAGGTGACGACCGCCCTGACCGTTCATCCCATGGCAAACGACGGTACTCAGCGTTGGGAGCTCGACGACGGCGCGACGATCTACGATGTGACCCACTTGCGCTGCCGCTCCGCGCGCTACACGCCGGCGACGAGTGGCGATTCGTGCTCGCCGGCCAAGGCGCAGATGAGCGCATTTCCGGTGGCTCCCGGCGGCGTGATGCCTCCGGTCGAGGGCTGCAACAAGCAGGACTACGCGGTTCTCATCGTGATCGGCGTGGCCGTGGAAGGGGCAGCATGAATAGAAACCTATGTTTCAGCCGCGGTGGCTTCCTCGTACGTAGGCTTTCCAGAGTCCGTGCCGGGCGACTGCTCCTCGGCCACGTAGGCGAGGAGGTCACCGGGTTGACAATCCAGAATCTCGCAGAGTTTCTCGAGCGTGCTGAATCGGATTGCCCTCGCTTTGCCGGTTTTCAGGATTGAAAGATTCTGGGCCGTGATGCCGACTTGCTCCGCAACCGTGTTGAGACGCGTCTTGCGCTTGGCGAGGACGACATCGAGATTGACGATGATAGGCACTCGATTGCTCCTCACTTAGACGACCAGGTCTTGCTCTTCGCGAAGCTCGCGGCCGACATCCATGATCCAGGAAACGACAATGACGATGGTGCCGACGATGAGCGCCGAAAATGGCTGCCATCCACCGGTAGTTATCGTTTTGTTCAGACCCCCGCCGGGTACGAACAGGGGTACGAACAAACTCAAAACCCACAGGGCGGGGAAAAACAGCATCGTGATGCCGATTTGCCGGATCTGATCGACGTTTTCGGCACTGAAGATCTTGCCGTCGGCGTAGAGGCCGAAAAGCTTTACGAGATGGAGGTTGAGCTTCAAGAGTATTCCTGACGCCAACACGAATCCGATAAAGGCAATCGCACGGATCGTGCCCGGGATGGAGTCCCCGCTGTATTCCGTGTTGCCGATGCGGACGCTCGTGTCAAAGCGCTCAGCACCCGACACGACTAGGCCTGTCTCGACGACTAAGGCCAAGGCGCCGAGGACGAAGAGAAACCGGAAGAGATTCCGCAGCGATGCGCTGTATTTCTGGACCTTCTTGAGTTTTTCGGCTGCTTCTGCGGTCATCGAATGGCTCCATTTGGGGTGACGGCGCCTATTAAACAGCAAAAAAGTATCGTTGGTCAATAATTTACTGCTGTCTTTCGATAATCTGCCGAAAACATGAGGGGAAGGTCCTCTCGCCCGAGATCGCTCGCGTGGGTCCCGTCGTGCACGTGCGGTCAGAGACGATTTCGGAGCGCCTCCAGCGCACATGCGGGCCAGGCGGGCTCGGACGCAGGCCAAATAAACGCTTTTCGAGCCAAATAAATATGATTTATAGACAATAAGTTATACAGTTACGAGCCAAATAAATCCGTATCGCGCCATATCCGCCCAATCCATGCCCAAGCGAGTCACCCAAAGCGAGCTCAAGCGAATCGAGGATGTCGTTCTTCGGTTCCCGGCCGGTGTATCGCTCGCGCAGCTCCAGGAGGAGCTTCGCGGAGCGATCAGCCGCCGCACGCTGAGCCGCAGGCTCGCCGATTTGCTCGAGGCGGGTCGCATTCGGCGCCGGGGCGAGGGAAGAGCAACTCGATATCTTCATGGTGCATCAAAGACGCAGAAGGCTGTCTCACCAACAGTTGCGGGGTCGGAAACGGTAGGACAATTCGAGACGCCCGATGGTGTCGTCACCATCGATCTGCCGGCGGTCTCACGCGACATTCTCGAATACGTCTCGAGGCCGGCTGCTGCGCGCACGCCAAGAGGCTACGAACGCCGCCTGCTCGACGACTACGTTCCGAATCGGACCGCGTACATCCCCGATGAGCTCAAAGTCCACCTCCATAAGATTGGCAAGCCCATCGTTGCCAAGCGTGCGGCGGGCACATTCACGCGCGACATTCTCAATCGATTCCTCATCGACCTTTCCTGGGCGTCGAGCCGCCTCGAAGGCAATACGTACAGCCGGCTCGATACCGAGCGACTTATCGAGTTCGGCCAGGAAGCCGAGGGCAAGGACGCGAAGGAAACCCAGATGATCTTGAATCACAAGGCAGCCATTGAGCTCCTGGTGCAAGACGGTGGCGACGATATTGGAATCAACCGCTACACGCTCCTCAACTTGCATGCGTTGCTTGCAGAGAACCTGATGGCCGATCCCGAAGCATCGGGACGGTTGCGGCGACGGCCCGTTGAAATAGGAGGGAGCACCTATACGCCGCCTGCCATTCCACAGCTCATCGACGAATGCCTAGATCTGATCATTGCGAAGTCGGCGGCTATTGGCGATCCGTTTGAGGGTGCGTTCTTTGTAATGGTGCACCTGCCGTACTTGCAGCCGTTCGAGGACGTGAATAAACGGGTATCACGATTGGCCGCAAATATTCCGCTGATCAAGGGCGATCTTTGCCCCCTGTCCTTTGTGGATGTGCCGGAACGCGCGTACGTTGCTGGGACGCTCGGCGTCTACGAAATGACGCGCGTAGAGTTGCTCCGCGACGTATTCGTGTGGGCGTATGAGCGCTCTTGTCGGAAATACGTGGTTATCCGGGATTCCGTCGCGGAGCCTGATCTCTTTCGAATGAAGTACCGGAACGCTTTGATTGACGTAATTGGCGCAATCGTGCGTGAACGCAAGCGACCAACGGAGGAAGAGATTCGCATCCTCGCCGAGCCGTTGGCCGAGCCACGGGACCTGCCGAGATTCCTCGACTTGGTCGCGCGCGAGCTCGCACGACTCAATGACGGCAACATAGCTCGATATCGAATTCGTCTATCGGACTACCGGTCATGGTTCCGCGCGATAGAGCAAGGGCGCTGAACGAACTCAAGTGGTTTCTCAAGAATCCCTCCGCGGAGCGGTGCTTCACTCGGCAAATTGCTCCGAGACGACGGCGAAATAGTCTTCGAGGGAGCGTCCCGGCGTCTCCGGAATCCGTGAGCTCAGCATGCGCGCCGACTGGATGCGATCGACGCGAAACGTGCGGAAGTCCTCGCGAAACTCGCACCACGCGCCGAGGGTCCATGCGCCGCCCCAGTAGACGAGTCCCAACGGCCAAACAGTGCGCTCCGTCAGCCCGCCGTTTGCGTCCCGATAATGCAGGACCAGCCGTCGTTTCTCATTGATCGCCGTGCGCGCCACGCCCAGGAGCTCCGTCACAGCGTCGGGTACGTGGAAATCCGGAACGTGCATTCGGGACAAGGCGAGCTTGGGTCGCAGGCGCGGCGGCAGGGCGGCATGCACCTTACTCAGAACGCGCTCCGCGGCGTCGCTCAAGGCGCGGTCCCCCCACGTCTTCGCAACCTCGGCGCCGAAAGCGAGCGCCTGGAGCTCGTCATCGTCGAACATCATCGGCGGGACTTGGTAATCGACACGCAAACGGTAGCCCTTGCCCGCCTCGCCCTCGATCGGCACGCCGGCCCCCATGAGGTCGCGAACGTCACGGTAGATCGTGCGCTCCGACACCTCCAGGCGTTCCGCCAACGTGCGCGCCTTCGTGCGCTTGGCGCGCCCGAGCTGCAGCACGATCTGAAATAGCCGGTCCGCTCGTCTCATCGCCCTGATTCTACTGACACCACGGTGTCAGCAGGCAGCGGTTACACTCATTGCATGCGGGATAGAAAAGCGGCGCCGAGCGATTTGGCCGAGCTCAAGAACATCGGCCCGACCATCAGGAAGCGGCTCAACGACATCGGCGTCTACACTCGGGCCGACCTGGAGCGGGTCGGGCCGGTGAGCGCGTACAACCGAATCCGTCGGAACAATCCCGACCGAATCATCCCCGTGTGTTACTACCTCTACTCGCTCCAGGGTGCTTTGATGGACGTTCACTGGGATAGCATCCCCGAGGACGTGAAAGACGAGCTCTTTTCGAAGGTCAAGGGAAGAACGCGGCGAGGCAAGCGTGCCACGCGTTAGCGCAACCGAGTTCTTCCCTGTCTTGATAACGGACCGGCTGACGGAGTGCAGGGACTTCTACGTCCGGCATTTCGGGTTCGATGTCGTGTTCGAATTGGACTGGTACATTCAACTCATGTCCGAGAAGCGCATCCAATTGGGCTTGTTGAAACCCGGCCACACGTCTCAGCCGGAGTTCCTGCATCGCGGCTATGAAGGTCATGGCGTCGTCTATTCCTTCGAGGTCGACGACGTCGATCGGGGATACGAGAAGCTCAAGAGCGATGGCGTCGAGATCATCTTCGACGTTCGTACCGAGCCATGGGGTCAAAGACATTTCATGATCATGGACCCTGGCAGTATGGTCGTCGACGTGGTGCAGCTCGTGGAGCCGGCGGTCGAGTTCAAGCAAAGCTATGTCGGCTCGTCCGCCGCAAAGGCCACAAATTCATTGGATTGACCGTTTGACGGCACAGGCGGAACGCCGTAAGTTCAAAACTATTCGCCATCGGACTTTCGCCATGGGTATCAGCCACCCAAAAATCCCCTTCACGTACGAGGACTACAAAACGCTCACAGCGTCGACGGATCAGCGTTACGAGCTCATCGACGGCGATTTGTACATGGCGCCATCGCCCACCGTCACGCATCAAACTATTTCCATCAACCTCGTGTTTCTGCTCGAGCAACACATGCGCGCGACACGCTGCGGTCGCGTGCTCCATGCTCCGCTCGATGTCGTGCTCGGCAAGGGCGAGGAGCGCAGCGTCGTGCAGCCGGACATTCTCTTCATCTCCAACGAGCGGGCGGGCATCGTCACAGAGGAGGAGATCGTCGGTGGGCCCGATCTCATCGTGGAGATTCTGTCACCAGGCACGGCGAAGCGGGACCTGGGGCTCAAGAAAGCGCTCTATGCGCGGAGCGGTGTGCGCGAGTACTGGATCGTGGATCCGAAGCTCGAATCCGTCGAGGTATTTTCACTCGGCCCGCGCGGCTACGGGGAGCCGGTGAGACATGAGCTCGAGGGCCGGCTTATGTCGACCGTCGTGCCGGGATTCGAGGCGGCGATGCTTGAGGTGTTTAGGGACGCGTAGCGCCGTTGCTACTAAACGCTACAAATGCTACGCTACGGCTCATGAGCAGAGTCATCACTCAACGGGAGCTGCGAAACGATTCCGGCGCCGTGCTTCGGGAAGTCCAGGCAGGACAGACGATGATTATCACGCGGAATGGCGTGCCGGTGGCGGAGCTCAGGCCCGTTCCACCGCGTAGATTCGTGCCTCGGGCGATCATCGCGGACGCGGCACGGCGCGCGCCGCGCGTCGATGCCGATCGGTTCCGGGCCGACGTGGACACGATCGTAGATCAGTCGATCAATGGCTGAACCGAGCAGGGGGTTGCTGGACACCTCCGTCGTCGTCGACCATGACCTGATCGACCCCGATTCCCTGCCGGACGAATCCGCGATCGCCGCAATAACACTCGCCGAGCTCGCCGCGGGACCTCATGCGACCACCGACGAGGAAGAACGCGCGCGGCGTCAAGACCGGTTGCAATGGGCGTCGGCAACGTGGGATGCGCTGCCGTTCGATTCGGAAGCTGCTCGCATATACGGGCGCGTCTTCGCGGCCACGAAAGCGGCCGGCAGATCCAGCCGCACACGTATGGCGGATCTCTTCATCGCCTCGATCGCAGCCGCCAACGGTCTGCCGCTCTATACACGCAACGCCGCTGATCTCGTCGGTCTGGAGCAGATCGTCATAATCGTCGCGGTGTGATAGCTCAAAAGTCCGCGCGCACGCCGACGCGGAACGTTCTGCCGATCTGATCGAAGTACGTCGTGTTGGTCGGATAGAACGCATCCGGCACGAGCGGCGGATCCTTGTCGAACAGATTGTTGATCGCGCCGAACAGCTCCCACGAGCGATCGCCGCCCATCGGCAGCTCATAGCGGGCCGAGAGCGCCGTGTAGATCGCGCTGTCGACGTCGTTGTCGTTGATCGTGAACACGTTCGCGGCGTTGTAACCGGCATCGCCGGGCTCGAGGTAGCGCGGATCCACGACGCCGTCCGAGATGTAGCGCGTCTGCAGCGTGATCGAGTAGCGGTCTCTCGCGTACGACACGGACGCATTGACGTTCCAGTCCGGCGCCCCGAAGCCGCCGAAGGTGCCGGCGGTGCGGCCTGCCCAGTCGGTCGCGACGCCGCCGACCACTGTCGTGAGCTCGTCGGTTCGGGTCGCGAACACGCGTAAGCCGAGCGACGCGCCGCCTGCGAGCGGCTTCTGATACAGCGCTTCGAGGTCGATGCCCTTGGTGTCGTAGACGTCGAGATTCAGGTTCACGTTGTTGATCAACGTGATCGGCCCGCCCGCGCCGTCGATGAGGCTGCAAGTCAACTGATTGCCGCGGAAGCAGTCGTCGACGATCTGCTGGGCGCCGAGCGTGCCGACGGCGCCGTGCACCTCGACTTCCCAGTAATCGATCGCGAGCTGCAATCCTTGGCCCCAGTCGGAAGTCGGCGAGAACACGACGCCGTACGTGAGCGTATCGCCTTCCTCGGCTCCTAAGTCGACGTTGCCGCCGCCGATCACGATCGGGTTTTGCGCGATACCGGTCCAGGGATTGTTGATCGCGCCGAGCTGACTCGCCGTCAACGAGTAGAGCTCCTGGAAGTTCGGCGCGCGAATGTCGCGCGAATGCGTGGCGCGGAAACGCAGCCAGTCGGTTGGGTCATAGAGCGCGCTGAACTTCCAAGTCGTCGCATCGATCGTGCTCGACGCCGCCGGGACCAACTGACCGGCGGCCGGTCCCGAGTGCACGACGTGCGCCTCGCGGCTGTTCCGGTAGTGCGTTTGGCGAAACGCGACGTCGAGCTCGAGCAAGCGCGCGCCGGGGCGGTCGCGGAGGAACGGCAGCGCGGCTTCCGCGTAGGCCTCGGTCACTTTGAGGTCGCCGGCGTAGTCGTCGCCGTAGTTCAACCAATAGCACGATACGAGCGAGCACTCGTCGTGCGTGATCGCGCCGCTATCGTCGCGGTATTCGATGCCCGCGGCGACGCCGATCGGGCCGCCGCCGAGCTCGAAGATCTCGCCTTGCACGTTGCCTGCGACGACGTACTCGTTCATCTTGAACCACTCGTAGAGCGTGCCGAGCACCCAGTCCCGCGCCGCCGGGTCCCACTGGTTCAAGCCGAAAGGATTGAGCGGCACGCAACCCGGATCGGCGGCTGCGGCGACGGGATTCGTCAAGACTTCGCGGCAGACGGGGTCGCCGGTGGACGGGTCGATGACCGCATCGACGGCGCGCCACGGGCGCGAGAACACTCCGCCGACCGTCGGCCCGGAGCCGATCGGGTTCCTGAGCAACGATTGGTCGCGCGAGTCGTACGCGAGCTGGTAATAGGCGTCCCACCGCCAGTCGTCGCTCAAGTCGCCGTCCGCACCGATGACCAAGCGATAGGTATCGTTCGTCGATTGGCTGCGAATGCGGCCCCAGTCGTCCCAGTGCTTGCCGAGCCGGAATTGCGTAATGCCGTTGGCGTCCATGAGCGAGGCGATCGAGGCCGGCAAGAACGCGTTGTCGCGCTGGATCGTGAACGAGGTCGGGCCGCTGAACCAGCGCGCGGCGCCCAAGTTCCAGCTGTCCACGTAGCCGATCGATGCCTCGACGAAGAAGTTCGTGGTGTCGCCGACGTCGACGTCCATGTGTGCCATCACGCTGTACCGTTCCACGGGCACGCGGATGTTGGTCGTCTCATAGAACGACAGGCCGTCGCCGCCGAGCTGTGTAAACCCGACGAACTGCCCCGGCGTGTACGCTGCGGGATTGCCGGCCGCGTCGAACTGGATGCCGTACAAGGGACTGCCGGGCGCGAGCGGCGTCGGGAAGCCGACGATCACGCCGCCCGACGTCATACCTCCTGCTTTCACGTCGTCGGTCCGAATGTTGCGCGGCTGGCCGTTGAACGCGTTCGCGAAGTTCGTAACGTTGCCGGGCAGCGAAGCGCACCAATCCCGCGTGCGGATGCAGGAGTCGATTCCATCGGCGTCCTCGTATTCGCCGCCGATGATCAGATGCCCGCGGCCGTTGAAGAGGTCGAAACCGCCTGCGGCGGAGACGTGCGTCGAGGACCCGTCGCCTTCGGCGCTTTGGCCATAGTCGGCCTGCCAGCGCAGCCCCTCAAGGTCCTTGTCGAGGATGACGTTGATGACGCCCGCGAGCGCGTCGGAGCCGTAGGCGGCCGAAGCGCCGCCGGTCACGATCTCCGTGCGGTCGAGCAAGAGCGGCGGGATCAGGTTGAGATCGACGGTGCCGGAGTTCGTGCTCGGGATGTGGCGGCGCCCATCGACGAGCGTCAAGGTCCGCGTCGGCCCGAGTCCGCGCAAATTGATGATCTGCGCGCCGACGTTGAAGCTGCCCCAACCGTTCGTGAGCGGCGTGAACTGCGCACGGGTGATCGGCAGCTGCTGAACGGCTTCGCCGACGTTCACGAGCCCCAAGCCTTCGATATAGTCCGCGTCGATTGCCGTCACCGGCGTCGGCGTGTCGAAGCCGTCGCGACTGATGCGCGAGCCCGTGACGAAAACTTCCTCGGCGCGCTCGTTCGGGCCCGCCGGCGGCTGGGCGTCGGCGGCACTCACTGATAGTACTGCGACTACCGTCCCGACAGCCGTGCGTGAGTATGCCTTGCTCATGGTGTCCCCCGTGCGTCGCTTGCGCTGTGAGGCGCGGCGACCTGTTCATGTTATTTCCAAGATATATATTCCTGCGATCCCGCGAAAGCAAGGCCGCCTTGACGCGTTGCGTGTTTTGCCGACTGACGACTGGGGAAAAGTATGAACGCGAGAGTATCAACACGTTCACATCGTCAGATCCTTCGGCCGCTTCGCAATCGCCGGATAGGCATCGAGCAGCTCTTGATCGAACGTGACGAGCGGCGCGTTCTCACGATCGGCGAGCTCGACGAAGAGCGTGTCGTAGACGGCGACGTCCGACTGTAGCGCACGGATCAAAGCACCTTGCCAGAGCATTCGCGTCGCGACCGACTGAATTCCGAGCCGCGCGGCGAGACCTAGCTTCAGGGATGCTTCGACGTCTGTGAGACCACCCGTCCGCACCGCCATCCAGGCGACGTTCGCGAGCTCGGCTTCCCAGAGCGCGGGGGCGAGCAACTCGCCCGAGCCGCGCCAGAATTCCCGGGCCTCCGCGGCGAAATCAGGCGTCCCCAATAGGTAATAGGCAATGACGTTGGTGTCGACGACCGCCTTCATTCATCGCGGCCGGCGGCGATCCACGCGTCGATCTCCTCGGCGCTCGGCCGGCGCGCTTGCCGCTCCCAAGACGCCTCGACCTGCTTGAGCACCGACGAACGCTCGCCGGCGTACTCCTCGAGGAGCTCGCGCACCATCTGCTCCATGGACGCGTTGTGACGCTTTGCCAGCGTTTTCAGGCGGCGGACGACTCGCTGCGGGACGTTTCTGATCGTCAGAGTGGCCACGTGCTCCATGCTAGCATACTGCTAGCGTTGGTCGGTCTGAGCAATCCGGCTTTATAGAGGATTCGGCCAGGAATAAGGTATGGCCGGCGGGGGTCCCAAAAACGTCTCGTGGAGTGGTTCGAGTTGAACGAGGAGGGGACCCGCCTCACGTACGCTTTCACACTCGAAGATGCCGAGCATCTAGCGATGCCCTTCACGGGACAAGGTTCAGTGGGCGTACCGGCCCGATCTCGAATACACGGCGCTCCCGTGCGACCCCATCAATGCGCGCCGATTCACGCAGTAGCCATGAGCCGTACGAGCGGCAACCTGAACGAAGTTAAAGTGGTTTCTCAGGAATCCCTCCGCCGAGGGGTGATGTAGTATTCAAAGAGCCCGAGTCCGGTCGGCATTGGGGGAAATATCATGCAGAGCTTATCGCGTCTCGTGCTTGCAGCAGCTTCGGCTTCTTTGAGCCTTCCGGCGCTTGCGCAGCCGCCCTTCGGGCCGCCCGTCGAGCTCCCGGACGGCGAGGGCAAGGAGCTCGTCGAGAGCGCGTGCGTCGCCTGCCATCAGCTCAACACGGTCGCGGGCGCTGCAGGCTACACGCAACAGGGCTGGCGCTATCTGATCGACCGCATGATCCGGCTGCCGGAGCCGGCGGCCGAGACGGTGACCGAATACCTCGCGGCGCATTTCCCGGAGACCACGGACCGGCGCCCCGTGCTCGTGCCCGGCGACACGGTCGTCTCCTTCAAGGAGTGGACCGTGCCGACGCTGGGCCAGCGGCCGCGCGATCCCATTCAGCTTACGGACGGCACGATCTGGTGGGCCGGCATGTATGCGAGCTTGATCGGCCGGCTCGATCCCGCGACGGGCGAGATGCAGGAATTCAAGCTCGCACCCGACGCGCGGCCGCACAGCATCGTCGCCGACGCCGACGGCAATATCTGGTACACGGGCAACGGCAACGGCACGGTCGGCATGCTCGACCCGGCGACGGGCGAGATCACGGTGTACCCGATGCCGGATCCCGCGGCGCGCGATCCGCACACGCCCATATTCGCCGAGGACGGCACGCTCTGGTTCACGCTTCAGCAGAGCAACATGCTTGGGCACCTCGTGCCCGATACCGGCGAGATCACGCTCAAGAGAATGCCGACGGAGCGCGCGCGGCCGTACGGCATCAAGCAAGACTCGGAAGGCATGCTCTGGATCGCCTACAACGGCAGCAACAAGATCGCGCGCGTGAATCCCGAGACGCTCGAGATTCGCGAGTATGCGACGCCGACGCCTGAGACGACGATCCGGCGCTTGGCGCTCACGAGCGACGGCATCGTCTGGTACGTGGATTCCTCGCGCGGCTACTTGGGCCGGCTCGATCCGAAAACCGGCGAGATCAAGACGTGGCCCAGCCCAAGCGGTCCGGACTCGCACCCGTACGCGATCGAAGTCGTCGACGACGTCATCTGGTACAACGAGTCCGCGCGGCGGCCGGATGCGCTCGTGCGCTTCGACCCGAAGACGGAGCGCTTTCAGAGCTGGCCCATCCCGTCAGGCGTCGGCATCATCAGGCACATGCGCGTGACGCCCGACGGCAATCTCGCGATTCATCAGAGCAGCACGAATACCGTCGGTCTGGTCATGATCAGCGGGGACGAGAGCTAGTGTAGTGCTTCGTTCTGTTTGGAACTTAAGCGCCGATTGGCACGGAGGACCTTTTGCAGGATGTCCTGTGCGCTTGCGGTCCAGATGAAGGGTTTTGGATTTTGGTTATGCACGGCGACGTACGCATTGATGGCACCGATGAGTTCAGGAACGCTGGTAAAGACTCCGCGGCGCAGCCGCTCGGTGCTCAGATCGCGGAAGAATCGCTCCACCATGTTCAACCAGGAGGCGGAAGTCGGTGTGAAGTGCACGTGAAAGCGTGGATGCTTGGCAAGCCAGGCGCGCACCTTGGGGTGTTTATGGGTGGAGTAATTGTCACAGATCAGATGCAGCTCTTTGCCCGCGGGGGTTTGCCGATCGATCTGGCGCAGAAACGCCAACCACTCGGTGTGCCGATGACGCGGCTTGCAGTGGCTGATCACCTGGCCATCGAGAATACTCAGCGCCGCAAACAAGGTGGTGGTGCCGTGACGCTTGTAGTCGTGAGTCATCGTGGCGGCGCGGCCTTTCTTCAGCGGCAGCCCCGGCTGTGTGCGATCCAGCGCTTGTACTTGGCTTTTCTCATCACAGCACAGCACCAGCGCATGCTCGGGCGGATTCAGATACAGCCCGACGATGTCTTCGAGCTTCTCAACGAAATGCGGATCGCGCGAGACCTTGAACGTGCGTACCCGATGCGGCTTCAGACCGTGCGCCCGCCACACCCGCTGTACCGTCGTGTCGCTCACGCCCACGTGCGCCGCCAGTGTGCGGGTACTCCAGTGCGTCGCCGCAGGCGGCGAGGTTTGCGTCGTCAGCCGCACAATCTCTGCCGCGTCGATCTTCGGCTTACGTCCACCGCGGGGCAGGTCCTGTTCGATCCCCGCAATCCCCTCTTCGGCATAGCGTTCGCGCCAGCGCGCTGCTTGAATACGCCCAACACCCACGCGCTCTGCAATCTCCATGTTCTGCAGCCCCTCGGCCGCCAGCAACACGATCTGCGCGCGCCGCGCCAAGCGCACACTCACGGTGTTCGACCTCGCCAAGCGCTGCAGTTCGCGCCGCTGTGCCGGGTTCAATTCGATGTGGCTCGCTACTCTCATCGCAGATCCTCAACAGTACCTGCGAGTGAGACCGCACCTCAATCATTAAGTTCCATTAATTACGAAGCACTACACTAGCGCCCTGAAGCTCCACTTCACGTTTTTACAATACGGCCGCGCCGGTCGGCTCTATCGTTGCGCCACGGAGGTGCGTGATGACAGAGAAAGCGAAACCCGTCCCGGAAGGCGTGCAGGCCGTGATGCCTATGTTGGTGTGCGCGAACCCGGACGAAGCGATCGACTTTTGCAGGGCGGTGTTCCATGCGGAAGAGCGAGTGCGGCGTGCCGCCGACGATGGAACGGTGCTGCATTGCGCGCTGACGATCTCCGGTGCGATGTTCATGCTCCAACGTGCCACAGGAGAGGTTGCGAGCCGCCCGCCGAGCAAGGATGGAAGCTCGCCCGTGGTTATTTACGTCTACTTACCGGATGTGGATCGAGCGGTCGAACGCGCGGAGGCCGCGGGCGCAACCATTCTCACGGCTCTCAAGACGCAGTTCTGGGGCGACCGCACCGCGCGAATCATGGATCCTGCGGGTCACGTCTGGGTCGTGGCTTCACGTATCCAGGAAACGACTGAAAAAGAGCGCGTGGAGCGGTGGTCCAGCATCCGCTCCGGAGGAGGCTGACGCCATGCGATTCGTAAACGGACGCTATTTCGGCGCGTCGATAGTTCGGGACCGCGCGGTCATCGCCCGCTCGCCGCCCGCGCGGTGAGCCGGAACATCCTCCCTTGCCCTCCGCGCCCTTCGCGCCCATCCTCGAGCATCCAAATCGCCCCATCCGGCCCTTGCTCGACGGCGCGAATCCGCATCCCCATGGCAAACCGCTCCGCTTCGCGCGCGCTGTCGCCGTCGAGCTCGATCCGCACGATCGATTGCGACGACAAGCCGCCGATGAACGCATCGCCTTGCCA
>Ga0209109_10001374_pt1 | contig 13440 bp, 16 predicted proteins | sample Rifsed10ft2_FD_184004 | JGI IMG/M metagenome (GOLD analysis project Ga0209109, IMG submission 184004) | Soil microbial communities from Rifle, Colorado, USA - sediment 10ft 2 (version 2) | ecosystem: Environmental > Terrestrial > Deep subsurface > Rock core/Sediment | place: Rifle, Colorado... | reverse complement strand
TCCCGGCCCAAGGCAACAGCAGCGTCAAAAGACCGAAGGCGAGGAGCTGGAGCCTAAGTGACATCTCAAGCGTACCGGCGGCGTCGCTAGTTGCGGCTCGTCATGTTCAAAGGTACCTCGCCGTTGTACGTAAACGGCAGCAAACGCTCCGGTCGCGTGCCGAGCACGAGGTCGCCCGTGAGCTCGTACGCGAGCGCGTTGTCGGGGCCCTGCACGAACGCGAGCAGCGTCGAGAGCGACGCGACGCCGTCCGTTTCGAGCTCGACGCGAACTGTTTGTCTGCCCGTCGGGGCCAGCGTCACGGGTACCGATGAGCGCCCGTTCAAATATCCCTGTCCGGCCAGACGCACCGAATAGCGAATCTCTTGCACCCGCAGCGCTTCCGCATTCGTATTGCTGACGAGAAAGGTCAGCGCGAAACGCTGCGTCTCGGTGCTCGCACCGAGCACGGCGAGATTCACGAGCTCGACTTCCGGTGTCACGAGCGATCGCGATACGCCGGCGCAGCCGGCCGCGATCGCGATCCCAAGCGTAAGCCATGCGCGCGGTGAGCTCACCGGTATGCCTTCACGTTTCGTCATGTTTCCTCGATCGCGGCCTTAAGGCCGCTCCCACCTATGGGTCTCGCCAATCGGCGGCGATGACGCGCCAAGCGTCGTCCTCTCGGACGAGCTCGAGCTCGATACGGTAAATATCCGCGTCGATTCCGAGCACCGATCGCCCCGGCGCTCGTCCGACGACGGCCGTCTGCAAGACCACGGTCGCCGCATCGTCGCCGACAAGCACGATCTCGTCGATGCGATTCACGACCTCGACGGTGCTGTTGACCAGAAAAAACCCACGCAGGAGATTGACGACGTCGTCACGGCGCCGACCGTGCGCGTCGACGTAGCTCGTGGAAAGCGACTCGCGGAAGAAGCTCGTATCGCGGGCTTCGGCGGCACTCTCCGCGGCTTCGATGACGGCACGCAGCTCGCCGTCCGGATCGCGCGGCGCGCACCCCTGCACCCCGGCGCCGAGCATTGCGCTCGCGAGCACCGCAAGCCATGGTTTCATGATTTCCCCGTTCGGGTTCCGCGGCCGCCGGGCCCATTGTATTGTGACGGCGTGTCGAGCACGAGCCCGCAACCTGCCGCAGAGCAGACATCGTCGTCGGTCGTGGCGGGGTCGCCCGCGCTATCATTTGCCAAGCTCGGCCAATAGCTCGATCACGACATCGCGAGGAGACATTGCGTGCGTAACCAGACCTCCCGGCGCGTCGCCGTCCTCGGCGGAATCCGCATTCCTTTTTGCCGCGCGCACACGGCCTATCGCACATGCTCGAACCTCGACATGATGAGCGCGACGCTCTCCGCACTCGTGCAACGTTTCGATCTTGGCGGCGCGCAGCTCGGCGACGTCGCTCTCGGGGCCGTCATCAAGCATTCGCGTGATTGGAATCTGGCGCGCGAATCGACGCTGTCGTCGGGGCTCGCGCCGGAGACTCCGGCGTTCGATATGCAGCGCGCTTGCGGTACGAGTCTCTCGGCGGCAATCGTGATCGCGAGCAAAATCTCCGTGGGCGTCATCGAGGCGGGCATCGCGGGCGGGACCGACAGCATCAGCGACTTGCCGATCGTCTATCCGGATGCTTACCGCAGCGTTTTGCTCGAAAGTGCGCGCGGCACGACGGTGATCGAGAAGCTCAAGCCGTGGCTCAAGCTCCGCCCCAGGCACTTCAAGGCTGTATTTCCCGGCGTCATCGAGCCGCGCACGAAGCTGTCGATGGGCGAAAGCATGGAGATCACGGCCAAGCAGTGGGGCATCACACGCGCGGCGCAGGACGAGCTCGCGCTCGCAAGCCATCGCAACGCCGAGCAGGCTTACGCCGGAGGCTTTTACGCCGATCTCGTCATCGAATACCAAGGGGTCCGCAAAGACAACAATGTGCGCGCCGACACGAGTCTCGAAAGGCTCGCCCGCTTGAAGCCCGTATTCGATCGTTCCGCGGCCGGCACTCTGACGGCCGGCAACAGCACGCCGCTCACCGACGGCGCGTCATCGGTACTGCTCGCATCCGAACAATGGGCGGCGGCCCGCGGCATCGAGCCGCTCGCCTACTTGACCTACGCGAAGGAGGCCGCCGTCGATTTCGTCAATCGCGAAGGGTTGCTCATGGCGCCCGCTTACGCAGTCTCCGCGATGCTCGCGGAAGCCAACTCGACTCTCCAGGACTTCGACTTCTACGAGATTCACGAGGCATTCGCCGCCCAGACGCTCGCGACGCTCGCAGCTTGGGAATCGCCGGAGTTTTGTCGCGACAAGCTCGGGCGCGCCGCGCCGCTCGGCGCGATCGACCGCAACAAGCTCAACGTCAACGGCGGCAGCGTAGCGATCGGCCATCCGTTCGCGGCCACGGGGACGCGACTCCTCGCGTCGCTCGCCAAAGCGCTGCACGAAAAAGGCAGTGGGCGCGGCCTGATCTCCGTCTGCACGGCCGGCGGCATGGGCGTCACGGCGATCGTCGAAGCCGCCTGAGTCGAAATCGCGCCGCGCTTACGCTGCGACGCCGAGCACATACGCGATGAGCAGCGGCGACAGCAACGCCCCCACTATCGTCGAGACGAGCACAATGCCGGCGATGTCGTCCGGACGACGGTCGTAACGCGCCGCGAACAAGTAACTCAAAAATGGCCTCGGCATGGCGCCCTGAAGAATCAGCACGCCCTTGGGCGTCTCCTCGAGCTCGAAGAGCTCCGCAACGCCGAGCGCCTCGCCAAGCGTATTCCCTAGCGCGAGCAGCATAAGCCCTCTTGGCCGAAGGCGAATAAACACAGCTGCAAGCCCAAGTTGCCGTTGTTGCCGATCGCGAGCGCCGGCAGGTAAGAGCGGATCGGGAGGTTGGCCGCCTTGAGCAGCCCGAGCGCGCCGACGACGGTGAGCACGAGCATGGCGAGCGAGCCGCCGAGCATCGCGACAAAGTCGCGCATCGGCAGCGTCAGTTGCGAGAGACTGTCGACGATGAGGCACGGCCCGGATACGTTCATGATGACGCGCGTCACGAACTCGCGCTCGAACGGGAATCCGAGCCGCCGCCAGTCAAGTCGGCTTATCCGCGCCTTTCGCTTGCCACTCTGCAAGAATAACCCGTAGATGCTCGGTCAGTTGCTCGAATTCGCGATTCACACGCAGCCTTCAGCCGCGGCGCTCGGATTTTACGAGCAGCTTGGGTTTCATAGCCTTTCGATCAGCGACGTTCGCGGCGGACCGTACGCCGCGGTTTCGGACGGAGCGCTCACGCTCGGCCTCACGGCCGAGGAGATCGAAGGCCCCGTGCCGATATTCGTGCGTCCGGATCTCAAGCCGCACTTGCGGGGCTTACGCCGGCTCGGCGTGCGATTCGACTTCACGGAGCTTGCCGACGACGAGTTCAACCGCGCCGGGTTCCGCGACCCGAACGGGCGGCCCGTGATGCTCGTCGAAGCGCGCACCTCCTCGCCTGCGCCGCGTGCACGCACAGAGGTATTTGCGTGCGGCGAGTTTCTCGAATGGACCGTGGCGACGCACTCGCTCGCCGAGTCCGAATCCTTCTGGGCCGGGCTCGGGCTCACGCGCATTGCTGCAGGCGCCTCGCCCCACGCCTGGCTGCGCATGGCGGGCCGCGGCCTCGTCGTCGGCTTTCACGAATCGTTGCGACTCGCGGCCGGCCTCTCATTCCGGGCCCCCGATCTCCACGCTCGCATGGAGTACTTGCAGGCAAAGAACGTGCGCGTGATACCGGGCGCTCCCGTGGCGCCTCCGGGTACGAATGCCGCTACCTTGATTGCACCCGAACGGACGCCGTTCTACTTGGTCGAGGAACAGACTCCCACTTGAGGCGCGCGTGCAGCGGGCTCGTGCGCGGGAAATGCGTGAGCAAGTACTGCATCTGATCGGCGAGAACGCGGCGCCCTTTCAAATAGATGTACTCGGCGTAAGTCGGCGTGAACGGCACCGCCACGAGCTGCAAAGACGCTTCCTCGGACGTGCGCCCGCCCTTGTGATTGTTGCAGCGGCGGCACGCGGCGACGACGTTGTTCCACGAGTCGGTGCCGCCGCGGCTTATTGGCGTCACGTGGTCGCGCGTGAGCTCGGACGAAGGGAAGCGCGAGGCACAGTACATGCAGATGTTGGCATCGCGGCGAAACAAGGTGCGGTTATTGAGCGGCGGCGTGTATTGGTCGCGATTGCGCTCGACGGTCCGCGTGTCGCCGGTGGTCGCGACGATCGAGCTCACCTCAATGACGCTGCGCAAGCCGGTACGCGCGTTATAGCCGCCCCGCACGCGGTATAACGGCGAGCCACAGCAATAGGCAACCTGTCCGCTATGGTAGAGCGCAGCGGCGGCCTTGTAATCGATCCATTCCAGGGGCATGCCGGCCACGTCGGTCCGCAACACTTCCTGGGAAAGCATATGAGCTCCGGGTTCCATCCTGAACCGTCAACAGGCTACGGGGCGCCCAGAGTTTCACCGAGAAAGCGACAAGATTCAATGGCGTGGGCCTCATGCAACAGCCCGTCCGCCGAGCGGCAGGCCCCGATCTAGCGTCTGTCGGCGGGTCGCAACCGGCGCTCGCGCAGGCGGCGCAGCTGATCGGGCGACAGATCGCGGAAACGGCGGCGGAGCTCCTGGCGCTGATCGGGAGTGAGGCGGCGAAAATTCCGATACGTTTCGCGGATGCGCTCGCGGTCCGCGGCCGGCAGATTGCGATATTCCTGGTAGCGCTCGCGGACCATGGCGCGCTGCTCGTCGGTCAAGCCCCGCCAACGCGCGAAGCGTTCCTGTGCGAGGCCTCGCTCGCGCGGGCTCATATCGAGCCAACGCAGAGCGCCGCGCGCTATTTGCTCCTGGCGCGCGGGCTCGAGGTCGCTCCAGCCCTCGGCTTGCCCCGCGAGCAATTCGCGTTGTGCCTCGCTCAAATCTTCCCACGCGACGCCGTCGGCTTGCGCGATTGCGCAGGCCAAGAGCATCGTGAGCCACGCGAGCGCGGCTATTCTTCTTGCGCTGCTCATTCCGCGTCCTCCTTGGTTTCCGGCTCGGGCTTCCCTTCCACTTCGCTCCGAGGTTCCTTCTCCCATTCGGCTGCGATCTCCCATTCGTCGTCCTCGGCTTGCCAACTGCCGAGATACTCGAGAAAGTCGACCTCGGGCTCGACAGCTTCCTCGGCGTGCACGATCACGGTCGCCAGGCTCGCTGCCGCGATGCCGAGCATTGCCCGGAGACGGCGCATCAACCGACCCCATCGTCGGCAGGCTCCCGCACTTCCAGCTCGGGCTGTTCTTCGAGCCACGCATAGAATTCGAGCTCCTCGAGCATTTCGAACTCATCCTCGGCGAGTAGGAGCTCCAAGTCACCGAGCGCCGCTACTTCGACGCGCGCGTCCGGCAACTCCGGACCCTGCCCTACGAGCACGGCAACGAGGGCTGCGGCCGCAAGCGCGCCACCGCCCACCATCCAGGGACGCGCACCGAGAAAACTCGCGACGAGGCGGGACTGCCCGCCGCGCTCGAGCGCCCGGGCTCTGGCTCGTACGAGCCTGCTGCGTGTCGCGACATCGATGTTCGCGACACTCGCGTCGAAGAGCTCCTTGGCGCGCCGCGTGAGCTCCGACTCGCCGTTGTCGTGTTCGGAATTCATGACCACTCCTCTCCCAGCAGCTCGCGCAACCGGCTGACGGCGCGCGCATGGTGCGTCTTGACGCTGCCTTGCGAGCAACCCATCGCGATCGCGGTCTCGCTGACATCGAGACCCTCGAAAGTGCGCAGCATGAACGCCTCGCGCTGCCGCGCCGGCAGCGCTCCGAGCGCCGAGCCGAGCGCCGCCAACGCCTCGTTCGCCTCGAGGTCCTCGAGCGGATTATCCTCGCTCGGACCCGGCACGGCCGCCAGGGGATCCTTCTCGTCCTCGTCATGGCCGCCGAAAAAGGACAACACGCGCGCGCGCACGATGCGCCGCCGATGCCAGTCGTGAATCCGGTTCTTGAGGATCCGGTAGAACAACGGCCGCCATTCCTCGCTCGGGCGGCGCCCGTAGCGCGTCACGAGCCGGATCATCGCTTCCTGGACGACGTCGAGCGCTTCGTCCGCGTCGCGCATCGTCATGACGGCTATGCGGAACGCGCGTTTCTCGACGTCGCGCAGGAAGGCGTCGAGCTCACTACCGTAATCCAGCGTCCCCTCCCTTCCGAGGCGCATCGCACACGCCGTCTTCAGCGCTAGCTCCATCGCCGCCGAATCCCCGACCGATGCTCGCGAGCCGCCATCGGCCGCGACACATTACCATTGCTCATGTGCTCCTCAACGCACGTTCACGGGTGGCGGTTGACAAAGGCGACGACTAACACGGCGGGCGCCCGGCCGAATTCCATTACATAATCTGCGCTCAAAATGCCCGCCGCCGCAAAACTCGTTCGTGTCGCCGTTCCCGTGCCGCTCGGCGACGGGTTCGACTACCTCTGGAACGGCGAGGGCGCGGCACCGCCCCCTGGGAGCCGGGTCCGCGTGCCTTTCGGCCGCGGCGAACGTATCGGCATCGTGCTCGAGCACCGCGCCGAGAGCCCCGTGTCGCCGACCAAGCTCAAGCCCGTTCGCGCGGCGCTCGACCCTAGGCCGGTTATCGCTCCGGAGCTTCTGAGGACACTGCGCTGGGCAGCCGAGTACTACCACCACCCGATCGGCGAAGTCGTCAAGCACGCGTTACCCGGCCTATTGCGCAAAGGCCGAGCTCCCGGGGAACCGCGCGTTCGCGGGTGGCAGCTTACGGCGGGTGGACGTGCCGCGTTGGCCGCGCCGTGCCGCACGGCGCGGCAGGCGGAAGTGCTCGAGGCCCTTTCGAGCGGCGCGTGCGTTGCCGCCGCCGTGCTCAAAGCGCGTGGCGTGCGGTCCGACGCGTTGCGCCGGCTCACACGTAAGGGCTGGATCGAGCCTTGCGTCCTCATCGCCGCCGCGCAGGCCGCAGAGCCGCAGGCGCCCCTAGTGGCGCTGCCCCGGCTCACGCCCGAGCAGGCCGCGGCGCTCGAACGGCTCGAAAGCGCGGCGCCGGGATTCCACGCCTTCTTGCTTCACGGGGTCACGGGCAGCGGGAAAACCGAAGTCTACTTGCGCCTCATCCGCGCGGAAATCGATCGCGGCCGGCAAACGCTCATGCTCGTCCCGGAAATCGGTCTCACGCCCCAGCTCGTCGGCCGGCTCCGCGCACGTTTCGGCGAAGAGCTCGCCGTCATCCATTCGGCACTGACCGAGACAGAGCGCGTCGTCGCTTGGCACAAGGTGCAAAGCTCCGCGGCAAAAGTCGTCGTCGGCACCCGTTCTGCGGTGTTCGCGCCGTTGTCCCGGCCCGGGCTCGTCATCGTCGACGAGGAGCACGACGTCTCGTACAAGCAGCAAGAAGGATTCAAGTATTCGGCGCGCGATCTCGCCGTCGTGCGCGCGCGATCACTCGGCATCCGCGTACTGCTCGCGTCCGCGACCCCATCGCTCGAAAGCCTGCGCAATGCGCGCGCCGACCGCTATCACCTGCTCGAGATGCCGAAGCGCATCGGCGGCGCCGGGGTGCCTACGCTTCGAGTGATAGATCTCAACTTGCACGCGACACGACATGGGCTCTCGACGCCGTTGGTCGCCACGATGACGACGCACCTCGAGCAGGGCAACCAGGTGTTGTTGTTTCTCAACCGGCGCGGCTTCGCACCGGTTCTCTACTGCCCGCAATGCCGGGAAGCCGAGGAGTGCGATCGCTGTGACGCACGGCTGACCGTGCACGCGCGCCAAGGCGTGCTGCGCTGTCATCATTGCGGCCGCGAACGCCCCTTGCGCTGGTCGTGCGAACGGTGCGGGACGGAGCGCGTCGGCGTCGGCGCCGGCACGGAGCGCGTCAGCGATGCCCTGCAATCGCTCTACCCCGACCGCCGGATCGCGCGGCTCGATCGCGACGTGACGGCGCGGCGCGGCGCGCTCGCGGCCGTGCTCGGCGACGTGGAGCGCGGCGCAACCGACATACTCGTGGGCACGCAGATGCTCACGAAGGGGCACGATTTTGCGCGCGTCACGCTGGTCGGCATTTTGAGCGCCGATCAGGGGCTCTTCGGCACGGATTTGCGCAGCAACGAGCGGCTCGCACAGACCATCGTGCAAGTCGCGGGTCGCGCGGGAAGGCGCGACCGTCGCGGCGAAGTCTTGATCCAAACACGCTTCCCGGAGCACCCGTTGCTAAAGTCGCTCTTGGCCGACGGTTATGCGGCGTTCGCGACGCTCGCGCTCGAGGAACGCCGCCTTGCGGGCTGGCCGCCGTTCTCGCATCTGGCCGTGTTCCGGGCCGAAGCGGTCGATCGACGCCCCGTGTTCGACTTCCTCATGAAGCTCCGCGACCACGCAGAAGCGCAAAGCCGCGGCGTGCAAATCCTCGGGCCGGCTCCGGCCGCCATGGAGCGCAGAGGCGGGCGTTTTCGTGCCCAGCTACTGTTGCAGAGCCCCGCGCGGGGTGCGCTGCATGCGCTCGTGGGCGGGAGCCTTGCGGCGCTTCGTGACTGGCGCGAATCGCGGCGCGTGCGGTGGTCGATCGACGTCGATCCCGCAGAGATCTGAAGCACGGCGCTTCGCGGCTACGCCGGCGCGGTGCATCGGGTAGAATGCGCCGCTTCGATTCCGACCGCCCCGACGCGTGCGCGCCAAACTCGACAAGCTTCTCCGCGACGCCTTACGCAACCTCGAAGCCGACGGCGCGAGCGACGTTGGCGATCTCGATCGCGCGCACGCGCGCATTGCGAGTATGCTCACGCGCATGCGCGAGCAAGGATTCGAGCCGCTTAATCCGACCACGGTCGACCTCGCGAAGCTTGCGCTTCCCGAGGAAGAATCTCTCATGCGCGCCTCGAGCCGTTCTGCGCCCACGAGCATGTAGGCGAAGCGAGAGTGGCGCGCCGAGCTAGACGAACGGAGCGACGGGAGCAAGCCCCAGGCTGGGTATGGATGTCGTTCGGCCTGGCGCTCGGGCTGCTGGTGGCGCTCGTCGTCTACGTCACGAACGGCGGTGGAGGGGATTCCGGCGCGCGGCCGGCCATCGCCACGGTAACGCAACCTGCGCCGGCGCAAGCACTGCGCGGGGGTGCGCGAGAACCGGCGCCCGCTGAACGCTTCGACTTCTACGAGGTTCTGCCGCAGTACGAGGTCGTGATCCCCGAAGTCGAGTTCGAGCCGCGCTCCAACGCCGCCGTGCGCGCCGTCGAGGAGCCGGGCCGCTATGTCCTTCAGGTCGGCTCTTTCACCGAGATCGCCGATGCGGACCGCATGCGGGCCAATCTCGCTCTACTCGGAATCGAATCGCGTATCCAGCGCGTTACGATCGATGAGGAAGTGTTTCATCGCGTGCGGATCGGTCCGATCAACGAGCTCGCGGAGCTCAACCGCATACGCGCCCGGCTGCGCGGAGCGCGTTTGGATTCACTGCTCATGAAGGTTCCGGACTAGCCCCTGTCGCGCGCGGCTATTCGTCGGGGCCCGCCTGCCGAAAATCGACGCCGAGCGAGCGCAGCTTCCGGTAGAGATGCGTGCGCTCCATGCCGACCCGCTTCGCGAGCTGCCCGACTTTGCCGCCGCAAAGTATCAGCTGCTGCTGCAGATAAGCGCGCTCGAAGTGCTCCCTGGCTTCGCGCAGCGGCATGGCCAGAAGATCTTGCTTGATGAGAGGCTCGCCCGCCGCGCTGTCGGCCGCGAGTTGTGCCTCGACTTCCCGCAAGCTGATTTCCTCGTCGCCGCCGAGGATCAACAGGCGTTTAACGATGCTCTTGAGCTCGCGCACGTTACCGGGCCACGGGTAGTTGCGCAGCCGGTTTTGCGCGGCAATGCTGAAACGCCGAAACGGCAATCGTTCCACGTCGACGAAAACATCGGCGTAGTAGCGCAGCAGCTCCGGCACGTCTTCCGGATACTCGCGCAGCGGTGGAACGCGAATCACGACGGCGCTCAAGCGCGACAAAAGCTCGGCGCGGAAATCGTCATCGCGCTCGAATCCGGGCGGCGCGCTCGCCAGAATGCGCACGTCGAGGCGTTGCTCGGTGCCGCCCTGCGGCGTGAACTTTCCGCGCTCGAGCACGTTGAGCAGAATCTGCTGAGCCCGCGAGGAGAGCTCGTCGAGCGACTCGATGAACAGAACGCCCCCGCTCGCACGCTGCTGCGCGCCGGGTTCATGAGCCGAGCCCAGCAAGCGGGCCTCGCAATCCGTCTCGGTGAGGTCGCCGCCTTGCACCGTTTCGAACGGCCCTTGAGAGCGCGCGCCGCTGGCGTGCAAAAAGCGCGCGAAGAGCCCGCGGCCGCTGCCCACCTCACCCGTGAAAAGCGTGTGCGTATCGTGCTGCGCGATGCGCGTGACTTGATTGCGCAGATCGCGTAGTTGTTGGCTCTTGCCGATCGGCACGGGCGCCGCGGGGATCAACGTCCGGTGGGATTCGCGCGTGCGGCGACTCGCAAGCGCCTTCTGCACGGTACGCAAGAGCTTCGTCAAGGACACGGGCTTCTCGATGAAATCGAGAGCGCCGAGACGCGTCGCCTCGACCGCCGAGTCGACTGTGCCGTGACCCGACATCATGACTACGGGATCGAGCGCTCCGCTTTCCGACCATTCCTTGAGCAAGGAGATGCCGTCGGTGTCGGGCATCCAGATGTCGAGCAGCGTCAAATCGTAGTTTTGCTCGCGGCGTGCGGCGCGCGCGTGCTCTGCGTCCGCGGCGGTCGTGACCTCGTAGCCTTCCTCGCTGAGTATCTCTTCGAGCAGCTCGCGAATGTTCGGCTCATCGTCAACGACCAAGATGCGCGCACTGTTCATGCGCGTTCTCTTTTGTGATCGTGGTGGGTATCGTTCGACAGCTCACCGCCCCCCTGTGATATCGGCAACAGTATACTGATCTCCGCGCCGCCCCGCCCCCCGTTGGCGAGCCGTATCTGCCCGCCGTGCTCCTCGACGAGTTTCTTTACAATCGCGAGCCCCAAGCCCGTGCCTTTGGCCTTGCTCGTCACGTAGGGATCGAACGCCTGGTCGATGATGCTGTCTGCGAAGCCCGGCCCGTTGTCGGACACCTTGATCTCGACGGTGTTGGTCCCGCGCTCGGTCACGAGCCGCGTGGCGATCTCGACGCGCGCGTCGGCTTGATTCTCCATGGCTTCGAGAGCGTTGCGCATGAGGTTATGCATGACCTGACGCATGCGTCCGATGTCGGCTTCGACGGGCGGCAAGTTCCGATCGAGCACGAGCTTTATGGCAACCTGGTGTTCCTGGTGTCTGTATAGTTCCGTGACCTCCGCGATTAGTTCATTGAGGTCGAATCGCGACAGCTCGACCTCGGGGGCGCGAGCGTATTGGCTGAAGGCATTGACCATCTCCTTCATGGCCTCGACCTGCTGAATGATCGTGTGCGTGGCGCGATTCAAGAACTCGAGGTCGTCCAGGTCGCTCGGCAAATACCGCCGCCGCAGTCGTTCCGCCGAGAGCTGTATGGGCGTCAACGGGTTCTTGATCTCGTGCGCGAGCCGCCGCGCCACTTCGCCCCACGCGGCGTCGCGCTGCGCCTGCAAGAGCATCGTGATGTCCTCGAACACGATCACGTAGCCGCGGGGATCATCCCCCTCGGACGGCAATTCCGTGCAGGCGCACATGAGGACGCGGCGCCCGATCTCGCCGCGGAGGGTGATCTGCTCGCGCCACTCGCTGACGCCCCGATCGAGGTATTCCGTGCACACGGCCGCCAGTTGCCCGAGCAACGGCCGGCCCCGAGCCGCATCGGCGAGGGGCTTGCCGACGTACGACTCGAGGTCGACGCCCAAAATCGCACCCGCGGCCTGATTGGCGGTGCGGATTTTCAAGTCGGCCTCGAGCGATAGCACGCCCGTCGACAAACGCGCGAGAATCACTTCGAGCTTGTGGCGCTCGTTTTCGACTTGTTGCTGCGATAACCGCGCCTCCTGCCGCGCCGTGGCGAGCCGCTGCGTCATTTCGTTGAACGAATTGATGAGAAAACCGATCTCGTCCGAGGTCGGTATCGGCAGTTTGGTATCGAAGTCGCCCCTCGCGACCGCACGCGTCGCTTGCATGAGCTGCTGGATCGGAACCGCGAGGCGGCGCGCCGAGAAGAACGCGCCGTAAACGGCCGCGAGAATCGAGATCAACAGAACCAAGCTCAAGACCAGCGTGAAGCTGTATTTGAGCCCGGTCCGCAGGTACTCGAGCTCACGGAACTGGTTGTAGCTCGCCTGGACCTCGTTGGCGAGCGCGCTGATGCGTTGCTCCACCGGAAAGATCCCCCGCAGGACGGTGAATTCTCCCGTCGGGCGTTCCGTCGGCAACAGCACGGCGGCGACGACGCGGTATTCGCCGCTGCGACCGAGGTCCGGGCCTAGGTACGATCGCCCCTGCCTGAGCTGGAAGATCACCTCGTCATTCGGATAGGCGGGCACGGACGCCGCGGGATCCTCCGAGCTCGTCGCGATAATCTGGTTGTTGCTCGAGAAGACCGTGAGCTCGAACGCCTCGCTCGCACGCCGCAGCACGCTCAAGTCGCGCACCGTGCGCGCCGGATCGCTGATATCGAGCCGAGCGGCGATCTCGGTCAGCGACTCGAGATGCTCGCGGCGCTGGAGCTCGAGCGCCGCGCGGCTCAAAGACAGCGCGTTACCGAGGCCCTGCTCCACGTCGACGCTGAACCACTCGTCGATGCCGCGATTGATGAACTCGACCGAGAAGATGTAGACGATGACGAGCGGCGTGATCGCGAGCACGATCAACAAGCTCACCATGCGCGCCTTGAGCCGCGTGCCGGGCACATGGCGCCGATAGTCGCGGATCAAGCGCACGAGGTTCATGACGATGAGCGTCACGAGAACCGCGACGCCGATCGAGTTGATCAAGAGAATGAGATTCGAATAGCGAGCGAAGTCGTCGGAATTCTCGGCCACCTGACTGAACAGCAGGAGCGCAGTGAGCCACAGCAGGATGCCGGCCAGGATCAGCAGCGTGTAGAACGCCGATCTCAGTCGTCTGCCAATCGCCATCGGTACCACTCGCTGCCCAAAGACCAGTCGCGCCGCCAAAATGCGAGCAGGCGCAGCGGGCCCGGCAATTGCTCCGTATCGAGCAGGGCGCGGATACGGATGTCATAGGTGCGCTCGGGATCGAGCAGCGCCGCATCGATGATGGGCAGCCGGTCGACGCGGCCTAAGAAATTGAGCGCCGCGAACAGAGTCGCGAACGAATCCTGGTCGCCGCTGTTTACGTTCCGTACGATATAGCGCTCGGTCAAGGCGTGATACTCGAGCTGATAGAGCTGAGTCAGGCTCGCGACTTCCGTGTCCATCCACATCGGCCGCCGGTTAAGGAGCTCGATCTCGAGTCGAATCGTGAGCGGCAGGCCCGATTCGAGCGCGCCGCGCGCGTCA
>Ga0209109_10001373_pt1 | contig 13444 bp, 13 predicted proteins | sample Rifsed10ft2_FD_184004 | JGI IMG/M metagenome (GOLD analysis project Ga0209109, IMG submission 184004) | Soil microbial communities from Rifle, Colorado, USA - sediment 10ft 2 (version 2) | ecosystem: Environmental > Terrestrial > Deep subsurface > Rock core/Sediment | place: Rifle, Colorado... | reverse complement strand
GGCTGACTTCCTCGCTCTCAGCGAATGAAAGCCGCCGGTATTGTGGTTTGCATACGGGTACATAGTACTCATATCCGTTGCGTTAGATGTCTGACTCCAAGCTGGAAAACGATGGCAGATCATAACGAGAGTAAGTTGACGGCTTCGGTGGTCCCTTGCGAAAGGAGTGGACCCATCAAGCGGTCGAGATATTCCGAGGAGTAGATCGTGTATGCCCTTTGTCAAGCCGAAGCCAGCACCCCAGCGGTGACCTCTGCTGACAACTCGAGGTGAGTGACGCTACGTTCTATGCCTGGAGGAAAAAGTATGTCCATCTGGGGGTGGGCGATCCTGGTCGTGTCCCGGCTAACAGGGTCGAGATTGCAGCAACTCCTCAGCAGATTCGAGGCAACTGTTCGCCCGACAAGAGATCGAGGATACGTTGTGTTCCCAGCACCGTGCGCAATACAACGATCGGAGGACTGTCCCTTGTGACCGTGCCGATCTGGACCGCATCTTGGGCGACCCTGTGACGGCGCATGGCGGCCAACGCCGCCTCCACATGCGCTTCCGGCACAAAGGCGACGAACCGCCCTTCGTTCGCAACATACAGAGGATCGAGGCCCAACAGCTCACAGGCGCCGCGCACGGACGCTCGCACGGGAATGAGTGGTTCTTCAATGGTCATGCCCACGTTCGCCCCGGCAGCGAGTTCATTGAGCGCGCTGCCCAGTCCGCCGCGCGTCAGATCGCGCAGGCAATGGACAGGCACTCCGCTTTCCAGCAGGTCACGCACGACCCGATGCAACGGTGCCGAGTCGCTTTCGATATCGCCGGTGAAGCGCAACCCGTCACGCACACTCATCACGGCCAATCCGTGCGAGCCAAGATCGCCGCTCAATAGAATTCGATCCCCGGCTTTCACCTCTTGTGGACCGATGCGAGCACCAGGCGGTACGACTCCGATCCCGGCGGTGTTGATGAAAATCCCGTCGCCTTTGCCGCGATCCACCACCTTCGTATCTCCAGTGACGACCTGCACCCCCGCCCCTTCCGCCGCCTTGGCCATCGACTCTACCACCTTTCTGAGTGTCTCCAGGGCGAGCCCCTCTTCTAGAATGAACCCCGCGCTGAGGTAGAGGGGCATGGCTCCGCACATGGCGAGGTCATTGACTGTGCCGTGCACCGCCAGGCTGCCGATGTCTCCGCCTGGGAAAAACAATGGAGACACGACGTAGGAATCTGTGGTGAACGCGAGAGTGCCCTTCTCGACCGGGAACGTCGCGCCGTCGTGGAGCTGGCGGAGCAACGTGTTGTCGAACGAACGGAGGAATACCCCGCGAATCAACTCCTGCATGAGCCGTCCGCCGCCGCCGTGCGCCAGGAGGATCGTCTTCTTCTCGAATGTAGGCAGCGGACACTCTGGTTCAAAAGAATTGTTGTCACCCATGGATCTGGCCTCGTATCTCGCGAAGCGTATCTCGCACACTTTCGGTCAAAAGACGTAACACCCGATACGCCGGATGAACGACGAGATACGTTTCACGCTTCACGTTTCACATGACTTCGATACCGATAATAGGCCGCGCAGGCTCCTTCGCTGGATACCATCGGCGCGCCGAGAGGGTTTTCCGGCGTGCAGCGCGTGGCAAAGGCCGGGCAGTCCGGCGGTTTGAGTAAGCCCTGCAAGACCAGACCGCTCCGACAGTCTGGATCTTCTCCCCCCACCGGACCGAAGTGAGAGAGCGCGTCACGAAATCGCACCGCCGCATCGAAGTCGGCATAGGCAGCGGTGAGTTTCAGGCCGCTGTGAGGGATGTCGCCGATGCCGCGCCAGGCGCGTAGCGTTGGTTCGAAGACTTCTCGCACGGCCGCTTGTGCCGCCACGTTGCCCTCCCGACGCACCGACCTGGTGTATTGGTTCTCGACGACCGCCCGTCCTTCTTCCAATTGGCGGGCCAACATCGCAATCCCTTCCAGGATGTCGATCGGCTCGAACCCCGTGACCACGATGGGTACGCGATAGCGTGTAGCCAAGTCTTCGTACTCCTCATAGCCCATGACGGTACAGACATGACCGGCCGCCAGAAAGCCCTGCACGAGACAGCCGGGAGCGGACAGGATGGCTTCCATGGCTGGCGGCACGAGCACTTGGGCTGCCAGCAGACTGAAGTTGGTCAGACCCAGGCGCCGCGCCTGGATCGCCGCCATCGCAAAAGCCGGCGCGGTCGTCTCAAACCCCACCGCAAAACACACGACCTCGCGGTCAGGGTTCGCGCGGGCCAACTCCAGCGCATCCAGCGGAGAATATATGATGCGTACATCACCCCCGGCAGCCTTGACTTCGAACAGGTTTCCCTGCGAGCCAGGTACGCGCAGCATGTCCCCGAACGAACAGAAAATCACTCGTGGCAACGACGCGAGTTGGAGTGCCTGATCGATTAAGCCGATCGGCGTGACACAGATGGGACAGCCTGGCCCATGCACCAGGGTGAGGTTCGACGGCAACAGAGCATCGAGGCCGAACCGTACAATCGAATGGGTTTGCCCGCCGCAGATTTCCATCACCGTCCACGGACGGCGAACCGTCTGCTTGATCGTTTCGGCCAATGCCGCAGCGGTAGCACTCTCTCGGTATTCATCGACGTATTTCATCAGTAGCCCTCAGGTGAGCGTGTGACTGTCAGTCCCGCTACCTGCCTCCTTATTGGCAAGAGCAGCGAAGATCTCAAGTGACCTTCTTGCCGCGTCCTCATCCAGTTTGCTGATGGCAAATCCCACATGCACGATCACATAGTCTCCGACGTCAGCTTCTGGCACGAGCGCAAGCGAGACCTCTTTCATGGTGCCGCCAAAAGATATCGTCGCGGTACGGAGTTGGTCATTCGTGATACTGAGAACTTGCCCAGGAACCGCTAAGCACATAGCTAGGACCTTCTGTTGGAAATGTGAGCCGCCGCCACGACCGCCTGCCCAAGAGAGAGTCCCCCGTCGTTGGGCGGTACCAGGCGATGGCTGTAGATGGTAAACCCCGCTTTCGCCAGCCGGCGACGCGCGAGCCGGAGCAGCAGAACATTCTGAAAGCATCCGCCGGTCAACACCACCCGCGGTAACCCGGCTCGTTCCGCAATTTGACCGATTAGGTCCGCCAGCGCAAGATGGAACCGATACGCGATCCGGCCCCGGCTCGTCCCTTCACGCATATCCTTTATAAGAGACTCGATCAGCGGTCGCCAGTCAGCTACCCACATCGCCGGGTTGTCCTTACATTGTGCGACAGCGAACAGGTAGCCCGTCTCATCACCGGGAGCAGTCTTTTCATAGCGTTCTGCCGCAAACTCAAGGGCCATGGCCGCCTGCCCTTCAAAACTGGCTTCATCACGGAAGCCGGCAAGCGCAGATACTGCATCGAACAATCGTCCCATGCTGGTGGTTTCGGGAGAAGCAATGTTTTTTGCCAAGAGGACCGCGAGAGCGTCGCGTTCCCCTCTTTCACCTTGTCGGACAGCAAGTTCTTCAACGGCCAAGCTTTCACCATAGGTCTCCCACAGGACTGAGAAGGCACAGCGCCAGGGTTTACGCATGGCCATCTCTCCGCCCGGCAGGCGGAAGGGCCGAAGATGGGCGAGACGCCTGAAGCCTGGATACCCCGCGACAAGAAACTCTCCTCCCCACAGCTGGCCATCAGGTCCGTACCCAGACCCGTCCCAGGCCACGCCCAGCACCTCGCCATCCAATCCGTGCTCCGCCATACAGGCGGCGACATGGGCATGATGATGTTGTACTCGAACGAGCGGGACCGCGTGGCGTTCGGCGAATTCCTGCGCGAAAATTGTTGATCGATAGTCGGGGTGGAGATCGCAGGCTACGAGTTGGGGCTGGACGTCAAGCAGCCGTTGCAGATCATCAACGGCGTGACGAAACGCCTCAAAGGCCTCCAGGGTGGACAGATCGCCAAGGTGCTGGCTGAGCAGGACCTGATCACCGGACGTCAGTGCAATCGTGTTCTTGAGGTGGCCCCCGAATGCCAGGATCGGGACCATCGCGCTTCCGTTCGTAGGGGGCGCCTGTGTTCTGATTGACTGAGGCACATACCCCCTCGCTCGTCGGAGGATCAACCGCTCACCCTCGACCACACGCAGGACTGAATCATCGACCGGCCGCGCGATCACTCGATCGTGAACGAGGAACGCGTCCGCGATTCCGGCAAGTCGAACCAGCGCCTCTTGCTCGTCGATCACGATCGGTTCGTCGGAGCGATTGCCGCTGGTGGCCACCGCCGGACCTTGCAACTCGGTCATCAGCAGATCGTGGAGCGGGCTGTAGGGCACCATGGCGCCGACGTAGGGGTTGTCAGGCGACACAGAGGGGGCCAGCCTGGACGGTTCGCGCTGTCGCAGTATCACGATCGGCGCTTCGGGAGAAAGCAGCAAGAGTTCTTCTTCTGTTGTGAGCAAGCACGATCCTCGTACAGCTGAAACAGATGGGAACAAGACCGCAAAGGGTTTATCCGGTCTCATCTTGCGCAGGCGTAACCGTTGCACCGCTGATTCCGAGCAGGCATCCACCCAAAGCTGAAATCCGCCGACTCCCTTGACCGCGAGGATCCCGCCTCTCCGGATGATCTCGCAGGCCTGCTGCAAGGCTTCCTGCTCACGAGCCACCACTTGTCCCTGAACATCCCACAACGCTAATTGAGGGCCACAAACCGGACAGGCGATCGGTTCGGCATGGAAGCGACGATCCCGGTCATCCTCGTACTCCGCCAGGCAATCCCGGCACAGTTGGAACCGGCTCATCGTGGTGTTGGCGCGGTCATAGGGAATGTCCGTGATGAGGCTGAAGCGTGGACCACATTGGGTGCAGGTCAGAAAGGGGTAGCGGAAACGCCGATCCGTCGGATCGTTCAGCTCACCCAGACAATCGGCACAGGTCGCAAGGTCCGGAGGCACCACCAGACGCCGCGCGCCAGCACCTTCGCTGGCTCGAATCCCGAAGACTGTCTCTCCCATCGGACTCGCAGGTTCTACGGTCAGCCGGTCCACCTTTGCTGCTGCCGGCGCTTCCGTCCGCATCCGTTCTAGAAAGATCTCCACCACAGCAACCGGCCCCTCCAGTTCCAGCAGTGCACCATGAGAGCTGTTCGTGACCCATCCGGCCACTCCAAGTTGTTGCGCAATACGGAAGACAAACGGCCTGAATCCGACCCCCTGGACCGTTCCCTCCACGGTAATGCGCAGGCGAATAATGGTTTCCTGCTTCATTCCTCCACCACGACCTCGTGCAGCACCACTTCAGGGACTTGCTCCGCATCCAAGCTTGCCGACCCGCAACCTGGGCAACATTGCAGCAGCTCATGCATTTCGCAGGAAGTTCCGCACAGCCGGCAGTGGGCTGTGACGGGAACCGGCAGAATTTCCAGAACGGCCCGCTCAGCAACAGTCCCCTGTGCGGCCGCAGCAAAGACCGACTGCAACGCCGCCTCATCGTGCTCGAAGAAATGAGACTGCGTACTGACTTTGAGCCTCACGACTGACGGTTTCGAACAGGGAGCCTGACGGAGCGCCTCCTCCACCATCTTGACCACCTGGGCCATCAGCTGCCACTCGTGCACGAGAGACCCTCCAACTCACACAAGACTCGCTCGACAACCTGATCCAATACTCCGGCAACCGCCGGAGACAGATCGTTGCCGGCCGTGGTGTCACCGACCTCCACACCATACACGATTACCTGGGGAGGAAGGAGCCCCAGGGTACGGCCCATCTCAAGCGCGTCCACCGCATTGAGGACGTGCGTCGAATGCGGAAACAGGTCTCCGGAGAGAGGCCCGGCGGACGCATCGAGACGATGGATCGTTCCTGCAGGCCGACCGCTCCTCGCCGCGTCGATCAGGATGACGGCTGAAGCGTCTGCCATCAAGTCCAGCACGTCGAGACCGGCCAACTCCGCTTCAATCACTTCGGCGCGATCCCCCACCAGGCCTTTGAGCCGCCGTGCGGCCAGGACTCCCGCCGCATCGTCACCCCTGAACAGATTGCCGACCCCGATGATGCGCAGGGGATGTCGTGTTCCAGTACTTGTCATGCGTCACCCGTCACGCAGTATGTCCAACTTCAAGAAATGCGTTGCGCAGGAGATGCAAGGGTCATAGCACCGGATGACTTTTTCACATCCCAAGGCCGCTTGCTCGTTCGAGAGATCCAACACACGAGGCATATAGGCACGAAGATCCTCCTCGATCCGCCGCTGGTTCTGCGAGGTGGGCGGAACGATCTTGGCTTCGCGAATCAGGCCGTCACCATCCACCCGATACCGATGATAGAGAATTCCTCTCGGCGCTTCGGTGCAGGCCATACCGGTGCCGGCGCGTACGGTCACCGGAACCGATGGACAGGGTGGCGGTTCGTAGCTGTCGATGATCCGCAGCGTCTCCTCGATCGCATACAGAATTTCGACGGAGCGGGCAATGATCGCGTGAAACGGATTGCACAGAGGCAACGACAGTCCGGTGTCCGCCAATACTTGTTTCCCCAGTGGCGACAGGTGGTCATGATTAAAGTTCACCCGCGCCAACGGCCCCACCAAATAACTGGCTCCGTTGAGTCTGCATTGGAGAGCCGTGGAATAGGGCGCCTGTTCCTCCCTGAAATGTTGCTCGAACTCCGCCGCAGAAATATTTACTCCGCCACTGGACTGGATCGGTCCCTCATTGAAAGGATACTCATCAGAAGGATGGAGCGCGACGAAGGTATAGTCCTGTGCAAAATCAGGATAGTCGAACCCCGCGACCCAGCGGACGGTCTCAACTGCCGCATCACGCGCCCACAAGAGTTCTTCTTTCAGACCCTCCAGTTCACGGCGCAGCGGCACGCGCGAAAACCCACCGACCTTCACCGAAATCGGATGCACGGAGCGGCCGCCCAGCAACGTCATCAAAGCATTGCCGGCTTTCTTCAGCCGTAGGCCACGGATCAGGATTCCCGGATGGTCTTTGGCCATCGCGATCGCGCTGGCATAGCCGAGAAAGTCCGGCGCGTGGAGCATGTAGACGTGGAGCGTATGGCTCTCGATCCATTCGCCGCAATAGATCATTCGCCGCAAATCCCGCAGCGCCCCCTCTACTCTCACCGCAAAGATCTGCTCCAACGCATGGACGGCGCTCATCTGGTAGGCCACGGGACAGATGCCGCAAATACGCGCGACGATATCCGGCACCTCGTCGTAATGCCGGCCTACCAAAAAGGCCTCGAAGAACCGCGGCGGTTCGAAGATCCTCAGCTCGACATCCTGCACGACACCGTCTTTCACGGTGACACGGAGCGCGCCTTCACCTTCGACGCGCGCAATCATGTCGACCGCGATGGTTCTGGTCTTGGTTTTCTTTGCCTCACTCATAACTTACACGCTCGCTCGACACATCACCCGGCACGGTCTTTCTGCTCCCACGCCTGACTCTCCTCGCGGAACGGTCTAACAGAGCCGTTGATGCCGCGGAACCGGCGCAGCACTTCGATTGGAATGAGCTGGAGCCCCTGGTGAAACTCCTTGGCCAGCGAGGCCGTATTCGGAGGGAGTCCGGGACCTTCATGCGCCCCTTCAGCCGGGCCGAAACAGCCGTAACAGTCCCGGCCCATGCTCGGGCAAATCGCGCCGCACCCGGTACGTGTCACCGGCCCGAGGCAGGGGATCCCCTTGGCGACCATCACGCAGACATTCCCCTGGCGTTTACATTCAATGCACACACTGTGTGTCGGCAGCCGCGGCTGCACACCGGCTAACAGATCGGTGATCACCCGGAGCAACTGCTCTTTATCGATGGGACAGCCCCACAATTCAAAATCGACGCGCACATGTTCCGAGATCGGCGTCGAGGTACTCAGGCTCTGGATGTACTGAGGACTGGGATAGACCACTCGCTTGAAGGCTTCGACATCCCCCCAGTTACGCAGGGCTTGGATCCCGCCTGCCGTGGCGCAGGCGCCGATCGTTATTAACAAGGGGGCTTGTTTTCGCACGGACAGGATCCGTCGCGCATCCTCAGGCGTCGTGATGGAACCTTCGACCAACGCGATGTCGTAGGGTCCCTCTCTCATGTCGCTGGAGGCTTCAGGAAAGTAGGCAATATCCAACGCCTGCCCCAGAGCGAGCAGGTCATCTTCTAGGTTCAAGATGCTGAGCTGACAGCCGTCGCAGGAGGCGAATTTGAAGACGGCCATTTTGGGTCGACCAGGTTTGCCGTGGTCCTTTGGCTGACTCACTACATGTACCTCTTCAGAGCTATTCGTGAAATGTGAAGTGTTCCTCGTGAAGCCTATCTCGCAACCGACTCAGAAGGACGAGATACGAGCGACGAAAAACGCTCCACGAGCTAAAATCCCACCCGTTCCAACCACGGCGCGACCCGGTCATATCGCATGACCGGGCCGTCTTTGCACAGAAAGTAGGGTCCTAATTGGCAATGGCCGCACAGGCCGATTCCGCATTCCATGTGCCGTTCCAGCGAAACGTAGATCGCGGTCTCCGGAATCCCCCGCTGCATCAAAATCGGCACACCCAAGCGCATCATGATCTCCGGTCCGCACATCAGCACCATGGTGCGTGCCGGGTTCATCACCACTTGCTCGAACAGCTCCGTCACTACACCGACATGATAGCGCCACGTCTTATGAGGCTGGTCGCTCGCCAATAACACTTCGACATCGGGGTGCCGCCTCCAGGCGTCGAACCGTTCCCGATAGAGCAGATCGTGCGGCGTCTTGATCCCATGCAGAATTTTTACGCTTCCATACTGGCTTCGCCGGCGGAAGATGTATTCAATGGCGCCGACTACCGGCGCGCAGCCCAGCCCGCCGGTCACGATCACGACATCTTTGCCCTGCGCGGCATCGAGGGGCCAGCCTTGCCCAAAGGGACCACGGATACCTAGCTCATCGCCGGGCTGCAAGCGTGCAATGGCCTTGGTGACTCGCCCCACGACACGGATGGTATGGTCCAGGGAGTCCGGCTCGTCCGGATCCGAGACGATCGAGATCGCCACCTCGCCGACCCCAAAAAGATAGACCATATTGAACTGGCCGGCAGCGAACCGATAGCTTCGCCGCACCTGCTCATCGACGAAGCGCAACCGATAGGTGTCGATGTCCTCCGCCTCCCGGATCTTCTCCACAATGGTGGCTGATTGGATCAAATAGGGGTTAGCCGCGGCGTTTCCGGTGGCTTGTGAGAAAGGCGTCATCATGGCTCCCTATTTACTGGACCAGAACTCACCAGCCTTCCCTCCGGATACGTTTCCTTCGGTACTTTGACGACGGTCTGCTTCGGATGCGTCATGCTTGGCCCGGCTTCTCCTTGGCTTGACTCGAAGGCTTCAGCAAAGCCGGCAGCTCCTCGGTCAGGTCGATCCCGACCGGGCACCAGGTGATGCAGCGCCCGCAGCCGACACAGCCGGAGGTTCCGAACTGATCGATCCACGAAGCCAGCTTGTGCGTGAGCCACATGCGATAGCGATCCTTGATCGTCGGGCGAATGTTCTTGCCGTGAATATAGCCATGCTCTTGCGTGAAACAGGAATCCCACAATCTGGTGTGCTCACTGCGTGTTTGCGTGAGGTCCGGCACCTCCTCGACCGCGTGGCAGAAACAGGTCGGGCAGACCATCGTGCAGTTCCCGCAGGCCAGGCAGCGCGCCGCCACGTCGTCCCAACGTGGATGCTCATGGGCGTCGTACAGGGCTTGCGGCAGGGGGGACCGATCCAGCCGTCTGACTTGGCTGCGGGCGCATGCCTCGATCTGCTGTTCGGCCTCACGAACCCGTGCGGTTGAAGCCGGCGCGAGCGACAGTGCGCTCATCATCGCTTGGCCCGCCGCACTGCCTGCCTCCACGAGAAACACCTCTTCCAATTCAGTCAGCGCCAGATCGAATGCCGCGCTCGCTCGGGGACCTGTGTCCATTGAGGCGCAGAAACAGGTGGCCAGCGCGCGAGTGCAGTTCACCGCAATCAGAAACAAGCCGTCTCGACGCGTTTGATAATAGGGATCCCGGTAGGCGTCTTTCAGAAAGATGTGATCCTGGATGGCGAGCCCTGCGAGATCGCAGGCCCGCGCACCGAGCACCGCAACCTTCTCGCTCTTTGGCAGGGTCGGCAGAGCCGAGAAGCTGCCTTTCGTCCGCTCGATGACCAGCAACGGCTCGCGCGGGGCAAAGGCCAGCGGCTTCACGGACTGCGGCCCGTGGACGACCCCGAAGATTTGGTCTGAGCCGGTGTTCTCTAGCCGATAGCGTCCCGGTTCCTGCTCATCGCGCCAGCCAATCGGCAGATCCGACACCTGCCGGATCGTGTCCCACATCACCGCCCCGTCACGCAGGGCCGGACCGACAACGCGATAGCCTTTCGCGCACAGGACATCTATCAGTTGTTGGAGGAATGTTTTTGGTACAGCGGCGACATGAGTATCACATGGGGTTGCCATGACGAAGGTCCTCTCGTCTCTATCCAGCAGGTCGATTAGCCATTCGGCTGGTCATCGTACGTGCTCACCCTTCTGTTGCACGGTGAGATCAATTCGGCCTGAGTCAGGCCCAAGAGACTCACGCGCTCGTTCGGCTGTTTCGGACTCGCCTGGCCGCCCACAGGAGATAGAGGAAGACCATCATGCCCACGAGTTCCGCGAGATGGACGAGGTGCCACCCTTCGACCAACTCGACTTCCACGACGACGAGCAACAGGGTCGCGACAAGAAACACGAGCATATGCCGGCGCGGCATACTGAACACCTCGTGGACGAATGCAGCCAGCCAGCCGTCGTTCTCCTTGAGCTGTTCCATCCTCTCTTGCCCCTCCTGACGATTGATCGAACATCGCGACAAGATACTCCGGCTCCGTAACCCCGTCGACTCCGACCTGAGCCCATCACGTGAACGAAACATCGGCGAGGTTGCCCAGTTTTCCTACAGCAAGAGCAATGCCTTGCTCGCTCGACCATTGCAGGCCTGAAACTTTCCGATGTTTCGGGCGACTCTGCGTGTTCACCGTGAGACGACAGGGACATTTAGCCACAGTGGGCAAACGGTACAAGGGGCAGAACGGCGCACTTTGGACAGTGCGCTACTGTCTCTGTATCGTAGGGCTAACTCGATGTAGCGGTGTTGCCATCGTCGCCTCGGTTATGTGGCTCTACTTCTCCGTTACCCGACCCTGTGACGCTCCGCTTCCAATACGTCCACCGTCGTTTTGATCACCGTGTCGGGGTTGAGTGAGATGCTATCGATGCCCTGCTCGATGAGAAACCGGACGAACTCCGGGTAAGGGTCAAGATCTCGTCGTCCGTGATCGCGAATCTGGCCCGGTCGTCGGGAGGCACCGGTACGTTCTTGACCATTTTGCTTCCGCCGACGTCGTAAATCAGTTTGAACTCTTTACTGCCCAGGAGTTTTTGCAGGATCGGACGGTACCCTTGTGTCAGCGTCGGTTTGAAGACGTAATATTCATCAGGATTGACCGAGCCCTGCACCACAGTCTCGCCGAGGCCGTAGGACGCGTTAATCAAGACAGCGTCCCGGAACCCCGTTTCCGTATCGATGGAAAACATGACGCCGGCAGCGGCCAAGTCCGAGCGAACCATGCGCTGAACCCCGATGGAGAGCGCAATCTTTTGGTGATCGAATCCTTTCTCAACTCGATAGGCTATCGCGCGGTCGGTAAATAGCGAGGCGAAACAGCGCTTGCAATGTTCCAACAGAGATAGATGGCCCTGCACGTTGAGGTAGGTTTCCTGCTGGCCGGCGAAACTGGCATCCGGAAGATCTTCGGCTGTCGCGCTGCTGCGGACAGCCACATCCGCCGGCTCGGGCAATCCTTTCCTCAGCCGGTCGTAGGCGTCGGTGATCGCACCGGCCAGTTCCAGCGGGAGCGTGGCGCCGAGAATGGCCTGCCGCACCTGCTTGCCTCTTTGCCGGAGGTTCGCCAAATCGTGCATGTCCAGGTCTTTGAGAATCAACCGGATCGTCGCGTCGAGTTTCGCCTCTTTCAGGAAGAGCCGGTACGCCTCCGCCGTGACGGCGAAACCGTTGGGCACCTTCACCCCTTTGGAGGCCAGCTCACGATACATTTTGCCCAACGACGCGTTTTTCCCGCCGACCAACGGCACGTCCTCGATGCCGAGTTCGTCGAACCATTTCACGAGCTGCATGTCCTGGGTAACTCTTCCCATGGGTTCCTCCTCAACGACGCGGAGACAGCCTGGCCGCCCCCACTTCTCTCCTGTACATCTCTTCCTGAATCATATGTCCGCACCGGGCCTTATACAACAACGGGTCAGCGTCTGGGAGTGCCTTGTCCATTTTCTTCTTGTGGTCAATCGTCTTCTTGCCTTGTCGATAGACGTCGGCGGTGACCACCAGTCGGCAATCGCGGTCCTGGACGCGATGCTTCAAGACCGCAATAATGGTTTAGAAGGCCGGGGTGTATGCGGCGTGGTTTATGGGCGCGGTCGCCGCGGTGATCCTTGGGTGCCTGTCTGTGCAGCGGTAGCGGGTGACTATGGCCGAAGATCACAGGGGGGCGGGGAATTGGTGGCCCGGTCACTTCGCAATGGTGATGCTGGGGACTCCGGCGCGAGGCACCTCGCTGACGGTCATTTGGAACAATAGATACAGCATTTGGAATGCCTCGCGGTTCCAGCGTGCCAGCGGTCCGGTGGTGTTCACGGCGTAGTATTTCCCGTGGGACTGAATCGACAGGTCGGCTCCCGAGGGCGCTCCATCTGACAGCAGGAGTTCCATGGTGTGGACAGGATTTTCGTGGACCGATGGGGTCCGCGGATCCTTGTCGACGTGGTATTCGGAGTCGTCTCCAAGCGAGCGGCCCAGAAAGTTGAGAATGGTATTGAAGCTCCGCAGCCTGAAATCTCCCTTGAGGGGGTATTCCCCTCCGACATGCCCCGGGCGAATGTCGAAGGAGACATCGTTGAGCTGCCCTTCCTCCGCTTCGTCGATCAACCGGGCTCGTTCGTCGGATGAAAGCGTGTTGGGGTCATAGTTGGTGATGAGAATTTGTCCCGTGATTTGTTTCCGAAGGGTGTAGCTGTTGTCTTTCTGGCTGTAGGTCACGAGATACTCTTTTTGTAATGCCTGGAAGCCTTCAGCTGTGACCGAGTTGGCGGGAATAGTCCAAGTCCGATAGTAGACGAGCGGTTCGGCATAGAGCTGGTTTTGGTCCTGAATGGCCGAGAGGTGCGTCACCACCCGGCGGAACATCTCATAGTCCGTCCGATCTGCCGGCGTATTGCGGTAGGCAACCTCCTGGCCATTCTCCCTGATCCGCAGCTCCTGGGCCATCAGCCGGAGCAACAGATCGATGTCATACCGCTGCCGGAGCAGGAGCATGAACTTGGTTTCCTGAAAGGGGGTCAAGAGCCGCGTGGTGAACTCTTCCCCTTCGATCGGGGCGATACTGATGGTGGGG
>Ga0209109_10001372_pt1 | contig 13450 bp, 11 predicted proteins | sample Rifsed10ft2_FD_184004 | JGI IMG/M metagenome (GOLD analysis project Ga0209109, IMG submission 184004) | Soil microbial communities from Rifle, Colorado, USA - sediment 10ft 2 (version 2) | ecosystem: Environmental > Terrestrial > Deep subsurface > Rock core/Sediment | place: Rifle, Colorado... | reverse complement strand
GGGTGATGACGCGCTGCCGATCCGGTTCGTCGAGCCGGCCCTCGGCAAAGGCCGCGAGCAGGTCGAGATCGTGAGGCTGGTCCGGCATCATCTGGTTAGACAACTTCATACCGCCCTCCTGTCGGTACCGACTCACCCCCGAGCAACTTGCGGAGGTCGAGCTCGATGCGTCCAAGATCGAGCCCGTCGCGCAAAGCCTCGGCCGACGCCCCCGTCTGGCGACGTGACAGGGTCTCGATCGCAGCCCGCAATTCCTCGCGCGTGCGTTTGAGACGACGGCTGACTGCGGCGCTCGATGCGTGCAGCGTGACGCTCAACTGGTCGAGCGTCAGTCCCTGTTCGTAGTAGAGCTGCAACAGCAGCCTGCTTTCCGGCGGCAATCCGCGCGCCGCCTCGGTGAACATTTCGCGCAGCAGGATTGCGGCCTGCTCATTCGCGGGTTCGATGCACTCCAGCTGAGTTGCATCCACGCCGTGGGTGCGAGCCGGTTCGCTGTCGAGCGGCACCAGCCGGCTCATCGCCTTGCGCGAGTTCAGGGCAGCATGCGCGACCACGGTGCCGAGCCAGGTGCGCAGCAGGCTTCGACCCTCGTACTGCCGCAGCCTCCCTCGCTCCCAGAGATCGGCGATCACGTCGTCGGCAACGTCCCGCGCCGCCAGGGGAGGCAGAAAACGACGGGCGAACTCGCGCATGAAGTCGAAGTGCGTCGTCGCGAGCTCGTGCCAGGCGCGTTCCTCGCTGCGCGTGCAGGCCGTCGCGAGGTAGAGATCGTCGAGAGAGAGCCGGCCGATGTGTTCGCATAGCGATGGATTGGAGGCCCCGCCGTGCGCCCTGCCCAGCTCGCGAACGCGGGCTGCAAATTCCTCGATGCTCACTTCAAAGCGAATCCGCACGTTACGCGCGATCAGGTCGAGCACTTCGTCCACTATGGCTCACCGACCAGCGTGAACGCAGCCCACAATGCCGGATGCGGGTACCGCTTGAGCGTCGCCAGTTGGGCGGCACGCAACGACTGTGCCTTGCCACGACCGGCAACCAGTTCCGCATAAAAACGATCCATCAGGTGCGCGGTACTCAAGTCACTGACATCCCACTGGCTGACGAGCACCGACGGTGTGCCGGCAAAAATGAAGGCACGCGCCAGCCCCACGATGCCGTCCCCGGAGATCTTCCCGAGACCCGTCGAACATCCGCTCAATGCGACCAGGTCGGCCCGCAGATCGAGCCCAAAGATCTCCGGCACCTTGAGCCAGCCGTCGTCACCGTCGCCCGGCGTCAGAATCAATGCTGACTCCCACGGACGATCATCCCGTATCAACCCGTGGACCGCGAAGTGAAGGATTGTCTGCCCGGGACTGAGGCGTTTCGCGTTGGCCTCGGTGGCGTGGTCGCCGGCGAGCGTCAAGCGGCGATCAGCCGGGAAACGGCGGCCAAGTTGCTCCACCTCCGTGCGAGCTCCGGGAAGGGCTTCCAATGCCACGTCCTTCGGCGGCTGCGGATCCGCCAGCGCGAGCAGGTGCGGGCGACCAGCGGAAACGACCTGCTGCTGCTTGATCGCCGTGTAGCGCAGGACGCCCGCGGAAGGCACCGAGACGAGCGTGTGGCGCTGCAGGACGTAATCGCCAGCCTCATCGACCAGCGCCGCGAACGGAACGAGGAGCAGCGCATCGTGCGGAACGACATAGATGAGCTCGGCGGGGTCCCGAGAAAGCTGATCGGCCACCGGAGCCAGCGTCCAGCGATAAAGCTCGGCGAGTTGTGCCCGAATCGCACCCCGCTGCCGCAGCTCCTGAGCGGTGAGGTTGTTCAGCCGCGCATGCAAGGCCCGCACCTTTTCGCGCAGCACATCGCGTCCGATACTCACGACCTCGCTGGTGATCTCCCCTGTCGGCCGGATCACCCAGATCATCAGGCGCTGCTCCGTGACCAGGTATTCGATCAACGTGGCGTTGAGGCGCGCCGCAATCGCCGAGATTTCGCCAGCCGCCAGGGGCTCGACCGCGACGAGGCTTGCGAGCTCCGGCTGCTCGTTGCGTAATGCGCGCAGTTTTCCCGCAAGCTGCGCTTCGGATGCGGCGCGCGTCTGAGCAATGCGTGCATCCGCGATGTCGTCCGCCGATGCGCTCACCTCCTGAGCTCGGAGCCTCGCTTCGGTTTCGCGGATCGCCGCGAGGGATGCCGCCGCATCGGGCTTGAGCTCGAGCCGTTGCGCCGCCAGCAGATCGCTGAACGCACGACCGCGCGCGGCCTCCGCGATCTCGAGTGCTTCGGCCAGCTGTCCTCGCTCGCTCAGCGTCACGGCGAGCTGGTGATACACCGCCTGGCGAATGTCGAGATAGCCGATCTTGCCGCTGTCGGTGAGCACCCGCCCGCGTACGCTGTCGATGATCTCTATACTGGCGTACAAGTGACCCACTGCATCGGCGGTGTCGCCAGCGGCACGGGCTGCGCGAGCCAACACGATATGGGCCTGCCATTCAAGCTCAGGCGAGCGCGTCTGACGTGAAAGCTGCAGAGCCTGCTCCGCCAGCGGACGCGCTTCCGCCGGCTGACCTCGTGTCAGGCGAAGGTCGGCAATCGATGTCAGACACGCAGCCTCGTCGGCGAGAGCTCCAGCCGTGCGTGACATCTCGAGCGCCTGTTGTTGATAGCGCAAGCTCTCGTCGAGGTTGCCCAGGCGAGCGTACGCATTACCGACATGACGTAGTGCGACCGACTCGAGATGCTCAGTGCGAATCTCGCGGGTCAGCTCGAGCTCTCGTTGCGCGTACTCCAGCGCGCGCCGTGTGTCGCCCGCCGCCGTCCAGGCCTGCGCCAGTTGACCCAGCGCCACGGCGACGCTGCGCTTCTCACCCGCCTGCCCGCATAGTTGTACGCATTGCTCGTAGTGCTCGATGGCGCGCTCGTACTGACCCAGCGCGTAGTACGCATCGCCAATATTCGAATGCGATATTCCAACGAAGTACTTGTCGCCCGACCGCTGCCGTCCCTCGAGCGAAATAACGTGTGCCGACAGTGCATCTTCGTAGCGGCCCAGGTTCGTATACGTGATGCCGATTTCATTGAAGAGCGTGTAGTACTCGTCGTCCTTGACGCTTTCGAGCCCGACGCGCGCCTGCTCGTAGGCTGCAAGTGCCGCCTCGTATTCACCCATGAGGTCGCGAATTCCCCCGATGGTGGTCCAGCCGCGCGCGGCTTCACGCTTCTGCCCCAGCTCTGCGTAGATCGCAATGGACTCCGCGCTCGCCCGGAGCCCTTCCACATACGTCCCCTGCTGTTTGTGCAGGCGGCCGATACCTCGCAAAACCTCCGCTTCAAAGGCGCGATCCTTCGCGGCCCGGCTGACCGCGAGCGCGCGCTCAAACAGCGGGAGGGCCGTGCGGTAATCGCTGAGGAAGTAGTGACTGCGTGCGGTGTAAAAGAGCGTGCGTCCGAACACTGTCTCGTCGCCGGCGGCTTCGGCCTCCGGCAGCAGCCGGCCCAGGGCCGCGAGCGCTTCGGGATAGGCGCGACGGTCGAAGAGCGCCTTCGCCTGGTCCAGGCGCACTTGCAGCGACTCTCCCGCCTCGGCCAACGCAAGCAGCAGGGCGAGGAACAAAACGACGGACGGACGCGTCATGACATACATCAGAAGTCATCGTCCCGCGCCCGGAGTTATCGTAGGTATGGGGGCGAGGCCGGACGATGCTGGCATACCGCGTAAGCGCCTGTCCATCGCATAATCCCGGCGCACGGGGCCCGGAGCAGGGATGACTCAGCGAACGATTCTTCTGGTGATTGTCAGCCTCGCACTGGGAGCAGCCGGCGGTTACTGGCTGGGTTGGCGCGGTCATATTTCCAGCGTACGCGCGTTGGAACCAAGTGCGCGCGAGAGCGTGAGTCGAGGTACGGGTGCGCCGTCCGAATTCGCCACCCGCCTCAGTTCGAACGAAGTCACCCGCCCCCCGATCTCGGAAGCCGAAACCAAGAACCTGCTCGACGATCCGCGCCCTTCGATCGAGGCCGCCCTGGCGCTGCCGGACAATGACGCCCGACGAAATCAGCTGACACGGCTCGGGGATGCTTGGGCCCGGGTTGCGCCCGAAGATGCCTGGCAAGAAGCGCTGCGGGTGGCGGATCCCGCCGCGCGCAGAGCGCTTCAAAACGCGATCGCTGTGGAGTGGGCTTCGCAAGAGCCCGAACAGGCGCTTGCCAGCGTTGCCGCGCTAGCACCCGACTGGCAACGCGATGAGCTGCTGAAGCAGGTGATGACGGAGATCACGCGCCACGACCCGCATCTGGCGCTCGATCTCGTCAAGGCGATCAAAGTGCCGGACCCGGATTCCCTGAGCGCGCTGATCGTCAAGGAGTGGTCGCGCTACGATCCGTCGAATGCCGCGCAATGGATCGAGGGCCAGAGTCTGCGCTTTCAGGGTCGATTCGCCTACCAGATCGCCGATGCCTACGTCGCACAGCAACCCAGCGAAGCGTTGGAATGGGCGCTCCGCATCAGTCGCTCGCCCGAAAGATTTCTGTGGTCTTACATGCTGCGGCAGATGGCAATCCACGATCCGCATGAAGCCCTGAGGCTCGCACTCGGTGCCGAGAACCCGGCACAACGCACGCAGGCGCTCGGTGGCGTACTCGGGTCGATCGCCAGGAGCGACCCGGCGCTCGCGACCAGCTACCTGGAGAAACTCCCGGCGGGGCAGTATCGCGCGCAGGCTGCGATGCAGATCGCCTCACAGCTCGCTGAATCCTCGCCAGCAATGGCGCTCGATTGGCTCATCAGCCTCGATGACCGGGCCACGCGCATTCAGGCCTTCATGCAGGTCGGCCACTCAGTAGCGCAGCAGGACCCTGATGCTGCCGCCGCGCTCCTCGACCGCGTGCCAGCGGAAGCCCGCTCCGCATGGATCGGCGCCGTCGCGAACGCCTACTCCGAACACGACGTCGACAAGGCAGTCCAGTGGATCAGGAAGTTCCAGGATGAACCCGGCTACGCCCGGACGGTGCAGCGCTTTGCCATAATGATGGCGGGGCGCAGTCCGGATGCTGCACTGAACCTCATCGACCGGACGATGACCGGCAAGCCACGCGACGAAGCCCTCGCCGGAGCGATGCCGATGATCGCATCGCAAGCACCCGAGACCGCGGCGCGCTGGGTCGAGGAAATCTCGGATGACAACTTCCGGTCTAACGCCATCGCGAACGTGACCAGCGCCTGGGCGCAACATGATTTTCCCGCAGCCCGCAAATGGGTGATGTCGCTGCCCTCCGGGTCGCCTCGCGATCAGGCCCTCGTGCAACTTGCCAGCAATGGCATCGCGTCGCTCGACGAAACCCTGTCGCTGCTTGGCCAGATCCAGTCGCCGGAGCAACGGTCGCAGGCTGTCCTGGCTGCGGCAGCGCGACTCGGACGCAGCGATCCTGATGGGATGCGGACACTGTTGCGACGCTATCCGCTGGATCCGCAGCAGCGGCAACAGCTCGACTCCATGCTCGAACACCAGGGCTGGGACGGCTGGTAGACTTCCGGCATGACATTCTCATTCGCGCGGCCGTGACGAGCTTCCGATTGGCGCCGATGTCGCCCATGATCCGGGGACTCACTCTTTTCTTGCTCGCGCTACCGATAGTTTTCTTTGCACTTGCGGCGTCCGGGAACCGGTTGCTCGAAATCCCGGCATTTCTGTTGGCGGCGATCTACGCCTGGGTCTGGCTGCGATTCCGGCCTAGCAGATTCGTCGCCCTGCCAGATGCTCTCGAAATCAGATGGCCGCTCAAGCGCCGGCGAATTCCTCGCAACGAGATCACCAGCGTGCGCCTGATTGAAGCGGCCGAGCTCTGGCGCGATATCGGGTGGGGCATGCGAGTCGGTGCCGGCGGGCTCTGGGGTGGGTTCGGGTGGCTCTGGACCAAGCGTCGTGGCATCGTCCAAATGTATATTTCGCGAACCGATCGGTTCGTGTGGATCGAGCGCGGCAGCCAAAGACCCTGGATCATTACGCCCGAGGAGCCGGAAGCATTCGTGCGCGAACTGGGAACGAGCGATCGCCTATGAACATGAAATCACGGGGACTTCCATTCGTTCTGGCGGTGCTTTGCTTCCAGGGCGGAACGACAGCGGTCGCCTCCGAGCAGATCGATTACCGGGCGCAGATCGATGCCGCGAATCGCAAAGTGCACGAGACCCTCGCGCTGCGCGACGCGGCGGCCATCGCGAACCTCTACACCAGTGATGGGATGGTGCTGCCACCGCGGCAGGAGAGCGTGCGTGGGCGCGAAGCGATCCAGAAGTTCTGGGAGGCCTCTCTTGCCGGCGGCGGCAATGCGGAAATGACGATCGCAACCGTTGAAGTGGAAGGCCACGGAGATGCCGCATACGAAGTCGGGACTTACATTTTCAGGAAAGAGGACGGCACCGTTCTCGATCACGGCAAGTTCATCGTCATCTGGAAGCTCGTCGACGGCGAGTGGAAGCTGCACCGGGACATTTTCAATTCGAGCGTGCCGCCCCCGTTGCCGACGGAGTGAACAAGCAACTCCGGAAGCACCGGAAACGCCCTGTGCGGGGCGGTCTATTTCGCATTCAAACGGTGAGAATCCCTCACCGGTCTGACGAACCCCGGTGGGTGTCGAAGTACCAGCTTGCCGCGCCGATCACGCCGAGCTGTCCGTGTTCGATCAGCCGGACCGGAATCGTTTCCAGGAGGCTGCGCATCGGGCTGGCGCCGTGAAAGCGCTCCTTGAAGCTGCTCTTGAGCAGAAAGCTCTTCATCCGGGGCAAAACGCCGCCCGCCAGATAGACCCCGCCCTGTGCGCCGAATATGAGCGCCAGCTGCCCGGCGATGCTGCCCAGGGCTCCGCAGAACAAGTCGAGTGCCTCGAGCGCCTTTGACTCGCCGCCGTCGAGCGCAGCGGCGGTGATCTCTGCCGGTGCATGATACCTCGGCCGTTCGCTGCGGATGGCGCACAACGCCAGGTGCACGTTGACTAGTCCGGGACCCGAGACGATGTTTTCGTTCGAGACGTGCTGCCGGCGCGTGCGCAGCACCTTCAGGATCTCGATCTCGATTTCGGTCGTCGGTGCAAATGCCGCGTGGCCGGCTTCGGTGTTCAGCACGGTCGGATGACGTTCGCCGGGCAACAAGACCGCCGCGCCCAGACCAGTGCCAGGACCCATTACGAGCGTCGGACCGGGTGATGGGGGTGCGGAAGCCTCAATGATGAGAGTCGCGTCGCCCGGCGCCAGGAATTGTGTGCCGTAGGCGGTGGCCGCGAAGTCGTTGATGAGCGTGAGCTCGCGGAATCCGAATTTCTCACGCAGCTCGGCGAGCGACACGGGCCAGGGAAGGTTCGATTGCAGCATCGTATCGCCGAGCGGATAGCCGGCACTCGCGATCGCCACACCGCACACGGTCTGGTCTTTCAGCGAGGCAAGAAAATCGCTGACGATGGCGCCGAGGCCTGGGTAATCCGCGCAGGCGTACTGACGATAAGACCCCAGGTCTACGCCGCGCGCTCCAGGTTCCCTCGGATACACGAGACCGAGTCGGGCGTAGGTACCGCCGATGTCTGTGGCGAGGACGGGAGCGGATTTTCCTGTCAAGGTTCACGCCTCAAGCGTCGGGCGGTCGCGGCAAATGATCGCGAGGAGACCGCTACTCCCCGACTCTTCCGGCTAGAATGCCACAGTCCTGAATGCCTTTTGGCGATCCCGGCCTTACTGTATTGAAACCTACAACCTAGTCGCCGAGCTGTAGAGTGACTGAAGCGACCCCCAGGTTCCAGGAATCGCCCGCGAGGCCCACGGCGTTGCGGCGCGGCCGCCAACCCGACACGCCGCCGAATCTGAGAAAGGTCACGGAGACGGTGTGAGAGCCACGGCACTCGTCAATGGCCGTGTGCTGACGGAGCGCGGCTTCGTCTCCGGGCGCGCCGTGCTCGTTGCGGGTACGCACATCGTGGACATCGTTGAAGACGGCACGCCGAAGCTGGAAGTGGTTGAACGACATGATCTTAAGGGCCAATACCTTGTGCCCGGGTTCATCGATGTGCAGGTCAACGGCGGTGGCGGTGCGCTGTTCAATGATGATCCCTCGGTCGCAACCATCCGCCGCATCGGCGCCGCTCACCGTGCATTTGGCACCACCGGGTTTCTGCCGACACTCATCAGCGATGCGCCCGAGGTGATGCAGGCGGCAATCGATGCTGTTCGCGAAGCCATCCTGAGCGGCGAGCCAGGTGTGCTCGGAATTCATCTCGAAGGCCCCCTGTTATCGCCAGCGCGCCCTGGCATTCACGATCCTGCGAAATTCCGCGAAGCGGATGCGGCGCTGATCGAGCTGGTCTCATCCCTTGGTGTCGGCCGTACGGTGATGACGATCGCGCCGGATCGCGTGGCCCCTGCGGTCATTCGTGAGCTCGTCGGGCGTGGCGTCATCGTGTGTGCCGGACATACCGCTGCCGATTACGCGACCGCGCATGCAGCGTTCGATGCCGGTGTGCGCGGAGTGACCCATCTCTTCAATGCGATGCCACCATTCCAGAGCCGCGAGCCGGGCGTGGTCGGTGCGGCGCTCGAGGATGATCGCGTCTGGTGCGGGTTGATCGTCGATGGCCATCACGTGCACCCGGCGACGATGCGGGTAGCGCACGCCGCAAAGCCCGCCGGCAAGATGTTCCTCGTGACCGACGCGATGCCACCGGTCGGATCGTCGGAGTCCACGTTCCGATTGGGCGGCGCGACGATCCGATGCCAGAACGGCAAGTGCGTCAACGACGCCGGAGTGCTCGCCGGTTCCTGTCTCGACATGGCGAGTGCAGTCCGCAATGCGGTGTCAATGATCGGCGTACCGCTGGATGAAGCAGTCCGCATGGCATCCACCTACCCAGCCACGTTCCTTGGCATTCACCACGACCGCGGGCGCATCGCGCCCGGCTGTCTGGCCGATTTCGTCGTGGTCAACGGCGACTCGGGTGTCTCCGAGGTCTGGTGTAACGGCGCCATCGCGCGTTGACGACGAGACTCCGCGGCATGCCGCAGAAGTCTTGCGCGTGCCTGATAACGCGATGCGATTCAGCGAAGTCGACTACTGTTGCCCGCGATCGACGGCTGGGACGGGCGGACTGGCTGCCTGCGAAGGGCGCAGCCTTGCGAGCAGGGAAAACAGATTGAAGATGACGTACAGGCGAAAGGCGATGATGAAAATGTCCGTGCACATCGACAGCCGTTGGTAGAGCCCCAACCACAGGCCTCGCTTGCGCTCCTTGATGACCTGGGTAAGCCCCGGCATTACCGCAAAGCCCATGCGCCCGCCGTGCCGCTTCACGAAGAAATTCAGCGCAATCTCGATCTGAAATTTCCGCTTGTAGCGTGATGGAACGTGGTTCCAGAGGCTTCGGGTAAGCGCGCGCTCGCCGCCAATGATCGGCGTGAAACGCAGCAGACGATTCAGCCAGTAGGTCGACCGGCCACGGAGTGCGACGAACATCGCGAACTCACCGGACAACACCGGAGTGATCACCTGCGTGATCATCGAGATCGTGAGCCCCAAGATGTCGGCGTCGACCAACAGGATATGGTCGCGGACGGCGGCTTGTACGCCGCGTTCGATGGCCGCAGCCTTGCCGCGGTTGGCGGATTCGGCAATGACGCGTGCTCCCGCGGTGATCGCGCGTGCCACCGTATCGTCGGTCGAGCCGTCACTCACCACGATCACTTCGCCGATCAATGGATGACGCTTCAACACCGCGATCACGTCGGCGATCGTTCGACCCTCGTTGTAGGCCGGAATGACCGCCGAGACCAGTTGTTGTTCGTTTATCGCCGGGTGCATAGCGGCGCCAGATCTGTCCGGACCCCTGCCAATACTGCGGGGTCAAGCGTTATCTGGCAACTTTGCGGGGCAACAAACCGCGAACGCGATTGGTGGTGAGGAACTCAATCGCGTTGAGCGAGTAAGTGGGCGCATTTTCTAGCGTTTCTCATTTCGGCCGAGCCGAGTTACCCCATGTCATTAGTTACCCTCGGTGGCGATTGGCTGTGCTTGGATGTCGATGGAGTCTGCTATTGGGCCAGAAGCGGACACACAGGAGACCGTTGGCGGTTGTCTTTCATCACTACTTCCAGCACTTTGAGTAGCGGGGCATCCTCGGCTTTCAGGAGTCGCACGCCGGGCGGGAGCTCGACGTCGAGTCGGCGAGGAAACATCGCCCTTGGCAATTGGCCTTTCCGCCGGCGGCACGATCGCCGGCCATCTCACCGCTGTGGACGGCCGCACGCTACGAGAGCTACTGCCAGGAGCACGGCATCCCGATCAACAAGCAGCTCTATCTGTGCGTGCCAATTCGGCTCACGCCTGCCGGGTGCGCCAGCCTTCGTGGTATGCCTCGCGCGCTTCGCGGGCGTAAGGAACGGGCGCCACTTTCACGCGAACGTCGAGCTGCACGTGACGTTCGACCGTGGACTTCTGCGTGCCGCCGCTTTCTTCACCCCAGACAAGAGTCAGAACATCCCCGACATTGATGTCTGGATCGACTACGCCGAGCGAGAGGGCCGTCCGCTCGTTGAAGCTATAGCCGGCGAACATCGACAACCCCACCACTTTGCCGCCCCTCATGACCTTGTCATACGACGAAGAAGCGTAGTTCGCGTTGGGCAGGTCGAAGAACTTGTAGTTATCGGCGCCCGGCTGGAAGAGCGAGGCTTGGATCTTCGCCATGTCGTCCGCATTCCACGCGAAAGTCACTTTCTTGCGATGCGGCTCCTTGGCCAACTTTTCGAGCGCTTCGCGGCCGATGAAATCATGGTCGAACTTGATGAACGGGCCATACCCCAGCTCGTACGGAGTCAAGTAATAGTCCTCAATGTCGTCGGAAACGAAGCTGCCGCCGATCGAGCCCGAAGCTTCGTAGCCCGTCGTGGGCAGCCACTCGCGATACTTCTTCATCTTCTCGCCGGTGTACACCGCCGGCAGCGGAGACGGAATCCAGCCGGACTCGAGCGTATTACTCGAATAGGCGCGTGCGCCGACCTGGACCAGGTTGAACTCCCTGCCCGCCTCAATGACGGCTTCACGAATCTCGTCGCGCTCTGTGTACGGACCCCAGATTTCCAACCCAGGCGCTCCGGCCATGCCGTGTCGCAATGCACGGACCTTGCGGCCCTTGATATTGATTGCACCCAGGTTGAAGAACTTGATATCCGGAAGCGCGCCGCCGTTCAGACGCTCGAGTACCTTGGTCGCGCTCGGGCCCTGAATCTGGTAGCGGTAGTGCCGCCGCACGACGGGACTGCCGCGGGGATGAGATGGCGAGCGGTCGTCTCGAATGACATCCACTCGGTAACCGCCCTTCTCGGCCTGGAACTGCAACCAGTTGACCGTGGGCACGCGCCCGACGAACAGCAGTTCGTTCTCCGCAAGGCAGAAAAGAATTCCGTCGCCGATGACGTAGCCATCATAGCTGCACGGAACCATCTGCTTGGCCTTGTTCGGGCCGAAGTTGGCGAAGCTGTTGATGGTGGAATGCGAGACCAGCTTGAGTGCGTCGGGACCGCTGACGGTTAACTCCGCCATGTGATGCGACTGGTCGTACAACACCGCCGTCTCGCGCCAGGCGCGCTGCTCGTCGCGCCAGTTGGTGAATTCGTTCGGCACCACTGGATAAACATAGGCTCCGATGCGCGAATTGCGCAGGAGCTTGACCGTATTGCCTGCCTTCCTCAGCAGGGTCTCCAGGTTTTCCTGACTCATTGCTGTCCTTCCTCGTCCCCGAATTTTGGGATCCCATCTTGATGGATTGGGATCCTACCAAGCAGCATGCGGTCCTGTCAGCCCTGCAAAGGAATTCCCCATGAGTACGCAACTGACCGGGGCGATCGTGCGGTTCGCGGGATGATCTTGCGCGGCGAGCTCGTTCCCGGGCAGCGAGTGGCCGAATCGCCGGTGGCCGAGCAACTCGGAGTGTCGCGAACGCCGGTGCGCCAGGCTCTTCCGCTGCTCGTTCAGGAGGGGCCCGTGATGGAGCACGAGACGCGCGGCTACGTGGTGCGCGCCTTCACTCCGCGCGATGTCCTGGACGCGAATGGTACTCGCGGCGTGCTGGAAGGACTAGCCACCCGGCGCGTCGCCGAGCAAGGCGCTTCCAGGGCCTGATTCTGCCGGAGGTCAGCAGTCTGATCCTCACCGAGGCGCTCGAGCGCAACAGCAGGATCCCGTTCGCCGGCCCGCCGCGCATGTGGGTGGTGACGCTCCGGCGCAACTTCTGACCGGCATTCAGCCAGCCCAGAGTCGCGCGCTCGCGATTCGCGCGCCATCCGCCATGGCCGCCAGCTTGAGATAGGCGATATCGGGCTCGACCGGGCCAAAGCCCGCAAAAGTGCTGAATCCGCAATCGCTGCCGGCGATCACGCGCTCGCGGCCCACGATGTCGGCGAAGCGGCAGATTCTTTCCGCCACCAACAGCGGGTGCTCCACGTAATTCGTCGTCGAGCTGATGACGCCCGGGATCAGCAGCTTGTCCTCCGGAATTCTGGCGTCGCGAAACACGATCCACTCGTGCGCATGACGCGGGTTGGCTGCCTCGAACAACAGCGCCTGCGGCTTGGCCTTGATCACGACCGGCAACAGCTTCTCCATCGGTACATCATGATGGTGCGGGCCTTCGTAGTTGCCCCAGCACACGTGCATGCGAACGCGGTCGGCAGGCACGTTTCGCAGTGCGTGATTCAGCACGTCCACATGCAGCGCGGCTCGCCCGAGAAACTCTTCGACGCTCGCGTGCCGATACATCGTGTGGCGACCCATTCCAAGGTCGGGAGCGTCGATCTGCAGCAGCAGGCCTGCACCGACGATCGCCTCGTATTCACTCCGCATCGCCTCGGCAACGGCCTCCAGATAGGCCTCTGCGGTTGGGTAATAATCGTTCGGCTGAAACAGCGCGATGACGCCCGGGGAAGCGGCGTTGAGAAAGGCCTCGACCGGCGTCGTCCTCTCAACTGCCTGGCGTAGATGTCCGATGTCCGCCAGGAGCGGCTTTGTGTCCTTCACCTTGATGTCGCCGACGCACCGGGGCCGACGATACTTGGCCGTCGCGCCGCGCTCCGCGAGTTTCTTGAGAAGTCCCGGGAACTCGACCAGGTCCTGTCCGGGTTCGCGCGGCGTATCGCCAGCAAATCCCGTGAAGCGATCGGCGATGTAAGTGGCGTAGCTGATCTTGCTCATCTCGCCGTCGCTGACGACGTCGACGCCCGCCTCGACCTGCCGCCGGACCACGTCCTGCACCGCCGACGCGAGCGTCTCCTCGGCCGCTGCCGGGTTCGTGAGCGTGCCGTTCTCGCGCGCGAACAGCACGTCGGTGACGGCCTGCGAGCGCGGCAGACTCCCGACGTGCGTGGTGAGGATGCGCTCGCTGCTTCGTCTCACGCGTTACCGGTAGGTGTTGTTGGAGGTGTGGTCGCCGGCCA
>Ga0209109_10001371_pt1 | contig 13454 bp, 12 predicted proteins | sample Rifsed10ft2_FD_184004 | JGI IMG/M metagenome (GOLD analysis project Ga0209109, IMG submission 184004) | Soil microbial communities from Rifle, Colorado, USA - sediment 10ft 2 (version 2) | ecosystem: Environmental > Terrestrial > Deep subsurface > Rock core/Sediment | place: Rifle, Colorado... | reverse complement strand
GGACTTGGATTTGGCGGGACGCTGCCGGCCCCGCCTCGAGCCGTGGCCGGCAGCCCGTGCGAGGGAAGATGAGGGATCAGCGGGTCCCGCCACGCGCACCCGGCTGGCTCACCGCGGGCGAGGCGCCGGGCGCGAAGGCCGGGGTCGAGGGCACCACCAGCCAGGCGGGCGCCTCGGCCTCCCGCGGTGCCCGGATGCCCTGGGGGAAGATGGGCAGGTACCGGACTGCCAGGCCAAAGATCGCAAACCCGCCGGCCACCAGTGCCAGCGAGATGGCAAACTCCATCCAAGACGGGAAGTAGCTGACGCCCGACGCCCGCTCCATCCCCGTCACGCTGACGTTCAACCGGTTCATCACGAAGCCCAGAACGACCAAGAAGGCGCCCGTCACCAATCCCGGCTGCGTCCCTCGAATCCGCGGGATCGCCAGGAGCAGGATGGGGAGGAGAACTCCCAGCCCGATTTCCAGCAGAAACATTGTGCCCTCGTAATCCGGCCAGCGCAGCCCCGCCAGGGCGCCTCGCCGCGCGAGATCTTGCAGGCGCAGGATCCCGTACACGCTCAGCACCACCACCATGGCACGCCCCAGGGGCTCCAGCAGGTCCATGGCCAGGTGATGCTTGAAGGCCCGCTGGCACAGGTAGGACTCGACGATCACCATGGCCAGGCCGGCGGCGATTGCCGAGGTGAAGAAGAAGACCGGGAGGAGCGGTGAGTACCAGAGCGGGTGCAGCTTCTCCGGAACGATCAGGTACAGCGACCCCAGGGAGGACTGGTGCAGCGTGGAGAGGATGACGCCCACGATCACCAGCGGCACGCTGATCGCCCGCACGATCCGCCGGGGCCGCTCCAGGTTCAGCCGCTCGAAAACGATGGGGGAGAACTCCAGGGACAGCACGGTGGTATAGAGCATCACGCACCAGGCCACCTCGAACATCACGGAGCGGGGGTTCCACATCACCAGGGCATGCCAGATGCGATGCGGCTGGCCCAGGTCATACATGAGGCCGAAGATGACGAACAGGTACCCGAGGAATGCGGTAAGCACCGTCGGCCGGATGATCGGCGTGAAGCGTTTGAGGTTGAAGATGTACACGACGGCGGTGATGGTGAAGCCGCCGGCGGCCAGCCCCACCCCTGTCAGCACGTCGAAGCCGATCCACAACCCCCAGGGGAACTGATCGCTGAGGTTGGTGGCCGCCCCCAGGCCCCGGGTGAACCGCAGGATCGTGGCCACGCTTCCGGCCGCGACCAGGACCAGGAAGACCAGTCTCCAGAAGCTCATCTCGGGCCATCGCCTGCCGTTGGTCATCGTCATTCCCAGCCTCATGGTGTCGTCCCTTTCCCTTTGGCTGTGCTTGTCCCTGTCCCTGTCCCTGTCCCTGTCCCTGTCCCTGTCGCTGTCGCTATCGCTGTCGGCTCTCCGATTTGCCCGCGGCCTCCTCAGCCAAGGCCTCCTGTACCTTGGTCCGCCGGTTGGTGATCCACCAGATGCCGTACAGCAAGGCCCCGCCCACCACGACGACGTCGGGGATCTTGGAGAGGACCTGCCACGTCAGCATGGGCAGAGGCGCCCGCGGCAGGTCGGTCCGCAGTCCCAGGTCGGCGAAGGAGGCGCTGGAGAGGATGAGGACCGAGGTGCCGCCCACCTCCTCCACGCCGTACACCTGGGGGACGTATTTCTTCGGCGTGGCTGCAAGCCGTGTTCGGGCCTCCCGGATCATCTGGTCGCGGTCGCCGAAGGTCGTGGCCCCGGTCGGACACACGCTGGCGCAGGCGGGCGCTTTCCCGGCCGCGATCCGGTCGGGACACATGATGCACTTTTGCACGATGGGCACCGCGCGGTCCCACTGGTATTTCGGCACCCCGAAGGGGCACGCCATGATGCAGTACCGGCAGCCGATGCAGCGGCTGGCGTCGTACAGGACGGGCCCGTTCGGCTCTTTGCGGAACGCCTGCACCGGACAGACTGAGACGCAGGTGGGCGTTTCGCAGTGCATGCACATGCGCCGGATGAAGGCTGTGTTCCGCGGCTCCACCACGGTCCAGGTGTAGGCCGTCAGCTTGGGATCGATGGCCGCCGGCAGGTTGTTCTTCTCCTTGCAGGCGGCGACACAGGCCTCGCACCCGATGCACTTGGTGCTGTCGAAGAGGATTGCGCCCTTCATGACGGCCTCCGCTCACTTGTGTGAGTCGGGGTCTCTCGGCCACCCGCACGCGGGTACCCGGCTCTCGGCTCTCCGCTCGATCTCCCCTCACCCACGTGGCACCGGGCGCAGCCCGCCGGGTCCGCGGGACCAAAGGCCATCCGGTCGTTGTGGCAGGCGCCGCAGGACTTGCCCGCCTCCATCTCCGCGTGCGTCACGGTTCGCGTGGGGGCCAGCATGCGGAAGAGACTGACATGGCAGGCCGTGCACTTCTCCGACACCGCCACGTGGAGCTGGTGGCTGAAGATCACCTTGCCGGGGCTCCCCTCGGCCTTGGCGTACGGGAGGTCCGGCGGCAGGCGGAGCTGCTGGGCGGCGGCGTGGCCCCCCAGGGCCAGGAGGGCAACCAGTGCCCAGGCGGCCCCCGATCTGAATGTGTGGTTCACGGTCTCCTCCTGTGGTGATGCGTTCTCGCGTCCGGCCTTCCCTGACGCGTGTCAGCCCCTCAGGAACTTCGCCTGGAAGTCCACCCAGGTCTCGTCGTCCAGATGCTCCAGCAGGCCATCGGCCAAGAGACCCCCGTCGGCCGCCGTGGCCCCCACCAGCGCATCCCGCTTGATGGTCAGGGTCACGAACAGGTACTCCCGGAAGCGGGTCAGCTCTCCCTTGAGCCATGTCAGGGCGCTCTCGCCCACGGTCATCCGGGAGAGGTTGGCGGCCAGGTTGGTCGGGCGCAGGGCCACCAGCCAGCCCCGGGTGTAGGGATCCCGCTTGATGAGGCCGGGTGCCTTCTCCAGCTCGGTGTTGACGGCACACACGACCCCGTCCACGGGGGCGGGAAGCATGGCGGTCCGCCCGCCTTGCCGGATGGCCACGAGCGGCTCCCCCTGCTTCACCTCCACCCCCAGGGGCGGCAAGGTGACGGCGTCCACGCGTCCCAGGAGCTTCTGCAGGAAGTCATCCACGCCCACCTTGACCTGACCGGAGAACAGGAGGTTGGCCCAGGTGTGCCCCCGGTGATAGAACAGGCCAGCGGGCAGGATGAAGCGCTCCGGCTGGAGGCTGGGCACCAAGAGGTCCGCAACGCCGGGTTGGCGGGCATGGACCGGGGCCGGCTGGGCCCGACGCGCCCGCACCCACTGCAGCACCAGGTCGGCCGCGATGAACAGGATGATTGTGCTCACCACCAAGATGGCAACCATGATTCACACCCCCTTCGGCCTGCGGGCTCTTCGATCGAATCAGCCGGTCGAAGATCCCGGTTCCGTCACGCCCTTCGCCTCGTCCGGTTCGCCGGCGGGCTTGAGGCTCTCGAGCTTGGCCATGACCTCGCGAAACAGCATGCAGTCCTCGAAGCCCTCGTGCGTGCAGACGCAGGTGGTATTCAGCCTGCCACTCGGAATCATCTTCCTCACGGGGAAGGCGCGGCAGAAGGCCACCAGGACCTCTTCGAAGAACGGACACCGGATCGCCTTGAGGTCCAGCAGCTGCTTCCGAAGATCCTGGAGTCCTTCGGTCTGATTTTCTTTTGCCCGCTCCATTGTGCGATCCTCCTGCGGACTGCCGCTGCCCGTTTCTGTATCAAGGAGGGTGCCAGGGCGGTCTTCGTCTCGGGGATTTGCGACATGGGCTGTAGATTCAGGGGGTTCGGGGTGACAGGGGAGATGCGGGACTCTACAGTCTTGGGGAGGACGCCGTTGACAAATTCAACAGACGCAGGAGGGGCAGAGCGGAAGACCCGGGGTTATCGGGTGGTTGCGGGGGCGTTGAGGATCTCGACACCAGCGTCACGATACTCAACACCGCTCACTCATCCTCGCGAATCTGATACCGCTTGATCTTGTTGTAGAGGGTGACGCGGTCAATCCCCAGGGCCTTGGCCGATCGGGTGATGTTCCAGTGGTGCTGCTTGAGGGTCGTGACGATGTGCCGCCGCTCCATCTCCCGGAGGGAGTCGGCCCCCTCGGCGGCCGCCCCTCCGGGCGACCCCGACACCACCGGCGGGGTCAGGTCCAGCTCCAGGGGGGTGAGGATGGGTCCCCGCGTCAGGACGGCGGCGCGTTCCAGGACGTTCCGGAGTTCCCGGACGTTCCCCGGCCATTCGTGGGCCATGAGCAGTTCCATGGCTTCCTTGGAGACGGCCTCCAGGGGCTTGTGCATCTCGGCCCGGAGCTGGGCCAGGAAGTGATCCACCAGCAGCGGGATATCCTCTTTCCGCTCCCGCAGGGGAGGCAGGGTCACCGGGATCACATTCAGGCGGTAGTACAGGTCCTCGCGGAAGGTCCCGCTCTCCACCAGCTTTTTCAGGTCGCGGTTGGTGGCCGCGATGATGCGCACATCCGTCTTGATGAGCTGCGTGCCCCCCACGCGGCGGAACTCCTTGGCGTCCAGGACCCGTAGGAGATCCAACTGCAGCTTGGGGCTGATATCCCCGATCTCATCCAGGAACAGGGTCCCGCCGGCCGCGATCTCGAACTTGCCCCGGGCGCTTCCCGTGGCGCCGGTGAAGGCCCCCTTCTCGTGACCGAAGAGCTCGCTCTCCAGCAGGCTCTCGGTCAGCGCGGCGCAGGAGACGCCCACGAAGGGACCTTCGCGACGGAGGCTCTCGGCATGGATGGCCCGGGCCAGGACCTCCTTGCCCGTCCCGCTCTCCCCCAGGACGAGGACGGTGGAGTTGCTCTTGGCCGCCGTCCGGGCCAGCTCGAAGACGGCCTCCATCTTGGGGCTCTTGCTCAGCATGTCCTTGAACTCGCACTGGCGCTTCAGGGCCTTCCGGAGCAGGACGTTCTCCTGCTGGAGGGCCTGGGCGTTGGTGAGCTTGCCCACCATGAGCGACAGCTCTTCCGGCTCGAAGGGCTTGACCAGATAGTCGTAGGCCCCCTGCTTCATGGCCTGCACCGCCGTGTCCACGGTGGCGTAGGCGGTCATGATGATCACGGCCGCATCCGGCTGCATGGGGCGCGCCTTGGTCAGGACCTCCAGGCCGTCCATGCCGGGCATCTTCAGATCCACCAGCAGGATGGCGTAGGCCCGCTCCGCCAGCTTGGCCAGGGCGCTCGGCCCGTCGGGCGCGGTGTCCACCCGGTAGCCGTCCTCCTCCAGCCAGCTCGCCAGGGAATCGCGGACGATTTCCTCGTCATCCACCACGAGAACGCTCGCCTTGGGTTTCATGATCGGTTCCTTTCCTCTATCAGATCCTCCAGGCGCTGGCGGCAGTCCCGGCATAGGGCCGCCCGCTTCTGGTCCACATCCAGGACCGAATTGGATCTGGACATGACGCATGCCACCTCCGGACAGTGGACCAGACCGAACGTATGGCCCAGCTCGTGGAGGCACTCCTTGACGAGCCGCCCCTCCACCAGGTCGTGCGGGGCGGGCCGATCGTCATAGGTGAGGCGCAGGCGCGCCGTGCTCACCACCGCGGCGGACCCGCCCACTTGGGCCTCGCCGAAGACGAAGGTGAGGACCGGAATGAACAGGTCCACGTCCGTGATCCCCAGGACCTTCTCGGCGCTGCGCGGGATCCCGGTCAGGATCCAGCGCAGGATCCGGGTGGACGAGTGCTGGCCGCGTTTCGCGTCCCGGGTCTCTCCGGGCGGTCCGTTGACCGCCGTGAGGCGCGTGGGGAGCGCAAAGGCGCCCTCCACTTGCCGCCGCACGCGTTCCAGGGCCTCCTCGTCCATGGGCCCCTCACCGATCCACGTGAGCAATATGCCGCCCGGACCGGTCATGGCGCCTCACGCCGTCCTCTGGGCTCCGGGATCCGTCGCCGGGAAGCGGAGCGTCACCGTGGTACCCCGGCCCACCCGGCTGTCAACGGCGATCCTGCCGCCGTGTTTATCCACGATCCCGTACACCACGGAAAGCCCGAGACCCGTCCCCTTCTCCTTCGTGGTGAAGAACGGGTCGAAGATCTTGGACAGGTGCTCCGGCGCGATGCCCTGCCCGGTGTCGCTGATGGCCACCTCGGCGAATCGCGCCGAGGGCGCGACCGGTGGCGCGGTCTTGCCGGTGGGGGAAAGCGTCCGTCCGGTCCCGTCTCCCGGCAGCATGACCTCGCGAATGACCACGCGGAGCGTCCCGGCTCCCGGCATGGCCTCACACGCATTCATCAGGATGTTCAGGAACGCCTGGCGGAGCTGGCCGAAGTCCGCCCGCACCGTGGGGATTGGCCCGAACTCCCGTGCCACCTCCACGTTCTGGATGCTCAGGCGGTGCGCCAAGAGGGACAGGGCCTCCTCCACGGCCGTCCGGAGATCCACCGGCTGAAAAGACAGCTCGCGCTGCCGGGCGAAATCCAGGAGATTCCGGACGATGCTGCAGCAGCGCTGCGTCTCCCGCTCGACCAGGCTCAGTTGCTGGAGGGCGGCCCGGACTCCCTCGGCATCGGGCGGCCCGGTCCGGAATTTCCGGCTGAGGAGCTTGGCGTAGGTCAGGATCCCGGACAGCGGGTTATTGATCTCGTGGGCGATGGAGGCGGACAGCTTGCCCAGGGATGCCAGCTTCTCTGTCTGGATGAGCTGGGCCTGGGCCTCCCGCAGCTCTTGGGTCCGCTCCTCCACCCGCTGCTCCAGGGTCGCCACCAAGCCGTCCAGCTCTGCCTGGGTCTTTCCCAGGGCCTCCGTCATGCGGTTGAAGGATGCGGCCAGCAGCCCGATCTCATCCGCGGTCCGCACGGCGATCCGGTGGGTCAAGTCGCCCTGCGCCAGCCGCCGTGTGCCCTCCACCAGCTCGCGCACCGGGCGCGCGACCCCCCGGCGCACGATCCCGGCCAGGATCATGGCCAGGAGGACGATGGTGATCCCGGCAAAGGCGGCCGTCCGCCGGGTCATGGCGGCGATGTCCTCGTCCACCTTGGCCAGGGAGAGCGTAATGTCCAGCACCCCGAGCACGCTCTTGCTCTTCGGGTGCACGTGGCAGCCTTCGGAGCACCCCGCCTCGTTGTACAAGGGCGTGATCATGCCGAGCAATCGCTCCCCGTCCACATCCTTGAAGATGCGGGTCCGATCGGGAAGCATCAGCCGCTCCAGGGGACGCTCGGCGGAATGACACGCGTAACAGGACTCGGCCCGCTTGTCCACGGCCTTGCCGACCTCGGTCCGGTCGGTGGAGAAGAGGATCACCCCCTCCTTGCTGAACACCCGCACCCGGGTCACGCCCTCCTGCGTCCCGATGGTGTCCATGATGTGGAAGGCGTCCTCCCACCGGTTCTGGAGCATGGCGTGGTTGGTGCTGCGCTTGACGGTGTCGCTGAACTGGCTGGCCCCCCGGATCATGAGCTCCACCCGCTCCCCCTGCTCGTAGCGGATGTTGACCCAGGCAAAGATCCCGATGGAGACCAGGGCCACCCCGCACACGGCGGCCAGAAGCTTGGCCTCTAGACTTTCCAGCCAACGCATCCGAGATACCCTTTGTCCTTTTACTCCGGAAGGCAGGTCATCCGGCGTTGTCTCAGCCCGGATCGTGCCTGAGACGCTCCGCCCCAATTTGATGCCCGGAATACGGCTCGCAGGCCTCTAGGTGCATCCGGAGTGCCGAGAAATTCAACGGTGGTGTGCGAGGTGTGACGGAAGCCGAGGCGGCGCAGCCAAGGAGACTCTCCCGATCCGGTTTGTCCAGCCCGGGAAACCGGGTACGGTGCTCTCATCAACCCTGCACGTGCATGAGACTCCAGCGGTCAGCCCAGACGGAGACGGGACAGCCCCTCGATCCCGGCCAGGCGGGACCCGGGGCCCCGAGCAGGGCCGAGGGGGGACAGTGATAGCGACAGGGCCGGGGACTGTCACGGCAGAATGCGCTTGTGGAGATGCTTCATCTTGCCGGGGGTGAAGCCCAGGGTGGTGAAGAACTGGTTGATCTCGGAATCGTCGGGGTCCACCAGGGTGAAGATCTGCTGGATCCCCCGCCGCTCCTGCGCGTTCTCGATGAAGGACTCCACCAGGGCCCGGCCGATGCCTTTGGCGCGGTACACCGGATCCACCCCGATGATGTCGATCCACCCGACCTCGCCGCGGATGCCGAACTCCCACCCGCTGGTCCACCCGAAGATGAACCCGACCACGCGATTGTCGTACTCCGCCACGAGACAGGCCCAGGGCGGCCGGATGCCTTCGTAGGCATCCAGGCGCTTGACCCAGAGGTCGCGTCGGTCCTTTCCTGTGATCTTCTCGTCGATGCGGGTCACGGCTGCCAGGTCGTCTGTCGTCAGCTTACGGATGTGGATCGCCTCGTGCCCCATGGTCTCCCTCTCTTTTCTTCCGCGTGCTTCGACCACCCCTCCATTGTCGATTGTCGGTCTTGCATTTCTTGCTGGCGGCCGAAGACTATCCAGAATTGCGTTGCGATTGCCGAGACCATATCGCATAATCGGCCGCCCTCGCAAGCCCCCCGTGACATGAACCCAGACAATGCAGTTAAGCCGCAAAGGACGCAAAGAATTCCCCAGTATTTCCAGGTCCGGCGAAGCGGATATGTCGGACGTGGTCCGGAAAAATCTGAACAGCCGGGTCCCCTCGGGTTTTTGAGGTCCAGCACGCCTTTGCGATCTTTGCGAGTTCTGCTACGAAAATCCCCCCCCACCCTCCCCTGTGGAGTTGCGGTCCATACTCCACAGAGGGGAGGGCCGGGGTGGGGGAGGGTTTTCATCCGTCGTGGTGACAGGAGACTGACATGCTGACTGCGGTGAAGTATTTGGCTGAAGCGGAAAGACCTGGGGGTGATGCGAACGGATCGTCCAGCGTCAGGGGGCGGGGAGGCTGTGCTCGGCGATTCCGGCGGGGCCTACCGGTCAGTGGGCGGTTTTTTCTGACGCGCGGCGCGCCCAAGCGTCTGGACGGTGGCGATCAGGGCATTTCCGCGCAAGGGTTTCGGAACACACGCCTGGGCCCCGACGGCATAGGCCCTGCTGTTGAGGGCGGGATCGTCGCTTGCCGTGATCATGATGACAGGGATTCTCCTGGACCCCGGAGCCAGGCGGAGGAGCCGGCAAACCTCGTAGCCGTCCATCCCGGGCATCTGGATGTCGAGCAGGATCACGTCGGGAGGCGCCGCGCTCACCTGCTCCAGGCCGTGGGCGCCGCTCTCGGCAAGACGCACCTCGTACCCGGCGGTTTGCAGGATCGCAGCCACGAGGTCGCGATCCCTGACCTCATCATCGATGACCAGCACCTGCATGCGGTTCGGCATCGGGCCTGGCCTCCCCGGCGATTCAGCCTATATGGCCGTTGGATGCGGCCGGGCGCCTTCCAGATCTGCGATCCGGGCCCGGAGGTGCGCCATCTCGGCCTTCCGTTTCACGGCCTCCCGGTGCTGGCGCACGGCCCGGTGCACCGCCAGGACCATCAAGTCGTGTTCCAGGCCTTTGAGGATGAAATCGAACGCCCCCAGTTTTAGGGCGGCGATGGCGTTCTGGGAGCTGGCATTGGCCGTGAGCATGATGACCGGCACCTCGGGGGCCTGGGCACGGAGCCGTTCCAGGGTCTCGAGACCCGACATCCCGGGCATCATGATGTCGAGGATCACCGCCTCCACCGGCTGGTGGCGGGCCACCTGAAGGGCCTCCGCCCCGCTGCCCGCGGCGACCACCCCGAACCCGTGTTCCGTGAGCACATCCCCGTAAAACCTCCGGGTGAGGGCCTCGTCGTCCACCAGGAGGATCGGGATGGCAGGGGGGAGCGGAGACGGCGTGGGGTCGCTCGCAGGGGCCAGACTGTCCAGCGCCTCACGCCGCTGGGTGTGGCGAACGGCCTCCAGCTCATGGAGGTAGGCCAGCGTCCGGTCCAGGTCCTGGCGGATGCGCCGCACCTTGAGCATGGCCTCGACGCGCGCCCGGAGATCTTCGGGGTGGACCGGCTTCGTCACGAAGTCATCGGCGCCGCTGGTCAGGGCGGCTTCCTTGTTCTTCAACTCGCCCAGGGCCGTCACCATGATAACGGGCACGGCAGAGGTCGCGGGGTCCTGTCGTAACCGGCGGCAGACCTCGAACCCATTCATCCCCGGCATCATCAGGTCCAGGAGGATCAGGTCCGGGGCTTGGCTGGTGACCTGAACCAGGGCAGCCTCGCCGCTTTCCGCCTGTCGGACCTCGTAGCCGACCTCTGTGAGGATAGCCTCGAGCAGGGCGCGATTGACGGCCTCGTCATCTACGATCAAAATTGTTTCGGCCATACCGAACCTCCCTGGGGGGCGATTCGCTCCCCCGGACTCTCTGTCGGCTCGTCAGATGCCGGTCCTCAAGCCCGGCCCCCCTGGACCGGCGATCGAATCCGGGGTGGACCGGCGTTCCGTCGCTGCCCCGAGTCGGCCCGGGCACAGCCAGCGGTGAAGCGTGTCCCAGGAGACCTGGATGTTGACCAGCACCAGGACACGCGGGCATGCGCCGCCACGGGGAGGGAGCCTCAGAGGGTCATCAGTGTGATCTTGGTCCACAGGCTTTGCTCCAGGTAGCGGAGATCCAGCGGCTTGGTGATGTAGTCAAAGGCACCCATGGTGAGCGCCTTGCGACCCGTTTCCTCCTCGTGGACCGCCGTGACCATGATGATCCCCACCTCCTGGTCGATCTCCCGGACCCGCCGCAGCACTTCCAGGCCGCTCATCTTGGGCATGCACACGTCCAGGAGGATCAGGTGGGGACGCTCCTCCTTGACCTTGCGGAGGGCCTCCTCGCCGTTGGAGGCGGTGATCACCTCGTAGTCCTTGGCCGTCAGGAACTCCGAAAGCAGTTCGACTGCATGTGGCTCGTCGTCAACGATCAGCACTCGCGACATCGCCTCCTCCAATCGAATGCCTGGGGCCATCCCCGCCAGGGCTGGGTCATGATCTGCTTCCCATGCTGTCTTGCGCTGTGGTGCTCATGCCTGTTCCCTCCCCGCGGCTCGCCCGGGCAGGCCGCCTCAGGAGGCGCGCCACGGTCGCCGAGAGGACCTGGGGGGACACGGGCTTGGTTAAGAACTCGTCGGCCCCCAGGCCCAGGATCTGGTCGGGCTGGATGGAATCCATCCCGGAGAGCATCAGGATCGGCAGATCCCGGGTCCGGGCGTCTGCGCGGAGCTGCTTCAAGAGGTCGCGGCCATCCACGTCCGGCAAGCCGATGTCCAGGACGAGGAGGTTGGGAAGGCCGGCGGCCAGCCGATCCTGGGCCTCGATCCCGCTGCACACGCCATCCACGCCGTAGCCCTCGGCCATCAGCGCGGCGCGGAGAGCCTCCCGCACGAACACCTCGTCTTCCACCACCAGGACCTGCGGGGGCGGCGGGGCCGGCAGCAGGGGCAGGCGGACGATGAACCGGGCGCCGCGCCCCTCCCCCTCGGACTCCACCCAGACGCGACCCCCGTGCAGCTCCGTGAGCTGGCGCGCGAGGGCCAGGCCCAAGCCGGCGCCGCCGTACCGCCGTGTGTCCGAGCCGTCCGCCTGCTCGAAGGGACGGAAGATCCGCTCCAGGTCCTCCGGGCGAATCCCGATCCCGGTGTCCTGGACCGCGAGTTCGGCCTCTTCCCCCTTCGCCGTGCTGACCCGCCGGGCGCTGACCGTGACCCGCCCCCCGGTGGGCGTGAAGCGGAGGGCATTGGTCACGAGGTGGTGCAGGATCTGGGTGAACTTGCGGCGATCCGCCACCACGACCGGCAGCCCGGGGTGAAGCGCCATCTCCAGCGCCACGGATTTCGCCTGGGCGGTCGCGGCCAGGGGGGCCAGCACCTCAGTCAGGATCTCGGTCAGCACCAGCCGGTCCAGTTGGAAGCTGGCGGGCTGGGAGTCGGTCTCCGCTATGTCCAACAGATGCGTCACGAGCTCCAAGAGGCGCTTGCCCCCGGAATGGATCCTGTCGAGATAGCCGGTCTGCTTGGACGTGAGAGGCCCCGCGGTGCCGTCGCGGAGGAGCTCGGAGAAGCCGATGACAAAGTTGAGCGGTGTCCGCAGCTCATGGGACATGTTGGCGAGAAACTGCGCTTTGACCCGCAGCGCCTCCTCCAGCTCGGCCGTCCGCTGTTTTACGCGGTCCTCCAGCTCCACGGCGTGCCGCTGGACCGCGTCGTACAGACGTGCGTTCTCGATGGCCACGGCCGCCTGGTCCGCAATGCTGGTGAGGAGGGCCAGGTGCGCTTCCGTGAACATCCAGCCCGGCTGCGTCGCATGCGAGTTCAACACGCCCAGGAACCGGCCCCGGTACAGCAGGGGCACGCCGATGTCCGCCGTCACTTCCGTCAGCCCCGGGACCCGGTGGGGGAAGGCCTGGTAATCGTTCACCACGAGGGGGGCCCGGGTCTGGGCCACGATCCCGTTGAGTCCCTCGCCCAGGCGGTACTGCTGGTCGCGGGCCTTGTCGGCTTCAGTCCCATGGGCCGCCCCGAATCGGAGTGTCCGGGAGGTCTCGTCCCAGAGCACGACCTGGGCATGGGGGGTACCCAGCAACTCCGTCGTCTTCACGGCGATAAGGGCGAGGACCTCCCCCAGTTCCAGCGACGTGGTGAGACTGTGGGCCACCTCGTACAGGCTCCGGGCCTCGTGGGCGCCGCGCTCGGTGGCCGCATACAGCCGGGCGTTCTCGATGGCGAGGGCCGCCTGGGCGGCAAAGAGGTGGAGCAGTTCAACCGTGTGCGCATCGAGGGGCCCGCGGCTGTGTTTCCGATCCACCCCCAGGACCCCGATGGCTCGGCCCTGGACGACCAGGGGCACAACGGCGAAGACCCGGGATCGGAGGGCCTTAATCTGGTCGTAGGGGGGCCTCAGCCGGAGGTCCTCAGGCACGGGGGCATGCCCGTCCCAGGTGATCGTCTGCTGCGTGAGGTAGGCCTGGGCAATGCCACCCCCCTCTGGCCCGATCGGGACCCGGATCGTGTCCAGGGTCTCCCCGGTCCCCAGGCTCGCCACCGACTGCAGCCACGCTCCCTCAGGATCAGCCAGGAGGACATTGAGGCGATCCAGGTGAAGAATGTTCCGGGCCGTGTCGAGCAGACGATTGAGCCGCTCTCGCAGTTCCAGCGGCTCCTGGATCTGCAGGCTCGCCTGATAGAGGGCCCGCAGCGTCTCCTCCCCCCTCTTGCGCTCAGCGAGTTCCCGTTGGGCCGCCTCGTGCAAGCGGGCGTTCTCGAGGGCGATGGCCGACTGGGTGGCGAACAGCCCCAGGAGCTCCTGGTCCTCCTGGCTGAAGGGGCGCCCGGGCGTCTCCCGGAAGATGGAGATGACGCCGACCAGCCGGTCGTGATACAGGAGGGGCTGGGCGATGGTGGCGTACACCACCGAGCCCTGCCGGATGTGTTGCGGGACGGCGCCCGAGGTCTTGAAGTCGTTGACGATCAGGCCCGTGCGCCG
>Ga0209109_10001369_pt1 | contig 13461 bp, 20 predicted proteins | sample Rifsed10ft2_FD_184004 | JGI IMG/M metagenome (GOLD analysis project Ga0209109, IMG submission 184004) | Soil microbial communities from Rifle, Colorado, USA - sediment 10ft 2 (version 2) | ecosystem: Environmental > Terrestrial > Deep subsurface > Rock core/Sediment | place: Rifle, Colorado... | reverse complement strand
GAGCAACTCCAGCCGTTTTCCGACTAACTCAATGCTCATTTGGGTTAACCCCGTGACGTTGCCGCCGGGTCGCGCCAGGCTCTCAACCAGCCCAAATGCAATAGGGTCAGTCGCAGCAACCATAACGATAGGGATAGCCCTGGTAACTCTTCGGGCAGCCCGAGCATCGCCAACAAGGGAGGCGACGATGACGTCAACCTTGAGACGGACGAGATCGGCTGTGAGGTCAGGGATGCGAGCTCTTCTACCCTCCGCATAGCGGTACTCGATGTTGATGTTCTTGCCCTCGACCCATCCGAGGTCGCGGAGACCGAGCCGGAATGCCTGGTGCCAGGCCGCGGCATCGGAAGGCGTGTATGAGGAGAGAAGTCCTATCCGGGCGACTTTTGCCGGCTCCTGCGCGCGTGCTGCGCCCGCCCACGCGAGCGCGGGCCACGCCGCCGCGGCGAGGAGGAGGGCACGTCGCGTTGAGCGGCACGCAGCGTCCACTCGACGCTCCCCTCGCCCTCCGGGAGAGGGGCGGGGGGTGAGGGCTACGCGTCCGTCTTTAACGTTCATTTGAGCACCTCGTTCGTTGACATCGGCCGGCTCTGCGGATAACGTACAGGAATCCTGTGCATGTCTGAGGACGAGTCAGTGACCGAAACCGCAACGACATATACCCAGGCGCGCGCGCGCCTCGCCACCCTGTGCGATGCCGTGACGGGTAACCGCGACGCCATCATCATTCGGCGCCGGGGCAAGGAGGACGTTGCATTGATCGCGGCGTCCGAATTGCGCAGCCTCCTGGAAACCGCGCACCTGGCGGCCTCGCCCGCGAATGCGCGGCGCCTCGATCGCGCGCTGCGCGATGCCAAGGCGGGCCGGCATATGACCCGCATGTCGGCGCCGCAGCTTCGCGCCTGGGCTGAGGTGGTGGCAAAAGGCGAGAAGCGTGCCCGCCGCAAGGCGTAGTACGTCATTTCACGCTGCATTTCTTGACGATCTGCGGTTCTGGATCGAGACCGACCGCGCACTCGCGCTGCGGATCCTCGATCTGGTGGAAGCGGTGTTACGGGACCCGTTCCGGGGAATCGGCAAACCCGAGCCGCTGCGCCACCAGTATGCCGGGTGCTGGTCGCGACGGGTGTCGCGAGAACACCGTCTGGTGTATCGGGTGACCTCGAGTACCGTCGAATTCCTTCAGGCGCGCTACCACTATCGTTAGGCTGGTCAACTCGATTACTTCGTCCTCGTATTTCTCGCCCCGACCGTTCATGGCCCCGGCTGGTGGCGAGGATGAACGCCCGGCGCGTTGAGCAGCGCGGTGCGTCCGATCGAACAGGCGCCCCCACCCTAACCCTCCCCCGCAAGCAGGGGAGGGGAGTAGGCTTTGGCTGCTTCGGAATCTTCGCGCTCACTCGATCACCTTGTCTGCGCGCACCAGGATCGACTGTGGGATCGTGATTCCGAGCGCCCTGGCGGTTTTCAGGTTCACCAGCTCGAACTTGGTCGGCTGTTCGATCGGCAGGTCGGCGGGTTCCGCGCCTCTCAGGGGCGTGGCACGGGTCGGTCCCGTGCCGCGGCCAACCGCTCGCGCACCAGTGGCAGCGGTAACACCTCGACCCCGGGTCTCAACGCATACGCCTCGGTCCCGGGGTAGATGACGTAGAGCTGGTCGAGCTTGAGGCTCTCGATGCTGACGTGCATCGAACGGGTCATGGGAGGCGCGTCGGCGTACTTTACCTCGACGCCGATGCGGCGCCCGCGCAGGAGGAGCAGCAGGTCCAGCTCCGCGCCCACCTGCGTGCGCCAGTAATACGCGTTGCGCTCGCCCGCGAGCCCGATCAATTCCTCGATCACGAATCCTTCCCAGGACGCGCCCACCTTGGGGTGCGCGTCGAGCGCTGCAGAGGAGGGTAGACCGAGCAGCGTGTGCAGCAGCCCGGTATCGCGCACGTAAACCTTCGGTGCCTTGACCTGGCGCTTGCCGAGATTCTCGAACCAGGGCTGCAACTGCCGCACCATGAGTGCGCCGGTAAGCGCGTCGAGGTGCCGCTTCACCGTCACATGAGCCTCGCCGAGTGAGCGCCCGATCTCGGAAGCGTTCCAGATCTGCCCGTGCCAGTGCGCGATCATGGTCCAGAGCCTGCGCAAGACGGGCGGCGGGACGCGCACTCCCAGTTGCAGCATGTCGCGCTCGAGAAAGGTGCGGATGAAGTCCTGCCGCCAGGCGATGCTCGCCGCGCTGCTGCGCGCGAGAAACGAGCGCGGGAACCGGCCCCGCCACCACAGCCTGCCCAGCGTCGCGGTGCCTGCCTCGCCCAGATCGAATCCCGCCATGTCGATGACCGCGATGCGTCCAGCGAGCGTCTCCGAGCCCTGTCGCAGCAGATCCGGAGAGGCGCTGCCGAGTATCAGGAAGCGCCGGCCCGGGCGCGCCGCGTCGGCCAGCACGCGCAACACCGGGAACAGGTCCGGCCGGCGCTGCACCTCGTCGATCACGATGAGCCCGCCGAGCGATTCGAGCACCGTCTTCGGCTCCGCGAGCCGTTGCAGGCTCACAGGATCCTCGAGGTCGAAGTACGTCCCGCGCCGGCTGCCGGCGATTTCCCGCGCGAGCGTCGTCTTGCCGCACTGGCGCGGGCCGACGAGCGCCACGACCGGACTGTCGCGCAGGCCGCGCTGTACGCGCTCCCGGAGCGCGCGCCGATCGATACCGGAGCTCGTCATCCTCGCATTTTGAACGCATCATGTTCAATATTCAACTTTTAGCGGATTCCTGCCCCGGGGCCGCGGCGCTGAATGGGGTTCGCCGCGTTGAGCGGCGCGCAGCGTCGACTCGAAGGCAGTGACGCGAACCGGCAGGGCCGTGTCCGGATTCGCGCTTCATTCGATCACCCTGCCCGCGCGCAGGAGGATCGACTGTGGCATCGTCAGCCCGAGCGCCTTGGCGGTTTTCAAGTTCACCACAAGCTCGAATTTGGTCGCCCGCTCGATCGGCAGGTCGCCCGGCTTCGTGCCCTTCAGTATCCGATCCACGTAGTCGGCTGCGCGGCGGAAGTTCGCCGCAGCGTCAGCGCTGTATGTGAGCAGGGCGCCGTTGTCGGCGAAAGTCGAGGGGCCGGCAATGATTGGCCAGCGCTGCGCCAGCGCAAGTTTCACGATCCGGCGCCGTTCGGAGGTGAACCAGGTGCTGGGCATGACCACGAGCCCCTGCACACCCTCTTTGGCGAGATGCGCTATGGCAGAATCGAGTTCCTCGGGCCTCGCCGCCTCGGCGAAGCGCGGCTCAACCGAGTATCGTGCTGCCGAGCGACGCACCATCTCCATCATGTTCGCGCGGCGCCGGACGGTGGTATCAAGCAAGAAACCGATGCGCTTGAGCTTGGGCGCGGCTTCGAGCAACAGTTCGAGGTACTTCTCGGACACTTCGGTGATGACGTTGATGACCCCGGTCACCATCCCACCGGGCCGCGCGAGGCTCGCCGCGAGCCCATAGGCAACAGGCGACTCACCCTGCACCTGGATCACCGGGACGTTCGGCGCGGCCTTGGTGGCAGCGATGACCGACGGCCCCAGCACGGCAACAATCACCGACGGCTTGCTCGCCGCGAGTTCCTCGGCAAGGGCCGGCAGGCGCTTCACCTGTGCTTCACCCCAGCGTTCTTCGACGACGTAGTTCAAACCGTCCTTCCAGCCGAGCGCCGCCATTCTCTCCTTGAGCGTCATAAGGCCCCGCCCACTCTTAGCGCGCGATCCCGGGTGGAGCCAGCCGATCACCACCGGCTTCGGTTTGGGCTGCGTGAGCGCCATGCGCGTCCATGCGAGCGCCGGCCACGCCGCCGCGGCGATGACAACCCTCCGTCGCGTTGATCGGCACAGCGTGTCCGCTCGAACGCGACGACGCGAACCGGCATGGCCATGTCCGGATTCGCGGTTCATTCGATCACCCTGTCCGCGTGCAGGGCGCGCTCGCGCGGGGTTTCGATCCTGATCAGCCGCTCGGTCGCCAGCGCCATTGGGTGGGTTCGACACGGGCGTGTCATTAACTCGCGGCACGGCTCTTGCAACGAGCATCCGGGGCGATATAATTCATTTCGCCTTGATGCTCACTGTTGGTCGAAAATCATGGGTACATTTTCCGTCGGGTGCCGCATCGAAAACTCCGTCGATCGGTCAAGAGGTACAAGCGTCCGCCGCATCCTGGTCGATACCGGCAGCGAATACACCTGGGTGTCGGGCGCGATGCTTGACAAGATTGGCATTGCGCGCGAAAAGAAGGATGTCGAATTTGTCATGGCCAACGGCCAGCGCATCACGCGCAGTGTGGGTTTTGCCATCGTCCGGGTGGAGAAGTCCTTTACCATAGACGAGATCGTCTTCGCTGAAAAAGGGGATCTGCTGCTGCTGGGCGCGCGCAGCCTCGAGGGCCTGAACTTGACGGTGGATCCGCGCCGCAAGAGATTGGTCGCTGCCGGCCCCGTGCTGGCCGCGTGACCGCGGGATGCGCATTTTAGTCCGGCACGAAGCGCAGTGTGGTCCAATACCGCCGCCGAGCTTGTTCCTTGGACTGCGTCCGCATGCCACACCGCCACGCCAAAGCATTTTACCCGTCGCGTTGAGCGGCGCGGCGTGTCGGCTCGGACGCGATTCCCCACCCCCGGATCATGTCCGGGGCAGGCTGTAACCCTCCCCCGCAAGCGAGGGAGGGAAACAGGAGTGGGCCGCTTCAGGCGCTTCGCTCTCATTCGATCACCCGGTCCGCGCGCAGCAGCAGCGACTGGGGAATCGTAAGTCCCAGAGCCTTTGCCGTCTTGAGATTGATCAGGAGGGAGAAACGGCCCATCTGTTCCACCGGTAAGTCGCCAGGTTTCGCTCCCTTGAGAATCTTGTCGACGTAGACCGCCGCTCGACGATAGATCTCATCAAAGCTCGGGCCGTATGCCATCAGTCCGCCCTCCAGGACCAGGGAGCCAAACTCATACATGGCGGGAATGCGGTGTGTCGCGGTGAACTCGATCACCCGTTTTCGGTTCAGGGAGGTCAGTGTATCCGTCACCATGAAGAGGGCGTCGGGGCGCTCCCGCGTCATCGCGGAAAAGGCTACTTCGAAGTCATCGGGTTCGCGCACGCCCAGCGGCTGGACGGCCACGCGCAGGATGCGGGCGGCCTTCTCGATCTCCCGATAACGCAGCGTCATCGCGGGATTGTCCGCATTCCAGAGCACGGCAATGCGCGAGGCCTTCGGCACCGCCTCCTTGATTATTTCGAGCCGCTTTGCGCTCAACTCGGTGGCCTGAGCGCTGGTTCCGGTGATGTTTCCGCCCGGTCGGGCGAGGCTCGCGATCATCCCGGTGCCCACCGGATCGCCGGCACCGGCGATGATGATCGGGATGGTCGAGGTCGCCTCCTTGGCAGCCGCTGCCGCAGGGTTGCCGGTTACGACGATCGCATCAACCCGGAGCCGCACCAACTCGGCTGCCAGCTCGGGAAGTTGCCCGGACTTGGCTTCGGCCCAGCGCCCCTCGTACACCACGTTACGGCCTTCGCCGTAACCCAGCTCGGCGAGACCCTGGCGGAGCGCGATGGGCGGCAACCCGTCCGGGGGACGGGAACCGCGCTGCAAAAACCCGATGCGCCATAATTTACGTTGTTGTTGCGCGAACGCACCGAGCGGCGTTGCGACTAGATTTGCGCCAAGCGCGATGAGCAGTTTCCGGCGCGATAAGCGGCGCCGATCGACCGCTTCGAAATCGAATGATGATTTGGGTTCGCCCCACGCTACCCGCGCCCTTTGGGCATTGGTATCTACACATGTTGGCTTTCTCTCCCGCAGGCGGGGGAGGGAAGTAAGAGGGGGCCACTTCCAGCGCTTCGCTCTCACTCGATCACCCGGTCGGCGCGCACCAGGATCGATTGCGGGATCTTGATGCCGAGCGCCTTGGCGGTCTTCATGTTTATCACCATGTCGAACTTCGTCGGCTGCTCGATGGCGAGATCGGCAGGCCTCGCGCCCTTGAGGATCCGGTCCACGTACATGGCGGCGCGCCGGTACATCTCGGGGATGCTGCCGCCATAGAACATCAGGCCCCCGGCGTCCACGAACTCCATGCTCGGGTACATCGAAGGCAGGCGGTGTTTCGCGGCGAAGTCGACGATGCGTGCGCGATAGGAGGCGATGAGCGGATCGGCCGTGGTCATGAGCGCGTCGGGCCGCTTTCCGGCGATCGCCCCAAATACGCGCTCGAAATCCTGGGGACCCCGAAACCCGTGAGGCTCAAGACTTATATGCAGAGCGGTCGTCCACCGTTGCGTCTCTTTGAGTGCCAGGACGCTTCCGGAATTGTCCGGGTTGTAGATCAGCGCGACGCGGGAAAGCCTGGGTTGGGCCTCCTTGAGCAATTCCAGCCGCTTTCCGTATTCAGGGCCCATGAACGCGACGCCCGTGATGTTGCCGCCGGGCCTCGCGTAGCTCGCGACGAGGCCGGTCTGGTCGGGAAACGCGACCGTCGCGAACACGATCGGGATCGCGGACGTCGCCTGCTTGGCTGCGCCGGTCGCCTGCGACCCCGCGGTGCAGAGTATCTCCACGGGAAGACGGACCAACTCGGTCGCGAGGCGGGGCAGGCGCTCGATGCGCCCATCGGCCCAGCGAGCCTCAATGCTGAGGTTCCGGCCCTCGACGTAACCGAGCCCGCGCAGCCCCGCTCGAAGCGCCTCCAGGTTCGGGAGGCCGTCCACGGCCGAGGCAGGGGAAAGCCAGCCGATTCGATGCGCACCCTTGGTTTTCTGCGCGTCGGCCAAGCGCGATGCCAGAAGAGCGCCGACGGCGAGGCTCGTGATGAACGCGCGGCGGTCGATCACTGAATGACCTCGGTCGCCCGCAGGAGCACCGAAGGCGGAATGGTCAGCCCGAGCGCCTTGGCCGCCTTGAGGTTGACGACCAGTTCGAAAGATGCGGGCCGCTCCACTGGCAAGTCGCCCGGATTCGCGCCCTTCAGGATTCGGTCGACGAAGTAGGCGGCTCGCCGGTGCATGCCCGCGTAACTCGGCCCGAAGGACATCAAACCGCCCGCTTCCACCAACTCCCGGTAGGCGTACACCCCTGGGAGGCGGTGCCTGGTGGCGAAGTCCATGATAAGCTTGCGGTGGTGAAGGAACAGCCGGTCCGCCAGTACGAGGAGTGCGCCCGGTTGCTCTTTGACTATCGTGGCAAATGCTTTCTCGAGCCCTTCCTCGGTCTGAACTCCATAAGACAATATTGTCATGCGCAGCGCTTGGGCCGCGGCCCGCACCCTGCTCTGCTCGATTGCCTGAACCGGGCTCACCGAATTCCAGAGCACGGCGATGTGCGACAGGTTGGGAATCACTTCCCTCAGCAACTCCAACCGCTTCCCCTCCAGTTCCTGTGCGATCGAGGTCAATCCGGTGATATTCCCGCCGGGCCGGTTGAGAGAGGGGACGATGCCCGTACCGACGGGATCGCCGACGGCGACCATGACGAGGGGTACTGATGCGGTCGCCTTTTTGACAGCGAGGGTGGCGGGTGTCCCGGCGGTAACGATCACATTGACCTTGAGGGCAATCAGTTCCGCGATGAGAGCAGGGAACCGCTCGTACTTCCCTTCCGCCCATCGATACTCGATCCGAAGGTTCTGGCCCTCGACGTAGCCGAAGTCACGTAAGCCCTCGCGGAACGGCCCGACGAGATGCGCTTCGAGCGTGGCGGTGGAATTGCCGAGGAAACCTACGCGATAAACCTTCTGCTGCTGGGCGAGCGGCGCAAGCGGCGCGGTCAGCAGTACGCTCGCGGCAAGCGCGATCACCCATCTGCGGCGCGTGATCACTCGATCACCTCGGCGGCGCACGGTCCAAACGGAGCGTTACCATCGACCGGCCGCGACCCGCTGCAGGCCGGCAAGAAGCGTGCGGGTATCGGTCAGGTTGAGCGCGGCGGCGCAGCGCCGGCGCCATGCCGGGTGTTCAAGCAGTTTCGTTGCCGCCTGCTTCGCGGCGCGCGCGACCACATTTCCGTAAGCCTTCACCGCAACCCCCAGTCCCGCCCGTACCGGTTCCCGTCCCCAGCGCGCCGCCATGAACGCGAGATCGATCGCGTCGCGGCCCAGCGCCGATTCGTCGCCCCAGCGGTCGGCGATCACCTCACGCGCGAGCTTGAGGCCGGGTTTCGCGATCCGGCCGAGCGATGTGTCGCTTACCGCACCGCGCAACGCCCGGTAGCCCTCCCGGCTCGCGCACAGAAAATCGACGTCGGCGGATTCCCGGTATTCATCCAGTTCGAGCACGATCCGCGTGCCCCCCCCAAAGTAACACTCGCTGCGCGCGAGGAACTCAGCATCCAGCGCGCGGAGCGCGGAGAGCACCGTCCGGTGCCGGGGGCGCGCGGGCTCAGACATTGAGCACTCCGTTGCCGTAGCGCGTGGCAAGCCGCTCGATGAGCGCGCGCTCGGCTGGCTGCATACGGTGCCGATCCACCAGGCGCCAGTTGCGCTCGTAGAGACGGAACGCCTCCTCGGCGCCGAGATACCGGTCGCCGCGGTTCCAGCACAGCGCCGCGAGGTTCTCGTAGGCTGCGACCTCGATCAGGGTATCGTCGAGCAGGCCGCGCAGTTGGCGCGCGAATTCGGGCCGTATCATGGCGGCGCGGAGCCGCTCCGCGTCGCGCGCCGCAAGCTTGAGCGGGACGGCGATCATCCCGGCGGCGCGCTCGCGCTCACGCTGCGCGCGCTTGGCGAGCCGCAACTGCTCGCTGCGCGACAGCGGGCTCGTCTTCGGCCGCCCCGGGCGCCTGGGCTGCTCCCGTTTCATCGACGCGAGGATAGTCTCATTGTGATGACGAGTCAACAAAACAAGACAAATTCCCCTCCTTGTCGAGGAGGGGTGGCGCGAAGCGACGGCGGAGCGTGTCAAGAACTTTGAGACACCGGTTGAGGGGAATTTAGTGTCGAACGCTGCGGCTCCCCTTGGGCCAGCGGCGTGGATTTGGGCAAATTGATGCCGACCTGCGTAGGGAGGGCGGGCGGTTCTGGTCGACGGCCCCGGAAGCGTTGCGGGTGATTTGCAAAGGCTTGGTCGAGAACCGCCTGTCGGGCGTTGAAGAGTTGCACCGCCTCTCCCGAGTGCACGGCCGCAGGCGTCATGTAGCCGATGCCCGAGTGGCGATGCTCCTGGTTATACCAGGTGAAGAAGTCCTGGCAGAAGGCGCGGGCGTGGGCCTCGGATTCGAAGCGCTCGGGGAACTGCGGTTGATATTTGAGCGTCTTGAAGTGGGCCTCGGAGTACGGGTTGTCGTCGGAGACGTGAGGGCGGCTGTGGCTCTTGGCCACGTCCAGATCGACGAGCAGCATGGCCACGGGTTTGGAGCGCATGGAGGAGCCGCGATCGGCGTGCAAGGTGAGCGCTCCGGGGAGGATGCGTTCCTTCTCGCAGGTGGCGGCGATCAGCTCCTTGGCGAGTTCCGCGCTTTCGCGCAACGCGAGCATCCAGCCCACCACGTAGCGGCTGAACACATCGAGGATCACGTAGAGGTGAAAGCACTGCCACTTTGCCGGCCCCTTGAGCTTGGTGATGTCCCAGGACCACAGTTGGCGTGGGGCGGTGGCGAGCAACTCGGGCTTGGCGTAGGCCGGGTGGGTGAGTTGATCGCGCCGCCCACGCGTCTCGCCCGCGGCGCGCAGCACCCGGTAGAAGGTGGACACCGAGCCAAGATAGCGACCGGCGTCGAGCAGCATGGCGAACACCGTGCGCGGGCTGCGATCCACGTACTGGGGCGCGTGCAGCAGCTCCAAGATCGCCTGGCGCTCGGGTGCGGGCAACGCCAAGGGCGAACCGGGACGCGGCCGCTGCGGCCAGAGCATCTGAGCCGGTTGCTGGGCGCGATAGAACGTGGCTCGGGCAACCCCCAGTGCCAGGCAAGCGGCGAGGATACCGATCAGCGGGGAAAGTTCAATGGCGATATTCATGGCTACGCCTCCTCGGCCTTGGGCAAGCCCAACAGATCGCACAGTTTTTTTTGGGCCTCGATGATCTGCTCGGCGCGTTCGAGTTTTCGGCGCAACCGTGCAACATCGCGCTCCAGCACCTCGATCTTGCGTGCCTCGGCCTTGGCGGCGCTGGGTTTCGGCCCGCGCCGCTTGGCACCAAGTGCCGCCTCCTCATGGGCTTCGACTTCCCGGCGCCAGTGGGTGAGGTGTGAGCTATACAACCCTTCCCGGCGCAGCAACGCACCGACCTCCCCGGAGGCTTTGCAGGCTGCAGCCGCGCGCAGGATGCGCCGCTTGTATCCCGCCGTGAAACGCCGGCGCTTCGCCAGTGCAGCCACCTCCGGATCGGGTAGTCTACCGGCCGGTTCTGTGGGCGCCTCTTCAGTCGCCCTCCGGGCTCCTTGCGCGGCGCCCACAGAACCATTCACTACATCCACTGCAAACAACGTCTGCTTCTCCTGATCCATGATCTCTACCTTCCCTTCTACAATAAACTCACAAAGGAAGGTGTCTCACTCTATTCTGACACGGGGGGGTGCTCAAAATTCAGTGCTGAGTGCTGAGTGCTCAATAATTCAGTGCTGAGTGCTGAGGACTGAGGACTGAGGACTGAGTGCTCAATATTCAGTGCGAAGTGCTGAGTGCTGAGTCCATAATTTCTGTCATTCGTGGGCCGTCATGCTTTTCGACGGAACTGCGACACCAACGTATCGTAATCGGCATGCGAGCCGATCCAGTACCAGATCATGGTTGATTCGTGAAGCACGCCAACCACCCGCCACCCTGAACCGATCCGAACGGAGAAAATCGGCTCGGTCTGGTGAATTTTCTTGAAACGCAGGCTTGGATGACTGGGATTGTCGCGCCATAAGCGATAGCTGGATCTCGCACGTTGCTTGACGGTCTGCGGAAGGCCAGCATACGCCTTCCAGAAACTCTCAGTCGCGCGGGAAATCACTGTCCCGGTTCAACGGGGTTGTTTTCCCGGCCGAATATGCGGCCAAGGCTTCCTTGGCTAATGACGACAACACGTCCTGAGACTTCGCGAAAGCCTCGTCCCAACGTTGTTCGGAAGCAATCTCGTCGAGCATGAGCGCCGCAATCGCATCTTGTTCCGTCGGCGGAAGTTTCGATGCGACTTCGAACGCCTTTTCAAGGAGCTTGGTCATGTGCATTCCCTCGGATTTGCTTTGCCTCGCGCACCTGAGTGGCAGTGAGAGTCTCAATCGCAATACTGCTTCCGTCCAAAGTCAGAAACTCAACTTCGTAAGCTTCACCATTTCGATGCACATGAACCACCACGCCCACGTCACCCGCCTCCAGTCCAACGCCAGGAATTGCTTCAGTCAAAACCACTTGAGCATGTTCGCGAACCATCGCTTGCCTCCTATACAGGGACGTGCAAGCAGAAGCCATCGAGCGGCCGCGCCTCGACCACACGCCACGGCATCCGTGGCTGAATGGGCGGCGTTGCGGCAGCGGACGAATCTTCTTGGGGGATTGATTGCGGGAGCATAGGCGGCAGGGATCAGTTGGCAGTTGGCAGTCGTCAGTTGGCAGTTGGCAGTCGTCAGTAACCAGTTGGCAGTTGGCAGTTGGCAGAAGACAGTTTCCAGTCGGCAGTTTTCAGGATGCAGATACCTGAGGGAGACGAATCACTGCCCTTCAGGCTGCCCAGTTTTCTACTTTCAGACCTTTGATGCGCTTGAACTCGCGCATGTTATTGGTAACAAGAATGTAATCCTCAGCCAAGGCGTGAGAGGCAATCCAGAGATCGTTTTCCCCAATGATCTGGCCCTTCGCCCGCAGGTTTTCCTTTATGCGTCCGTAAGCTTGTCCAGCCTCAACGGGCAGGGGCAGGGGCTGGAAGGCCTCAATGAATTCCCCGATAGTATGCAAATTTTCCTTGCGTCGCGCCGATTTGAACGCCCCATACACCAATTCGCCATAGGTCACGACTGAAATCCGTGCTTCATCCACTGGAATCTTCGCCAGCTTCGCAAGCAAGCCAGGGTGGTTTCGCTTGCTCAAATAGATGCAAATATTGGTATCAAGCAAATAACGCATTACAGTTCCTCGCGCACCTGCGGCGAGCCTTGATCGCGCCCATCTGCCATGAAATCCGGCGACAAGCGGGCCAGGATAGAAGCAACGTCGGCCATAGTCTTGACGCGCGAACGGAGAACAACTTCATCGCCGCGGCGGAAAATCTCCACTTCCCTGGTGTCGAACTGGAATTTCTTGGGCAAGCGGACCGCCTGGGAATTGCCGCTCTTGAAAACCTTGGCAGTGCTCATGGCCAGCCTCCATCAGTGATGTATATATTTTAAGTATATACATAACCCGACCGCCAGGCAAGCGCCTAAAATGACCCTGGCTCGCGGGGCGGACATAAAGATAGAAAGTTGGCAGTAGGCAGAAGCCAGTTTCCAGTCGGCAGTTTTCAGGATGCAGATATCGCTCATCCGGCTTTTCCTCCCGCGCGGACCCCATTCATTTTTCCTTTCAGATCCGCGATCTCGGCTTTGAGGGCGTCGTATTCCGCTTCCTTGCGGGCGAGATAGGTGCTGGTCAATGTCCAGTGCTGAGGACTGAGTGCTGAGGACTGAGTGCTGAGTGCCAAGGCTGATGGCCAAGTCTCTTGCCCCCCCGCCCTCAGCATTTGGAACTGAGCCCTGTTGCAGCGAAGCTAGCTATGTCGTAAAGAGCGCGGGCAGCGCGACGACCGCGGGCAGCAGAAGCGCGCTGACGCTTCTGTCGCCCGTCACCGTAAAGCTCGTAAGGTAGCCGCTTGCGCTCGGATCGCGGAAAACGCGCAGTGCGCGTTCCTGCAGATCTACCACCCACGCCTCGGGAATGCCGGAGCGGCCGTAGAGCGGGATTTTCGTGCCGAGATCGAAAGAAAGCGTGGCGTCGGCGACCTCGACCACGAGCAGCACGTCCGCGGCCGTCGGATGCGACCGGGTGTAGCTGTCCGCGCGAGGCTTGAGCAGCGCGAGGTCCGGTTGCGGCATCGACCGGTCGCCGACGATGAGAGGACCCTGTACCAGGATGACAGCCAGATCGCCCACCGTGCGGCTCAAAAGCCGGTTCAGAATCATTACCGTTCCGGAATGCCGGCTTCCGATGGGCGCCATCTCGATGATCTCCCCCTCAATCAGCTCCAAGCGCGCCTCGGGCGCAAACACGCCCGCCTCGCCCATGCGGAGGTACTCTTCGGTGCTCACCGCGTGACGCTGCGGGTATTCGAGGACAGCACTCATCTGGCTCTGTTCGGAATCGGCCGCCTAAATCATAATGTTACCCCACCACGGACGCGCGCACTAGCGACCGGCATCGAACATGGCGTAATAGGCTCGGTTGCTCGCATCGTGGTTGTTGCTACCTACACTTCACCCCCACCCTAGCCCTCCCCCATCAAGGGGGAGGGAATTTCTTGTTGCCCCCACCCTCGATCCCTCTCCCGAAGGGCTAACGA
>Ga0209109_10001368_pt1 | contig 13462 bp, 15 predicted proteins | sample Rifsed10ft2_FD_184004 | JGI IMG/M metagenome (GOLD analysis project Ga0209109, IMG submission 184004) | Soil microbial communities from Rifle, Colorado, USA - sediment 10ft 2 (version 2) | ecosystem: Environmental > Terrestrial > Deep subsurface > Rock core/Sediment | place: Rifle, Colorado... | reverse complement strand
GGGACAGGACTGCACCCAAGCGTGCCGATTCCTCGTCCATGACTCCGTGCACGATGCCTTTCTGAAGAAACTCGTGGAAGAGGCGAAGAAGGTGCGCCTCGGAGACCCCTTGAATCGAAGCACGGACATGGGGCCACTCGTGTCCTCGGCGCAGCGGGACAAGGTGGAACATTACGTGTCGATCGGGAACGAGGCGGGTGCGAAGGTCGCGATCGGCGGAAAGCGACCGACAGGGGCGCCGTTCGCTCACGGCTTTTTCTTCGAGCCCACGATCTTCCGGGACTGCGATGCGGACATGCGGATCGTGCGGGAGGAGATCTTCGGCCCCGTCCTCACCGTCGAGCCGTTTGAGAAGGAGCAGGAAGCGGTCGATCGAGCGAACGCTGTCATCTACGGCCTGTACAGCAGCGTGTGGACGAAGAACGTCGCGCGGGCGATGCGCGTGAGTCGCGCCCTCCGGTTCGGTGCGGTGGAGATCAACGATCACCTCCCCCTCGTGTCCGAGATGCCCCATGGCGGGTACAAGCAGAGCGGCTTCGGGAAGGACCTGAGCCTCCACTCGGTCGAAGATTACACGCAGCTGAAACATGTGTACGTCGATCTCACCGAGGATCGGCGGAAGGCCTGGCACTACATCACCTACGGAGATCCGTAGTCGGGCGGACAGTGCGGCGCACCCGGGCCGCATCCTGTCCGGGAGGCGAAGGGTAAAGTCGAAGCGTGGCGGCGTGATTCCCCAGACGTGCCCGCCCCCTTCGTAAGGCTCGAGTACCTCTACATCGGAACCTTGGACTTCAAGCGCGACCTCGCGTACTACCGCGACGTCCTCGGCGCCGAGCTCGTCTGGAATCTCACGGGGTTCGGGGCTCACGTTGCTGCATTCCGGGTGGCAGAGGGTCCGCCCCTCCTCCTCCTCGCGGACCACCGACCTGCCCCCAGCTGCATTTCCGTCTACGTCGTCAAGAACCTCCGCGAGACGACCCGCGAGCTCAAGAAGCGGGGATGGAAGCCCGACGGCGGTCGCTTCGAAATCCCGAATGGGCCGTGCTATGCGTTCGAGGACCCGAGCGGGAACCGGTTCGCGATCTTTGAGAACGTCCGGCCGGCCCCCTTCGAATGAAGCGAGGGACATTCTAGATGACGGCGATTCGAGGCCAAGGGGTTCTGTCCACAAACACCGCCACCAAGGAGGCTTTCTCGCCCCCGAAAGCCGCAGGGGGGAATTGAACCCCCGACCTGCGCCTTTTTGGACCGCCTATGCGGCAATCTACCAAGGCGCCGCTCTACCACTAAGCCACTGCGGCGGCGGGCCCGATGAAGATGCCCGCGGATGATAACCCTATCGTCCGGGGTCGTCGGACCAAGAGGTGATATGGAACCGACATGCTCCGGTCCACGACCAAGGAGCTCGGCGGGATGAACATGAAGGGCGAGCGGACAGTTGGCGTCGCGGGCATCGGGAAAATGGGGACGGCTCTCGTGCGCGGTCTGATCGTGGGTCACGTGGTATCGCGGTCTAACCTCCTCGTGAGTGATCTCGTTGCGGCGCGGGCCGCGGAGGTCGCGGAACGGTTTGGTGTGCGCAGCGTGCCGAGTGCCCCGGACCTCGCCCGGGAGTCGGACGTCGTCGTCCTGGCCGCGAAGCCGAAGGACATGCCGGGGCTCGTTCGTTCCATCGCGGATGCCGTGCCGACCGACGCGCTCGTGATTTCCCTCGCCGCCGGCGTCCGCACGGCGTTCATCGAGTCCGCCCTCCGAGGTCGCGGACGCGTCGTACGGGTCATGCCAAATCTCGCCTGCGCGGTCGGGGAGGGCGCGACCGCGTTCGCTCTGGGTTCCACCGCGTCGCCGTCCGACGCCCTCGTCGTCGAGGAGATCTTCGGCGGCCTCGGCCGCGTCACGAAGGTGGATGAAGCGCTGCTCGACGCGGTGACGGCCCTGAGCGGGAGCGGGCCCGGGCTCGTCGCCGCCCTTGTGAATGCGATGATCGACGGGGGCGTGCGCTGCGGGCTTCCGCGGGACGTCGCTCTCAAGCTGGCTCTCCAGACGATGAAGGGGACCGCGGAACTCCTCCTCGTGGACGGCCTCGAGCCGATGGACCTGTACGGGATGGTCGCGACGCCTCGCGGGACGACGGAGGCGGGATGGGCGATCATGGAGGCCCGAGGGGTGCCTCAGGCGATCCGCGACGGGATTGTCGCCGCATCGCGTCGCGCGGCGGAACTCGCTGAGGAGGTCGCCGGGGCCGGGCTTCCAGACTGAACCGGTCGATCGTTCTGCGATTTCTGCGCTGTCCCCCTCGAGTTCACGGATTCGAAGACCGACTTCGCCAAGTTGAAATCGCACGCATCCCATCGTGCCGTTCGTGACGGAGGACCGCCACGGTCGACCCGCCAGCCTCCAGCGCCGTCTCGCGGCTGCGGTCGCGATCGCGCTCGGTGCGGCCGCGGTCGAACTCTTCGGGAGCTATCTCAGTGGGAGCCTCGCGCTCCTGAGCGACGCGGGCCATGTCGCCACGGACGCGCTCGCGCTCGGCCTCACGCTGTGGGCGATGCGGATTTCCGCGAGGCCGCACACGCCCGGCCTTTCGTTCGGCTACCACCGCCTCGAGATCCTCGCGGCGTTCCTGAACTCCCTCCTCCTCTTCGGCGTGGCGGGCTACATCTTGTTCCAAGCGTACCAGCGTGCATTGAACCCGCCCGCGGTGCTTGGCTCGATCATGCTCACGGTCGCCCTGCTCGGACTCGTCGCGAACCTCACGATGATTCTTCTCCTCCGGCCGTGGGCGAAGGACAACCTGAACGTCCAGGCCGCGTGGCTCCACGTGTGGTCCGACACCCTCGGCTCCGTGGGCGTGATCATTGGAGGGGTCGTGATTACCGTGAGCGGGATGTCGATCGTCGACGTGGTTGCTGCGGTCTTCGTGGCGGCCCTCATTCTCTATGGCGCCCTGCGCCTTGTCCGGGATTCGATCCACATCTTCCTCGAAGGGTCGCCACGGGCTTTTGCCGCGAAGGACGTGGCGATCGCGATTCGCGAGGAGAAACGGGTGCGCGAGGTGCACGACCTCCATGTCTGGACCGTGACGAGCGGGCTGTATGCGCTGTCCGGTCACCTCGTCGTGGATGGCTCGCTGACGGTGGACGAGGCGTCGAAGCTCGTCGCGTCGATCCGGGATCGGCTATCCCGCCGGTTCGGAATCGCCCACGCGACGCTCCAGGTCGACAGCGTGGAATCCGGGCTGATTCCCGAACGGGAAATCCGTTCCGCCGAACCCTGACTGGAGCTCCGAGTGCGATTCACCCAGGTCCGTTGTCCCGGTGTCGATGCCGCCACTCGGCGCACCGTCCCTAAGGAGGACGTTCGAATGCTCGAGGCGTCCGTTCCTCATTGGGAACCTTGTCGAACAATGTCTTGCAGATGACCAATATTCCGTGCATATGAACGGTTTTTGGATATCAGAGTTTATATATTACAGATTTCTCCCTAAAAACAAGGACGGCTAATTGCGGTTTAGGCGGTAGGATGATGGCGATTTCTTCAGCTTCCCCGGCGAAGTCGCGGAAGGCGACGGTGGCCTCGGTACTCAAACAGATTGAGACGGAAAAGATTCGCTGGATCGACCTGCAGTTCGTGGACATCCTCGGGGCATTGCAGCATATCACGATTCCCTCGACCTCCCTTGGACCTGAGGATTTCAAACGCGGCGTCGGAAAACTCGACGGTTCCTCGATCAAGGGTTTCAAGGAGATCCACGAGTCCGATATGGTGATGAACCCGGACCCGAACACATTCGCGGTCCTGCCGTGGTACGAGGGCGAGCACAGGACGGCCCGATTCTTCGTCGACGTCTACGAGGGCGGGACCCACGAGCGATTCACCCGTGACTCGCGCTTCATGGTGCAGCGCGCCGCCCTGGTCGCGGCGGACGCGGGCTACGACACGACGTACTGGGGACCCGAGATCGAGTTCTTCGTCTTCGACGGAATCCGGTTGCTGCCCACGCCCGACCATGTGCGGAACCCGTGGTCCGGCGCCGGGTACGAGATCATCTCCCGCGAGGCGCCGTGGCATGACAGCGGCGGGAAGAACTTCCCGATCCGGTTCAAGGAAGGCTACTACCCCGCACCGCCGGTCGACGCGCTCCAGGACTTCCGGAACGAGGCGTGCCGGGTTCTCGTGGACTCGTTCGGGCTAACGCTCGATGCGCACCACCACGAGGTCGCGACCGCCGGGCAATGCGAGATCGACATGCGCTATGACGAGCTCGTGCCGATGGCGGACAACGTGGTCACGTATCGCTACGTGATGAAGATGGTCGCTCACAAAATGGACATGATGGCCACCTTCATGCCAAAACCAATCTTCGGCGACAATGCGAGCGGGATGCACGTGCACCAGAGCCTCTGGACGAAGGGCAAGAACGTGATGTACGACCCGAACGACGAGTACGCGGAGATCAGCCAGACGTGCCGGTACTACATCGGAGGGTTGATGGAGCACGCCCGGTCCCTGTGCGCCTTCACGAACCCCACGACGAACTCGTACCGCCGGCTCGTCCCCGGGTTCGAGGCGCCCGTGTACATCGCATGGTCGAGGCGCAACCGCTCCGCGAACATCCGCATTCCGATGTACTATCAGGGGATCGAGGCGGCGAAGCGGATCGAGTACCGAACGCCCGATCCGGCGTGCAACCCCTATCTCGCTTTCGCTGCGATGCTGTGCGCCGGCCTAGACGGCATCAAGAAGCAGATCGATCCCGGCGACCCGGTTGACGAGGACCTCTACCACCTGAGCCCGCACAAGCGCAAGGAATACGGCGTACGGGAGCTGCCCGGCTCCCTGAAGGAGTCGATTGAGTACCTGCAGACAGACTACATGTTCCTGAAGACCGTGATCCCACAGGACCTCTTGGAGAAATACGAGGAGCTGAAGCTCGACGAGCACTTGCAGACCTCGTTGCGGCCCTCGCCATACGAGTTCTACCGGTACATGGATGCCTGAGAACGTTTCGTGATCTCCGGGCTAACCCTCGTTCCGACCGGGTTCATGCGCTATGGGAGGGAAGGTTTCACGAAAGGATTCCGGTCAGGAGACGCAGGATTTGCGGATGGAGAGACGGCGTCGCGGCCAGGATGCTGCTGTCGAAGATGTTCCACTCGCGACCCGCGATCGTCGTAATCGTTCCTCCGGCCTTCGTGATGATCAGGCCCGCGGCGGCGACGTCCCACGGTTTCAGGCCCGAATGCACGTAGGCGTCGATCCGACCCTCGGCCAATTGGGCGAGATCCGCGACCGCGCTGCCCATGGATTTGATCTGCCGAACGTGCGTGCAGAGCGCGTCGAGAGCGCGGACGATCTCCTTGCGTTTCGGCAGGTCCCACCCCCAGTCGCAGGCGAGGACAGTTTCGCGCAAGGCTTCGGTGGGGGAAACACGAATCGGTTCGCCGTTTCTATATGCGTGGGGCCGATCCAGGCGCGCCAAGTAGAAATCGCGTGTCATCGGATCATAGATCGCGCCAATCGAGGGTTTTCCACGCGATACCCGCGCGACCGAAATCGCAAAGTGGGGCGTGCCGCGCGAGAAGTTGCCGGTGCCGTCAAGCGGATCGATCACCCATACATCTTCGGCGCCGAGAAGAGCAGACCAATCCAGCGGGGCAGTCTCCTCACTGAGCTGCGCGCTGTCGGGAAACTCGTGTCCGAGCGCTTGACGTAAGAACGCGTCAGCCTCTTCGTCGGCTCCTGTGGTGAAATTCACGCCGGCCTTCTCGGTCCGCGTGAACGCGCGACTGAGAAAATGTTCGCGGAGAATCTCGCCCGTTGCGGGCAAGAGTGTTTCGAGCACCCTTTGGGCGCGATCGAGTTCGCGGAGGGAATGAGGAGCTGCCATCGAGGGCTTCTGGAAGGGGCCAGGGATGCTTAAGCATCTCCGGGCTCAGCGGGGTTGCGACGGCCTGCACCGCTATGAGGCGATCCGCAGGGCCTGGAGGATAAAGCCTGCGGTTCGACGGGCCATCGCCATGATTGTGATCATCGGATTCACGCCCGGCGGCGTCGGTAATACGCTTCCGTCGCCGATGAAGACGTTTCGCACCGTTCGGAGTTCGCCCGTCGGCTTCGTGGGCAATCGAGCCGAGACGCCCATCGGGACACTGCCCATCGCGTGGGCGGTGAACAGGGCAATCCCGTTCGGTTTCACGCCGAGGGCGCGGACGCGGTTCGCGAACGCGTCGAGCTCAGAGGCATGAATCCTGCCGTCGCGGAGCGGGATCTCGCACGGCTCCACGTGAAGGCTCCATACCGTCCGCGCGCCTGCTGCGATGTGAATCCGCGCGGATTCAATGATGCCTTGAATCATCGCTTCCCGGTCCTCCTGGACCATTTCGTAATCGATCACGGGGTAGCCTTGGCGGTCGATCGTCACGCGGCCTGCGGTGCGGTCTCGGACGAGGACGATATTCGCGGCGGTGTGGCGGTACCGACGCATTGCCTCCTTGTGTTCGCGTCCGCCCCGCCAAGGGAGTCCGAGGGCTGTGAGCCCCGGATGGGCCGGCACCGTCTCAAGCCAGAACCCGTAGTGTTGCCCGTCGAGGTTCAGCCATCGGTCGACATGCAGCGTCTGTGGGACGCCCGCCCAGATTCGGATCGGTTCTTTGTAGACGGCTCCCACCGCGGTCGTCGGGTCGAACCGCATGCCATGGCCGACGTTTGGCTCGCGGATTCCGGAACGCAACAGGATGGCGGGAGTGTGAATCGCACCCGCCGCGACGACGATGATCTTTGCTCGCACGGTGATCGGGATGGACCGACCTTCGGACCGATGAATGGCCTCGACGGCCGTTGCGCGCCCATCGCGGGCCTCGATTCTCTGGACTTCCGTGTCAAACAGGAACCGCGCCCCATGGCGCTGCGCGTCGGGTAGGTGCGTCACGAGCGCGGACTGTTTCCCAGAATAGATGCAGCCGAAGTTGCAGTAGTCGCACCGGTTCGCGCACCCCCGGGCATTCTTCGGGGTGATGTGGTAGTCGACACCGAACCGATACCCGAGGGCATCGCATCCGCGCGCGAGCACGTGGCTCACGGGCATGAGGACCGCCTCTTCCGTGTTCACACCGAGGCGCGCCCACACCTCGTCCACGAACCCCTGGAAGGTGGCCTTCGTGAGACCGGGAATCCCGAACCGTTCTTCCCACTCTTGGAGTGCAAAGGGCGGCGGCCGAAGGCACGTCATCCAGTTCACCGTCGTCCCGCCGCCGGCGGTCCTCCCGTGGAGGACGCCAAAAGCGAAGTCCCGAGTCGTCATCAGGCCGTGTCGCTCAAGCATCGTGTCCGTACCATGGAACTCGCGCTCGGTAAACGTGTCCGCCGTCTGGAGCGAGCCCGCCTCGATCACGAGGACGCGATGTCCCGCGCTCGCAACGGTCGAAGCGATCACCGCACCGCCCGCGCCCGACCCGATGACCGCGACATCGGTCTCGAGTGTCGTCTCTCGGTCCACCGCCAGTGGCACGATTCGGAGTTCGGGCGGTGTTCGATACTCGGCCCGCACCGCGTCGTTCGGCGCGTCGTACCCGATCCCCGGCCAGTTTGGGTTTCGGAAGCCATCAGGGAGGGCGGAGTAGTAGAGGAAACAGGTAATCCGCTTGATCGCGTGATACCCGCGGCGCTTCACCCCCAGGCGGCTCCGGGCCCATTCGCGGAGGTACGCCTCCCTCTCCTCTGGTGGGAGCTTCCGGAACCGCAACGCTCGTCCGGAAAGTAGGAGGTTCAGCACGGGATTGTTCACGGCCCGGAGGAGCGCGCGGAACTGCTTCTGCACGTCTCGAGGCTGGAATTCTTCGATCGCCTGCGCGATGAGCCGGTCAACCCCGAGGTCGCTCGCGCTCCCGCCGAGCGGCTCCCGGGGATCCCCGGTGCGGGGGACAAACGTGTCCGCGAGAAGGCGCAAGGATTCCCGCTGGGAAGGAGTGAGTTTCACCGTGCTCGGGGGTGAAAGCGCGGTCCGCGATATAGACTGTATCGGGTGCCGAGGAGGCCTTCCCCTGGGCTGTTCCTACAGGACAAACCGGAACTGATATAACGCCGTAATGTCTGGGCGAAGTCCCGGAGGGGTTGAATGACAGAGTATGCGCATCCCGAAGTGCTCGTGGACACAGGCTGGGTGAAGAGCTTCATTGGAGACGAGAAGGTGCGGATCGTCGAGGTCGACTACGATCCGACCGCGAACTACAACATGGGCCACATCCCGACGTCCGTGCTGATCGATTGGAAGAAGGACATCAACGACCCCGTAACGCGGGACATCCTGTCCAGACACGCCCTCGAGAAGCTCTTCGGCGGGCTGGGGATCTCGAACGACACGAAGGTCGTCCTCTACGGCGACTTCAACAACTGGTTCGCGGCGTTCGCGTTCTGGGTCTTCAAGTACTACGGCGTCGACGATGTCGTACTCATGAACGGCGGGCGGAAGAAGTGGCTCCTCGGGGAGCTGCCCCTGACGAAGGACGTGCCGGAGTACCCGCACGCGACCTTCAAGGCCAAGGATCCCGACGAGACGATCCGCGTGTATCTGGACTACGTGCGGGAAGCGATCAAGATGAGCGACAAGGTCCTCGTCGACGTCCGGGGCCCGAAGGAATTCACGGGCGAGATCCTGGCGCCACCGGAGTATCCGACGGAACACGCGCAGCGCGGCGGACACATTCCCGGAGCGAAGAACATCCCATGGGGCCAGGCGGTCAACGACGCGGACGGGACGTTCAAATCCGCGGACGATCTCCGGAAGCTGTACGGGGGACACGGCGTCACGCCCGATCGGGAGGTCATCACGTATTGCCGGATCGGCGAGCGATCGTCCCACTCCTGGATCGTCCTGAAATACCTCCTCGGCTACCCGAACGTCAAGAACTACGACGGCTCGTGGACGGAGTGGGGGAACCTCGTCAAGACGCCGATCGAGAAGTAGCTCGAGCCCCGGGAAGTCGCATCTAGGGTGGGGGCCAGACCCGGACGAGGCCCGAAACCCCGTCGAACACGCGATCCTCGGAGAGTATCTCCCTCTCTCCTGCCTCCAGCGCGGCCGCGGCATGGATCGCATCGCGGGGACGCATCGGCAGTGATCGGTAGAGGTCCGCCGCGCGGCGCAACACCGCGAGATCGACGCGGAGCCATGTCAGGTTCGGGAACTCCAGTAACTCCTGCCCCTTCGTGATCGAATCCTCCGGCCCGAGGAACCGGCGCACGACATAGGCGACCTCGTCCCACGTCAGGGTCGCCGTGGATACCCTTCGCGCCCCCCGTGCCAGGGAGTCGAGGAACCGCGCCGCCGCCGCGGCCGAAGGAAGACGCTCGATATACAACACGGGCAAGAGGAAGAGGCCAGCGTCAGCGTACATTACCGGCCCGCCGGAACCTTGTACTCCTCATCCAAGACCGATCTCCAATCCACGAGCCTGCGTAGCTTCTTCCCCTTGACGGAGAGAAATCGCTCAACGATTTCCTCGGGCGAAGGCTCGGGCCGTACCAAGATTGTGTCGCCCGAAATCTCGAAGGTGAGTGTCGATCCTTCCGTGAGGCCGAGTTTCTCCCGGATCTCTTTCGGGACCACCACTTGACCTTTCGGTCCGAGTCTGCGTTTCATTTCCTACCTTATGGTAGGAATTCCTACCTGATAAATCTTCCTGCTCTATCCGCGGGCCTCCAGGAGGTCGACAGCGGTCGTGGCGTGAGGCCGGACAAGGAAGTCATCACGTACTGCCGGATCGGCGAGCGATCGTCCCACTCCTGGATCGTCCTGAAATACCTCCTCGGCTACCCGAACGTGAAGAACTACGACGGCTCGTGGACGGAGTGGGGGAACCTCGTCAAGACGCCGATCGAGAGGTAGGCGGCGGACCCAAGCCTCACCGGACCTTCCGAACAAGGAAGTGGTACAGGTTCCCCTCCCTCCGTGATTCGACTACGGGCTGCTCCCTTTCCTCGGACCACTGGACCATTTCGATCGGCGCGGTCCCATCGTCGGAGACGATGTGAATCACGTCGCCGACGTCGATTCTCCCGATCAGTTCGTTCAGCTTGACGAGGACCGCGGCGCACTCGACGCCGATCTCGAACATCTCGTAGTCCGGAAACGCGGCAAAGCACCGGACCCGAAGCGCCCCGATCTGGACCCTGAGGAGAGCCGTCGCATCGTCGATCGTCTTGAGGAGGCGCTTGTCGTCCTCGAACTGCGAGGGTCGCATCCGGGCGAACCAGCCCTCCCCGTACGGGTCCTCGGACAACGTCTTCGGCCGCCTCACGACGGTCCCGTTGACGGCGACGAGAGTCCCCCCCACGGGGGTCCGGATCAGGCCGAAGTACCGGCCGCTCTCGATCGCTCCAATCGCCTTGCCTCGGGCGTACGCCTGTCCCTCGGGCTTCGGTGTGATGGACGTGAGTTTGCCGGCCACCGCCGCGAGGATCGTGGTGATGCCGACCACGACGTGTCCGTTCCGCTCTTCCCGGGCCCACGTCAGCCCTTCGTCGTCGTACAGGAGATCGCCCGGGAATTCGCACTCTTGGATTTTCGTGGGTTCACGCCCGCCATCGATTCTCGGGTTGGCAATGTCGGGCGAGGACTTAACCCCGAGTTCTCCGCACGTACCGCGCGCGCCTGTGTCTGCGCGAATCTTTTTGTCGCAAACTCCTACCCCTGGCCGTGAGAACCGCCGAGAAGCGCGTCATTGAGCTGAAGGCGCGATACGAGGACCTCGGAAAGGCCCGCGCACTCTTGACGGGCGCGGAGCACGTCGGGACGCTTCGCCAAGTCGACACGTACTTCCTCCTCGGGGATCGACGCCTCAAGGTGCGGACCGTCGCGGGCTCGCGCGCCGGGCAACTTGTGTACTATGAGCGGCCCGACGCGGCGGGCGTGAAGGCGAGTGAGGTCGTCATCGCGGCGCTCGATGACGCGCACACGGTCCTCGAAATTCTTCGGCGGGCGTTCCCTGTTCTTGTGGAGGTCCGTAAGACCCGCGAGATTTACCGATACCGGGGCGTGCAGGTCCATCTCGATACCGTGGCGGGCCTTGGCAAGTTTATTGAATTCGAGAAAGTTCTTGGCGGTGAATCGGAGCGGGAGGCAGCGGCTCGGGAACTCGAAGGGATGCGGTCCTACTTCCAAATCACCAACGAGGACCTCATGGCGTCCTCGTATTCGGACCTCGTCAAACCTCACGAGTGATTGTCAGGGAGCTTCGATCGCGGGACTCTTCTGGATCATCGACCGCTGCCGCTCCAGGTGGCTCTTGTAGGCGTCGATTCGCCGGACGAGTTCCTGGATCTCCGGTGTGTTTCCGAGGACGAGCGCGTCGACTCGGAGCGCTTCGAGGGTCCCGTCCACCGCGTCGAGCACGCGGAGGGCGACAGTCGGATTGAGCGAATCAATCGTTTCCTCAAGTTGGCGGGTCATCCTGACACCGGAGTCGGCACACTTCGTGGGGTACTTATGGATGATGGCGGGGAATATTCCGCTACGGCGCATCCGTCGGGTCCCATGAAACGTGGAGGCCATGGCCGAGGCCATCGAGGGCGCGCATGTCTTCCTCTCCAATCTCAAAGTCGAAGACGTTCACGTTTTCGCGGATGTGGTCGGGTCGGGCGGACTTCGGGATCACCACGAGGCCACGCTGAAGGCCCCAACGGAGAAGGATTTGCGCAGGGCTCTTCGCATACTTCGCACCGATCGCGCGGACTCGGCGGTCGTTCAACTTCATCCCCCGCGTGAGCGGGCTGTACGCCTCGACGACGATTCCACGCTGTCGGCAGTACTCGAGGACGTCCCTCTGGTAGAGGAACGGGCTGAATTCGATCTGGTTCACGGCAGGGACGACGGGGCTGCCCCGTAACTCCTCCAGATGGCCCCTCATGTAGTTGCTCACGCCGATCGCGCGGCACTTGCCCGCCCGATGGAGGTCGACCAACGCGTTCCACGTTTCCACCCGAGGACCGCGAACTGGCCAATGGATGAGGTAGAGGTCCACGTAGTCCATCTTCATCCGGTCGAGGCTCTCCTCACACGCCCGGATCGCGTTGCCGTACCCATGGTCGCTGTTCCACAGCTTCGTCGTCACGAACACGTCCTCACGTGGGACGCCGCTTCCGCGGACGGCGACTCCGACATCAGCTTCATTGCCGTACAGTTTCGCGGTATCGATAAGTCGGTATCCACGGTCGAGGGCGTATCGGACCGCTTTCTGCGTCGCGGGCCCCGCCGGGATCTGCCATACTCCGAGGCCCACGATCGGCATCCCCACGCCGTTGTTCAGGGGAATCCGTGCGGCAAGACTCAGATCCACGCGTTGGCGACGGCTCGGAACGGCTTGAAGCTTGACCTCCATCGGGATGCGGAGCAGGAGCCTAGGGAACGTTCGTGGGGTCCCAATCGAAATGCAATCCCTGGTCCAGTTTGTCCAACGCTTCCATGTCCTCCTGCCCCAGGGTGAAGTCAAACACGTCCGCGTTCTCGCGAATTCGTCGTGACCGTACGGATTTGGGAATCGCCACGAACCCGTGTTGGAGGCTCCATCGAAGGAGGATCTGTGCGGGCGTTCGCTGGTGTTGGGTGGCGATTCGCCCAACGGTCGGATCGTCAAGCCGCCGCCCTCGGGTCAGCGGGCTGTACGCTTCGACCTCGATTCTATGTCCGCGACAGTAGGCGACGACGTCACGTTGCTGGAGGAAGGGGCTCAGTTCAATCTGGTTCACGACGGGCAGAACCGGACTCGCCGCCCGGAGTTCTTCCACATGATGGTTCATGAAGTTGCTGACCCCGATGGCTCTCGCCTTCCCGATTTCGAGCAACTTCTCCATGGCCCTCCACGTCTCTAGGCGCTTCCGGCTGCCGGGCCAGTGTATGAGGTACAAGTCGATGTGGTCGAGGCCCAGGCGGCGCAAGCTACCCTCGCACGCTTTGAGCGTGGATGCATACCCTTGCTCGCTGCCCGCAACCTTCGTCGTGATGAACACGTCCTCACGAGGCACTCTACTTTCTCGGACTGCGAGGCCGACCTCCCGCTCGTTCCCATACTTGCTCGCGGTGTCAATGAGTCGGTATCCTGAGTTCAGGGCCTCGAGAACCGCCGCCACGCCAGCTCGGCCAGAAGCCCCCGCAGTCCCGAGGCCGAGGACCGGCATCTTGACCCCGCCCAGGAGGGTCACGGAGGAGTCCATGCTCAGCTCCATCGATCGCAATGCAGCCCCCGCGAGCCTGATGAATCTTCCGTCAAGTGGATATCGTTAAGCCTTTCCCGTTCATCCCCGGCGGGGGAGAAACCATGTCGGCCTATGAGGCGCTCGCGAAGACGGTGATCAAGCAAAGCCTCCGAGTGAAACCCAAGGAGAACGTGATCGTGGAGTGCTGGAACCATGGCCTCCCGATCGCCACGGAGTTCGTCTACCAGCTCCGGGCCGCGGGCGCGCG
>Ga0209109_10001366_pt1 | contig 13463 bp, 11 predicted proteins | sample Rifsed10ft2_FD_184004 | JGI IMG/M metagenome (GOLD analysis project Ga0209109, IMG submission 184004) | Soil microbial communities from Rifle, Colorado, USA - sediment 10ft 2 (version 2) | ecosystem: Environmental > Terrestrial > Deep subsurface > Rock core/Sediment | place: Rifle, Colorado... | reverse complement strand
AAGCAGCGCGCGATCTGGAAATACCGCTCGACGCCCGCGACCATGAGCAATTGCTTGAGTTGTTGCGGACTCTGCGGGAGCGCGTAGCAGCAGCCGGGATGGAGGCGCGAGGGCACGAGGTAGTCGCGCGCACCCTCGGGCGTGGTTTTGAACAGGATGGGCGTCTCGACCTCGATGAAGCCCTGCTGGTCGAGGTAGTCCCGCATGAACTTCACGACCTTGTGGCGCAGGAGGAGATTGCGCTGCATCCGCTCGCGGCGCAGGTCGAGGTAGCGATACTTCAGGCGCACCTGCTCGTCCGTCGCTTCATCTTCGTTCACGAGGAAGGGCAGCCCCTTGCAGGAGTTGAGAATCTCGAGCGACCGAACCTCGATTTCGATCTCGCCCGTGGCGAGGCGTGGATTCTCGTTGCCCGTCGGGCGCTGGCGCACCACGCCCGTCGCCATGACCACAAATTCGTTGCGGACTTTGGAGACCGCCTCGTGCGCGGCGGGCGAGGTTTCCGGGTTGGCGACCACCTGCGTGATCCCCCACCGGTCGCGCAGGTCGAGGAAGATCAGGCCGCCGTGGTCACGGCGGGTGTGGACCCAGCCCGCGAGGGTGACGGTCTGCCCAACGTGGGCAGCGCGAAGTTCGCCGCAAGTGTGAGTCTTGTACATGGCTCCTCCAACAGAAAAAGAGAGAGATAGAGAAAAGAAAACCGCCCGGCTGGGGAGCGCGGGCGGCAATTGGCAAAATCTGCGAACGATCAGCAGGCGTGTCGGCGCGCCCGAGCGAGAATACCGCCGGTATTATTGTCGTTCGCGCCGTTGACGAGAAACCACTTGTACATCGTGGCCGAAAGTATAACATGCAACAGGGGATTTGTGAAATGTGGCTCGCGCCATCCGCTGAAATCGGACGGCTGGTCGGGTGGAAGCCCGCCGCACACGCCTGGCCGGCCGTCGCCGAGGGCTCATCGCAGATCATAGACGATGAACTGTTCGTTCTCATAGATGACCGGGAAATCATAGACGTGCGGCTTCTCGACGACGAGATAAGACGCGTTGTAGGTGCGGGCGATGCGCCGGAAGTCGTCGGCGGAGTTGCCGTAAAACGCCTGCTTCGTGGTGTCGAGGTTCTCAAAGATGTCGCCCCGGAAACGGGCCAGCGCGCCCGGCGCGACGGCCTCGAAGCGGGGTTTCCACGTATCCACGTATTGGGGCATGAACGCCGCATCAACGAATTCGGAGAGCGTGACGACAGTGGCGCGCTCGGAGAGGACGCGCCACTCCGACTCGTAAAACCACCACCGGTACGGCGGGCTGATGAAGATGGCGTCAGGCGGCGTGTGGTCGCGCGCCCAGAGCTGCGCGTCGTGCCAGGCCGTCTGCTCAGGAAAGATATGAATGCCCGGACGCCAGAGGTGATATTGAAGGGCCAGCCCGGCGCTGCCAACGTACATCGCCGCGAGCGCGACCGCGACCGCCCACGACCGCCACCGCGCCGGGCGAATCAGGCGCCGCAACGTCCAGACGACCACCAGAATTACCGGGAACGCCGAGGCCATGGCGGCCGCAGACAGCAGACCAAAGTCAAACCGGCCCACGGTCTGCGAGTGATAGAGCTCAGCCAGGTAGTTGGAGAAGTAGAGATAGCCGAAAATCAGCGCAAAGATGCCCGCGCGCATAATCTGGAACTGGTTCACGACGGTGATCGGCAGCCAGTGCGTGGTCACAAATTGAGCGGCCAGAATCAGCAGGACCGCACAAATGAAATTCGTGACGACACGGTCGTGCAAGGTGGATGGGGCGCGGGGACGCGCGATGAAAAAGAGTACCAGCGCGCTCACGCCGCTGAGGGTCCCGAACACGATCTGCGGATACAAGGCGAAGAGTTCGTAGATGTTTAGCAGCACACTCCGGCGGACAAGATCAATCCACTCCGGGCGCAGGCTGAAATCAACCGGCGGACCGTTCAGTTTCCAGATCAGCACCGGCAAAGCTCCGACCACAAAGGCCGCGATCCTTAACAAGAGGTTGCGCCAGCCCGTCGCCCGAAATTGCAGCAGGCTGTCGAACAGGAACATCGCCAGCACAAAGTTGACAGAGATGACGTGCAGGTTGTACATCGCACCCACGAGCAAGTAGGCGAACAGGTAGCGCCGCCGCAGGTATAACGTGATCGCCCACAACAGGAACGGCAGAACGAAGGTGCGGTTGAGCAGGCTGAATTCAATGACCGGGAACCCGGCGAAGCCGATGTGCGGGAATGCGAACAGGGCCACGGTGAACAGGTTGGCGAGCGGATTTTGAAAGAGCGTGTCGCTCAACGTCCACAACGCCCAGAACGTCGCATAAGTCGCGAGCACGTGGGCGACGAACATCGCGACTTCCAGCATGCCGAGGCGGTAGAAGGGCCGGAAGAGGAACCAGAAGTACGAGTAGTGCTGGGCGCGCAGGGCAAAGAAAGGGTCGTTCGGATAAAGCGAGGGATTAACGTCCTTCTTCAGGAATGGAATGTGAATGACCTGATCGAACGTGCCGAAATAATAGCCGAGGAAAGCAATGGTGCCGCCGGTCGCCACGAGAAACAACAGGTGCCGCAGAAGCGGCGACCGGGCGAAACGCTCACTCAAGGTTGTCAGCACAGGCCCTCCCCTTTTCGAGAGTGTTGCCAAGAGGCAGCCGGTAGATCACGAACTGCGCGTTTTCATAGGCGACCGGGAAATCATAGGTGTGCGGCCTCTCGACGACGAGATACGATGCCCCGTACCGGCGGGCGGCGCGCAGCAGGTCGTCGGCAGGCAGACTATAAAAGGCCTGCGCCGTGATTTCTCGGCTCTCGAAGATGTCGCCCCGGAAACGCGCCAACGCGCCGGGGGCAATCGTCTCGAAGCGCTCCTTCCACGTGACGGTGTAGTCCGGCACGATGGCGATTTCGAGCAAGTCTGACCACAGGGCGACGGTGGAGCGCTCGGAGTAGACGCGCCACTCCGGGTCGTAGAACCACCACTGGTGCGGCGGGGTGATGAAGACCGTGTCTTTCGGCGTGTGGTCGTGCGCCCAGAGCTGCGCGTCGTACCACGGCGTGTGGCGCGCGAAGACGTAGATGCCGGGCGACCAGATGTGGAGGCTCACTGCCAGTGTCACACTGCCCGCAAATGACCCCGCGAGCGCGACCCCACCCACCACCGACCGCCAGCGCGCCGCACGAACAAGATGCTGAAGGCCTCGGATGATGAGCGGAACGGCCGGGATCGGGCTGACCACCATCGCCCCCGTCAACACGCCGAAATCAAACGCGCTCAACGTCTTCGACCGGTAGAGTCTGGCGAGATAGTCGGCGAAGTAGAGATAGCCGAAGACGAGCGCGAACAACCCGGCGCGGATGATCTGCGATTGGACGATGAGCGTGACCGGATACCATTGCGCCGTGACGCCCTCCACCGCCAGGATGATAAGCACGGCGTAGATGAAGCTGGTGACGGTTCGATCATGCGGGCGCGAGGGGGCAGAACGGCGAGCCACAAAAAAGAGCGCCAGCGCGGACAGGCCGCAGAATACGACAAGGGGAATTTGGAAGTTCGGGGCGGCGAAGAAAAACAGGTTGGCGACCATACCCCGCCAGATGATCGAAAACCATTCAGGATTGGGGCGCAGGGCGACGGGCGGACTGAACACGCGCCACCCCAGCACCGGCAGGGCCGCGGTCACAAACAGGAGCATCCCCAAAAACAGATTGCGCCAGCCGACGACGCGAAGATCGCGCAGGCTGGCGAACAGCAGCATCGCCAGCGCGAAATTGACGGAGATGACGTGCAGGTTGTACATCAGGCCAAGTAGCGCGAAAGCAAACAAATAACGCCGCCGCAGAAACAGGATCATGGCCCACAGCAGGAAGGGCAACACAAAGGTGCGGTTGAGCAGGCTGAACTCGAAGACCGGGAACCCGGCAAAACCGAGGTGCGGGATCACGAAGGCGAGAACGCCGAGGAGCGACGCCAACGGATTCTGAAAGAGCGTATCACTCAGCGTCCACAGCGCCCAGTAGGTGAAGTACGTGATGAAGACGTGGACGATAAACAGGCCGGCTTCCAGCACGCCCAACTTGTAGAAAGGCAGGAAGAGCAGCCAGAAGAATGAATAGTGCTGGTGACGCGTTTCGAAGAAGGCGTCACCGGGGAAGAGCGAGGGGTCTGCATATTTCTTCAGGAAGGGGATGTGAACGGCCTGATCGAAAGTCCCGAAGTGATAGCCGACGACGGCGATGGTGACCAGGGCGGCGGCTAAAAACAGCAGATGGCGTTGAACGGTGGAGCAGTGAAAACGATCAGCGAGTGATCTGAGCACGAAACGTCTCCGGCCTCCTCGTCGGCGTGTATCCCCTGTCAGGGTGCAAACGGTGCGATTGTAATCACTCTGGGAGAAGCCGCAAGGGCGAATTTATTTCCAATTACGTGCCACCGCCGACTAATTGTGGGCCAACAAAGTCGGGTTGACTTGCCATAGGCGCAGGTTATACTGCGCCTATGAGTGCGCTCTGGATTCTCTTCAGCCTCGCGGCCTTTTCGATTCTTCACTCTGCGCTCGCCTCGCTTGGTGCCAAAGCGCTGGCGCGGCAGTGGCTGGGTCAGCGCACGGCGGACGGCATCTACCGGCTGCTCTACAATGTCATCGCCACGCTGACCGTCGTCCCTCCGCTCATCCTCGCCGTACGGCTCCCGGATGGCGCACCGGTGTGGCATCTCCCCACCCCACTCCTCTTCATCACCATCCCCCTTCAGTTGGTCGCCCTCGCGGCGATGGCGATCAGCCTGTGGCGCGTTGACCTGCCACGCTTCATCGGCCTCCGGCAATTCTTCCGGCTATGGGCAGGTGAAGCTGAGCCGCGTGACCCGCCCGTCTTGCGCACGGACGGCCTCCACGGCTGGGTGCGGCACCCCCTCTACTTCTTCAGCCTGGTGGTGATCTGGCTCCTCCCCGCCGTGACGCCGAACCTCCTCGCGCTCAACATCGGCCTCACGGTGTACTTCTGGATTGGGTCAATCTTCGAGGAGCGCAAGCTGGCGCAGGACTTTGGGGAGGTGTATCGCGCCCACCAGCGCCGCGTGCCCCGGCTGCTTCCGACGCCCTCCAGCCTCCTCGCCGCCCTGCGGCGAGGACGCTCCAGGCGCCTCCCCGACAAACCGATCCGCCGCTGACCCGCGCCGCAATTGACTTTCCGGCACATCGCGCTATAATTAGTGTCGTATATACACAAATGGAGACGGATCATGAGCGAAGGGTATACCCCCGCCAATGCCGAACGTCCCGCCGTGACCGTGGACGTGGTGATCTTCAGCCTGCGCGACAGCGATTTGAAAGTCCTGCTCATCCGCCGCGCCGCCCCGCCCTTCAAAGGCAAGTGGGCGATCCCCGGCGGCTACGTGCACCCGGATGAGGCCCTCGACGAGGCCGCGCAGCGTGAGCTGGAGGAAGAAACCGGCCTGCCGGACGTTTACCTCGAGCAGCTCTACACCTTTGGCGCGCCAAAGCGAGACCCGCGCGGGCGAGTCATCACCGTGGCTTACTTCGCGCTCGTCTCCGACGACGTCACCGTGCGCGCGGGGGACGCCGCCGCCGAAGCCGCCTGGCACTCCGTGCACGACCTCCCCGATCTGGCCTTCGACCACGACGAGATTCTGAGTTATGCCCTCCAACGGCTGCGCTACAAGCTGGAATACACGGCGGTCGGCTTTGAGCTCCTGCCCAACGAATTCACGTTGACCGAGCTGCAAACCGCCTATGAAATCGTGCTGGGTGAAAAATTGGACAAGCGCAATTTCCGCCGCCGCATTCTGGAAGCCGGGATTCTCGCCGAAACCGGCAAATACCGCGAGGGCGAGGGCCAGGGCCGCCCGGCGCAGCTCTACCGTTACAAGAAAAACGCCGTCACTGAGGTTAAGGCTAGGCGGCTTTTCCCATAATCCCAGCTTGACAATCTCGCCGAATCGCGTATAATTAGTGTCGGAAACACACCAAAGGCGGAGGACGCCTTGATATTTTCGGAAGAATTAGTGTAGTTATGACACCAATGTCCGCCGCGCCGCACTGCACGGCCCGAAAGGAGAACCCCGATGCCGCCCGTGCTCGCCCTCTTTCTCGCCGGTCTATTCCTGCTCTACATCGGCTACCTGCAACTGCAGTTGTACATCAGCCGCCGCATCATCAACGCCTTGCAGGAAACTACCCTCGTCGCGGAGCCAGAACGCCGGGCGGGTTTCAATCCAGTGCCGTTGGCCTTCATACTATTTGTCTTGATCGGGCTGGCGCTGATAGGGGCGCGGTAGCCGCACGCCTCGCGGAATGCCTCCCCACCTCACCTCTTCCACAGGAGGTCTTGCGATGACAACCCTCGAACTCCCTCTTCCGCCCCACTTTGATCCGGCCAGGGTCGGCCAGGTATGGAGAGTCCCGTATCAGCCACGCTCCGAAGACGCCGAGCGGTGGGCCAAAGTGCATCATCTCCGCCCCGCCGCCGACGATCACTTCAGGATTTGCCTGGTGGCCGTGGACGTGCAAAACACATTTTGCATCCCCGACTTCGAGCTATACGTCGGGGGGCGCTCTGGAACCGGCGCGATTGACGACAGCCGCCGCCTGTGCGAATTCATTTATCGCAACATGGGCGTCATCACACAGATTTGCCCCACGATGGACACGCATCAGGCCGCGCAGATTTTCCATGCCCTATTTCTGGTCAACGACGCGGGGGAGCATCCAGACCCATACACGCTCATCTCGGCAGAGGATATTGAGAAAGGCGTGTGGAAGTTCAACCCGGCCCTCACCCAGAGCCTCAGCATCAGCGTCGAATACGCCCAACAGCATCTCCAATCCTACACGAACGCGCTGAAGCAGAGCGGCAAATACGCGCTCACGATCTGGCCTTACCACGCCATGCTCGGTGGCATCGGCCACGCGCTGGTCTCGGCGGTCGAGGAGGCCGTGTTCTTCCACAGCGTCGCTCGCTGCGCGCGGCCCAATTTCCAGATCAAGGGCAATCACCCGCTCACCGAGCACTACTCCGTCCTCGGCCCGGAAGTGCGGCAGGGGCCGGACGGCGAACTGCTCACCGACAAGAACTTCGAGTTGATTGACACCCTACTCGACTTCGACGCGGTCGTCATCGCCGGGCAGGCTAAGAGCCACTGCGTCGCGTGGACGATTCAGGATTTGCTCAACAGCATGGTGGAGAAAGACCGCAGCCTCGCGCACAAGGTGTACCTGCTCGAAGACTGCACCTCGCCGGTCGTCGTGCCCGGCGCGATTGATTACACCGACGAAGCCGACGCCGCCTTCCGGAAATTTGCCGAGGCGGGAATGCACGTCGTCCACTCCACCGAACCGATGGCGGGCTGGCCCGGCCTGCGCGTCGCCGCGCCCGCGTGATGCGCCGATGGAATACGTGCGCCCCATCGCCAACTGCTACTGGGTCGAGCCGGGCCGCGTTCTGGCCGGCGAGTACCCCGGCGCGCTCGACGGGGCGGAAGCGCGCCAGAAAGTGCGCAAGTTTCTTGAAGCGGGCATGACCTCTTTTCTCGATCTGACCACTGAAGACGAACTGATCCCCTATGAGCCACTCCTCCGAGAGGAAGCCACGAGGCTGGGAGTCACCGTCGAGCATCGGCGAATGCCAATCCGAGACTTGAGCGTTCCACGGCCGCCTGAGATGGTGAACATTCTCAATACGATTGACGGCGCGCTCGCGTCGGGCCGCGCCGTCTACGTCCACTGCTGGGGCGGGATCGGGCGAACCGGAACGGTGGTGGGTTGCTATCTCGCGCGCCATGGCTACGGCGGGCAACGCGCGCTGGACGAACTCATGCGGCTGTGGAAGGTCATGGAGAAGGCGACGTGGCGCGTTTCCCCCGAAACCGACGAGCAGAGAGAATTCGTGCGGAACTGGCGCGAGTAGTACACTCAATGCACATGCCCCTGAACCTGATCCGTCTCTCAAAATTCATGTCGCTGGTCTTGCGCCATCGCGCGCAGGCTTTCGGGCTGACGCCGGACGCCGAGGGCTTTGTGCCGCTGAAGACACTCGTTGCCATCGTGGAGAAGAACATACGCCTGCAGGCCGGACGTGCAGAGATCGTCGCGGTCGTGGAGCACGGGCAACCGAAACGCTTCGAGCTGCGCGGCGAACTCATCCGCGCGACTTACGGCCATTCGCTGAAGTCTGAGGCACCCATCCGCTATCCAGTCGTCATTCCGCCCCCCACCCTCTTTCACGGGACTCACCCACAGGCTGTCCCCGACATCCGCGTCAGCGGCCTGTACGCGATGCAACGGCAGTACGTTCACCTTTCGACCACAATGGAACGCGCGCGCGAGGTCTCTCGCCGCCGCACGAGAACCCCGGTCATCCTCATCATCCGCGCACAGGCCGCACACGCCGCCGGGATCGTATTCCACTCGCCGGAGCCGAAACACTTCCTCGCGCGCGCCATCCCGCCCGAGTTCATTCTCTCCCCGAGACAAACCATGACAGCATTGTCTGAGGCCGTGGAAACACTGCCCCGCGAAATCATCACCTGCATCGAACGCGCGCTGGAGGAAGACATCGGCCCCGGCGACGTGACGACGAACAGCATCATCGCGCCCGAGGCCGTGATGAGCGGGCAGATCATCGCCAAACAGTCCGGCGTGGTCGCCGGGCTGGAGGTGGCGCGGGCCGCGTTTCAAAAGGTGGATGAGCGCGTGAGCTTCAATGCGCGCGTCGCCGACGGGGCGCGGGTTGAAAACCGCCAGACGCTGGCAACGGTCTCCGGCCCGGCGCGGGCGCTGTTGACCGCCGAGCGCACGGCGCTGAATTTCCTGGGCCGCATGTCCGGCATCGCCACGCTCACGCGCCGGTTCGTGGACGCGGCCGCCGGGACGCGGGCGGTCATCCTCGACACGCGCAAGACCGCGCCCGGCCTGCGCGCGGTGGACAAACTCGCCGCGCGGATCGGCGGCGGGCAGAATCACCGCATTGGCCTGTACGATATGATTCTTATCAAGGATAATCACATTGATCAGGCCGGGTCGCTGGCCGAGGCGGTGCGGCGCGCGCGCATACACGGCGACGGCCTCGAAATCGAGGTGGAGGCGCGCTCACTCGCCGACGTGCGGGCCGCGCTCGAACTGGGCATCGGGCGCATCCTGCTGGACAACATGACCCCGGAGATAATGCGCGAGGCCGTGAGACTCAGCGCGGGCCGCGCCAGACTCGAAGCCTCGGGGAATGTGACGGTGGAGAACGTGCGGCAGATCGCCGAGGCCGGCGTGGATTACATTTCGGTCGGCGCGCTGACCCATTCGGCCAAAGTATTGGACGTGAGTTTCCTGTGGACGGAGGCAAAATGATCCCTGTTGCAGTTTCAGAAGCACGAACGTCGGTTGACGAGATGTATCAAAAGATGAAAGCCCGGCTCAGCGGCATCGTACCCGACGTCGAGCTGTGGTACAAGGCCGGGCTGGCCTGCGAGGTCAACCGGCTCAAAGACGAAAAGAACGCCGTCATCCTCGGGCACAACTACATGGAGCCGGCGCTGTTCCAGTCCATTCCCGATTACACCGGCGACTCGCTGGAACTGAGCCGCAAGGCCGCGCGGACCGACAAAGACATCATCGTCTTTTGCGGTGTGAAGTTCATGGCAGAGACGGCGAAGATTCTCAACCCGCACAAGACCGTGCTCCTGCCCTCCGAAAGAGCCGGTTGCTCGCTGGCCGCCAGCATCACCGCCGAAGACGTGCGCGCTCTCAAGCGCCGCTTCCCCGGCGTCCCGGTGGTGACCTACATCAACACTTACGCCGACGTGAAGGCCGAATCAGATATCTGTTGTACCTCCGGCAACGCGGCGGCGGTCGTGCAATCACTGGGCGCGGACACCGTGATTTTCCTCCCCGACGAATACCTCGCACGGAACGTCGCCCGCGAAACCGGCCAGCACATCATCTTTCCCACCCTCGCCCCCGCGAACGGCGGCGACACCCGGCTGGACTATCAGCTCATCGGCTGGCATGGGCGGTGTGAAGTGCACGAAAAGTTCACCGTCGAGGACATCCGCGCCGTCCGCGCCCAGTTCCCGGACACGGCGATCCTCGCCCACCCCGAGTGCAGTCCGGAGGTCACCGCCGCCGCCGATTTTTCAGGCAGCACCTCGGCGATGATCAAATTCGTGGAGAAGACGAACGCCCCGCGCTATTTACTCCTGACCGAGTGCGCCATGGGCGACAACATCGCCGCCGCCAACCCGGACAAGGAGATGCTGCGGCTGTGCATGGTGCGCTGCCCGCACATGAACCAGATCACGCTGGAAGACACGCTCGACTCGCTCAAGTACAATCGTTACGTGATCGAAGTGCCGGAGGACATTCGCGTGCGGGCCGCGCGCGCGGTGGAGCGGATGATCGCGATTGGGTGAGGCGAGGAGACCATCTTGCTTCGAACCGACGGCCTCATCATCGGCTGTGGCATTGCGGGCGCGACGACGGCCCTCCGGTTGGCGCACAACCCCGAGCGCCAGATCACCGTCATCACCCGCGAGCCTGACCCGCACGAGTCGAACACGCGCTACGCTCAGGGCGGGATCGTGGCGCGCGGCTCAGACGACGACGCCGAGCTGCTCGCCGCCGACATTCTCGCCGCCGGGGCCGGAGCCAGTTCCCCGAAGGCCGCGCGCCTTTTGGCCGAGGAAGGCCCGCTCCGGCTGAATGAAGTTCTGGTCGAGATTGCCGGGATCGAGTTTGACCGGGGCGCGGGCGGGCAGTTGATGTGGGGGCAGGAAGCCGCTCACTCGCGGCGGCGCATCCTGCATGTGGGAGACGGCACCGGGGAGGCTATCATGCACGGCCTGATCGCCGCCCTGCGCCGCTGTCCCAACGTCACGCTGGCGACGAACGCCACGGCGGTGGATCTGATCACGTTCCCGCACCACTCGCGCGACCCGTTGGCCACGTATCAACCCATCACCTGCCACGGCGCGTACGTGTTCGATCGCGACGGGCGCACCGTGCATCGCTATCTGGCCGCCGCCACCGTGCTCGCCACCGGGGGACTGGGTCGCCTGTATCTGAACACCACCAACCCGCCCGGCGCGCGCGGGGATGGGCTGGCGATGGCGCACCGCGCCGGGGCGCGCATCGTCAACGCCGAATACGTACAATTCCATCCGACGGCGCTGGCCGCGCCGGGCGCAGAAGGTTTTTTGATCAGCGAAGCGGTGCGGGGCGAAGGCGGCCTCCTGCTCTCGCCCGACGGGCGCGCATTCATGGCAGCGTATGCACCCGAATGGAAGGACCTCGCCCCGCGCGACGTGGTCGCGCGCGCCATCCACCACGAAATGGAGAAGCACGGCTACTCCCACATCCTGCTCGACATCGCCTCGCGCCTGCCCGCCGAGACCATCCGCGCGCGTTTTCCGAACATCCATGCTGCGTGCCTGAAGGCCGGCATAGACATCACGCGCGAGCCAATTCCGGTCGTGCCCGCCGCGCATTACTTTTGCGGCGGCGTGGCGGTGGACGAATGGGGCCGCTCCAGCATCGAAAACCTCTACGCCGTCGGCGAGGTCAGTTGCACGGGCCTCCACGGCGCGAACCGCCTGGCATCCACGTCGCTGTTGGAGGGATTGGTGTGGGGCCACCGCGCCGCGCAACATATTGAGGGTGTGCTGGCTGTAGGGCGAGCTGCCAGCTTGCCCAGCCCCGACCGCGTGCCGTCGTGGGACGAGAGCGGTCTGGTCGCCGACGCGGACCCGGCGCTGATTCAGGGCGATATGCAGACGATCCAGAACATCATGTGGCATTACGTGGGGCTGGTGCGGAGCGCCGACCGTCTTTCGCGCGCCATCCGCGAACTGCGCCACCTGCAAAACGAGATCGAGACGTTCTACCGCACGACCAGATTGAGCGACGGCCTGATCGGCCTGCGTAACGCCGTCGAGGCGGCCCTCATCGTGGCGCAGGCCGCGCGGCACAACCGCCAGAGCCGGGGCTGTCACTACCGGCAAGATTCGGTCTCCGTGGAAGGGGATCGGCTGATTTAGACATGACCGTCTTCGACCGCAAACGCCTCACCAACGAGACTTTCAAACTCGACGTCGAACGCATGCGCCGGGGCTGGTATTCGGACAAGTATTTCGAGAACATCGGCGCGATGCTGCGCCAGTTGTCCGAGGAGGGCTACCGCTATGCGGGCCATGCCCCGCATCTCATCGGCGGCGACCCCACGCGTGCGGAGGTCGGGGAGATGCAGGTCGAGATGCAGTGGTTTACGCGCCGTCCGGGGACAACGGTCGTGGTCGGGGTGGACAAGGCCATCGCAATGCTCCGGCACTGCACCGGCTGTTTCGAGGGGGATCAGTTTGTGGAGACGTGGGATCAACTTGAAGTCGAAGCAGTGCACGACGGCGCGCTGGTGAAATACAACGGCGACCCGGCGCAGGTGCAGCCGGTGATCCGGGCGCGCGGGCGCTACCGCGACTTTGCACTTTTGGAGACGCCGACGCTCGGCATCCTCACCCGCGCCTCCCGCGTGGCGACAAATGTATACCATACGCTGGTCGCGGCGCGCGGCAAGCCGGTGCTGTTCTTCCCGGCGCGCTTTGACCTGCACGAAGTCCAGGCCGCCGACGGGTATGCGTACAACATCGCGGTGCAGCGCTTCAACTATGATTTCGCCGAGGTACGGGAGAAGCATGCTTCGCCCCTACGGCCCTTCATCTCGACCGACGCGCAGGGCGACTGGTGGGGCGGCGCGGGCGGCGGGACGGTGGCGCACGCCGCGATTGCGTGCTTCTTCGGCGACACGGCGGAGACGATGCTCGCCTTCTGCGCCACGCGGCCCCCGCGCATCCCGCGCATTGCGCTCGTGGATTTCAACAACGACTCGGTCGGAGATTCACTCGCGACGCTCGACACGATGTTCGCGCGCTACCGTGAGTTGATGGACACGGACGAAGAAACGGAGGCGAAGAAGTACGTGCTCTACGGCGTGCGGCTGGACACAAGCGGCAGCGTGCGCGACGTGGCCGTGCCCCCGCTCGGCGATCCCGCGCTGGATTTGGGCGTGAATCCGAGGCTAGTGTTCAACGTGCGGCAGGCGCTGGACACGGCGTGGGAACGCTGGGGGAACTTGCCGCCCGCGTGGGAAGCGCGGGCGAAAGGGTATTGCCGGAGCGTCAAGATCGTGGTCTCCGGCGGCTTCAATCCGGAGAAGATCAAACGCTTCGAGAAACTCGCCGTGCCGGCGGACATTTACGCGGTCGGCTCGTCGCTCTTCGACAACCACGACGACACGGTGACCGACTTCACCGCCGACGTCGTGCGGGTGAAAGCCAACGGCGAGTGGCAGGACATGGCGAAAGTGGGCCGGAGGCCATGTGAGAACTCGGAGATGGAGCGGGTGAGTTAGCCTCACCCTCCACCCCGGCGCTTCGCGCCACCCCTCCCCCC
>Ga0209109_10001365_pt1 | contig 13474 bp, 16 predicted proteins | sample Rifsed10ft2_FD_184004 | JGI IMG/M metagenome (GOLD analysis project Ga0209109, IMG submission 184004) | Soil microbial communities from Rifle, Colorado, USA - sediment 10ft 2 (version 2) | ecosystem: Environmental > Terrestrial > Deep subsurface > Rock core/Sediment | place: Rifle, Colorado... | reverse complement strand
CCTGGATGGCTGCACCACCAACCCGTCCCTCATCGCTAAGGAAAAGCGGCCCTTCCGGCCCCTCGTGGAGGAGATCTGCTCCATCGTCTCCGGCCCGGTCAGCCTAGAAGTGGTGGCCACCGACTTCGAGGGGATGGTCAAGGAGGGGAAGGAGCTGGCCCAGATTGCCCCCAACGTCGTGGTGAAGTGCCCGCTCACGAAGGACGGGCTCAAGGCCGTCAAAGCCCTCACCGGGGACGGCGTGAAGGTCAACCAGACCCTTTGTTTTTCCGCGAGCCAGGCGCTCCTGTCTGCGAAGGCCGGGGCCACGTACATCAGCCCGTTCCTGGGGCGGCTGGACGACATCTCGCACGTGGGGATGGATCTGATCCGCCAGATCGTCTCGATCTATTCGAATTACGGGTTCAAGACTCAGGTGCTGGCTGCTTCCATCCGAAATCCTCTTCACGTGGTCGACGCCGCGCTCGCGGGGGCCCACGTCGCCACCATTCCGTTCGCCGTTCTGGAGCAGCTGACGAAGCACCCGCTCACCGACATCGGGCTCAAGAAGTTCCTGGACGATTGGAACAAGGCCGGCGTCAAGCTCTAGCGTCCTCGGGTTCCACCCGCTTCACCTGCGCGCACCGTATACCCTAGCGAGAGACCCGCATGGAAACCGTCTTCCCCATCGCGGTGCGTTCCACCGATCTGGATGCCCTGCGCCACGTCAATAACGCCGTGTACTTCCAGTACTTCGAGCAGGCCCGGCTGGCCCACCTCGCGCGCTTCGGGTTGCTGCCGACCTACGCTCCGGGGGACGCCCCCCGCCACTCCATCGCCATCGCCGAGACCAGCTGCCGGTACAAGGCGCCGGCCTACTACGGCGACACCCTCCTGGTGACGGTGAGGACGCGCGAGGTCAGGCAGCGAAGTTTTTCCCTGACCTACGAGGTCCGGCGCGAGGCCGACGGCGTCCTGGTGGCGGAGGGGGAGTCGGCCCAGGTGTGGATCGACGAGCAGGAGCGCCCGGCCCCGCTGCCCGACGCGGCGCGCCGCAGCCTCGAGGCCTCCCTTGGCGCCTGACGACCGCGCGCTGATCGAGCGCGTCGCCCGCCGCGACGAGTCGGCGTTCGGCGAGCTGGTCGGCCGCTACCAGGGCCGCCTCTTCACCGTGGCCCATCGCCTCTTGGGGAACCGGGCCGACGCCGAGGACGCCGTCCAGCGGGCGTTCCTGAACTGCTACCTGAGGTCGGATACCTACGACGCGCGCTGGCAGGTCTCGACGTGGCTCTACCGGGTCCTGACGAACGTCTGCGTGGACGAGCTGAGGCGGCGAAAGACCGTCGGGTTCCCGGTGGAGACGCCTGACGCCGGGCCGATCGTCGAGAAACCGGGCCAGCACCTGGATCTGAGGCGCGCCCTGGAGAAGGTGCCGACGGAGGCACGGCTGCTCCTGGCGCTCCGGTACGTGGACGGGCTCTCCTACGGCGAGCTGGCGAAGATCCGGGGGATCTCCATCAACACCGTGAAGAGCCAGCTGGCCCGGGGGAAATCAATCCTGCGCAAAGCGCTTCAATGAGCCCCCTCTCCCTTCGAGGGAGAGGGTTGGGGTGAGGGAGGGGACTATGGATCGAGTGGACGAGATGCTCGCGGCTCACTTCAGCGTGGAACCCGCTCCGGCGGAGCTCGCCTCCCGGATCGTGAGGCGAGCGCACGATGCCGAACGCGAGGTCGGGCGGCTCCTGGACGAGATCGAGATCGCCGCCACCGACCGGGGCGTGTGCCTGGTCCGGGCCGAGCGCCTGGCGCCGCCCCCGAGCGCGAAGGCGCGGCGCCTGGTGGAGCAGGCCCGGGTGGAGCTCGCGGAGTACCTGCAGGGCAAGCGGACCTTCTTCGCGGTGCCCGTGGACCTGTCGGGAGTGCCCGCCTTCCAGCGCCGGGTGCTCGAAGTCGCTAGGCGCATCCCCTTCGGCGAGGTGCGCGCCTACGCGTGGGTCGCCGAGCGCATCCGCCACCCGCGGGCCGTCCGGGCGGTGGGGACGGCGCTGGGGCGAAACCCGGTGCCGCTCATCGTGCCGTGCCACCGGGTGCTCCGGAGCGACGGCGGCGTGGGAGGCTATCTCTTCGGCACACGGGTGAAGGACCGGCTCCTCGCCCTCGAGCGAAGCACGCCGGTGCTGGAAGGGTGCACCACGACGCGGATCGTGTGCCGTGTTGGGTGCGTTCATGGACGTCACATGAGCCCCTCGAACCGCGTCGTCTTCGCTTCCGTGGCCGACGCCCGCTCGGTCGGCTACCGCCCGTGCAAGGTCTGCAGGCCGGCGGCGGCATGACGGGGATCGCGGAGCGGCTCAGGCGCCTCGACTGGAAGGCGATCGAGGGCTCGCTCTGGGAGCACGGGTACGCGAAGACGCCGCCCATCCTGACCGCCGAGGAATGTGCCGAGCTGGTCGCGCTGTACGGGGACGACGGCCGCTTCCGGAGCCGCGTTGACATGGCGCGGTACCGCTTCGGGCTGGGCGAGTACAAGTACTTCGCCGTGCCGCTGCCCGCCGTCGTCCAGGCCCTGCGCGTCCACGCGTACCCGTTTCTGGCCCCCATCGCCGGTCGCTTCACGGAAGCCCTTGGCTCCCGGGAGCGGTTCCCGTCGGATTTCGCCACGTTCCTGGCCTACTGCGCGCGGCACGGCCAGAGGAAGCCCACGCCCCTCCTGCTGCGGTACGAGGCGGGCGGGTACAACTGCCTCCACCAGGATCTCTACGGGGAGGTGGTGTTCCCGCTCCAGCTGACCTGCCTTCTGAGCCGCCGCGGCGCCGACTTCGAGGGCGGCGAGTTCCTCCTGGTCGAGCAGCGGCCGCGGGCCCAGTCCCGCGGCGAGGTCGTGCCCTTGGAGCAGGGAGAGGCCGTGATCTTCGCCACGCGCCACCGGCCCGTGGCGGGAGCGCGGGGGCATTATCGGGCGAATCTTCGGCACGGCGTCAGTCGCGTGCTCTCGGGAACGCGCTACAGCCTCGGAGTGATTTTCCACAACGCGAAGTGAGAGCGGAGGGAACGATGTCGCGAGTCAGGGAGATCGAGCACGACGAGGGGAACCCGATCCTCAAGGAGATCTTCGCCAAGGAGCGGGAGGCCTTTGGGTCCCTCTTCAACACCACCAAGGTCTTCGCCCACTGCCCGCCCATCCTCAAGGCCGCCAAGCAGCTGTCGGCCGCTCTGGAGGCCTCGGGGCTCCTGGACCCTCAGCTGCGCGCGCTCGTGTACCTCCGCGTGGCGCTGATCAACGGCTGTCCCTTCTGAATCGACATCAACGCATCCCGGGGGATGCAGGCGGGGGCGGCGGTCGAGAAGATCCAGGACGTCCCGCGGTTCAGGGAGAGCCCCCTTTTCGACGAGCGCGAGCGGGTGGCGCTGCAGTTCGCCGAGCGGATGACGATCACGGGCGAGAAGGTGGACGACGAGCTGTTCGCGCGCGCGCGGCGGCATTTTTCCGAAGCGGAAACGGTCGAGCTGGCGGCCGCCGCCGCCCTGGAGAATTTCCGAAGCAAGTTCAACACGGCCCTGGGGATCGAGGCCCAGGGCTTCTGCGTCCGACCTTAATTGGTGCCATCTTGGCTATCCGACAAGCATCAAATGGAAGCGCGCTATCCGTCCGCGAGGGAGGACTTTCTCAACGAGGACAGGATGTTAGCCCCTCAATGGAGAGAATCGGTAGGGCCTGGCATCCCCATTGCTCTCTGGAATAAGGCAGAAGGGTTCTGGGGGTCAGAGAGGGCAAGTGATGAAGCCAGAGGACGTTCTCCTTCTTGGGGTAGCACTCCTCGCGGCGCTGTTCTTCACCGGAGGCGCGATTGAAGTCTTCGGAGTTCCAGTAAGTCGCAAGCGCCGGCGCCGGCGGAAGCCTGTCCGTCGCCGGCGGAAGCCAGACCCAACCCTCAACGACGAACCATCGGCGCCCAAGCCCCTCACGACGCCGAACCCGATCATCGGACCGTCCTCCCAACCGCTGTCCGGGGCTGGGGTGGCGCCGATGACTCCCAAGGTCGCATGGCCGGCCAGGCCACCGGCAGCGGCGACGGTTCTTCGCCAAGCAACCTCGGCCGATCCGCACTCCGACGTCGAGGGACCCTCACCCGATCAGTTAGAGCGCGGCAAGATGGTCGTCCGTTACGTGGATGGCAGGATCATCAAAGGCTACAGCCACGACTTCCACCCCAATAAGCCGCACTTTCATCTCGTGCCATCGGTTGCCGGCTTCTCGTTCTCCGACGAGGCGATGAAGGTGTGGGTGCAGGACCTGAAGGCCGTGTTCCTCGTGCGGGATTTCGCCGGGGACCCCTCATACAACGAACGGAAAAAATTCTTGGAGGAGGAACGGCCTCCTGGTCGGAAGGTGGAAGTGACGTTTAAGGATGGCGAGGTATTGGTCGGGTCGACCGTGGGCTATAACCGGAGGCGTCCAGCCTTTTTCTTCGTTCCCGCAGATCCGAAAACCAATAACCTGAGAGTGTTGGTGGTACGCGCGGCAGTCACCAAGGTTCGCTTCCTGTAGCGCCCTGGTGATCGAGGCCCAGGGCTTCTACGTCATTCCACACAGCCGTCAGCGCTGGACCCCGGCCTGCCGCTCCAGGACCCGGCGGACCAGAACGTGGCGCTGGATCTTGCCGGTGGGGGTGAATGGCAGCTCCTCGAAGATCTCGACCATCTCCGGGAGCTTGTACGTCGCCACGTCGTCCTTCAGGAACGCCACGACCTCCTCCAGCGAGATCCGCTCGCCCGGCCGGGGGATCACACAGAGGCAGTTCCGCTCGCCCAGGCGCGGGTCGGGGATGCCGACGATGGCCGCGTGGAGGATCTTGGGGTGGGTGTAGAGGATCTCCTCGATCTCCCGCGGGAAGAACTTCTTCCCGCCGCGATTGATCATCTCCTTGAGCCGCCCAACGATCTTCAGGTTGCCGGCCCGGTCGAACTGGCCCAGGTCCCCGGTGCGGAACCAGCCGTCCGACGTGAACAGCTCCGCGTTGGCCGCGGGATTCTTGTGGTAGCCGAGGTGGACCGCCGGGCCATCGGCGGCGATCTCCCCCTCCGCCCCCGGCGGCACATCGCGGCCGGGCTCGTCGATGAGCCGGAGGCCCATGCCCGAGGAGGGCTTGCCCACTGTCCCCGTCACGGCCTCGGGGTCGTCGGAAAAGCGCGTGTACGTGTGGAAGCCGGTCTCCAGCATGCCGTAGAGCTCGATCAGGTGGCCACGCATCCGCGCGCGGAACTCCCGGATGGTCTCGATCGGGCAAGAGGCGCCCCCGGTGATGACCACCCGCAGCGACGACAGGTTGAAGCGTCCCAGGTCGGGCTCGTTGAGCACCGAGATGATGGACGCTGGGGCGGTGGGGATGAAGGTCACCCGCTCGCGGTCGATCAACTCCAGCGCTGCGCGGCCGCTGAACTGGTCGAGGAGGACCGCCCGGGCCCCTGCCAGCACCGTCTGGACCAGGGTGAGGTAGCCCCAGTTGAGCCCGAGCGGCAGGTAGATGAGGAAGATCTCCCGCTCGGTCACCTGCATGTCGCGGTTCAGGTTCCGGCAGGTGGAGAGGGTCGTGTTGTGGCTGTGGATCACGCCCTTGGGATTCCCCGTGGTCCCCGAGGTGAACGCCATCCGCATCACGTCGTCGGCCCCGAGGGGCTCGGCCCGCAGCGAGACGGGATCGTCGCCGTACACGATGTCGTCCAATGAGACGGCCCCGTTCCCCCGGGCCCCGAGGACGCAGACCGCCTTGAGGTCGGGCAGCTTCGGCCTGAGCTCCTCGATCATCTTGACGTAGTCGAAGCCCTTGAAGGTGGCTGGGCAGACGAAGGCGCGGCTCTCGGAGAAGCGGATGATGTACTCCACCTCGCGGCTGCGGAAATCCGGCCCGATCTGGTTGGCCACCGCCCCGAGGCGCTCGAGGGCGAAGAAGACGTAGGCGAACTCCACCCAGTTGGGGAGCTGGATGGTCACCACGTCGCCCCGGCCGATGCCCAGCGCTGCCAGCTTGGCGGCGACCCGGTCCACGCGGGCCTTGAGCCCCCCGTAGGTGACGCGGTGGCGCCGGTCCACGAGGACCTCCCGCTCAGGGTGGGCTGCCGCCCGCCGCTCCAGGATCTGGCAGAAGGTCTCGGTCCCCCAGTGGCCCGAGCGCGTGAACCGCTCCATCAGCTCCTTGGTCAGACGTGTCTGGAAGCTCATGGGTGTTTCCTCCCCGCCGCCTCCGTCTTCCGGTATACGTGGATGATCCGCCCGTAGGAGGACGCGCGCCAGCGTCTGAGCCGCGTACCGATGGCCTCCAGCACCGGGTGGTTGCCGGCGGCCGAGTTCCTGAACACCGTATGCGCCGGCACCCGCGTCTTCGGATACACCACCGAGCCCGCGGCTACCATGGAGCCGGCCCCGATCCGGGCCCCGTCGAAGACCACGGCGTTGGCGCCGATCACCGCCTCCGCCCCCACCGAACAGCCGTGGAGAACCGCCCCGTGGCCGATGATGCACCGCCGGCCGACGACGACGCGCCCGTGCACTACCACATTGTCCTCGACGAGGCTCTCCTCGCCGATGACGATCGGTGCGAAGTCTCCCCGGAGGACGGCCCCGAACCAGACGCTCGCCCCCCGCTTGATCGTCACCCGTCCGATGATGTACGTCCCCGGCGTGACGAACGCAGAAGGATGGATCCGGGGCCGGTGGCGGCCGTAGGAGAACACGCCGGCCGGCCTCACGCCGAGTCCACCCGCCGCTTCTGGAGGGTCGCCTTGAGCCCTCCGGGCTTGAAGCCCCCGCCCTCCCCCTCGACGGCGGCCCACCACTGACCGTACTCCTCGCTCCGCTTGGCGGCCACGTGGAGGAGGAAGTGGTGCTCCCATGCCCTGCCCTGCCCCATGAAGTCCAGCGTGTCGTTGATGGTCTTCTTCACCGTCCGGACGGCGAAGGGCGGAAGCGCGGCGATCCGGAGAGCGAGCACTCTCACCTCCTCCTCCAGGCGGGCGCTCGGGACCACGCGGTTCACCAGTCCCAGCCCGTGGGCCTCGTCGGCCGTCAGCGCCTCTGCCGTCCAGAGGAGCTCCTTGGCCTTCCGGGCCCCGATCTCCCACGGCTCCACCAGGAGCTGGACCCCGGCCAGGGCCATCTCCAGCACGGGATTCGAGAACCGCGCGGTCTCGTCGCAGACGATCAGGTCGCACATGGAGGCCAGCATCAGCCCCGCCGCCACGCAGTGGCCATGGACCTGGGCGATGGTCGGCTTCGGGAGGTTCCGGATCCTGAGCATCTTGTCGATGAAGAGCTCCCGCTCCATGTCGAGCCGGGTCTGGTAGGTATAGCGGTGCCGGTCGTAGCCCGGGTACTCGAGGTCGTGGCCGGCCGAGAAGGCCCGGCCCTGGCCGGAGAGGACGATGACGTGGATGTCGGAATCGGCCGCCGCGGCGGCGAAGGCCGCGTCCATCTCGTTGATGAGCGTGGGGTTCTGGGCGTTCAGCTTCTCCGGCCGGTTCATCCGGATCCGACAGATCGGCACCGCCTTCTCGACCAGGATCGTCTCGTAGCCCATCATTGGCCTCCTACCTGCCGCCGGACTCGCTCGATGACCTCGCCGTAGCCGTCGAGCTGGCGCGGCCAGTCCCGGTGGTCCGAGACCGGCCCCAGCACGATGTAGTCGGTCCCCGCCTCCACGTAGGCCAGGGCCCGCTCGGCGCACGCCTCCACCGGCCCCACCGCTCCGAACCGCTCCACGATCCGCGCCCCGTCGAGGCGGTACACCCGCTCCACGTACCGGACGGCTGTCTCCCGGGCCCGCGCCGCGTCGGCGTCCACGTTGGCGAAGAGGTACATGCCGAAGGTGAACCCCTCCGCTTTCCGCCCCTCCTCTTGGAGGAAGCCTCGGAGGTCGGCCGAGAGGCGGCCGAACTTCCTGACGCTCGAGAAGGCGGCAATCCAGCCGTCGCCGTACCGGGCCGCCCGCCGGAGCGCCGCCGCGGAACCGCCGCCCACCCAGATGGGGATGGAGAGCTGGACCGGCCGGGGGGAGATCTCCACGTCCCGGAAGCTGAAGTGCCGCCCCTCGTAGCTGAAGCGCTCGTTGGCCCAGAGGCCCTTGATGATCTCCAGGCTCTCGTTGGCGCGCGACCCGCGCTCGCTCAGCGGGATCCGCATGGCCGCGTACTCGAGAGGATGGTCCCCCCCGACCCCGATCCCGAAGATCACGCGCCCGCCCGAGAGCACGTCCAGGCTCGCGATCGTCTTGGCCATCAGCACCGGGTCCCGGAGCGGCAGGATGATGACGTCGCTGGCGATCCTGACGCGCTCGGTGACGGCGGCGAAGGTCGCCATCAGGGTGGTGGCCTCCAGGATGGGAGCGTGCCACTGGATGTGGTCCCCGACCTGGACCGAGTCGAACCCCACCGCCTCCGCCTTCCGCGCCAACTCGGTGAGCTCGTCCCGCCCGGGGACGCCCCCCAAAAAGGCGCCGACCGCGATGCCGAACCGGACGGGTGGGGTCGCCATCAGCCGCCCAGGTAGGCCGCCTTGACGTGCGGGCTCTCGCGGAGGCTCGCCGAGGGGCCGTCCAGCACGATCTTGCCCGTCTCCAGCACATAGGTGCGGGAGGAGATGGCCAGCGCCATCCGCGCGTTCTGCTCCACCAGGAGCACCGCCACCTTCCGGTCGTGGTTGATCGCCCTGATGATCCGCCCGATCTCCTTCACCACCATCGGCGCCAGGCCGAAGGACGGTTCGTCCAGAATCAGCATCCGCGGCTCCGCCATGAGGGCGCGGCCGATGGCCAGCATCTGCTGCTCACCGCCGGAGAGCGTCCCCGCCCGCTGGTGACGGCGCTCGGCGAGGCGCGGGAAGCGCGTCACGACTTCCTCCAGCGTCAGGTCCACGGCGGCGCCGTTCCCCCGGCGGTAGGCGCCCATCTTGAGGTTCTCGAGCACGGTCATGTGCGGGAAGAGCCGTCGCCCCTCCGGGGCGTGGCTCAGGCCCAGCGCTACCACCCGGTGGGCCTTCCAGCCCGAGATGTCGGTGCCGTTGAAGACGATGCGCCCTGCCGACGGGCGCACCAGCCCCGAGATGGCGCGGAGGGTGGAGGTCTTGCCGGCCCCGTTGGGGCCGATCACCGCCACGATCTCGCCGTCCCCCACGGCCAGCGACACCCCGTTCACGGCCGCGACGTTGCCGTAGTGGACGCGGAGGTCCCGCACACTAAGCACTCTGGTCCTCCGCCCCCAGGTACGCCTCGATCACCGCCGGGTTCTCCTTGATCTCACGCGGGGTTCCCTCGGCGATCCGGACCCCGTAATCGAGCACCGTCACCACGTCGCAGATTCCCATCACGGCCCGCATGTCGTGCTCGACCAGGAGGATCGTCAACCCCCCGTCGCGGAGGCGCCGGAGTACCGCCAGCATCTCCTCCCGCTCGCGGGCGGTGAGACCGGCCAGCGGCTCGTCCAGGAGCACCAGCTCTGCCCCCGTGGCGAGCACCATCGCGACGGACAGGGCCTTCTGGTCCCGGTGGGGGAGCTGCTCCGCCGGCCGCTCCGCCTGCCCGAGGCCGCCGAGGCCCAGCGAGGTCAAGAGCTCCTGCGCGCGGGCCACGGTCTCCCGCTCCTTCCGCCGGTAGGCCGGCGAGGCGAACAGGGCCGGCCCCAGGCCGTCGGCGGCGCGGAGGTGGGCCGCCACCAGCAGGTTCTGCAGGACCGTGTACTCGCGGAAGAGCGTCGTGGTCTGGAAGGTCCGGGCGATGCCCAGCCGGCAGATCTCAGAGGGCCGGAGGCCGGCGATGTATTCGCCCTTGAAGAAGATCCCCCCGGCGGAGAGCGGGAGGACGCCCGAGATCAGGTTGAAGACCGTGCTCTTGCCGGCGCCGTTGGGGCCGATGAGGCCGTGGATGCGGCCCTTCTCCACGGTCATCGAGAGGTCCGAGACCGCGAGGAGGCCCCCGAACCGACGGGTGACGCGCTTCAGCTCAAGGAGCAACGCCGACCCCCATCGTCTCGGCCCCGGGGCGCCGGCGCCAGAGGCGCGCGAGCCTGCCCGGCACCGAGATCAGCCCCTCCGGGACCAGCAGCATCGCCAGGATCAGCACGCCGCCGTACAGCAGGATCTCGTAGTAGTGGAACTCCCGCATGAACTCGGACACGATCGTGAGCGTCACCGTCCCCACCACGGGCCCCCAGACGCTGCCGGTCCCCCCGATCACGGTGAAGACCACGAGGAGGACCATGGGCTCCAGGCCGAAGTCGCTGGAGTGGAGCACCTGGTGGGAGTGGGCAAAGAAGGCCCCGGCGAGCCCCGCCATGAAGCTCCCCAGCACGAACGCCGTGAGCTTGTAGCGGAAGACCCAGACCCCCAGCGTCTCCGCCAGGAGGTCGCCCTGGCGGATCGCGTTGGCCAGGAGGCCGAAGCGCGAGTAGTCCACGCGCACCAGCACCGCCGCCGCCAAGAGGAGGAGGACCGCCATCAGGTAGTAGAGCTCCACCTTGCTCACGAAGGTCAGCTCCACCCCCGGCAACCGGAGCGGGTCGGGCTTCGGGATCTGGACGAGTCCCGACGGTCCCCCGAACCACCCGACGAAGAAGTTGTTGAAGATCAGGCGGACCACCTCGGAGAAGGCGAACGAGATGAGAAAGTAGTACGGGCCCGTTACCCGGAGCGCCAGGCTCCCGATGGGGACGGCGAAGGCGGCGGCCGCCAGCCCAGCCAGCCACAGCGTGACCCAGAACGAGTAGCCGCCCCGCATCACCAGGAGGGTCGAGGCGTAGGCCCCGATCCCCAGGAACGAGATGTGGGCCATGTTGAGCTGCCCCGTGCTCATCTCGAGCCGGAGGCTCATGGTGAGGACGAGGTTCATGAGGATCGTGGTGGCGACGTCCACGTAGTACGAGTCCCGGGTCACGAGCGGGAGGCCCAGGCTCGCCACCGCGAGGAGCCCGTAGCCCGTGAGCGCGCGCCGGAGCGCGGGGCTAGGCAACACCGAACAGCCCCCGCGGCCTCACCAGGAGGACCGCGATCACCATGAGGAAGCCGAGGACGTTGACCGCGGCGCTGCCGAAGAAGAGCGAGCCGATCCCCTCCACCGTCCCCAGGAGGAGGCCGCCCAGGACCGCGCCCGGGAGGCTGCCCATCCCGCCGACGATGATGATGATGAACGCCTTGACCACCGGCAGCGCCCCCATGGGCGGGCTCACGGCGAAGACCGGCGCCAGCAGGCCGCCGGCGGCCCCGGCGAGGGCGCAGCCGATGGCGAAGCCGAGCATTGAAACGAACTCGATGTTGACGCCCTGGAGCGCCGCACCGTCGGCGTCCTGGGCCACCGCCCGCATGGCCCGGCCCACGCGGCTCCACTGGAGGAACGCGTAGAGGACGGCGATCAGCCCCACCGCGGCGAGCACCACCACGAAGCGCTCGACGGAGATGATGATCCCCCCCGCGCGGATGATCCCGGAGAACGCCGACGGGACCGACTTGTCCAGGACGCCGAAGGAGAGCTGCGCCGCGGACTGGAGGACCCAGAGGAGCCCGAGGGAGACGATGAAGGCGTTGAGCGTCTTGCCGCGGAGGTGCCTGAAGATCAGGCGTTCTGCGACGACACCGGCGAGCCCAACTACCACGATCGCCAGGAGGAGCGTCGGGAAGTAGGGGAGCCCGAACAGGGCGAAGCCGAAGTAGGTGGCGTAGCCCCCGAGCATGTAGAACTCGCCGTGGGCGAAATTGATGATCTCGAGGATGGAGAAGATCAGGGTGAGGCCCAGGGCCACCAGCACGTACACGAGCGCCAGGGCGAACCCATTCAGCAGCGCCTGGACCAGCAGCTCGATCGGCACGGTCGGAGGGATGCGGGAGGTGGGAGGCGGCTCCCACCCCCCGCCGAGTGCCTACTTCTTCAGCGCCTTGAGAGCGGCCGGCAGGACCTGCTCGATGTCCACGGCCTTGCCGCCGCGGATCTCGCTGATCACTACCGGGTAGAGGAACTGCCGGTCGATGCCGTAGGTCTCCTTCGCGCCGATGACCAGCTTCCCCCAGACCGTGTCGTACGGCCGGGAGGTCAGCGCGGCGAGCACCTTCTCGGTCTCGACCGAGCCGGCCTCCTGCATCGCCTTGGTGAAGACGTCGAAGGCCCCGTAGTTGGCGACGGCGATGACCCCCGGCACTTCCTTGTAGCGCTTCTCGTACTCCTCGCCGAACTTCCGCACCTTCGGGTCCACGAAGTCGCTCTTCACGTTGACGTTCACCGGGCTCCAGACGCCCTCCGCGGCCTCCTGGCCGGCCACGTTGATGAGCGTGGCCGGGTTGACGCCGGCGGTCCAGCCCTTGGCGCCCTTGAAGCCGAGCTCGACCGCCTGCTTGAGGATCAGGCCCGCCTCGCCGGGCGGCGCCGCCGCCACGTCGAGCAGGTCCGGCTTCTTGGCCAGCATCTTGGTCAGGATCGGATAGAAGTCCTTGGTCCCGCGCTCATAGGTCTCGTCGGCCACCACGTCGAAGCCGAGCCCCTTGGCTGCCTTGACGACGGCCGTGTTGGTGTCGAGCCCGCTCGTGTCGTTGGGGGAGATCACCGCCACCTTCTTGATGTTGGGGCGCTTCTCCTTCATCCAGAGGTAGAACGGCTCGGCCGCCTCCCACTGGCTCAGCATGGAGCGGAAGGAGTACGGCTTGTCGGGCCCGAGGTTCTTGGTCCCCCAGCAGACGAAGGCGAACATCACCTTCTGGGGCTCCGTGACCGTCTGGACGGCGTTGCAGGTGGCGCCGACGGCGTTCCCGATGATGTACTTCACCTTGTCCTGGAAGACGAGCTTGTTGGCGGCCGTCGCCGCGTCGGCGGCGCTGGCCTTGTGGTCATAGGTGATGAGCTTGATCCGGTAGACGTCGCCGCCCACCTTGAGCCCGCCGGCCTTGTTGATCTCGTCGGCCCGCATCTCGGCGCCCCGCGCCAGCTCGACGCCGTAGGCCGCCGCGCCGCCCGAGAGCGGCCCCAGGACCCCGATCTCCAGGGTCTTCTCGGCGGCCGGCGCCGGCGCGGCCGTGCCGAGCGCCACGAGGGCCGCCAGGCCCACGATCCATTCACGACACCCTTGCCTCTTCATGCCCGTTCCTCCCTTTCCCCGTGTGGGTTACCGGAACTTCGGGATGACTTCCTCGCCGAAGAGCCTGAGCGCTTCCATGACCTTCGCGTGCGGCGGACCGGCCGGGTGCTTGAAGCGGATCAGGAAGTAGTCGGCGCCGATCTCCGCGTTCCACATCCCGATCCGCTCGATGCAGTCCTGGGGCGACCCCAGGATCAGCCGCTCTAGCCCGATCCGCTTCAAATCCAGGTCCTCCTCCTGCTTGACGTCCTGGTAGTAGGACCCGTGCCGCCAGTAGTAGCGGTGGGTGCTGAGCAGCCCCGCCTCGTACTCGCGGACCGCCTCCTCGCGCGTCTTCGCCACGAACCCCTCCCGGAAGAGTACCACCTGGGCGCGGTTGCCGCGGCTCTCC
>Ga0209109_10001364_pt1 | contig 13476 bp, 14 predicted proteins | sample Rifsed10ft2_FD_184004 | JGI IMG/M metagenome (GOLD analysis project Ga0209109, IMG submission 184004) | Soil microbial communities from Rifle, Colorado, USA - sediment 10ft 2 (version 2) | ecosystem: Environmental > Terrestrial > Deep subsurface > Rock core/Sediment | place: Rifle, Colorado... | reverse complement strand
AAGGCGATCCAAGATCGGACGGGTGCGACACCATCCGGCGATTGACCGAATCGTAACCAGGCAATCCCGACACGAATACCAGATCACCGCCGCGCACCGCATCCACGTACCGTCCCCAGGAGGCAACCCGGGCGTGCCGCGGTGCCGGACGGAGCGATCCGCCGGCATAGGTAATTCCCTCGATCTCGATGTAAAAGTCGCGTCGCGCAAGGCTTTCGACGCCGATTACCGTGCCGGCAGGCATTTTCGCCGGCAGGAAATGGCTTCCAATCCGTTCTGCTTCCGGCAGCTCGCGCATACTCCGCAGATATATGTTGAGCCGCAGCAAGCTTTCGAGCCCGGTTCCGTGTTCTGCCAGCATGCCGCGAAGCAGCTTATAGATGGTGTACGTCTGTGCGGAGACCGGCTCGAGCATCATTTGCTCGGCGAGACCACCACGAGGTCGTGGCCAATCGAGATCTGCCAGTTCGTTCGCGCCGTAGATGATGAGGCCGGTCTCCGGGTGCGCGCCGACGACCCCCGCATAGAAGGTGTAATTCCCCGCGCGTGAGGCCAGCTCATAGTTGGAGAGGGCGCCTTGGACGACATGCTTTGAGGTGAGAACCTCCTTGGCGCGACCATTAGCGGGATCAGGGATCAATGCCACGGGGTCAAAATAGACCAATGCTCCGGGAAATAGCAGTCCCGGCACTTGTGAGGCCGTGCTGGGTGGCGCAACGCCGCTTTCGAATACCGCTGCCCGTGTGCGCACGAGCACCGGGAAGTTCCGCATCTCCCGCAGGTAGATGCTATAGAAGAGAAGGTCAGTCTTCCTTGCTCCTTGCTCGGTGAGCAGCGTCTCGAGGTCCTCATACATTCTTGAGGCCTGCGAAACCAAAATCTCCTCCCAGCTATCTGGGGCAAGCAGTCCGAGCGCGGGAGGTGGCTTTCTCCCAAGGTCCCGGTATCCGGAAAGAGGCATTCCGCTTGTGTGATCGAGTCCGAGCCGACCCGAAATGAAGAGCAGGTGGCCCGCCCGCGTGGCAACAGGAAACCCGGCGACCGGCGCGGACACCGCGCTTCGCGCGATGCTCTCTTTTTTCATGTTGCTTTAGCCCGCGTGCCAGTTGCCAGGTCGTCTCGCGGCCTTGAGGACGCCTTCCGCGTTCTCATGAAAGATCTTCTGTCTTGGCCCCTCGGTCAGGCGATTTAACACGGGAAGTGCACGCTTTGCCTCGGGATCGCCAATGTCGAATGGATAGTCGGTTCCAAACATCACGCGGTCGGCGCCCGCGATTTGTATCGTGAAGTCGACCGACTCGGGAGAGAGAGAACACGTGTCAAAAAAGATTTGCCGGAAGTAATCCCCCGGTGCTTTTGAAACGTTTTTCCTGTAATACGGATCCGCCTCCCAGCCGGTCGCTTCATACGCAGAATTGAGCCGGCCCTTGAGGAAGATGAGGTTGCCGCCACCGTGCGCGAGTAAGAGCTGCAGTCCCGGATGCCTGTCGAAGACCCCTTCAAAGATCATACGCGTTATCGCAAGCGTGGTTTCGAATGGCCACTGTACGAGTACCTGCATGCCGTAAAGGGGGAACCGTATAGGCGCTTCCGCGGAGACGGGGTGCATGAAAAGGAGCAGGCCGAACCGCTCCGCAACGGCGAACATCGCATCAAATTCGAGGCCGTCGAGCGGGCGCCCACCTGCTGTTGTCGGCAAAATTGCTGACCGCAGGCCATAGAGGTCCACAACGCGCTCCAGCTCATATGCGCATCTTTCCGGCTCCCCGAGTGCCAGTGTTGCCATCAATTCAAGTCGACCGTCCCCTTGACGGGCGATTCGTGCGCCGTGTTCGTTAAGTGCCCGCGCGTATTCGACATTGGCGGCGCCTTCAGGCCAGGCCACAAAGCCGGGCGGGGGCGCGATCAGCTGCAGATCGACACCCCGACGCGCGAGGCTTTCGATCCGCTTCGGGATGTCGAAAAGGTTTTCGTCAAGAGAACGCGCTCGTCCTTCGCCACGCTTGATCCAGAAGCGATTATCTTTTCCGCGCTCCGCCGCCAGGCCGAAACCCGGCTTGCGGCAAAGGCCTTCGAGAAAGGCTTCGTCCAGGCCGTGTGCATGGGTATCGATGATCACTTGGTTATCCTTTGTTCCCGAACATTCGGCAACTGCCGAATCTAGCCGTCCTGCGGGAAACCAAGCCCGAACTTGCGGGATCGAGAATTGCTAAGCGTGCTGGTGCGGAAAGTATACCCTTCGACAAGGGGGCGGACGACGAAGCATGGCTCTCATCCTCGCAGACGAGCTACGCGGGGGTCGCGAGAATAATGGGGCGCAATTGAAATCCTCAACTCCCGTCAGCAGCTACGCCTCGTCTCCGGCATGTAGGTCAGCGCCGAGATCCACCTCGGCACGAGGACGGTACTCGAGTATCTCCTCTCACCAGTCCAGAAGGTCGCCTGATCCCTCACCCCCCCTTCCATCCCCGGTGAAAACGATTTATTCTGGGGGTTGGCGTTCACATTATGGAACGGCGTGACGCCAACATACCCCGGCGCCAGCCACCGGGTAAACCAACTAGGAGGAGGGGCTCATGTTCCGCATTGCCTGTGCTTCGCTGTTCGCCGCCCTTATCGCGCTACTCGCTCCACCGGCTGTCGCCGCCGACGTCTATCCGCAAAAACCGATCCGGCTCCTGATTCCATTCGCTCCGGGGGGCGGGACGGACGTCCTCGCCCGCGCCGTGTCGGATAAGCTCACCCAGGCCCTCGGCACCAGCGTAGTTATCGACAACCGGCCGGGCGCGGCGGGCACGCTCGGTACGGCGCTGGTTACGCAGGCGGCCCCCGACGGCTACACGTTCCTGTTCACATCCGCAAGCTACACGTTCAACCCGAATTTCTACAAGACGTCCTACGATCCGGTCAAGGATTTGAAGCCGGTCACGATGTTCGGATCGTCGCCGAATCTCCTGGTCGTGCACCCGTCCCTGCCGGTGAAGAGCGTCAAGGAGCTTCTCGCGCTCGCGCGCAAGCGTCCCGGCGATATCAACACCGCCCACGCCGGACGCGGCAGCAATATCCACCTCACCACCGCGCTGTTCCTGCACATGGCCAAGATCAAGGTCACGATGGTGCCGTACAAAGGAGGCGGTCCCTCCCAGATCGCCGTTATGAGCGGCGAATCGCAAATGTTGATACCCTCAATCAGCTCGTCGCTACCCTTTGTGAAATCGGGCAGGTTACGCGCGCTCGGCGTGACTTCCAAGAAGCGCGTGCCGCTGCTGCCGGATGTTCCAACGATCGACGAATCCGGGGTGCCCGGCTACGTCAAGACAGGCTGGTATGCGCTGTTCGCGCCCGCCGCGGTGCCCGAACCCATCATTAACCGCGTATACGAGGCGGTCTCAAGAGTTCTGAAAGACCCCGAGATCGTGCGACGGCTGACGGCCGATGGCACCACCCCCGAAGGCCAACCCCCCCGCGAATTCGCGGCGTTTGTTCATTCCGAGATCGCACAGTGGGCCAAGCTCATCCGCGAAATGAAGCTGTGATCGAATGGAGGCGGGGCGGAAGCGGTAAAGGTCGGATGCATGGAAATCGCAGGTGCCCACCACCCTATTTGCGATCTTGATGCCTCCTACGGATATACTTGCCCGATGTTTAAGTGACAGCCTATTTCGACAGGGCGATGAGGAACAAGCTATGAAGGTACATTTCGACGAAAAAACCGATGCCCTTTAAAATCTTCACGTCATCAATCCGCGCGAGCGCCGGACGCCTTGATGACTTTGCCCCACTTCGCGATTTCCGACTTGATGAACGCGCTTAGCTGCTCCGGCGTGTTCTTGCCAAACTCGCTGCCGTCGCCGGCGAGCTTGTCCTTCACTTCAGGCAGGGGCAGCACGCGGACGACCTCCGCGTTCAGTTTGTTGACGACCGGGCGGGGAGTGTCTGCAGGCGCGAGCAACACCGTCCAGCCCACCGCCGCGTAGCCGGGCACGCCGGCTTCCGACATCGTTGGGAGGTTCGGAGTCAGCGGGAAGCGTTTCTCGCTGCTTACGGCGAGGCCCACCAGCTTGCCAGCGTTCATGTGCGGCGAGACCGCGATCGCATCGGAAAACATCAAGGTCACCTGTCCGCCGATCAGATCCGATAGAGCAGGGCCCGTTCCCTTGTACGGTACATGGATCATGTCAATGCCCGCCATGGTCTTCAGAAGCTCCCCCGCCAGATGCGGCGGAGCCCCGATACCGGAGGAGGCGAACGTGAGCTTGCCGGGGCGGGCTTTGGCGAGCGCGATGAGCTCCTTGACCGACTTCGCCCCGACGCTGGGATGCACGACGAGCGCATAAATGGTCGAGGCGACCCGCGCCACAGGTGCGAAATCGCGGACGGGATCGAATGGGATCTTCCTGTAGAGGGACACATTGATCGCAGTCGGCCCTGCCGCGGTCATGATGAGCGTGTAGCCGTCCGGCTGCGCCCGAGCTGTGAGCTCCATCGAGATATTGCCGCCGCCTCCGCCACGGTTGTCGACAATCACTTGCTGCCCCCACGCCTCCGTGAATTTCTGCGAAATGACGCGCGCGGCGATGTCGACTCCTCCGCCCGGTGGGTAGGCGACGATCATACGGATCGGGCGGGTCGGGTAAGGCCCCGATTGCGCTAGCGCGCCGATGCATCCGGCTGCCAACCCCAGTGCGCCTACAACCGAAACGAGCTGACGTGCTTTCATTGAAGTTCTCCGTGCGAATCTACGATGGCCGCCAGCACGAATCCGTCTGGCCGAATCAATCGTTATACGAATGCGCTCGGAAGCGAGACGTGCACCACCGCGCATTGACTGAGATAGCGTTAGTTAATTTGGCGACAGCTTTACCGCGAAACGGCGTTTTTCGGCAGCCGCAGGCGTTCCGTTTCGATCAGGGCCTCCACCTCGATCTCCACCAGCATCTCCGGCATAGCAAGGCACGCGACTCCGATCAGCGTGCTGGTGGGGTAGGGAGGCTTGAAAAACTTGAACCGTTCATCGATCGCCGCGAAATACGCCTTCATGTCGGTCGTATAGGTGATGGTTCGCGTGACGTCCTCGAACTTGGCTCCGACGGATTCCAGGGCGATCTGAATCGCTTTGCACACCTCCCGGATCTGGCCGCGCATGTCGCCCTTGCAGGCGATGTCGCCTTCGAGGTTGCGCGAGGTGCGCCCGGCAAGATATACATGGGTGTGCGTGGTGTCTTCCACTACCACGACGGGTGTATAGATGACCTGCCTGTTTCCGCCAACCTTATAGGTGTTCTCCGGTGTGATGTAGTGACGCTTGAGCATTGCTGCCTCCCGTTTGGTTGATTGGACTTCTTGTGCTCCGGTCCATTGCCGAAGGATTAACTTGACCCGCGCGACCGGGCGGCTCGTGGGACCTGGTGGGCCGGCGCGCAGTGTGGTGCGGATTTCAAAGTCGAGGTGCGCTCACTGCGGTGTAATGTTCGCCGCTTTGACGACTTTGGCCCACTGCGCCGTTTCCTTACGCAAAATGTCCGCCATCTGGGACGGACTCGTTGTGTAAGGTTCGGTGCCTTCCGCCAACAGACGCTCCCGCAGCTCCCGCAACTGGGCTGCCTTGACCGTTTCCGCGTTGAGTTTCGCAATGATTTCCACGGGCGTCCCGGCCGGCGCGAGCAGCCCCACCCACAGATTGAACACGACCCCCGCGTAGCCCGCTTCGGCCATCGTCGGCACGTCCGGCGCTGCCGCCGAGCGCTTCTCCGCGGTGACCGCCAGCGCGCGCAGCTTGCCGGCCTTCACCTGCGAGACGGACGGCGCCAGATTGTTGAACATCAATTGCACCTGCCCGCCGATGAGGTCGGCCATGGCGGGACCGTTTCCCTTATAGGGCACGTGCGTGATGCTGATCTTCGCAACCAGCCGGAACAGTTCCGCCGCGATATGCGACGAGGAGCCTGTGCTCGCGGAGGCGTAATCGAGCTGGCCCGGGCGCGCGCGCGCGATCGCCACCAGTTCCTTGACGGTCCTGGCCGGCAGGGAAGGGTGCACGACCAGCACGTTCGGCTGGCCCGCCATGATGCTGACCGGCGCGAGGTCGCGCAGCATGTCGATCGGCATCTGGCGGTAAAGGCTCGGGTTGATGGTCACCGTGGTATTCGCGACGCTCAGCAGCGTATAGCCGTTGGGCTGAGACTTTGCAGCGAGCTCCGAGCCGATGTTGCCATTCGCGCCGGCGCGGTTATCGACGATGAACTGCTGACCGAGGTTGTCGCTCCATGCCTTGCCGAACACGCGCGTCACGAAATCCGCGCCGCCGCCGGGCGCGTAGGGAACGATCACCCGCACGGATCGTGAAGGATATGCTTGACCTGAAGCCGTTGCGGCCCACGAGAAAAGCAGCACGGCAGCCATCAGCGTTTTCGAAACAATTCTCATAGGCATGGCTCTCTGGAAGTGGCTTCTGACCGGTACCTCGCCAGCGAGTCAATCACGCCGGCGCACGCGCGGACGATCGATCGCCGGTTCACTATATCATGCCATGTCTCGCTCTTAGTGGTCTGTCCCTTAAGTGCCCGCGCTGCTCGTCATAGCAGATTCTTACAGCTGATGAACTCGACCTCTTCGTCCAAAGACCAGTTTTCGTGTTCGATGTTGGCTGGAATATAGACCGCCTCTCCGGGACCCAACACTCGCGTCTCATCAACAACGCGATAGCCAAGTTTTCCCCGGATCACAGTCACAATTTGCTCCTCGGGGTGGGAGTGAGGCTGTTTCTTCGTGCCCGGCGGATAACGGTAATATCCCAACTCGACGCGCTCGCCACGTATGCCGGGCCGTTGCTCGGTTTCGCTTGCTGCCGCGCCGACTCGTTCCAGATTAGCCAGTCGGTAGAACGCCATGTGTGTGGTCCTCCATCTCAGCTGGCGCCTCGGGCACACGGAGTCCGGATGCCAGTTAGTACGGGTCACGATGGACATGGACGGCTCCAAATAGACCGGGTGGCTGAATATCCAGCAGCGACATCATAACGCCAAGTCGTGATTGTGGTGCCATGGCTCGAAGCGCCAACGAATGCGCTCGATGGCGCGGAACGTGATTTCTCGCCGCTTCGCGTTTGACGGCGCGCCAGACGGGCATTTATAGTGGCCTCTTCCGCCTGCGGTAATGGAGCATCTATATGTTCGGTACCCGTCGAATTGCTACTCTTGCGGTACTCGCTCTCGTAGTCGGGTCTGCCTGGGCCCAATCGTATCCAACCAAGCCGATACGCTGGGTAATTGATTTTCCGCCCGGTGGGCCGTCGGATACTTTAGCCCGCGTGGTCGGAGAAAGGCTAAGTGTGGCGCTGGGGCAGCCGGTCGTTTACGACAACCGCCCTGGCGCCAACGGCGTCATCGCGTATGGCATCGCTGCCAAGGCGCCGGCTGACGGTTACACGTTGGCCATTCTGAGTACACCGTTTCCCCTGAACGCCGCGCTGGGAAGAAAGCTGACCTACGATACTCTGAAGGACTTTACGCCGATATCCCTCATTGCGAACTATCCCAACCTGCTGGCCGTACATCCATCGGTGCCGGCCCGCTCCATACAGGAATTCATCGCTTATGCGAAGTCGAAGACCGGAGCCATGACGTATGCGTCGTCCGGGACGGGAAGCGTGCAGCACCTGGCGATGGAGCTGTTTCGCAGAGTCGCAGGCTTCGAAGCACTGCACGTGCCGTATGCAGGAAGTGCGCCGGCCGTGGCCAACCTTGTAGGGGGGCATGTTCAGTCGAGCATTACGGTCCTCTTGACGGCGATGCCTCACTTGCGCGCAGGTCGAATCCGGGCCATCGGTATTCTGAGCGCGAATCGCTCGAACCAGTTAGCGGACGTGCCCACATTTATGGAATCGGGAATTTCCGTTGTGGCGCCCGGCTGGGGTGGCATGGGTGCGCCAGCCGGTGTTCCAAGAAGAATCGTCAATCTACTCAATGCCGAGGTCGCTCGAATTGTCAATCTGGCAGAGGTACGCGAGCGAATCGAATCAGTAGGGGGCGAGCCCCGCCGCAGCACGCCGGAAGAATTCGCGACGCTCATTCGCAGTGAACTCGACCGCTGGCGACCGGTAATCCAGCAGGCGGGCGTGAGGATCGACGATTGATGCCTTAGTCCCTGCGAACAAATGCTCAGAAAAAACCGGAGTCCGGCAACCCTACTATCAAGTCCGTCCAAGAAGCCGCCTACCGAGCGTTGATCAGCCTAGGCAGCGGCCACCTCGAGAGCCAAGGCAGGCAGCTGCGCCTCGTCCCAGGCATGCAGGTCAACGCCGAGATCCACCTCGGCACGCGCAGCGTGCTGGATTACCTCCTTTCCCCGGTGCAGAAGGTCGCCTGACGAGCGCTGAGCAAATACTTTGCGCCGCTCGACCCTCACCCCTTTCCCCTCTCCCGAGAGGCGAGGGGAAATGTACAGCGCGGAACTGGCTAATCGGCCAATTCCGCGGGAACTGGATGGAGGCGGGGCGGGAGCGGTAGATCTCTATTGGGTACGAGAAAAGTTACTCGACCCCGTTTTCCCCGCGCGCTGCGCGTACGGCACGAATGGAGAGGGTCTTACAGGCGCGATTTCGGCGTCGAAAGTAACGCGCTAAGGCCGGATAACACTATCTCTTGGGAGGAAAACCTTGAGGGTGCAGAGACATAGCGTGGTCCGACCCGTTGGTACCTAGAGCGCGGGGCGGGAGCGTTAGCGCAGGCTTGGGCGTAGGATTACCCGTGTGAAAGAATGGGATCGGACCCCGTAAGAGCCGCCGATGCCATCCCATGAATCTGGGATTGCTGCTAACCAAGCCGTGGGCTAGGCTTCATTGGCCCTCGAACTGGAAGGATGGAAACGCATCAGCTTTTCCAATCAAAACTGTTAATTGTGAGTTGCCGATGAGACGCCTATTGCCCTTCATCGCGATTGCCGCCTTGATATTGGTGGCAGGTTGCCCAACCTTAGATCATCGGATCAAACTAACACGGCAGACGGACACCGGGATCCTTGCCGGCGAGCAGATCGTCGTTCTACTGCTCCGCTATCGTCTTGAGGGCAACCTAGTGAAAGACCTTGGCTCGACTGAGGGGCGCTTCGAGTGGTGCATTCGCACGGCGATGCAGGAAGTCAAGGATGACCTAACGTTTCTACCCCCGGCAGCTTTGCGGAAACTGGTTTCAGCGGACACGACTGCCGCGTTAACCGCCTACGCGGTGGACGAAGGGACTCAGTCGCCAGATTCGTTGCTGGGCTTGCTCGCAGAACCTGTCACCGCCGCGCGTCTCGCGGAAGCGCAAGTGCGCTACGTGGTGCAGCTCGAAGCCAGTTACTCTACGTCGAAATCCACATGGGAATTCGCCGGCAGCGGGGGGGGTTGCGCTTGGAAAGGCGTGGAAACAATACTCGTCTCTTCAGGCGACCATCCTTGACTTGAAGCACGCCCGAATCGCGGGTTCGATTGAGTCGTCATTGACTGGGGCCGAGGCCGCGGGCGTCGGAGTTTTCATCATCATACCTTTCCCCATTTATGGCTCGTCGATGACGGAATCCAAAGCTTGCGCCAATTTGGGCAAAGCATCGGCTCGGTTCATTTCGGGAACCAGCACACCCTAGCGCGTGAACGACGTATGTCCCTGCTGACACGCGGATGATGCGGAACGTTGGGCACGGCACAAAGGAGACCCCCATGACACAGAGGCACCCCTTACTGATAGCGCTAATGTTGCTGGTTTGTGCTGGACTCCCGGCCTGCGGCACGACTGGAAAGACATCACCCTTTGTCCTCGATTTGGACCTGCCCAAGGGTCAGAAGGCAGTCTCCGACATTCGCATCGCATCCGCAGCGATGGATCCAGACGCGGCCATTCTCAACGCCGTGAACGTCCGGCCGTGGGGCAAGTTCGAACCCGATGACCTGAGAAATATCGAGCAGTCTCTGCGCGACACGATAACGCCGCAGCTTCCGGCAACAATCCGCTCCACCGGACCCAGGTTGGATATTCACCTGATGATTCGACGCTATATGGTCAGCGTGAGCAATACGGGCGGCGCCGTCCTGGCTAGCGTGACCTGGGCAGCAACCGAATCCGAAGGAAAACTGATTTACCATGAGCAGTTCTATGCATCAGAGGCAGTGTACTTGGTCGGGACAATTGGACTTCTCAAAGAGTCTGTCCACAAAGCCATTGTTCGCAGAATCGCAACAACCTCACTGGCCTTAGCCACCGGCCCGGCTGCTGCAAAAGCGCGGCCGACAACATTCGACAACACCTACACATCTTTTGGTGAAGCCGCCTCACGCCTTCCGCAGACCATGGTGTCAATGGGCATTGCTTCTTTGGCGGCATTTCCTGTTCCCGCCGTAAGTGCAGTTGGCATACTGACACCATCAGGAGTATCGACGGTTCAGTGGAACGTGGCGAAGCCGTCGCAAGATTTCGACTGGCAAGGATATCTGGAGAAGCTGTACACGAGCCGATAGCCTAACCGTACGCCAATCAACCTGAGCAGCGACTATCTCCAGAGCCAGGGCAGGCAACTGCGCTTGGTTCCGGGTATGCAGGTCAACGCCGAGATCCACCTCGGCACGCGGAGCGTGCTCGAGTACCTCCTCTCACCCGTTCAGAAGATCGCCCACGAGGCGGGGCGGGAACAGTAATCGCTGGAAACGTTAGATTGACCCCAGTTATTGCAATCTCGCCGGGGAACGCGACAGCGGCCTGGGAGTAGCGGGCGCGCGTCGGCCCGCGGGCGTCAGCGGAGCGCGTTCGCGTCGATCCAGGAGGCGTGCGCGCTGATCACCTTCCATCCCTTCGGGAAGCGCACCCAGGCCTGGCTCTGCCGGCCGATCTGATCCCGGCCGCGCACCTTGTACTCGAGATTCACGGTGGCAAAGTCGCGTCCGAGGGTCAGGATCTCGAGCCGTCTCCGCGCTTCCTTGCTGCTGGGGCCTGGCGGCCGCCGCACCCGATGCGCGTGAATCTGGTCGAAGCCGTAGCCGTGCTCGGCGGGCCCGAAGCGGATCGTGTAGGGGCTGTTCCAGTACGTGTCGTCGAGTACCTCGATGTTCTTGTCGTTTAGCGCCTGCTCGTAACGCTCGAACAGCTCGCGCACCTCGGCCACCACCTCGGGGATATTGGGCGTCAGATCGGTCACCGCGCGTCTCCCATCACTTGAGCGACCGCCACCAGCATCGCGTCGGCGGTCAATTTTCGTGCAATCTATTCCGACCACGAGAGCAAGGCAAGCTTCTTTCCGCACACCAGCTGCTCCAAGCATTCTTCCAGTCATGTCCAGGGCGGGCGGCCCGAATGACCGTCCGGTTCGGGTTGATTCGCGCCATCTAATCAGTACGGGAAACAGCCTACCGCGCGCTAATCAATTTGAGCAGCGACTATCTCCAGAGCCAGGGCCGGCAGCTGCGCCTCGTCCCCGGCATGCAGGTCAACGCCGAGATCCACCTCGGCACGCGCACGGTGCTCGAGTATCTCCTCTCGCCCGTGCAGAGGGTCGCCCACGAGGCCGGGCGGGAGCGGTAGAGCCCGCGCCCACATTGCGGGCGGAGCGGCATGGCAAAGCGCCGCGATTACACCGCCTTAAGGCAGCAGGCTACTGGAAGCGGTAGATGTAGGACACGCGGATCTGCGTACCGTCGTATTTCAGCCCGCCCTGGTCAGACTTGGAGCGGAAGCCGGAGACCGAGACGTCGATGGCCTGAGCCCTGTCCACGGGGTAATTGAACCCCAGCTCGTAAAGGAGCGAGGTGGCGTCGAGCCGGTAGGAGTCGGTCGGCCGTCCGAACACGCTGATGAACGCGGGATCAGGCTCCCAGATCGGCGACAGCCCGCTTACCGTGATCGAGTTGAACACATGGTCACCGTCAACACGCGTCAGGCGCGCATAAACGGTGCTGCGCAAGCCGGTGCGAAGATCCGCCGTCGCCCATATCCGGTTGGTCGAGAGGTCATAGAGCCCTGCCGTGCCGCCGCCATTACGCTCGTCGAGGCCGAGGCCGGCCGTGAGCCGCAACCGGTCGGTTACGTAGCTGCCGGCACTAGCCTCGACCGTGAGAATGGTGCCGTCACGCAGCTCGCTGTCGGCATGCTTGAGCCACACCGCCTGCCCGGCGATCTCGAACCACGGCGCGCTAAACCCCGCGCCCGGCTGGATCCGGTAGGCTGCGCGCCCGAGGAGCGCCAAGTTGCTGATGTCCTCGATGTCCATGAAGTGCGTGTAGCGCGCGGAAGCCCGAAACAGCGCGCCGCTCGTCGGGCTGAGCAGGACGCCGCGGATAACCTCGCCCTCGACGGAGACGATGTTGTCGGACTTGCGGTCCGCGGAGTAGAGACCCCGGGTCGCATTGTCGTCGTAGACATAATCGGCCGTCAGCCCGTAGCGCATTTCCGCGGCCACCGCGGACGCAAGTGGCGCGGCCATCAGGAGAACTGCAACGAGGGCGATCGGGCGCTTCATGCGACTTCCGCGGGGGTAAGCACCGCGTATACTACGTCGTCATTCGGTCTCGCGAAAGAGACACCTCGGTGCCAAAGCGGTTCGACAATGCCGAAGACCCCCGGCGCGCCTTCCTGCTGAAGGCCCTTGCGGCCGGCCTGTTGGCGGCGGGTGGCCTCCCGCGCGCACGAGCGCAGTTGTTCGGGCGCAGGCCGCAGAAGCTACCGGAAGGCCGGTCGATCTACGAGACAAGCGGCGCCGTCACGGTGAACGGGCAGGCGGCAAGCACCGCTACGCGTGTCGCCGCGGGTGACCGCATCGAGACAGGCACGGGCGCCCAGGTCATTTTCGTTGTTGGCGCGGACGCTTTCATCCTGCGCGAAAAAAGCCGGCTCGAGATCGGGGGGTCGAATTTCCTGGTGGACGCCCTGCGCCTCACGACGGGGGCGCTGCTCTCGGTGTTCGGCAAGGGAGCACCGAAGCGCGTGTCCACGCTGACCTCTTCGATCGGGGTGCGCGGCACCGGCCTCTACGTCGAATCGGACCCGGAGCGCAGCTACGTGTGCACCTGCTACGGCGACGTCCAGATCGCCGTCCCGGATGATCCAAGCGTCACCGAGCGCATCGTGTCAAAGCACCACGACGCTCCACGCTATGTGGTGAAGGCGGATCGGCGCATCGTGCCGGCGCCTTTCATCAACCATACGGACGTGGAGCTGGCGCTGATCGAGGCCCTGGTCGGGCGCAAGCCACCGTTCGCGCTGTTCGACGAAGATTACGGCGGCGCCCGCCGTTACTAGAGGCTCAAACGCACGTTACGTACTCGTCCCCGGCATGCAGGTGAACGCCGAGATCCATCTCGGCACGCGCAGCGTCCTTGAATATCTCCTCTCACCGGTCCAGAAGGCCGCCCATGAGGCGGGGCGGGAGAGATAGAATGGCGTGTCATCGGAAAGATAAATGGGGTCCCTGTAACTTTTCCCTGGCGCGCGCTTCGCGCTTGATGGAAATCTT
>Ga0209109_10001363_pt1 | contig 13478 bp, 10 predicted proteins | sample Rifsed10ft2_FD_184004 | JGI IMG/M metagenome (GOLD analysis project Ga0209109, IMG submission 184004) | Soil microbial communities from Rifle, Colorado, USA - sediment 10ft 2 (version 2) | ecosystem: Environmental > Terrestrial > Deep subsurface > Rock core/Sediment | place: Rifle, Colorado... | reverse complement strand
CCTCGCATCGTTCTTTTCAGAGTTTCGGGCTCCATTCGGCTCCAGCGCGACATCTCCATTAGCAGCCCGTTTCTCACTGTCGCGGGCCAGTCCGCTCCCGGCGAGGGCGTGCAGATTCGCGGGGGCATGATCCAAATCCGAACTCACGATGTCGTCCTTCGCTATCTCAAGATGCGGCCCGGGGACGAGCCCGCTGCGCGGGAGCGATATTGCGACAATACCTGCCGGAACCCGGTCGAGGTAGACGGGATCAAGGACCGCGATGTCTACAACGTGATCCTGGATCACTGCACCATGATCTGGGGGCCGGATACAGGCGGGCCTGAGGTTACCTCCAACTCTCACCACATCACCATTCAATGGTCCATCCTTGGGGAGGGGCTGTTTTTCTCCAACCATGCCGAAGGGGTAGCCCCCTGGGGCCATTCCAAAGGCGTGCGCATTTCCCAAATGAAGCCACAGTATTCGGACAAGTGGCCCCAGTACATCACCCTGCACCACAATTTGATCACCACCTCCGATGACCGCAACCCGCTGCTGCACGGCGTGGAGTTCGTGGACATGGTCAACAATGTGGTTTACAACTGGGGCGTGACTCCTGGCGAAGGCAGCCCGCGTTCTCTGAATCTGATCAAAAACTTCTTCATCAAGGGGCCGATGACCAAGACGCTCCTGGCCTGGAAGCCTTCCACCAGCCGCACAATTCCCACACTCTTTTCCAATGCGGTGTACGAGGAAGGCACCCTCACCGAGGGCTTTACCACGGTTCGCGGTGGTCCGAGCTCGGTCTATGCAACGACTCGTTTTGCTCCCTACTCGATGGGCACCGAACATACCCCGCGGCAGGCCTACGATCTCATCGTCCGGGACGTGGGGGCCAATCGGCCAGCGCGCGATGCCACCGACCAGCGCATTCTCAACAATCTCCTGCACCGCACCGGTGAATTCGTCAGCGGCGTCAAGTTTGGTCTCACCTGGCCCGAACTGGCCTCCGGCCCTGTCGCGGCGGACTTGGATCAAGACGGCATGCCCGAGCAGTGGGAGCAGCTTCACTTCGGGACAACCAAGCGGGGCAGCCCAACCGATTCCAGCGGAGACTTGGACGCGGACGGCTACACCGATGTCGAGGAATACCTGAACCTGACCGACCCGAAAGTTCCGGACACTCGATTGGCACGTTTGACTGCTCGCGCTACTTCCAGCCGCGCTTCAGGCCTGAGTTCCGGACTTTGCCACTTTCTCTTCGGCTCACTGCCACTCTCGCGTTCTAGCTCTTTCCTCGAAGAGCTTCTTCCGATCGTACGGCTCCTTCCGTGGAGAGAGACGCTAATTCAGTCCCCCGCGGAAGCGATTTAACTGGGAGGTAAACTCACCATGACCCAACAAAACGGACTGGCCAATGAACACGGCGCGATGTTCTCCTTCAGCCTGCGTGATGTGCTCGCCGTGGGCTTTCGCCATCGCCGGCAGATCATCCTTTCGTTCCTCGCCGTCTTCCTCGGAGCTGTCGTCTACATCTTCCTGCGGCCGGCGCAATTCGAGACCAGCGTGAAAATCCTGCTCCAGCAGGAGCGCATCTATCCGGTGATGACCTCGGATCCGAGCGCCGCCCCGAAGATCTCCACGACCGTGACCGAGCAGGAATTGAACTCGGAAATCGCCTTGCTGCAAAGCTATGACCTGCTCGAAAAGGTCGTCGTCACCTGCGGCCTCGACCAGACCCAACCATCCGGCTCCCTTCTCACCCGCTGGTTTTCTCCGGACACCACCAAGGCGGGGAATCCTCCCGCGGACCCCAATGCCGCCGCTCAGGATCCAGCGAAAAAAGCCGCGCGGTACTCTGCGGCACAGGCTCTGCTCTCCAGCCTGCGCATCGAATTGTTGGGCCGTTCGAACATCATTGTCGTTACCCACAAGTCCCGTGACCCCGAGCAGGCCGTTCGAGTGCTCAACACCCTGGTGGAACTCTATCTCGAAAAGCATTCAGCAATTCGTCATCCGACGGGCACCCTCAGCTTCTTCCAACAGCAAACCGAGCATTTCAGGAAGACTCTGACAACCGTCGAGACGCAACTCACCGAGTTTGGCCGCGGCGATGGCGTGGTCTCCCCTCAGTTGGAAAAAACAAGTACCCTGCAGAGGCTCGACGATGTGGAAGCCCGCCTGAAAGAGACCAAGGTGGCCATCGCAGAGAAAGAGGAACTCATCCGTGCCCTCGAAGCTCAGTTGGCCCAAACTCCGGCGCGCATTGTCACCGAGGTCCGCACCTCGGACAATCACAGCGTCGTCCAGGGTCTGAAATCCACTCTTTCCGCCCTGGAAATCAAGCGCATCGAGCTGCTTACCAAGTATGAGCCCACCTACCGCGCCGTTCAGGAGGTTGATCAGCAGATTGCTCATCTCCGCGCCAAGATCGCTGAAGAGGAAAAAGTCGTCCTGCGCGAAGAAAGCAGCGACCTGGACCAAAAGCATGAGGCCCTCAAGAGCGACCTGCTGAAGGCACAGTCGGAGCTGGCCGCCCTCCGCGCGCGAGCTGTAAACACGGCGCAGGACGTCCGCGCGTATCGCGACAGAGTCCAGTACCTGTACCAGAAGGAGCTGGCCTCGGAAGAGCTCCTTCGCTCCCGCAGAATGGCCGAGGAGGGCTACCAGCTCTACCTCCGCAAACAGGAGGAGGCGCGCATCTCCAACGCTCTCGACAAGGAGCAGATTCTGAACGTTACCCTGCTCGAGAAGACCCCTTCGCCCCCGCAACCCTCGGGGCCTTCCCGCTCCCTGATGGCTTTCCTCGCGGTCGTCTTTGCCGGTGTCGTCAGCTCCGGGCTGGCTCTTGCCTCCGACTATCTGAAGCCGTCGTTCCACTCGCCCGCTCAGGTCGAAAGTTATCTGAATCTTCCTGTCATTGCGGCTCTGCCCAGCAACCCAAAGCAGAGCAAAACGTAGCCGCAGCCGCAAAGCCCGCCCTCTCCGGAGCGAACCGAAGAGCCGGAATCCTCTGTATTACCCGTAGCTTTCGGCCGTTGTTCTTGCTTCTCCGAGTACGCGGATTGAGTTTCGGTTTCAGAATACCCAAGGAGAACCGATGGACGATCTGCTCGTCACGTTCCTCATCGTGGGATTCGTGGCCCAACTCATCGATGGATCTCTCTCCATGGGCTACGGGGTTTCCTCGAGTTCCATGTTACTCGGCCTCGGCTTGCCCCCGGCCACCGCCAGCGCCTGCGTCCATCTGGCCGAAGTGTTTACCACCGGCGTCTCGGGGATTTTCCATCTCAAGATCGGCAATGTCGATCGCTCGCTGTTCTGGAAGTTGGCTCTTCCGGGGGTGATTGGTGCGGTGCTTGGCGCCTACGTTCTGACCGCGTTGCCCGCCTCGACCGCAAAACCCTTTGTCGCGGTCTACCTGTTGATTGCCGGGGTGGTCATCATCCGCAAGGCCCTGACGCAAACCATCGAGGAAAAGAAGATCACAGACAAGATTGTTCCGCTGGGACTCGTCGGCGGTTTCCTGGACGCATCAGGCGGTGGCGGCTGGGGACCCATCGTGGCCTCAAACCTTGTTGCCCGGGGACGAAAACCTCGCAAGGCCATCGGTTCGGCCATCCTGGCCGAGTTTTTCGTGGCTCTGGCCGCCTCGCTCACGTTCCTGGCCACCATTGGCTTTCGCGAATGGAAAATCCTGGCCTGCTTGGTGGTCGGCGGAGTCCTCGCGGCTCCCCTGGGGGCTTACATGTGCAGGAGAATTCCGGCCCGCGTGGTCATGATCATCATCGGATTGCTAGTCATTGTGTTTGGGCTCCGAGCCATCTCCCTGGCTTTCCCGCTGTAGCCCAGACTATCCACTTCACCAATCATCCGGAACGAACCAGCTCCCGTCGGAGGTGAGACTAACTTGCAGCTACCAGGTGTGCACACTAATTCCGTTCCAGAAGATGGCAACACTCAGATGACTGTTCCACTGATGTCCACCTTGATTTCTCCGTGCAGCGGCCGCTTGGTTGACCTGATGGTTCCAGCCGGGGCTGTTCCAGATTTCAAGGCCCAGGCAGGTCGCCTGCCCTCGATTCAATTGTCCGAACGCTCGGTGTGCGATCTCGAACTGCTTGCCACCGGCGCTTTCTCTCCGTTGGACCGGTTTATGGGCTCGCAAGATCTCCGGCGCGTGCTCGACGAGATGCGCTTGGCGGGCGGACATCTGTTCCCGATTCCGATCCTGTTGCCGGTTGACGCGGGAGCTCCGGTTCACTTGGACCAGCAGGTCGCGCTTCGCAATGCCAAGAACGAACTCTTGGGCGTCATGACGGTCGAGGAGATTTTTGAGTGGGACCTGCGGGAGGTGGCCCAAAAAGTTCTGGGCACACTGGACGAAGCGCATCCTCTGGTCGCAGAGATGCGTCGCTGGGGCCAGCGCTGCATCTCGGGTCGCCTGCAGGTCCTCCAGGTGCCTCCACACCACGATTTCCGCTCTTTGCGCCTCACCCCGGCGCAGACTCGGACCAGGCTGGAAAGCTTCGGCACGCCGAACGTCGTGGCCTTTCAGACTCGCAACCCCCTCCATCGTGTGCACGAAGAGTTGATCAAGCGCGCGGCCGACGAAGTCGATGGCGTCCTCCTGGTCCATCCGGTGGTGGGCATGACCAAGCCCGGTGATGTTGACCACTTCACCCGCGTCCGTACTTACAAGGCGCTGGTCGAGCGCCACTTTGACCCCCAGCGCACCTTGCTCTCTCTTCTGCCCTTGGCGATGCGGCTGGCGGGCCCTCGCGAGGCCCTCTGGCACGCTTTGATTCGGCGCAATTATGGAGCCAACTTCCTGATCGTAGGTCGGGACCACGCCAGTCCCGGCTCGGATTCCACCGGCAAACCTTTCTACGGTCCCTATGACGCCCAGGAGTTGGTCGAACGCTACAGCAGTGAGCTGGGCGTGCGCATGGTCCCCTTCCGCGAGCTGGTTTACCTCCCGGACGAGGATCGCTTTGAGGAGACCGACAAGATCCCGCCGCACACCCGTACTGCTTCGATTTCCGGCACTCGCGTGCGCGAAGATTACCTCAACAAGGGCAAAGCACTGCCGGAATGGTTCACCCGCCCCGAGGTTGCCGAAATCCTCTCTGAGGCCTACCCACCCCGGCACCGTCAAGGAGCCTGCATCTGGTTTACTGGCCTCAGCGGCTCCGGCAAATCCACCACCGGCGACGTGTTGACCGTTCACTTGCTCGAGCACGGCCGCCAGGTCACCGTTTTGGATGGCGACGTCGTTCGCACCCATCTGTCCAAAGGTCTCGGTTTCAGCAAAGAAGACCGCGACGTCAATATTCGGCGGATTGGCTATGTAGCCGCCGAGCTCGTGCGGCACGGAGGGATTGTGATCTGTGCCGCGGTCAGCCCCTATCGCGCCACTCGCAACGAGGTTCGCAGCATGGTGGGCTCCGATTACTTCGTCGAAGTCTTCGTGGACACTCCCTTGGGTGTGTGTGAGCAGCGCGACGTTAAGGGTCTTTATGCGCAGGCTCGCCGCGGCGAGCTTAAGGAATTCACCGGCATCAGCGACCCGTACGAGCCTCCTCTCCACCCCGAGATTACTTTGGACACCGTGTCCCGCACGCCGGAGGAAAATGCTCGGATAATCTTTGATTACCTGGTCCGCCAGGGCTTTGTCCGGCAGGACAAGCCTGTCAATGGAAATCCCCAGGGACATGCCATTCCCACGCGGCCGCTTGACGCCATGCCTCTTCGGGGGACCGCCCAATGATGCCATCTTCACGGCTTACAGCAATCGTCGCTCTGGCGAAACAGGCTGGTCAGGCCATCCTGCGCGAGTACGACCGGGCAGGGACGGACTTCATCTCCAAGCCTGGCGGATCTCCTCTCACTCGCGCCGATATGACCTCTCATCATCTGATCCTCGCGGGCTTGCAGGCCCTGACGCCGGCCCTGCCGGTTCTTTCCGAAGAGTCTGCTGCCTTGCCCTATGAGCAGCGTCGCCAGTGGAGGGCGTATTGGCTGGTGGATCCTCTCGATGGGACCAAAGAGTTTCTCAAGCGGAATGGCGAATTCACCGTCAATATCGCCTTGGTGGAAGAGGGTGCGCCCGTTCTAGGAGTCATTTACGCTCCCGCGTTGGACCTGACCTACTTTGCAAGCCGCAGCGAGGGTGCCTTCCGACAGGGTCCCGACGAGAAGCCGGTTGCTATCGCAGTTCAGAACCACCGCGACGCAAAACTCAAAGTCGTGGCCAGTCGTTCACATTCGACGGATGGCTTGAATGGCGACCTGCATCGACTCGGGGAACACGAATACGTCAAGATGGGCAGCTCCTTGAAGTTCTGCGCCGTCGCCGATGGCACCGCGCACCTTTACCTTCGCAGAGGGCCCACCATGGAGTGGGACACTGCCGCCGGTCAATGCATCGTCGAAGCAGCCGGCGGGATGGTCACCGATCTTCAAGGCAAGACGCTGTCCTATAACAAGCCCAATTTGCTCAACCCGGCCTTTCTCGCCACCAGCATCCCGGATGTTTGGCAGGAGCTGCTGAAAGAAGAGACGCTTCACATCACCTAATCGCTTCTCGCCCCGCCCGGCCCCGCGAGGGCACATCCCCGGGACGGGTTTCCGAGCAGGTAGCCAAGTTCACACCGGACAAGCTCACACCCAGACCATGAGTGAACCACTCAAGAAAATCCTGACCGTCTTCGGCACGCGCCCGGAGGTCATCAAACTGGCTTCGATCATTGCGGAGCTTGAGGCCCGCAGCCATGCGTTCCGTACTGTCAATGTTGCCTCGGGTCAGCACACCGACCTCCTTTACCCTTTTGTGGATTTGTTCGGCATTCGCATCGATTACGACCTGAACATTATGGAGGAGGCGCAAACGCCCTCCCGGGTTTGCTCGCGCGTGCTCAATACCCTGGAGCCCATCCTGTTCCAGGAGGCGCCGGACATGATTTTGGTTCAGGGCGATACGACCACCGCGCTGGCCGGTGCCCTGGTGGGATTCTATCGGCGCATTCCAGTCGGCCATGTCGAGGCCGGGATGAGGTCCGGCAATGTCCAGAGCCCCTTTCCGGAGGAAATCAATCGGCAGGTCATTGCACGGCTGGCCACCTACCACTTCGCCTCAACCCCCTTCAACCAGCGATGTCTCCTCTCCGAAGGCGTGCCCCAGGAAAGGATTTTCCTGACGGGGAACCCGGTTGTCGATGCGGTGAAATCCCTGCTCGGACGCCTTTCCACTTCACCGGTCGTCCAGAAGTGGCTCAAGGCGACAGAGGGCTTGAACCGGATTGTCCTTACCACGCACCGCCGAGAGAGCTTCGGAAATGGGATCGTGGAGAACCTGCGCGTCCTCCGCGACTTCGTCGTGCGTCACGACGATGTTGCATTGATCTTTCCCGTTCATCCCAATCCCCAAGTTCAGGGGCCGGCCAAAGCGACGTTCGGCGGACATCCTAGAATCTTTCTGGCGGAGCCGCTGAACTACGACGATTTCATTCAGTTGCTGTCACAGGCTTGGCTGATCGTTTCCGATTCGGGTGGAGTCCAGGCGGAGGCGCCCACTCTGGGCAAACCTCTCCTGATCCTGCGCGAGAACACGGAAATGCCCGAGGTTGTGGAGTCGGGCGTGGCCCGCTTGGTGGGCGGGAATCCGGCGCGCTTGGCGGCTATGCTCGAAGAGATTCACGCCGACGATCAGTGGGTCAAAAAGGTCCGTCAGATTGAGAATCCTTTGGGTCGCGGGGAGAGCGGAAAAATCATTGTTGAGCTGATCGCGGAGTTTTTGGGACTCCCCGCCAGCGCGCGTCCTTCCATCGCCCACGGACTTCTGCCGCGACCTCCCAAGCGTCGGGAAGCCAGAATAGACCCGGCCGACGCCCGAAGAGCCATCCGCGCAAGCGGCTGACCCCTCGCTGCCGCACAGAATTTCGTCATCCAATGCTTGCTTTCATCCCCGCTATTCCTTAGCAGGAAGACCAGAAAGGTGGGAAAACTCTATGAATCCAAACACGCTTAGCCCGACCCAGCTCGTTGCTTTGCCTTCCGACCAGGAGGCTTCGGGTCGGACCCTTGGCGATGAGGAAATTGCTCTCCTCGCGGAAGCAATCCACAGCGGCACTCTTACCAGCACCAAGGGGCCGTTCGTCAAGCGGCTGGAGAAGCAATTCGCCGAGACTCTGAGAGTGAAGCACGCGCACGCCTGCGCCTCGGGCACCGCCGCGGTCCACACGGCGCTTGCGGCCCTTAATCCGGATCCGGGCGACGAAATCGTCACCTCGGCCATCACCGACATGGGCGCGCTGACCCCCATCATTTACCAGGGCGCTATCCCCGTCTTTGCGGATGTCGACCCCAGAACTTGCAATATCACCGCCGAGAGCATTGCGGCGTGTCTCAGCGATCGGACTAAAGCCATCATCGTCACCCATCTCTTCGGCAACCCGTGCGACATGGCAGAGATCCTCGAGCTGGCTCGTTCCCGCAACATTCCCATCATCGAGGACTGCGCCCAGGCTTTTCTGGCCCGCTACGGCGAAAAATACCTCGGAACGCTGGGCACCATCGGCTGTTTCAGCCTGCAGCAGGGCAAACACATCACCACGGGGGAAGGGGGGCTGGTGGTCACCAACGACGAAGCCCTCGCCCGCCGCATGTATCTCTACATCAACAAGGCCTGGGGATATGGCGATCCTCGTCCCGACCATTACTTTCTGGCTCTCAACTACCGGATGAGCGAACTGCAAGGTGCCGTGGCGGTGGCCCAACTCCCCAAGCTGGAGGGAGTGGTTCGCAACCGCATCCGCACCGCCGCGCTTCTGACCGAGCGTTTGCGGGGTCTGGTGGGTGTCGAGACTCCTTGGGTCTACCCCAACGGCGTTCATACCTTCTGGAAGTATTGCCTCCGCGTGGACGGCAAGCTCGTGCCGGGCGGCGCCGTCGCCATGGGCAAGATCCTGGGACAAAAGGGAATCGCCTCCGCCCCGCGCTACATCCAGAAACCCGCCTTCATGTGCGAGGTCTTCCAGAAGCAAAGGACCTTCGGCAATAGCCACTATCCATTCAATCTGGCTCGGCCGGAAGTTCTCGACTACTCCCCTTCACGCTTCCCAGGAACTTTTTCGGCCCTGGATGGCGCCTTGGTGCTCCCCTGGAACGAACGCTACACCGAGGAGCACGTGGACTACATCGCTGAGGCTGTCTGCCAGACGGTCGATCAGCTTGCGAGGGAACAACAATGACAAATCACAAACTTCGTTTCGGCATGGTGGGCGCTGGGGGCATCGCCCAGGCCTACGCACAAGCCTTCGAAACCTGTGAGGCGGCCCGACTCGTGGCGGTCGCGGATATCCGCGCCGAGGCGGCTCGGGCCCTGGCCGAAAGAGCCGGCTGCCACAGCTATGACTCCTACCAGGCCATGACCAGCAAGTCGAAGCTCGACGCGGTCATCGTCTGTACTCCGCCCGCCACCCACGCGGAAGTCTCCATCGCTTTCCTGGAGCGCGGAGTCCATGTGCTGTGCGAGAAGCCTTTCAGCATCGACGTCCGAAGCGCCAGAAAGATGATCGAGGCCGCTAACAGGGCTGGTGTCAAGCTGACCATGGGCTCCAAATTCCGTTACGTGGATGATGTCATCCGCGCCAAGAGCATCGTCATGTCCGGCATTCTGGGTGAGATCATCCTGTTTGAAAATTCGTTCACCGCCCGGGTGGACATGACAAATCGATGGAACTCCAAGCCCGAAATCAGCGGGGGCGGAGTCCTGATTGACAATGGCTCCCACTCCGTCGATCTGATGCGATACTTCCTTGGACCTCTGGCCGAAGTCCATGTGGTCGAAGGAAAGCGCGTTCAGGGGCTGGGGGTCGAGGAAACTGTTCGAATCTTCGCTCGCAGTCAGAGTGGGGTGATGGGCAGCATCGATCTCTCCTGGAGCATCGATAAGGAACTCGATAGCTACCTCAACATTTACGGATCCCACGGCACGATTTCCGTCGGCTGGAAGGAATCCAAGTATCGCCAGACCTCCAGTCGCGACTGGGTCGTCTTCGGCAAGGGCTATAGCAAGGTTCAGGCCTTTTGCAGCCAGATTGCCAACTTCTCCAAGGCCATCCGCGGCGAAGAGCAGCTCCTGATCACGGCTGAGGCGGCCCTGGCTTCGGTCGAAGTGATCGAGGCGGCCCATAATTCGCTCGGCCAGGAGCATTGGGTCAGCGTGGGCAGCGGGTCGAACGGAAGGACCAGAGTCAACGGCCACGCAATCGTCGCCCCCGCGCCACCCCGCCGGTTCGCAACGGCGTTGCCGCGATGACCACAATGACCACCAGAATCCACCCCACCGCTCTCGTCGAGGAGGGGGTCCAAATTGGTAACGCGACCTCCGTCTGGGATAACGTTCACATCCGCCACGGCGCACAGATTGGCGAGGAGTGCATCATCGGCGAGAAATCTTACATTGCCTATGATGTGCGCATCGGCAACCGCGTCAAGATCAACGCGATGGTCTATATCTGCGCCGCCGTGACCATCGAAGATGGCGTCATGATCAGCGCCGGCACCATTTTCACCAATGATCGCTTTCCCAGAGCCACCACTGTTGACCTCCGAAAACTCAGACCGTCTGAACCGGACGAGCACACCCTCCCGACCCTGGTCAAAGCCGGGGCCACCATCGGTGCCGGCAGCGTCATCGGGAACGACCTCTCCATCGGCCGTTTTGCGATGGTGGGAATGGGCTCCATCGTCACCAAGTCCGTACCCGATTTTCACCTCGTCCTCGGAACGCCGGCCACTTCCGTAGCGTGCGTGTGTCGTTGTGGACAATTGGTTCTTCGTTTCCCCAAGCCGATGCCCGAGCAATTCAACCAACAAGCTACTTGCCCTGCATGCAAGATAAGCTACGCGATCAAAAATGGAGTGGTCACCGAGCAGACCCCTCCTCTCTAGAAATGGACCTGGGCAACTTGTGACCCAGGTCGACACGCACGTAGTTCTACGCTTCCCAAGCTCCACGGCAGAAAGTTTCCCAATCAGTATGGATAGCCTGTTTCGATTTTCAGACATGAGTTGCGTTTCATTATGAATACTTTCGCAACTGAAAAGGCCGGTATATTCCCCAAGTCCCAGAAAGGATACGAAGCTACGAAACGTTTTCTGGATTTGGCCATCTGCCTGATGATACTGCCGCTGGTTTTGGCGGTAATGGCGGTGATCTTGGTTTGTACTCTCCTGGAGTCCCCGGGGCCAATCCTTTTTCTCCAGGAGCGAGTCGGTCGGGGCGGCCGCCGGTTCCATATCTACAAGTTTCGGACGATGAAGCACGATTTTCGCGAGGATCGCAGTCGCGAGTTTCTGAAAGCCTACGTCAAAGGGCAGATCGGCGGCGAGGACAGCGATGCGCGCCCGGCTGTCTATAAGCCCAATCACCAGGCGGGAATCACCCGGATGGGCCGGATTTTGCGCAAGACAAGCCTGGACGAGCTGCCCCAGATCTTTAACGTCCTAATGGGCGAGATGAGCCTGGTAGGTCCCCGGCCCCACATCGTTTGCGAAGTAGAGGAATATCAGGACTGGCACCGGCAGCGGCTGGAAGTCTTGCCCGGTATCACCGGGCTGGCCCAGGTGAACGGCCGAAGCAGCCTTCCTTTTGATCGCATGGTGTACTACGACCTCAAGTATGTCCAAGAGCGAAGTCTGAAGCTCGACCTGAAGATCTTGTGGTGGACTTTCTTATCCGTATTAAAGACTCGCGGTGCGGGATGATGCGCCCGGAACGAAATTGGTTCCGCGCACTTCTGTCTGATGCGCGAATTTAGAGTTACTTCAGTGCTGACGTGCTGAAAAAGCGTGCCTCTTTCTTTGGGAGGACCTGAAAACTGATCACGGAGACAATCTCGGAAGCGAAGGGTTCGCAGGCTCTCTCCATAGTGGATAAGCATATCCGGAGCGTAGCCAAGGGCGGCAGTATTGTCTTCGCGGGACGGTTGTTTACGCAGGGTTGCCGCTTGGTTCTGGCTGTTTTTCTGGCCCGGGTCTTGGCTGCGGAACAGTACGGCATGTATAGCCTCGGCCTGACCGTGGCCGAACTCGTAGCCGGTTTGGCCGCGCTGGGATTAGGGACTGCCCTCGTACGTTTCATCCCTGTGTTTCGGAGCCGGGAGGACCGAGCCGCTCTCTGGGGAACGCTGCAGTTGGGTGTGGGGCTTCCCTTTCTCCTGAGTCTGCTCTTGGCGATTGCCCTGTACGCCCTGGCTAATCCGATTGCTATTCGCTTGCTCCATGAGCCGAGGATGGCTTCTCTGTTGCGGCTGATCAGCTTCTTAGTGCCCTTCCTTGCCCTCAATGACATGGTTGCGGCTGCAACTCGCGGCTTCCGAAATATGCATTACACCACGATCGCCCAGTTCATTGTGGGTCCGTTGGCTAAACTTGGCTTGGTCGCGGGTATCGCCATTTTCGGGCTGAACGCAGCGCGGGCTCTGACCGCCGCCGGCTTAGCTGAAATCGTGGTCGCCGGCTTGCTCCTGTACTTTCTGAGCAAACAGATCCCTCTGGGCTTTATTTTTCAGCCGGGCCGACGTGACACCAAGGAGCTAATGAGGTTTTCTCTCCCTGTCTACTTATCCAGTCTATTGAATAATTTCGGGGCGCAACTCCAAACCCTGATTCTCGCTGCGTTCAGTAATGTTTACAATGTCGGTATTTTCGTCCTGGCCCGCAACGTTACCCTCATCGGGGAGTTATTCCAACGCTCGATTAGCATGCCCTCCCAGCCCATTTTTTCCGAGCTTTTTGCCAGGGAGAAAAAGCAAGAGCTGGCTCGCCTCTGCCAGGCTACAACCCGATGGACGTTTGCATTGAACCTGCCCTTGTCCCTGGTTGCGCTGTTGCTTCCCGGGCCTATCTTAGCTTTGTTTGGCGGGAGCTTTGGCGTTGGAGTGCTCGTTGTTGTGATTCTTTCTTGGCGTAGCATCGCCCATACGGCTACGTCGATGTGTGCGCACGTCATCGACATGACCGGACATACTGTTTTAAAACTTATGAACTCCGTTGTTCGCATTGGTGTATCCGTGGGCCTTTGCCTTCTGCTGATCCCTCGGTGGGGGGCGGTAGGTGCGGCTCTTGCTGTCTTGATTGCGGACGCCACGGAAGGCGTGCTCCGTCTGATCCAGGTTTTTGTCTTATTTCGGATCGTACCTTACGATCGAAGCTTCTTGAAGCCCATTGCAGCGGGATTGATTGCCGCCGCCGTTGCTTTGGCGATCGGGCCTTGGGTTCCCAAGGAACCTCTTCCCGTTTATGCCGCGATTCACATCGTTACAATCTTTTCTGTTTATCTGGCAATGAGCCTCCTGCTTGGGTTGACGCCGGAAGAACGCGGAATGCTCGCCGACCTGCGGCGGCGCGCAACCGCAATGCTCTTTGCATCCTGAACGTCTTTCAACCGGAAGTCAAAACGAACAAATGAGCACTGCACGACTTGGGCA
>Ga0209109_10001361_pt1 | contig 13485 bp, 10 predicted proteins | sample Rifsed10ft2_FD_184004 | JGI IMG/M metagenome (GOLD analysis project Ga0209109, IMG submission 184004) | Soil microbial communities from Rifle, Colorado, USA - sediment 10ft 2 (version 2) | ecosystem: Environmental > Terrestrial > Deep subsurface > Rock core/Sediment | place: Rifle, Colorado... | reverse complement strand
CCGGAAGTCCTGGCCATGACCTTCGGCAAGGTCCCCGGCTACCCGGAATTGCACGTCCTCGATTCCACCGATCCGGACCAGGTCAAGACCTTTGAGAAAAAGGTCGATCTCACTAAAACGCTGTTCATTGTTTCCAGTAAATCCGGCACCACCCTCGAACCCAACATCTTCCATCAATATTTCTTTGAACGCGTGCGCCAGGCCGTCGGCCCGGCCGAAGCTCCCAAGCGTTTTATCGCCATCACCGACCCGGGCTCAAAGCTCGAAGCGGTTGCCCGCACCGAAGGCTTCCGCCATATTTTCCCCGGCGTGCCCGGCATTGGCGGACGCTATTCGGCCCTGTCGAACTTCGGCATGGTTCCCGGCGCCGCCACGGGCGTAGACGTCACCAGGCTCCTCGACCGCGCCGAGGAAATGCTCCAAAGTTGTGCGTCCTGCGTTCCCATTGAAGAAAACCCCGGCGCAATTCTGGGCCTGATCCTGGGCGTGCTCGGATGCAAAGGCCGCGACAAGGTGACCATCGTTACCTCACCGGGCATCTGGGATTTCGGCGCCTGGCTCGAACAGCTCCTCGCCGAATCCACCGGCAAGGAAGGGAAGGGACTGATCCCCGTGGATGGCGAAGAGCTCGGGCCTCCCGCTGTGTATGGGCAGGACCGCGTCTTCGCTTATCTGCGTCTCGAAGGCGCCGCCGACCCAGCACAGGACGCCGCTATCGACGCGCTCGAAAAGGCCGGCCATCCCGTCGTCCGCATTCCTCTCGCCGACCCGTATGAAATCGGCATGGAGTTCTTCCGCTGGGAGATCGCCACGGCCGTTGCGGGGTCAGTGCTCGGCATCAATGCCTTCAACCAGCCCGACGTCGAAGCCAGCAAAATCGAGACGCGCAAGCTGACCACCGAATATGAGAAGACGGGCTCTCTGCCGCCAGAGTCACCTTTCTTTGAGGGCGATGGTGTCAAACTTTTCTCCGACCCAAAAAACGTCGCGGCGCTTGCCGGCGCAGATAAATCTCTGGTCGGCTACTTGCGCACCCACCTCAATCGCTTGGGCGCCGGAGACTATTTCGGCCTGTTGGCCTATGTGGAGATGAACGATGCCCACCGGCGCGAGCTCCAGGCCATGCGCCATGCTGTGCGTGACGCCCGCCGTGTCGCCACCTGCCTGGGCTTTGGCCCGCGCTTCCTGCACTCGACGGGCCAGGCCTATAAGGGCGGCCCCAATAGCGGCGTCTTTTTGCAGGTCACCTGCGACGACGCGGCCGACCTGCCCGTGCCCAACCAGAAGTACACCTTCGGCGTGGTGAAGGCGGCGCAGGCGCGCGGGGATTTTCAGGTGCTGGTCGCGCGCGGCCGCCGCGTCTTGCACGTGCACTTGGGCAAAGACGTTGCTGCCGGCCTGGCAACTCTTCGCCAGGCTATTGCGCAGGCTCTGGCCTAGCGCGGGATTCGGACCTCGGGATTCCTTGACGGGTGGTGTAAAAGTATGGCCGATGTGACCACACTTTTCTGGGATATTGGCGGCGTAATCCTCACCAACGGCTGGGATCGCGCCTCGCGCAAGCTCGCCTCCCAGCAATTTGGCCTGGACTGGGAGGAGTATCAGGACCGCCACGAGCTCTCCTTCCCGGCCTTTGAGATGGCTCAACTCACTTTGGACCAGTACCTCGATCGAACAGTTTTCTACCGCCCGCGGCCCTTCTCCCGCGACGAGTTCCGGGCCTTCATGTTTGCCCAGTCGCGCGAGCTGCCCGAGTCGCGCGCCGTGGTTTCGCAGTTGGCCCGCTCCGGCCGCTTTTTTCTCGCCACCATCAACAACGAGCCGCTCGAGCTGAACCAGCGCCGGATCGAGCAGTTCGGCCTGCGCAACGACTTTCGCGTGTTTTTCAGCTCGTGTTATGTGGGCGCGCGCAAGCCCGATGCCGCCATCTATCGTTTAGCGCTCGAAGTCACCCAGCGCGATCCGCAGGAATGTATCTTCATCGACGACCGCGCGCTCAACCTCGAGTGCGCCGGCCGACTGGGTATGCGCACCATTCATTTTCAGAACGCCGCTCAGCTCCAGGACGAGTTGCGCCGCAGTGGCGTCGCCGCCTGATGCCGCCGGCAGGAGGACCTTCTATGGAAATCACGATGATCGGCCTCGGCAAGATGGGCTTGAACATGGTCAAGCGGCTGCTCCGCGGCGGCCACACCGTGTACGCCAGCGACCGCGCCGCTGCTCCGGTTGCCGAGGCCGTGGCTGCCGGCGCGAAGGGGCTCGCCTCACTCGCCGATTTGAAAAAGCTCGCCGCTCCTCGCGTCGTCTGGGTCATGGTGCCCTCCGGCGTGCCCACCAGCGAGACGATTGACCAGCTCGCCGGCATCCTCTCCACGGGCGATATCGTCATTGACGGCGGCAATTCCATGTTTCGGGACTCCATCGCACACCACAACAAACTCCAGGCTTCCGGCATCTCTTTCCTCGATGCAGGCACCAGCGGCGGCGTTTGGGGACTGGAAGTCGGCTACTGCCTGATGGTCGGAGGCGAAAAGGAAGCCTTTGCCCGCGTCGAGCCGATCTTCAAAACGCTCGCTCCCAAAGACGGCTATCTCTTCGTCGGCGGACCGGGCGCAGGTCATTTCACCAAGATGATTCACAACGGCATCGAATATGGCATGATGCAGGCCTACGCCGAAGGCTTCGAAATCCTCCGCGCTTCTGGCTATGGAATCGACCTGAAAGAAGTTTGTCATCTGTGGAACCAGGGCGGCGTTGTTCGCTCCTGGCTGCTTGAGCTGGCCGAGCTGGCCTTTGCCAGGGACGCCGATCTCTCCTCCATTGCCGGCTACGTGCAGGATTCCGGCGAGGGCCGCTGGACGATTCTCGAGGCCATCAACCACGACGTGCCCGCGCCCGTCATCACCATGTCGCTCTTCACGCGCTTCCGTTCGCGTCAGACCGATTCGTTCCAGGCCAAAGTGCTCGCCGCTTTGCGCAACGAGTTCGGCGGCCACGCCGTCAAGAGCGCCGAAAAATCCTAGGGAGCCGCCATGTCGCCGGAAACTGCTGATCTGACTCAGACCCTGGCTGCCGACAACTTGCAGTGCGCCATCCCCACCGACCCGGCCGCCATCGTGATCTTCGGTGCCTCGGGCGACCTGGTGAAGCGCAAGCTGATCCCTGCGCTCTTTGACCTGGCTACGCACGCCTGCCTGGCCCCGCGCTACGCCATCCTGGGGTTTGCGCGTTCGCCGATGACGGACGGTTCCTTCCGCTCGGCCACCGGCGATGCCGTCCGCAGCATCTCCGAAGTCGGCCCCGTGGACCCGGCCAGGTGGAGCGATTTCGCCCGGTGTTTGGCCTATTTCCAGGGCGAATACCACGACCCGCAGGCCTATCAGAAGCTCGCCGTGCGTCTGGCCGAGCTCGACAAGGAGCGTGGTCTGGGCGGAAACCGGCTCTTTTATCTCTCCACTCCGCCCGAGCTGTACGAGCCGGTCATCGAGCAGCTCGGCCGCGCCGGTCTCTCCAAGCCGGCTAGTGACAAGTCCTGGGTGCGCATCATCATCGAAAAGCCGTTCGGCCGCGACCTGGCTTCCGCCAAAAATTTGAATTCAGTCGTGCTCCGCTCCTTCGACGAATCGCAGGTCTATCGCATTGACCATTACCTCGGCAAAGACACCGTGCAGAACCTGCTCGTCTTTCGCTTCGGTAACAGCATCTTCGAGCCGCTCTGGAACCGCAACTACATCAATCATGTCCAGATCACCGCGGCGGAAACTCTCGGCGTTGAGCGCCGTGCCTCCTACTACGAGACGGCCGGCGCCATCCGAGACATGATTCAGAATCACGTCCTGCAGCTCGTCTCCATGGTCGCCATGGAAGCACCGGCCATCTTCGACGCCACGGCTGTACGCAACGAGAAGCTGAAGGTTCTCCAGTCCATCCGCCCGTACGGGCCAGAGGCCATTAGCAAATTAGTTGTTCGCGGTCAGTATGGGGCTGGGACTATCACCGGGGCCGCCGTTCCCGGCTATGGCCAGGAGCCCGGCGTCAAGCCTGACTCGCGAACGGAATCCTTCGTTGCCGCCAAGCTCGCCATCGACAACTGGCGCTGGGCCGGTGTGCCGTTTTACATCCGCTCGGGGAAGCGGCTCAATCGCCGCGTCACGGAAATTGCCATCCGCTTCCATCGCGCGCCCCATGTGATGTTTCGCGGCCGCAACATCAGCCCCAACTGGATGGTCGTGAACATCCAGCCCGACGAGGGCATCTCGCTGGCCTTTGAAGCCAAGCTCCCCGGCCCGGAGATGAAGATCCGCACGGTGACCATGGACTTCACCTACAAAGAAGCGTTTGGCCCCGGCTCGCGCAGCGCCTATGCCACCCTGCTCAACGACTGTATGCGGGGCGATGCCACCCTGTTTGACCGCGCCGATAGCGTCGAGGCGGCTTGGACCCTGGTGGACCCCATCCTGCAAGCCTGGCAGAATTCGCCCGTCAGTTTCCCGAACTATGCAGCCGGTAGCTGGGGCCCGCAGGAAGCAATGGATCTCTTGGTGCGCGATGGACAAGCCTGGCGTTTCTCCTGATCTGCGGCCGCGTGAAATCCGCCCCGGCGTCTGGGTGTGCGCGGATCCCAATGAAGTTGCCCGTGCCGCTGCGCGGCAGTTCGTGGATCTGGCCTGGCAGTTCATCGCCCGCGTGGGACAGTTTTGCGTGGCGCTCTCCGGCGGAAAAACCCCGCAGCTCCTTTATCAACTGCTCGCCTCCGATGAATTCCGCAACCAGATTGACTGGCCCAAGGTTCACTTGTTCTGGGGAGACGAGCGTCCCGTCCCGCCGGAAAGCCCCGAGAGCAACTACGGCATGGCCCGCCGCGAAATGCTCGTGCGTGTGCCGATTCCGATGGCCAATGTCCACCGCATGGAGGCCTACCGTTCCAATATCGGCCGCGCCGCGCAGGATTACGAAGATGCGCTCCGGCAATACCTCGATCTGGACGCTGCCGGCTGGCCGCGCTTCCACCTGATTCTGCTGGGCATGGGGCCGGAAGGCCACACCGCCTCGTTGTTCCCCGGCGCGCGCAAGTTGAGCGGCACGCTTCGCTGGGTGAGCACACCCTTGGTCGCCAGGCTCGCCGCTCGCCGCATGACCCTCACCCTTCCTGTCATCAACGCGGCGCATAACGTCACTTTCCTCGTCGTCGGCGACGACAAGGCAAAAATCCTCCGCACCGTCCTCGACGGTACGGCAGATCCACCTCTCCCGGCGCAGCTTGTCACCGTTCCCAGCGGCCGCCGCATCTTTTTTGTGGATCGTCCCGCCTCTGCTTTGTTGCACTCTTCAGCGGCCTCAGGCACGCATCCCGGTGTCGCTGGCCGTTCCAAAACGCGAGAGGGGAGCCGATGATTCTCGCCGGCGATGTCGGCGGCACTAAATGCAACCTGGCACTTTTTCGAACCGACGGCGGCACGCTTCGCTCCATCTTCCAGCGCCGCTTCGAAAGCAAGAAATACCCGGAGTTCGAAAAGGTCGTTCAGGACTTCCTCGCTCAGGCCGGACCGGCATTGCCGGCAGGCCAGGGAAAGATCACCGCGGCCGGCTTCGGTGTGGCCGGTGCCGTCGTCAACCAGCGCGTCCGGGCCACCAATCTGCCCTGGGTGGTGGACGCCGCCAACCTGGGCCGTGAGTTTCAGATCCCGCACATCCTTCTCTTGAACGACCTCGAGGCCACCGGCTACGGTCTGGAAGTGCTGCGTCCCGATGAGTTGTTCACGCTGAACGCAGGCACGCCTGCACCGCAAGCAAACCGCGCCCTTATCGCGGCCGGCACCGGTCTGGGTGAAGCCATCCTCTTCTGGAACGGCGCTCGCTACGTCGTCGCTGCCACCGAAGGGGGTCATTGCGATTTTGCTCCCCGCACCGACACGGAAATTGAGCTCCTCCGCTTCCTCAAGAAACGCCACGAGTTTGCCGATTTTGAGCTGATTCTCTCCGGCCGCGGCTTTCGCACCCTGCACGAGTTTCTGGACCCCTCGATCAAGCATCCCACCTTCGATACGCCGGGCGCGGACCCCGCTCCAGAAATCACCCAGCTTGGTCTGGCCGGCTCTTGTCCTGTGTGTGTGAAGGCGCTGGCAATGTTCGCTGAGATTTATGGCGCCGAGGCAGGCAACCTGGCGCTCAAGTGCCTGGCCCGGGGCGGCGTTTACGTGGCCGGCGGGATTGCCGTGAAAATCCTCGACAAACTAAGGGACGGCGCCTTCGTCCGCTCCTTCTGTGCCAAAGCAAATTTTGGAATCCTTCTGAGCCAGATTCCCATCTATATAGTCCTGAACACGGATGTGCCGTTGTTGGGCGCCGCAGCCCGAGCTGCCGCCGTGGGTGGCGCATAAGCTTTAGAGCCCGGGGCCTTTCAGTGTCACATTTTCTTCTCAAATTCGGTGCCACAGCTCTGTTCATGGCTTTGGTGGTGGCGTTCGCCGGCCCGTTAGGCACTGCTTTTGTGCAGCAATCCGCGCAGCAGGCCCTGGGCCAGGAGTCCAGGGCCCTGGAGGCTTGCACGAACATCAGCAAGTCGCCGAGCGGCAGCTTTCCTGAGGTGCGATTGCTTCGCGCCGGCGTCTGGCTCAGACAGCAGAAGTACGCGGAAGCCAGAGAAGAACTGCTCGCCTTCCTCCGCGAGTCGCCCAATCATTGGTTGGTCCCTCACGCAAGGAAAACCCTTGAAGAAGTCGAGCAAAAGTTCGCCGCAAAGGCCTCACCACCCGGCTAATCCGACAGGCGGCCATCTTCGTTAACCACCCTGTTTTTCGTAGAGAAATCCCATATATCATAGGCAGGCCGCCTTGAGTTCCGCCCAGCAAACTCCTGCACCCCTCTAAACTCATCAAACTTTGGCTACTTAGAGATTATGTCAGCCAATTCTGCTTTGGCAAAAGAAGTGCTCCACTCGGGCCAATTGCCTTGTGGGGTGATACGCATCTGTTCAGTGCCTAAGTTCGGTCTTGGTCTAAGTGCGGCGCCGCTGGTGCGTGCAAGTCTCACCATTGTCCTACATTCCCATCTAGAGGGAGGAACAGCATGAAGAACCACCGTTCGAGTTTTCCATTCGTGGGACTATTGATTGTTTTGCTGCTCGTTGTTGCGGGAGTAGCGGCACAGACGCCCACAGGTTCAATCACCGGCACGTTGGTTGACCCGCAAGGTCTAGCGGTACCCGAAGCCACAGTAAAGGTCACCAACGAGGGAACGGGAGCCACCTATGAATCGAAGACCAGCGGGACCGGAGCGTACCTCGTTGCCACCCTCCACGCCGGCATCTATAAGGTTGAAGTCACGGTTAGTGGCTTCCGCAGCGTGACGATCACCGGCATCAAACTTGACGCCGGCACACAGTATTCTGTCCCTCCCATCCAGCTCGAACTCGGCCCGGCCACGGAGACCATCACGGTTCAGGCGGGGACCAACCTGGTCCAGACGACGAACGCCCAGGTCAGTACCACCGTCCAGCGATCCCAGATCGATGGGTTGCCCCTCTTCAACCGCAGCCCTCTCACCCTGCTTGGCTCGCAGCCTGGCGTCAACCAGAACGGCCGCACCGTCACCGTCATCAACGGCCTGCGCCCCAGCTCTGGCAACGTAACTCTGGACGGCATCAACATCCAGGACAACTTTATTCGCGCAAACTCGCTCGACTTCCTGCCGAATCTCCTGCTCCTCGGCCAAATAGCGGAGTTTACGGTCACCACTCAGAACGCCGGTGTGGAGCAGGGCGGCGGCGCTTCCCAGGTGAGTTTTGTCACTGCCAGCGGCACCAACGATTGGCACGGCGAGGGCTTCTACTACTATCGCGGTAGCGCCCTGTCCTCCAACGAGTGGTTCACGAACAAGAACCAGTTTAGCCGGCCCAATCATGGCAAGCCCTTCCTGCTCCAGCACCAGACAGGCGGCAACATCGGCGGACCCATCTTCAAAAACAAGCTCTTTGTGTACGGCTACTATGAGGCCTTCCGCCGCATGCAACAGACCGCCAAGACGCCCCTTGTGTTGACGGGTCCTGCCCGGCAGGGCATTTTTACCTATGTGGCGACCTGCACAACCACGTGCCCGACGGGGATCACGACGGGGAGCATCCAAACCGTCAATCTCCTGACGCTGAAGCCGGGCTTGTCGTCCATTGATCCATTCATCGCCAGTCTGCTGACCCGCGTGCCGACCACCATCAATACTGCGGCCGGCGATAGCGCGGCAACCTTTCCAAGCCAGCTCCTCAACACTGGCGGCTTCTCCTTCAACCAGCGCAGCAACCGGATTCGCGACAACTACGGGTTCCGCCTTGATTACTCCCTTACGCAAAACCACCAGTTCTCCGGCATCTGGGCCTGGAACCGGGACATTGTGGACCGTTTCGACATAGACGCGTCCTTTAACACCGTTCCCATTGTCGCGAACAACGACGCCAAAAAGTTTCTCTCCGTCGCCTGGCGGTGGAGCATTAGTCCAACGTTGACCAATGAAGTCCGCGGCGGATTCAACTTGGCCCCGGGCACCTTTAAGAATACCCGTGATTTCGGAAGTGACCCTGTCTTTGTCTTTCCTGCGACTGTGTTCGCCAATCCCGATGTCAACTTCCGGGATCAGGGGCGCAACACGGATACGTATTCCCTTCAGGACAACGCCAGTTGGACCCGCGGCAACCACGCCTTCAAATTTGGCTACCAGTATCAGGGAATTCGCTCGGTTCCCTTCAACGATGCAGGCATCAACCCGACCTTTACCCTTGGTATCAGCGCGACCAATCCGAACGGGTTGGTGCAAGCCAACTTCCCGGGCAATCTCAGCTCGACAGCGCTGACCAATGCCAACAACCTGTTCGCCACTCTGTTGGGCTATGTCGCCTCGGGTTCGCAGTCCTTTAACGTCACCTCGACAACGTCCGGCTTTGTCCCCAACGCTACCAACCTCCGAAGCTTTCCGCTCAACAGCCATTCCTTTTACTTCGGCGATTCGTGGCGCTTCCGGCCGCGGCTGACGTTTACGTATGGTCTGCGGTATGAATACATCGGGCGCTTCGACGAGGCCAATGGCCTGCTTCTGAACCCCATCATCGCGCGCGGCGGGAATCCGATCGACGTGCTTCTCTCCAATGCCACGATGGACTTGGCGGGAGAGAAGAACGGTCGCCCGGTCAATGGCAAGGACCTCAACAACTTTGCTCCCCAGATCGGTGTCGCTTGGGATCCCTGGGGCGACGGCAAGACCGCCATCCGCGCGGGCTATAGCGTCCACTACGTAAACGATGAGGCGATTCGCGGGCCGGACAATGCCACCGGCAACAACCCGGGGTTGTTAGCCAGCAATTCGGCCTTGAACACTTCCGTCACCCCCCCCAGTACGGCCCTCAACGTCCGGATCGCTCAGGGCCTGCCGACGGTTGGAGTGCCCACTTTCCAGGTGCCGCGAACGGCACTCGACAACCTCAACCAGTTGGGTAGCCCTCAGACGATTTTCACGGTGAACCCGATACTCAGGACGCCCTATGTCCATGAGTGGAACCTCACCGTTTCGCGTGAGATCGGTTGGAATACGGCCATTGACCTCCGCTACATCGGTAACCAGGGCATCAAGCTGTATCGCGGATTGGACTTTAACCAAGTCCAAGACATGTACGCCACGAACGGCTTCTTGGCCGACTTCTTGCGCGCCCGGTCCAATGGTTTCCTGGCGCTGGCAACTCTGGCTACTGCTCCCGGATGCTCCGTGCCGGGAACCCTTGGCTTTAACCCCAATTTCCAGTGCGCGGTCTTCAATCCGAATTTCAATCCGAATCGCACGGGCAGCCAGGTGCTAACTGTTTTCCCGAACTTCGCCGCCGCTGGGCTACTGAACAACACCACGATCCGCGGCTTGATTCAGACGGGCCAGCCGGGCGAGTTGGCTGCCACCTATCACGTTAACAACCTCAACGGGTCGGTACAGACCGTGCCCAACCCCTTTGCCTTCGTGACCGACATGCTAACGAACTATTCGACCTCGAACTATCATGCGGGGGTGGTCGAAGTGCGGCGGCGGTTCGGCAGCGGCTTCAATCTGCAGGCCAACTACACCTTCAGCAAGGTGCTCACCGATTCTTCGGGCACCGGCCAGACGAAGTTTGACCCGCTACTCGACAACGCCCGGCCGGAACTCGAGAAGTCGCGCGCGGACTTCAACATCACCCATGCGTTTAAGACCAACTTTCTTTATGAGTTGCCCTTCGGCAGCGGCAAACGCATGTCCAGCTCCTACGAGGCCATCAACCGGATCATCGGTGGGTGGGCGGTCACCTCGTCTATCACCTGGCAGACCGGCGCCCCGTTCTCGATTCTGTCCGGCCGCGGCACGTTGAACCGCGCTGGGCGCTCTGGAGGCAACACCGCAGTGGCGCTGCTCCCGGGCGGCCAGGTCAGCAGCTTGGTGGGCGTGCAATTCAGTCCCACCATTGGCAGCGGCAACCCGCTGATCCTCAACCCCTCGATCATCAACCCCAGCGGCGCCAATGCTGGCCGTGGCCTGGGGGATGACGCTGTGGCCTGCAACATCAGTGCCTTCGCGGGCCAGATCTTCTGCCATCCGGAGCCGGGCCAGGTGGGCAACCTGCAGCGCAATATGTTCGATGGCCCGTCCGCCTTTTTCTTGGACTTCAGCGTTACGAAGAAGACCAGAATCACGGAGCGGCTTTCCTTTGAATTCCGCGCTGAGTTCTTCAACTTCCTCAACCACCCGGTGTTCTTCACCGGCAACCAGAGCATCGGCAGCACCTCGTTCGGCCAGATGACCCAAACGCTCTCGGGCGCGCGCGTCACGCAGTTGGTCGGTCGCATTATCTTCTAGTCGGGGCTTCGCAAAGCCTCTAACCGTGACCGGGCTGGCCGCAAGTCCAGCCCGGTCCGTTTTTGGTGCGAGGTAATTCTCCCGCAACTCATGCCTCACCCCTTCTGATCGCCTCCGGTTGAGAGCGATACAATCAGTGTGTGAGCTTTCTTCCGGATCGGCCCGCAAACGACTGGCGGCCTCTATCGCGCCCCGCTCTCTTAGGCTGGCTGGTCTTCTATGCGCTATTCCTGCTCCACGCCGCCCGCAGCGCGTCCGGTTTCCTCCTGCTCGACCACGTCAATCTGGTCATCCACGAAGGCGGTCATTTTTTCTTTGGCTGGTTTGGGGAGACGCTGGGAATCCTGGGCGGGACGCTGGGCGAGCTTCTGGTGCCGCTGCTAATCGCCTTCTATTTCATCTGGCATCGCCAGACGGCCGGCGTGGCCTTTACCGCCTTCTGGTTTTTCGAAAATTTCCTGTACATTGCCACCTACATGGCCGACGCCCGCACCCTGGCCCTGCCCCTGGTCGGCGCGGGCGAACACGACTGGGAGCTGCTCTTCGGCCAATGGGGCGTCCTCCAGCACGACCGCGCCATCGCCGGCGTCACTCGATCACTGGGCTGGCTCGGCATGATTGCCTCCATTGTTTGGCTTGCCTGGATGGCCCTTCGCGCGCACTCGAGGGACTCCAAACGTGCCAACCCGTCGAAAGGCAATCCCTTCGACTGCCCACTCTGCTAAAATTCATCCACGGGGGCGCCCGTAGCTCAGTTGGAAAGAGCGTCTGCCTTCTAAGCAGAGGGTCGGGGGTTCGAATCCCTCCGGGCGCGCCAGCCCTAATGATGCAATCGAAATCCCGGTCTAGACAGAACAGAATGCAGCCACGCTCGGTGTGTGCCCCTAACCTTGATCGGGATCACTGATAACATTTGCGCCCAGGCCTGCGTCTCATAGTAAAAAGGCGCCGCGATGAGCTGGCGATCCAAACTGACCGGGACGGCGATTCTTGCGGGCTTCTTCTTGGCCCTGGCTTGGGGTGGCCCCGTCGAAAAACAACTCCCAGGCGACAATACATCGCGGGCGCGGACGGGACTGTTTCACGCAGACCCCGAGCACCTGTGGAATCGTCTCCATGGCCAATTCACCGTGCGAACGGCACCGTCCGGAGAAAGACACGGTTTCGATGCGCTTGATCCGCTGCTTTGGCCGGAAACCGAGTATCTGCTGACGGGCGAATCCCACCGAAAAGCGCTACGCCTGCTCGATGAGTTTCTCCGGGTCCGGGGCGAACGGCTGATTTCCGATCCGCTCAAGCAGGCACTCCTGCAACGTGACCTTTGGGCCGTGTTCGACTGGTCGGCGGGGACAGTAGGATGGAAGGACCACTATCCGGCGGCACGGGCGGCGCTGCGCGCAAAACTCGGGCCCCTGTTGTGGAGATCGGCGATGCCCGAGAAGCAAGTACGCGCCCTGCCCGATAATTACCGCCAAGCGGTCGCCTCCGGAAGATACGCCGCCCAATACGACCCGTCGCAGCGTGAGAGGCCCTTTTTGCCGCCTGATCTTTTCGACCCTCGCGGCCCTTGGGTTAAGCTGACTCCCAATCGTGGTCCGACAGCGCGGAGTCACGTAGCAGCGTTCTCCGGCCGGTCGGTGTTTTTCGTATTCCTGCGGCTCCCCGGCGGGCGGAAGGCCACGCTGGACTACCTGGCAAAGCTGTGGCACTTCCCGCGTCCTTGGTTCAACCTGGACCTGCCACAATTTCCGCCGGGCACAAAGGTGGCGCTGGCGCGCCGGTTGGTGCTTTTCGACGCCAACGGGAAATTGATGGATACAGCGATCACGGAGAGCTTGCAAATTCGCGTGTTCCGCGAAGTCCCCGCGGGCGGCCTATCAGGGGCATCCTTTCGAGCGCAAGACTTTTTCGAATTCAAGTTGAGCCGCGTTTTGCTGCTGGCGGGCGAGGCGGGAGGTCTCCGACCGGTAACGCCGGATGAAGCGCAGCTTCGGAGCTTCGGTACTCATGGATGCGACATGATCGCAAATATGGAAAGCTGTCCGCGAACGGCGACGCTGAAGTGCGAGAATTGTCATGCTTGGCCCGGCGTCCATTCGCTGGGGAGTCTCGATGCGCTCTTTCCTCCGCGCCCCCTGTATACGGACCCCGTCGAAGGCGACCCCGGATTTGGAGTGCCGTACCTGGAATCTTCAGCGACGCTCTACTGGAAAAAAACCCATTACGATTGGGGTCTGCTGAACGCCTTGCGGCCTCTACGAGGCAACCCGCCAGGTCGGTAATTCACCCTAGCCCCTTGACCTTTTGCATGCCTGATCCAGCTTGGGAACCTCGGCCACAATCTGAAGGTCGCACAGAGTTCTGAAATCGTCCCCTAGGGCGCGCCATTCGTTTCAATGGTTCATGGCCATTCTCAGTTTTCCAGCAAACTGACTGTAGTCGATTTCAGAGATAGTGATTCCCTCAGAGGAATTCACTCCTGATGGAGCACTTCTCTGGATTCGTCGAGCTTGGCGTAGACGACAATACCAACCCGGCTGACCTGCAGGTGTTCAAGAAGTTGGAGAGAGTGTTCAGTTCTTGAGATTTGGTCAGAAGGATGGCTTCAGGAACGGTGGACGGACG
>Ga0209109_10001358_pt1 | contig 13506 bp, 11 predicted proteins | sample Rifsed10ft2_FD_184004 | JGI IMG/M metagenome (GOLD analysis project Ga0209109, IMG submission 184004) | Soil microbial communities from Rifle, Colorado, USA - sediment 10ft 2 (version 2) | ecosystem: Environmental > Terrestrial > Deep subsurface > Rock core/Sediment | place: Rifle, Colorado... | reverse complement strand
GACGCTGGCGCGGCTGCGCGAGGCCGGGGTGGGCATCGAGATTCACGCGGGCGAGTGGGCCGGGCCGGAGTCGGTGTGGGATGCGCTGGAGAACGGATTCCCCAATCGCATCGGCCACGGGGTGGCGCTCTTTCAGGACCCCCGGCTGGTCGAGCGATTCCAGAGAGACCGACTCCACGTCGAGATGTGCCTGACCAGCAACGTGAAGACCGGAAGCGTTGAGCGGATTGAAAATCATCCTGTCCGGCAGGCGCGCGAGCTGAGCCTGAGCTTCAGCGTCAGCACCGACGACCCCGGCCCGTTCGAATGCTCGATGGGGTCGGAATACGAACTTCTCGCCGGGCAATTCGGCTTTCAGGAACACGATTTTGAAGTGATGACGGAGAACGCTCTGAACGCGAGATTTCAGCCACAATTGCGGTATGCAGTACACGGATGACACGAATAGACACGGATTTCACTGATTCTTCGGAATATCCGTGGCACGCGACGCGGCCCCATCCGTGAAATCCGTGTACCCGAAATAGAAAGGGACAAAGAACGATGCGTTACAAATTGCTGGGCCGCAGCGGGCTGCGGGTCTCCGAGTTGTGCCTGGGGACGATGACGTTCGGCGAGGACTGGGGCTGGGGCGCGTCCAAAGACGTCTGCCGCACGATCTTCGACGCCTTTGCGGCCGCGGGCGGGAACTTCGTTGACACGTCGAACAACTACACCAACGGCACGAGCGAGAAGTTCGTGGGCGAGTTCATCGCCTCCGACCGCGAGCGTTTTGTGGTGGCGACGAAGTACACGTTGAGCAAGCGCAAGGAGGATCCAAACGCGGGCGGCAACCACCGCAAGAACATGATGCAGGCCGTAGAAGCAAGCCTGAAGCGGCTGGGCACAGATTACGTTGACCTGTACTACCTGCACATGTGGGACCACACCACGCCCGTCGAGGAAGTGATGCGCGCCTTCGACGATCTGGTGCGGACGGGCAAGGTGCTCTACGTCGGCATCTCGGACACACCCGCGTGGGTCGCCGCGCAGGCAAACACGATGGCGGACTTGCGGGGCTGGTCGCGCTTTGTGGCGCTGCAAGCCCCCTACAGCCTCGCCGACCGGGCCGTGGAGCGCGACCTGCTCCCGATGGCGCGCGCCTTCGACATGGCCTTTCTGCCGTGGGGCCTGCTCGAGGCCGGGGAGTTGACGGGCAAGTACAACCGGCAGACCTCCGAGCCGAAGCGAAACCAAAATGCGGATGAACGGAACATGGTACTGGCAGAGGCAGTGATGAAGGTGGCGAGCGAAATCGGGCGCACGCCCTCGCAGGTCGCCATCAACTGGGTGCGGCAGCAGCAAAGCGTGCACAGCGCGCCCGTCATCCCCATCCTCGGCGCGCGCACCGAGGCCCACATCAAAGACAATCTCGGCTGTCTGGACTTCGAGCTGACGCCGGAGCAGCTGCAGCGGCTCGCGCAGGCCAGCCCGATCAACCTGGGCTTCCCGCACAGCTTCTTTGCCTCTGAGGGCGTCAAGAAATTGATCTTCGGCGACACTTACCCGTTGATTGACAACCACCGGAGCCAGTGACGGTCATGCCCAACTACATTTGCGCCACCTGCGGCACGCAATTCGCGGCGGCCGACGCGCTGCCCGCCCACTGCCTGATCTGTGAAGACGAGCGGCAGTACATCGGCTGGAAGGGGCAGCAGTGGACGACGCTGGAACAACTGCGCGCCGATCATCACAACCTCATCCGGCCCGAAGAAACGCACCTGACCGGCATCGGCGCCGAGCCGGCGTTCGCCATCGGCCAGCGGGCGCTGCTCGTCCAGTCGCCCGGCGGCAATATCCTGTGGGACTGCATCACCCTGATTGACGACGCGACGATCGAAGCCGTGCGCGCCCTCGGCGGCATCGCGGCTATCGCCATTTCGCATCCTCACTACTATTCCGCGGTCGTGGAGTGGAGCCGGGCCTTTGGAGGCGCGCCGATCTACCTGCACGCCGCCGACCGCCAGTGGGTGATGCGCCCTGACCCGGCCATCGTTTTCTGGGAAGGCGAAACGCGCGTGCTCGGCGACGGGTTGACGCTGATCCGCTGCGGCGGACACTTCGAGGGCGGCACGGTGCTGCATTGGGCGGCGGGCGCGGAGGGGCGCGGGGCGTTGTTGTCCGGCGACATCGTATACGTCGTCAACGACCGCCGGTACGTCAGCTTCATGTACAGCTTTCCAAATTTGATCCCCCTGCCCGCGCCCGCCATTCAGCGCATCCTCAAAGCCCTCGAACCTTTCGCCTACGACCGCATTTACAGCGCGTGGTTTGACCGGGTGCTTTCGACCGGCGCGCGGGCCGCGGTCGGCCGTTCAGCCAGCCGATATTTGCGCGCCATCGGAGCCTAGCGACGTGGACGTCGCCGCCTACCTGCATCGCATCCACTATCGCGGCCCGCTCGCCCCGACGGCGGAGACGCTGCGCGCGCTGCACCTCGCGCACCATCTGGCCGTGCCGTTTGAGAATCTGGACATTCACCTGGGGCAGCCCATCATCCTCGACGAGGCCCGGTTCTACGATAAAATTGTGCGGCGGCGGCGCGGCGGCTTCTGCTACGAGTTGAACGGACTGTTCGCAGCGCTGCTGCGGGAACTGGGCTTCGACGTGACCCTGCTCTCCGCGCGGGCGATTGACGCCGGGCGCGGCACGGTCGAGCCAGAGTTCGACCATCTGATTCTGCTCGTTCAGCTCGAAGAGTGCTGGCTGGCCGACGTGGGCTTCGGCGAGTCATTCCGCGAGCCGCTGCGGCTGGACGACCCCGGCGAGCAGCAGCCGGGGAAGGGCGCGTATCAGGTTTTCCGCGACGGCGAAGTGTGGAAGATGATGGAGAAGGATGTCCGGGGCAGGCTGGCCGACGGCTATCTGTTCACGCTCCAGCCGCGCCAGCTCGCCGACTTCGCCGGGATGTGCCACTACCAACAGACCTCGCCGGACTCGCACTTCACGCAGAAGCGCATCTGCTCGCTCGCCACGCCGGAGGGCCGCGTCTCGCTCAGCGACATGCGCCTGATCGTCACCGCCAACGGCGAGCGCAGCGAGCGAGAGCTTTCCGGCCCGGCGGATTACGCGGCGGCGCTCCGGGAACACTTTGGGATCGAGCTGAATGAGTAACACCGCTTCAGCATTGTCATGCTGAGCCCCAAAGGGGCGAAGCATCTCTGCAACAGTGATGGAGACTCTTCGCTACGCTCAGAGTGACATCAGGATAGGATGTGACATGACTGCTAAGCTTCTTCTCGCAACCGCAAACGGCTTCGTGATCTGTGAGCGCGACGGCGGCGACTGGCGCGTCGCAGATCCCGCACCCCCCGATTTCGGGGAGGGCGGGAAGACTGCGCGCGGCCTCGCCGGTCGGCCCGTCACCAGCGTGATCGCCCGCGAGGGCGTGATCCTCGCCGGGACGCCGGACGGTGTCTTTCGCTCCGACGACCTCGGCCAGAACTGGCGCGAGGCCAGCACGGGCCTCACCACACGGCACGTCCGCTGGCTGGCCTATCACCCCGACATTTCCGATTTTGAATTCGCGGGCGTCGAACCGGCGGGCATCTTCGTCTCGCGCGACGGCGGGGAATCGTGGCGCCCGTCCCCGGAGGTCGCGCGCCTCCGGGACAAGCACAAGTGGTTCCTGCCCTATTCGCCGGAGGCCGGCTGCGTGCGCGGGTTCGCGTTTCACGGATCGCGGGCCTACGCCGCCGTGGAGGTCGGCGGCGCGCTGATTTCCGACGACGGCGGCGAGACGTGGCGATTGGCCGAGGGCAGCGACGGGAAACCCGACCTCGACGGCCCGCCCGAACCGTTCATCTACCCCGACGTTCACTCGATTGAAGTTCATCCCTCTTCGCCCGACCTGGTCTTCGCGCCGACCGGCGGCGGCTTCTACCGCTCGACGGACGGCGGCAAAACGTGGTCGTGCCTGTACGATTGTTACGTCCGCGCCGCGTGGCTCGATCCAGCCGACCCCGATCATCTCATCCTCAGCCCGGCGGACGGCGTGGACGCGCATGGCCGCATCGAAGAGACGCGCGACGGGGGCCGGACGTGGCAGCCCGCCTCGACCGGCCTCAAAGTCCCGTGGCGGCGGCACATGGTCGAGCGCTTCACGCAAATTGACGACCCTTCGGCAGGCTCAGGGCAGGCTCTACTGGCCGTGCTCTCGAACGGCGAACTTCTGGCCGCGCCTCTGGCGACTCTCGCATGGCGGCGCATCCTGCCCGATGTGAAGGATGTGGCTGCTGTGGCCGTCGAATGAAATTCGACGGCTATCACAAGCAAACCTGCTGAAGCAGGTTCGGGGCGCTCTCATGCGCTTCAGCGCATTTCCTCGTATCAGGCTGCGAACCCGTTGATGGCCCGCAGAGCCAGTTATAATAGCCCCATGCCTGTCACTCAAACACAAACTCAAACGACCATGCCCATGCGCCGCGTCGTGCAGACGTGGTGGCCGCTCGCCGCGAGCTGGCTGCTCATGTCCATCGAGCTCCCGGCAATCACCGCCATCGTCGCGCGGCTGACGAACCCGGAGATCAACCTCGCCGCTTACGGCGGCGTGGTTTTCGCGCTGGCCCTCATCGTCGAATCGCCCATCATCATGCTGCTGGCGGCCTCGACCGCGCTCAGCAAAGACCGGGCCTCGTATCTCAAACTGCGCCGTTTCATGATGGCGGCGGGCGCGCTCCTGACTGCGCTCCACATGCTCATCGCGTTCACGCCGTTGTATTACTTCGTCGTGACCGGCCTCATCGGCGCGCCGCCCGAAGTCGTGGAACCGGCCCGCCTCGGGCTGATGCTCATCACCCCATGGACGTGGGCTATCGCCTACCGGCGCTTCAATCAGGGCGTGTTGATCGGCTTCGGCCACTCGGAGGTCGTGGGACAGGGGACGCTCATCCGGCTCACCGCGAATGCGACCGTGCTGGCCATCGGTTATCTGGTCGGGACGATCCCCGGCGTGGCCGTCGCGGCCATGACCGCCGCCGCCGGGGTGATGAGCGAGGCCGTGTTCGTCGGGTTGCGCGTGCAGCCCATCCTGCGGAATCAACTGCGGTACGCCCCGGCGGTCGAACCGGCGTTGACCTTCCGCGCGATGATGGGCTTTTACATCCCGCTGGCGATGACGTCGCTGCTCTTCCTGATCGTGCAGCCGATGGGCAGCGCGGCCCTCAGCCGGATGCCGAACGCGCTGGCGTCGCTCGCGGTGTGGCCGGTGATCGCCGGCGTCAGTTTCCTTACGAGCAGCCCCGGCATCGCCTACAACGAAGTGGTGGTGGCACTGCTGGACGAGCCGGGCTCGGTGCGCAGCCTGCGGCAGTTCATGTGGCTCCTCGCCGCGGCGACGACGGCGTTTCTGTTTCTCGTGGCTGCCACGCCGCTCGCGGGTTTGTGGTTCGAGCGCCTCTCCGGCCTCACCCCCCAGCTCGCAAGGCTGGCCCGGGGCGGGCTGTGGCTGGTTCTGCCCATGCCCGCGCTGAGCGTCCTGCAGAGCTGGTATCAGGGCGCGATCCTGCACAGCCGCCGCACGGGCGGCATCACCGAAGCGGTGGTGATCTATCTGGTGACGAGCATCGCCCTCCTGTGGGCCGGGGTGATGTGGGGACAGGTCGCCGGGCTGTACGTCGGCCTCGGCGTCTTCACCCTCAGCAGCCTCGCACAGACGGCGTGGCTGTGGCATCGCAGCCGCCCCTCGCTCCACGCGGTTCAGACGCGAGACGCGCAGCCCGCGGCTGTTTCTGCCGTCGGCGTTTCGTCCTGAAACGGTTGCCAACCGCCCACGCCCGGCTTATACTGCCTGTAGCAACTATTCGCCCTGCGCATGAGGGTTGAACATGGCAGACCTCAAAATCCCAATCCCGACGAATGACTGATTACACCCCCTACCTGAAACACGCCCGTGAGCAGGCCGCGCGCCACCGCGCCGACCCGCAGATCGCCGCCCGCCGCGAGCGCGCGTGGGAAGTCGCGCGCCAGATCGCCGACTTTCTGCGCCGCGAATATAAGCCCACGCGCATCGTCGCCTTTGGCTCCATCGTCCACCCTGAGATGTTCGGCCTGCACTCTGATATTGACATCGCCGTAGACGGCATCCCCTGGCCCGAGTATCTGCGCGCCTGGAACGCCGTGGAAGAACGCTGGCCGGAGTTCAAGGTGGATGTGATTGACGTGGGGATCGTCTCAAAAGAGATGCGCGAATGGATTGATGAAGAGGGGCAGGAGTTGTAATACGAGGTCAATGGAGAGTGTAGGCAAGCAAAATAAACCGCCCCGGGCGAGTGGCTCGGGGCGATTGTTTTTGTTCAAGCGGATGGGGCTTTGCAAGGCTATTTCTTCTTGCCGGAACCAGATTTCTTCAAAGCGTAGTCAATCAATTTCAAAAAGACCCCGTTGAATACATGGGTCGGATACCAGTCTTCATAGGTATTATTCCTCATGCGCTTTTCAATTTCGTCTAGCTCGTTGAGCAAGACATATAGATTGTGTGTGGCACGGCGATAAAAGCCAATTGCACCTGAGGCCTTCAAACCCTTAACACCAGCCTCTGCGCATCCTGGGCACTCACACGCCGCCAGCATTTCACGCTCCACTTTATCCAATCCACGCCCGCGCCATGTGCCCAACTGAGTAAGGAGTCTGTCGCCGCGTCCTGGTAATTGAATAATTCCGCGCGCCGCCCGGTTGCGCCAACCCGAACTGTCCACAGAGTCCAAACCAAGAATAGCAGCCAAATGGAGAGTGGCAGTTCCCCCAATCCCGAAGACATGAATTTCGCCTGGAAATTTTTTTCGGACAGTGATAATCGAGTCAACCGCTTGCGTTTTCGGTCCAGTTCCATGCGTTTGAAGCAGTTGTGGAACTAGCCCACCTAAAGCCAACTGGCGCTTCTTGCTCAAAACATCGTGTGCGGCAAAGGCTTTCAGATAATGGTCAAGTTTCACCCCGGCATGAACCACGGGCACGCAACCATCAAAGCTATATTTGTGGTTGTAGTACATAGTCTTTCTGAAACACGCATACTGTTCAGCAGAATTCATGCTGGGCAGGGGAATAAAATCTGCTGGAATGGGATACCAATCAGGTCTTACTGCCTTAGCAAACTTCCAATACTCTTGAGCCGCTGGTTTCTTGCCAGAGCGGATGTGACTAAAAGCGCCGTTATCGAGATAAACCTTGACGCCTTTAGGCACTCCAAGTGCGCTGTGCAGTCCCTCATTCAGCGCTTTTTCTCGGAGCGTCTTTGCAATTTGAAATTCTGCAAATGAAACCATGATGGCGCGCAGGTTGGGTAGGTGGTATTGGGAGCTTGGATCCCAAACGCGAGGTTCTAGTTGCTTAAGAGTTGTGCCAGCGACGATGAGCATATGACGCCTATTTTCGCTGATAGGAAGACGTCGAGGCTTTCCTTTCTGCCTCGCCCTCTTCAGCGTGCGCCTTGCCTAGAGCAACAAAAGCGTCTTCTTCTTCACGTTCGCCTTTTGAGACAGGCTCTTTTATTCTTACAAGTACCGGAAAGTTGATAAATTGACCAGAGAGCAACGCTTCGCCTACATCCAGATCAGGCAGCATTTTGGCCTCATCTTCACCCAAACTCTCAATCACTTTTCTCACAAAGTTCTGATCTGCCGGATTGACCAAGCGCATGATTACGAAAGAGTTACACTGGGATAGCGTCGTCTCATCAAGACGAGACGGACGCTGACTGATCAAGATCAGCCCAACCCCAAACTTGCGACCCTCTTGTGCGATCTGCTTTGTCGTTGAAATTGCTCGTTGTTCGGCGGGGGTGTTCGCGTGAGCAGGAGCGAAATTATGGGCCTCTTCCAATAACAGGAGGACAGGTAAACGGAGAGTGCCATCAACCCGAGCATCAAAAAGGCTCTCTGCTATTAGGCTATAGATAGTCGCTTGAAAATCACCGGTATAGCCCGCGAGTGAAATGACGCTGACTTGACCATAGTGAACCAACTGCGTTCGATCCGTGGGCAATGGTTCAGCATTCAGCGCTACCTTTTTGTTGGTTTTTTCCATCCGAGTGAGAGCCTTAGCCGCTTGATAAGTTCTCTTCTTGATACCCTCAAGTGTTCCAGCATCTCGTTTAGAATAGGTGGAAATGTTATCCCATCCCCACTCAATGAGCATTTCTCTGCCATCTGCATTGTCGTTCCTCAAGATGCTTTCAGCAGCTTGTGCCAAGTTACCAATCAGCCACATATCTGGCCGCAGGCCGAATTCCTTAAGCCTCTGATTGCCAGTTGCATCAGCCAGCCATTCTGTTTTTTTCTTGATTTCCTCATCATCGCTTCTGAGAAAGTTCCTCGCCACCTCAAATACGTCGCCAAACCGTGTTTGCATAGTATCAGTCAATTCATATCCCAACGTACTCACAATTCGCGCGACGGTTTCAGAGTCCTCGTCAAATACAGGAAAGTGGGCATAGTAGCGTTTCACCCGGCCTTGAAGAGCAGAGACGTCTGTCAATCCAGTGTAATCTCCATGCGGATCAAAAATCACAACTGGATAATCCTTTTTAGTCAACTCTTCAATAATCCGTCGAGCCGTCCAACTCTTGCCAGCGCCCGTCATAGCTAAGATGGCTAAATGCCGCGTGACGATAGCATGTCCATCCACCATCACACTGATTTTAGAGCGATTCGAGAGTACAGCAATATCAAGTGCACGATTATGCTTCTGTGCTAAATCGCCCAAGACAACACGCGCAACATCATTTTCGGACGGGCGGTAAGCGCTCGTGGCAGGCTGAGGCGGATAACGCACATGATTGAGCTTTCCGCCTGTTCCTCCAGTTAAAGGCTCCGCACCTAGAACCTGGCACACAGCCGTTACCATTTCACGGCTGAGAGATAGCACCGTATCAAAGGGATTAGTGCGCGTTGCAGCTAACTCATGGCTGGACTCTGTGGGGAAGAGAGGATTCAGACGTTCAATCCGCTGGACTTTTGCCCATACCCGAATCTGCTCCCGGTTTTCCGTACTGTCCGTCGAGCGCAATTCAGCATCCACTGCGATAATATCCTGTTCGCGGATTGTTTCATGCGCCACCGCAAGACGAAACTCCCGGCTTGTGCTTTCCCCGACAAGAGTCCCTACATAGTTCTCGGATGCTTGAGGGGCAGCTGTTGCACGATCACTTGCTGGTTGTTGTATTGCCATAATCCCCTCTCAATTCTTCGGCCTAAAAAGCCAATCGCGATGCGTCATATATATGGCTTGCACGAGAATGCGACGCATTTCAGCATCGCTGATTTCCCCACGTTGTAGACTTACTCCAAGGTGGTAGCGGATGAGTTTGCTATAGGCGTTAGTAAGCCAGTCAGGAACGTGCGAATACTTATCTGCGATATCAAGTCCGACAGGAAAGCCATAGCCAGGCAACAATCGAGAATACAGATATGCCCGGCGTGCAGCCTCTACAATTTGTTCGTTGCCCAACTCATCAAAAACTTCCACTCGGATAGGCTCCGTAGTTTCAGATACATGAACATAGCACCCGCGAACCCGTGGAAAACCAATCTTGGGTGATCTCAAAGCTGAGAAATTGGCCTTGCGTTTATCTGACTCTCCGGGCAGAGAAATTTCTCCTCTATTCAAAGATTCGTATTTTGCAATCTCCCATGACTCAGAGCAATCCCCAGGTTGAAGCAGCATCGCTAGCAATAATGTATCCGTATAGCCCAAACGATCCAATAATGATCTTGGAGATTTGAGGTCCGATCTCCCGTACATCTGATTGAAGTAATCCGGATTCCCTTTAGCCCGCAAACCATGAAACACACGCGCCAGCAATATTGTTTCGCTAAACTCACGAAGTTCACCACGCTCCACAACACCTGCGATAACAGGTTTGGGGTTGCGCGTTTTTGCCTCACGGATCAACCGCCGGAACAAATAGGCCATAAACGATAGCGGTTCAAATACACGGCGTCTGATCCACTCGTCGGAGCTCTCAGTCAGTTGAGGGTAAATATCCAGATTGGCTTCTTGAAGGAAGTCTTCTTTGATCTGACGCCCTTTGTCAGGGGTCGAGGCATACTGATGAAGAAAAATATCTATATCATTTTCAGTAAAGGGGGTATGCCCCGCATAGCTTCCGACCAGATATACCAACGGGCCATGAAACATCAACACATTGAGATCATGGTTCCGATCAAGTGCTGCCAGCCCCCCAAGCAGTTCAGCAGTAATCCGGACAATATCAACGAAATCTTTTCGTTCTTTGCTGCCACCCTCAAGATCACCTAGAATGACCGGGTAATACCCAAATTGCTCACGCTCTGCGAGACGACGCTCTCCTGTCCGAACACAGTAAGACCCCACCCGCAACAGAATCGGAACTTGATTTGAAAGTTTGACCGTGTGCACGCAAAGGTTGTCAGGCGGCTAAGGGGAGGGCCTCTCGGCGCGCACATAAGGCGTGCCACTCCCCACTGAGCCAAGCGGCACGGGCTTTGGCCGTTTGCACCGCCCCGGCCAGAGACCATTGCGCGCCGGAACACTTGAGTCGTTGCGAAATGATTTGTTTGCAACCACTCTCGACCGTGCCGCTGCCAAGCATGTAACCGGCGGCGCGGAAACGGGCATACTGCATCCGGGCTTCATTATTTGAGAAGTAGGTGGCGGCGTCTTGGGCTTCTTCACAGCGTTGGAGGGCTGCGCACGCCTGGATGACTTCGCCGACTCGCCCCTGCCACAAGGCTTCGGTGATCTCTTCCCGCCAAGTCTCGCGGGTTTCGTCCACGGCACAGGCGACTTGGGCCACGCGCTCAAGGCGGTCGGCGGCATGATACCAATCCACAATCTGCACAGCGTTTGGATAATAGCGTTCGACCAGTTTCCAAATCCAGGTTGCGCCATCACACACAAACACCAACTCGTGCGCTAAATCGGCTTGGGCTTCCACCCCGCGGGCCCACAGCAATTCGCCAAAGGTCGCGGCGTCGGTGATGTCACAGTAGTAGCGAATGTTTTTGGCGCGATACACCGCCTGCTCCCGGTCGTACTTTCCCCGTTGCCGGACGGAACGTTGGGCAGGCGGGACGGCTTCGGCTTCACACCAGCACCCCAACTTCATATCCCGCCACGCTTCCGCCGTCCCCGGTTTTTCAGCCTTTTCAGCCGAATCGCGCGGTTCAATCCGCACTTTCCCCGCGTCAATGAGGCCGTACAGCCGTTGGGGTACCTGGCGCGTCTCCCGCAACCGGGTTTGCAAATAGGCCTCATCCTGACTCTGTTGCGCCAGGTCGGCTTCGCGTTCCATTTGCAACTGGCCCATCTGTTGGGTTTCTTGCCGCACCGTATTCTCCGACACGTCGAATAACAAGAACGCCTTCAACCACCGCGCGCTGTGTTCAAAGGGCAACTCCACCCCCGCGAGACTCAACAACTTGGCCAAGCCCGCGCTCACCTGCCCGGGTTCAATCCCGTAGTGTTCATCCAGCGGCGCTTTCCCGTGCCCACACGGACACCCCGCATAATATGCGCGGGTGTAGTCCACCCGCCCGAACACGCTCAACACCACCGCCCGACGACGACGTTGATAGTGCAAGCGCTCGCCACACGCGCACGGCACCGTCGCCTCCGGCGTGCCTAAAGCCGTACTCAAAAACTCGCTCAACGCCTGAGCCCCCGTCTGCCGTAAACACTCCCGCAACTCGGTCTCCAGCGTTGCCAAGGTGACTGGTTCGCCCGCCACCTCCCGTTGCTGAATCGCTTGCTTGAGATACGCACTAACCTGGTGGGCAATCGCCGTGATGAGTTCTGTGTTAGAGTCCATTGTGAGCCTCGGGTAGGGTGGGGTTTCGCAACTGCTATCCTACCTCAGGCTCGCCTTTTCTTGGCCCTTCTCCCTGACAACCTTTGCGTGCACACGGCCGCTTGCCTTCCCACCCCAATCACCGATAATCAGGCCCACATGGAAAAGGGTAACACAGGATGAACATCAGTCAAGAACTGCTGGTGAGCATCGCCGAGGCCGTCGGGCTGGGGCTGGGGGTCGCGCTGATCGTGTGGCTGCTGCGCGACTTCGCCCCGGTGCGCCGGGTGCGCGTCTCCGTGCTGCTGGCCGTGCTGACGGGAGGGCTGTATCTCGTCCTCGAGGGGGCGGGCGTTCCGGGCGAAGCCGCCGCCGTCAAAATCGTCGTCGCCGCAGGCGGGATGCTCGCCGCCAATGCGGTTCTGCAGCTCCTCGACCTGCTTCTCTGGGACTATCTCGTCAGCCAGCGGCGGCACGTAGACGTCCCGCGCCTGCTCGTGGATTTGTTCAACTTCGTCGCGCTGATCGGCGTGGCGCTGGTGATTCTGAATCAGGTCTTCGGCGTGAAAGACCTGAGCGCGCTGCTGGTCACCTCCACCGTCGTCTCGGCCGTCATCGGCCTCTCGCTGCAAGACCTGCTCGGCAACGTCATCGCGGGCATCGCGCTGCAACTGGAGCGCCCGTTCACCGTGGGCGACTGGGTGCACGTCAGCGGGCAGGAGGGGCAGGTGGTGCAGATGAACTGGAGAACGCTCACGCTCCGCACGCGCGACAATCACAACGTCTTTCTCCCCAACGCCAACGCCGCCAAACAGGACATCGTCAACTACTCGCGCCCCACCCCGCTGCAAATGCTGCACGCCGAGGTCGGGCTGGCCTACCGGCACGCGCCGGGGGAGGCGAAGGCCGTGCTCGCGCACGCGGTGGCCGGGGCCGAGGGCGTGCGCGCCGACCCGCCCCCCGAAGTGCTCGTCAAAGATTACGGCGAGTACGCCATCCATTACGACGTGCGCTACTGGATCACAGACTACGCCCGGCTTCCGCAGATTCAGGACGCGGTGATGACGCGCCTCTGGTACGAGGTGCGCCGCGCGGGCCTGACCATCCCCTTCCCGACGCGCGACATCACGATGCACACCCTCCCCGAGGATCACGAGGCGCGCGCGCAGGAGCAATTGCGGCGCGAGGTCTTCGCCGCGCTCCGCCTGCTCTCGGTGTTCGCGCCCCTCACCGACGTCGAGATCGAGCAGCTGGGGCGCGGCGCGGCGCTGCAGCGCTATACCGCGGGTGAAGTGCTCGTGCGGCAGGGCGATCCGGGGGACTCGCTCTTCGTGATCAAGGCGGGCCGGGTGCGGGTGGACGTGCGGAGCGAGAGCGGGCAGGTCAGCACCGTGGCGACGCTCGGCGAGGACGAGTTCTTCGGGGAGATGAGCCTGCTCACGGGGGAGCCGCGCTCGGCCTCGGTCGTCGCCGAAACCGAGGCCGTGGTCGTGGTGGTGGACAAACCCGACCTCGCCACGGTGATCACCACCGACACACGCATCCCCGAAGCGCTCTCGGTGGCGCTGGAGGCGCGCATGCGGAATGCGGCGGAACGGGCCGCCGCCGGGGTGGCCGCGCCCGGCGACCGGCGGCCTCCCCAGCAGGCCGCGTTGCTGGGGCGCATCCGGAGATTTTTCGGAATCGGAGCGGGCGGGTGAGGT
>Ga0209109_10001356_pt1 | contig 13512 bp, 15 predicted proteins | sample Rifsed10ft2_FD_184004 | JGI IMG/M metagenome (GOLD analysis project Ga0209109, IMG submission 184004) | Soil microbial communities from Rifle, Colorado, USA - sediment 10ft 2 (version 2) | ecosystem: Environmental > Terrestrial > Deep subsurface > Rock core/Sediment | place: Rifle, Colorado... | reverse complement strand
GCGCCCGACGGTGGCCGAGATGGATTGGCTGGTGGAGGGGCAGACGCTGATGGGCATCCTGCACATGCCCTCCGCCCGGCGCGAAAAGATCGAAACCCTGCTTGCCAGGCGGATCACGGCCATCGCCTACGAACAGATCCAACTGGACGACGGGACGCTGCCGGTCCTCAAGCCCCTCAGCCAGATTGGAGGCCGGATGACGGTGCAGATCGCCGCCGACCTCCTGCAAAATGATCGCGGCGGCAATGGCGTCCTGCTCGGGGGTGTCCCAGGTGTGCCCCCGGCTGAAATCGCCATCATCGGCGCGGGGACGGTGGGCACGGAGGCGGCGCGCGCGTTCCTGGGGCTGGGCGCGCACGTCACGCTCCTCGACCGCGACCTCGCGAAGCTGCAGTCGGCGGACGCGCGCTTTGAGGGGCGCGTGGTGACGCTGGTCTCGCATCCCTACAACGTCGAGCGCGTGTGCAAGTACGCCGACGTGCTGGTGGGCGCGGTGCTGGTTCCCGGCGAGCGCGCGCCCATCGTGGTCACGCGCGAAATGGTGCGGCGCATGAAACCGCGGTCGGTGATCATTGATATGAGCATTGACGATGGCGGGTGCGTGGAGACCGCCCGCCCGACGGCGCGCGACCATCCCACCTACGTCGAAGAGGGCGTGATCCACTACTGCGTGCCGAATATGCCCGGCGTGGTGGCGCGCACGGCGACCTACGCCTTCCTCAACGCCGCCTGGCCGTACATTCATGACATCACCACGCATGGCGTCGAGGCGGCCATGGACCGCAATCCGGCCCTGCGCCGCGGCGTCGTGACGCACGCGGGCAAGTTGGCGGATGGCTAATGGCTGAAACTTGACTGATTGCCGGATGCCATTCGCTATCTGCCATCTGCCATCTGCTACCAACAATGCCTAACTGGCTTGAAGTTTACCGCTCCAAAATGGTCACCGCCGAGAAAGCGGTCGAGGCGATTCAGTCGCACCAGCGCGTCTTCCTCACGGGCAACTGCTCGGTGCCGCAGACCGTGCTCGCCGCGCTGGTGCGGCGCGCGCCGCTGCTCGACAACGTCGAAATCTGCCAGGTGCTCACCGTCGGCCCGGCAGACTACGTGCAGCCCGCCCTCGAGGGGCATCTGCGCGTCAACACGTTGTTCATCAGCGACAACGTGCGCGCGGCCGTCAACGAGGGCCGCGCCGATTTCAGTCCCTGCCGCCTTTCGGAAATCCCGCTCCTCTTCTCCTCCGGGCGCATCCCGCTGGACGTGGCGCTGATTCACGTCTCGCCGCCGGACGAGCACGGGTTCTGCTCGTTCGGGATCGAAGTGGGCGTGACCAAAACGGCGGCGGCCCACGCCCGGGTGGTCATCGCCGAGGTCAACCCGCAGATGCCGCGCACGCTGGGCGACTCGTTCATCCACGTTTCCAAGCTGACCTACATCGTTCCGGTGGATTACACCCTGCCCGAGCTGCCCATGGGCCAGCCCACCGAGCTCACGCGCCAGATCGGGAAGCACGTCGCCGGGATGATCGAGGACGGCTCGACCCTGCAGATGGGCATCGGCGCGATCCCCGACGGCGTGCTCTTCTACCTGCGCGACAAGCGCCACCTCGGCATCCACACCGAACTGTTCTCGGATGGGGTGATTGACCTCGTCGAGGCGGGCGTCATCACGAACGAGCGCAAGACCCTGCACCCCGGCAAGCTGGTGGCCGGGTTCCTGCTCGGCACGCGCCGCCTGTACGAGTTCGTGGACAACAACCCCGTCGTCGAGCTGCATCCGAGCGAGTACGTGAACGACCCGTACATCATCCGCCAGAACGAGAAGATGATCGCCATCAACTCGGCCATCGAGGTGGACCTCACCGGCCAGGTCTGCGCGGACAGCATCGGGACGCGGCTGTATTCGGGGGTGGGGGGGCAGCTCGACTTCATCCGGGGCGCGGCGCGCTCGAAGGGTGGAAAGCCGATCATCGCCCTGCCGTCCACCGCCAAGAGCACGTCGAAAATCGTGGCGGTGCTCAAACAGGGCGCGGGCGTGACCACCAGCCGCAACGACGTCCACTACGTCGCGACCGAATTCGGCGTGGCCGACCTGTATGGCAAGACCATCCGCCAGCGTGCGAAGGCCTTGATAGACATCGCGCACCCGGATTATCGGGAAGCGCTGGAGAAGCAGGCGATTCAGTTGAAGTATTTGTAACCGCGAGCAGACTCCCCTCTCCCAGCGGGAGAGGGGGCGGAGGTGAGGGAGAACTGCAGCTGGCAGCGCCCGAATTGTTTAGTGAAACTTTGGGGCGGGGTTGTGGCTCTGCCGGCTGGGAGGCGCGCGATGAGAGACACGGTTCTCTGGGCGCTGCTGGCCGTGTGGGGGCTGATGCTTGTGGCGGCCTTTGCTTTCGGCCAGTACAACGCCGACCGCACGCGCCACTCCATTCACCCGCTCCTCGTGCTCACCTCGGCGCTGCTCGTCGTGATGGCGGCGCTGTTCTGGCTGCGCCACGCCCGAAATACGCCTCTCGCCGGCTTCTCCCTCCTTATCACGCTCGGCATGGCCGCCTCGTTCGTCGGCGATTTGGTCATGGGCGAGTACCTTCGAACGCCGAACCGCGTGCTGTTCGGCATGCTCGTGTTTGGCGTTGCCCATGTGCTCTACATCGCCGCATACTTGGACGCCGGGCGCGGACTGGGGCTTGAATTTGGCGTGGCCGGGTGGGTGGCGCTCGCCGGTTTTCTCGCTCTCGGTCTGCTCGCATGGGCGCTGGTCGTGCGCTCGCCGCGCGTCTCGACCACACTCAACTACGGCGCGCTGGGTTACACCCTGCTGCTTTCGGGGATGACGGGCCTCGCCGCCGCGCTCGCGCTGGCTGCGCCGCGCTTGTGGACGCTGCCCCTCGGCGCGATTCTATTCCTGGCTTCAGACATCCTCCTCGCCAATCAAATCTTCCGCAAGCGCAACTGGTTTCTGGTGGGCGACGTGGTCTGGGTGCTGTATGTTTGCGGGCAGGCGCTGATTGTGTGGTCGAACGTCCCGGCGCTGGCGTCGTTAAGTTGAGACGTAGGTCACGCTTTCAGCGTGACGCACTCTGGAAACAATCGAGAGTTAATTGTCCAGCACGAGCGTGCCCCACGTAGTCGGGTCGGCGAGCGCACGGACGGGGGAAGTGGAGATCATGCTTTGCTGCTCGGCGGCCTCGGGCGTGTCGTTGTCCGAGCTGGACAGCGCGAACCCAAAGCGGTTCCCTCCCGCCGGGGCTAGGCCGAAGACTGACCACGGGATGGCGGCCTCGAGGTAATATCCGTTGCCGGTCTCATCCTGACGCGCGGCGACAGTCACCCCCGCCGGGCGGCCCGCGTTCGTCTTCGGAAACCAGAGGTATGCATCCGGCCCGCCGATTTTTTGTTCCCCCGGCGTCAGCCCCAATTGAAAATCGTCGGCGCTCAGCTTCCGGCTGCCATAGTCCCCGCCCAGATCAGTATCCAGCAAAACCTCCAGGCTGTCGCCCTTGAAGATGGCCTCACCGATCTGGGTCTGCACGTGGACATCGTCCACCACGTGCGCGGCGAGATAAAGGTTGGCGGCATCCCACGCGATAGTGAACGTCGCACTCTGGTCGGCGGGGCCGGACCAGTTCTCCGCCTTATACACCACTTGATCAACCGTGTCGGTCGGCGCGCCCCAGTCGTTCAAGTCGCCGTCAATCTGCGGTGGGGTTGTACGATGGGAAGCGTGAAGCACTGGGCCGTTCGGGCGCGTGAGTTCGCCTGTGGGCGTGGGAATGAGCGGTGTGGCGGGCGGGGGCGGCGATGCAGGCGCGAAAGGCGATGTCGCCGGGGGCGGGGCCGGGGTGATGGCGGAGATGGGGGTGAGCGTCGGCAGCGGGGTGGGGAGCGTCGTCGTCGGCAAGCCGGTCTGCGCGGTGACGGTGAGCTGGACGTTGGTGCTGATCGCGTTGACCGTGGCGGGGATGTCCTGCTCGCCGCCGAAGGTGATGTTGCAGGCGAGCGTCGCCGCCGCGAGGGCTGCCAACGTCAGTAGAGGGCGAGGCGACTGCCTGCAACCTGTCATTCTGAGGGCGCGCAGCACCCGAAGAATCTCCTTCGGGCAGATGCAGAGATGCTTCGCTGCCTCCGGCAGCTCAGCATGACATGAGAGGTGCGGCTATTCGCCCTCATCGTCCGAGGCCGCGATGCCGGGTTGGTTGATCTGCACGACCTCGCCGTGATAATTCAGGACAATTTGAAAGCCGAGCATCCCCAAGTACGTGCGTGCGCCTTCCGGCAAGCCCTGCTCGATGAGCCGCGAGAAGTTCGCCTCCATGTTGCTGAGCGAGGCGTCCACCGCCGCTTTGGTGAACAGGTCATCCTGCCCGAGCATTTTCAGCGCGCCCTCGGTCACGGCGGCCTTGTTGTCGGCAATCTGCTCGCCCAGTTGCCGCAGGACCTGGCGGTCCACGCTTTCGGCGTCAATGTGGAACTTGAAGCCGCCCTCGGAAACCACGTACTGCGCGCTCCCGCCGACGTGGGCGACCTCGACCGGCTGCCCCTCCGGGGTGACGACCAGACCTTCGAATAATGCGCGTTGGCTCATCAGTTCCTTCAATAGACAATCACCTGCGTGCCGTCGCCCCTCGTCGGCTTCTGGTTCAGCGCGCCGCGCGGCAGCGACCAGCGGAACACCCACTTCGCGGTTTCGGGGGACAGGTTGACGCAGCCGTGGCTGCGCGGCTTCCCGTAATCGTTGTGCCAGTACGTGCCATGAATGGATACGCCCCACCAGTGGAAGTAACTCACCCACGGCACGCCGGGCAGGTCGAAGAAATCCGCCGACGCGAAATCGTCGCCGGCCATGTGGCGCGTGAGCCGCTTCAGATTGATGGCCCACTCCCCGGACGGCGTGCCGTAGATGCGCTTGCCGTTCTCGGTGCGCAGGTACGGGCCGGTGGAGGTCAGCACGTCCAGGATTTTGACGCCGTTCTCGAAGCACTGGAAAGTCTGCTTCGCCAAATCCACCTCGATGCGCTTGTCGGCGACCTCCGGCGAGATTGGCGCGATTTCTTCGGCGGTCACGCGCCGCACGTGCTCGCCTCTCACCCACGACGACTGGTTCAGCCGCTCGTCGTACACCTTGTACCAGATCGCGCCGTCCGCATCCGTCTGGGCGTCGGTGATCCAGTACGTGGTGGCGTAATAGAAGCGGTAGACCGAGGTGTAGTTGGCATTTGGCCCGGTTTTTGATATGGTGTACGGGACGGTGATCTCGCCCAGGAAGCCGTCGCGCGGCACGTCGAGCGAAGGCGTCTGCCGTTCCCAGCGCACGGGCTGCACCTGCCCGGAGTAGACGAACCCGCGCCGCATCTGATACCACGTCCGGTTGTAATGCTCGTCGTCGCTCAGCACGGTGGCGTAGATCGAGAAAACCGTCTCGGCGGTCAGCAGCGCGATAGTTTTGGCGGTGAGCGACGGGCGCTCGTAAATATAGAAGCCCTTGATGGCGCGGCCCATCAGCCCGGACGAGCGCGGCGCTTCTTCGGGCAGCGCGGGCGGCAGCCGGCGCCTGTCCTGAGGTGGCCGCAGGACGGAGGCCAGGGAGAGGCCGGACAGTTTGAGAAACTCGCGGCGCGATAACTTCATGACACATCATCTCCGACGAAAGATTATACCAAAGGCAAAAACAGAAGTGAACCCCACTCTCCGGCGTTTGTTGCTTTCAGTCGCATTTCTCTTGTTCGTCATCAGCCTGGAGGGGCTCGCCTCGGCTGCGCCCGCGAGCAGCCTGACCGATTTCTCCGGCTGGCATCTGCCGCTCCCGGCGGGCGAATGGCAGATCAGCCGCGGGCCGTGCGGCTCGCCGGCGCGCTTCACGCACGGCTGCGGATACTACGAAGAGCGCTGCGCGGTGGATTTCATCCCCGTTTCCGGCAGCATGGAAGGCGCGCCGGTGCTCGCGCCGCAGGCGGGGCAGGTGTTCTTCCTCGGCGCGCGCCTGGACGCCGGGATCATGTTGATGCTGCTGCACCCGGACGGGCGCGTGAGCGGGTTCATGCATCTCTCCAAAGTAGTCGTGGGCCTCGACGCAAAAGTGACGCGGGGGCAGGTGGTCGCGTATGCGGGCAGCACGGGGAGCAGCGGCAACCCGCACCTCCATTTCTTCGTTCAGCCCAATGCCGTGGAACGCGAATGCGTGGCGCTGAAAGGGCTGGACGATTTGAACTACGTGACCTCCGTCGCGACCTCGCGCAATCTTCTCTGGACGAAATTGACGCTGCCCGACCCGCCCGCCGCGCCTGCGGACTGGCTCACCGCGCTCGTGACCGGAGCGGCCCCTGGCGAGGTCGTCCTGCCCAACCGTCTTCTGCTCGCCCCCGGCGCGACGATTCACTTCCCGGCGGCCGTGCTCGCTCCGGCAGCCATCACCCCCACGCTCAACCTGAATGGCCTCATCCTGACGCCTGTTCACCGCGCCGGGAATGCGGCGGTCTTCAGCATTCCGCTCACGGCCTCGAACCGGACCGGCGATTATCAACTGAGTCTGCGCACGGCCTCCGGCGCGGAGGTGAAAGCGCGTTATACCGTGCGTCAAGCCCCGGCGACCAGCGCAAGCCTCGGGGTGATCATGATGAACCCCTACTATCTCAGCCCGAGCAGTTGGTTGCCGGTCGGAAACGCGCCTCAAGTGTGCTGGGGGCAGAACGCCAAGGCCGGGCAGACGCCCTTTCAGTATCGCGTCGTCATCGCGGGTCCGACCGCCGCCGACAGCGGCTGGATCGCCAAGACTTGCTGGCAGACTCCCCGGCTTCAGCCGGGGACGTACTACTGGAAAGTCTTTGTGCGCGACGCGCGGGGCTACATGAACCGGACGAATCAGAGGCCGTATGCGTTTGTGGTGAGCGGAAAGTGAGGCCGGCGCAAGGCACAAGGCTCAAAGCATGTGATGCAACATTCCACCTTCCACTATCCACTTTCAACTTTCAACCCTTCGACCTCCAGCCACTGCTCTTCTTTCACTTCGCACAATCCAAAGCCGAACTTACCCTCGCGCGAGGCGATGGCGTACTGGTTGTCCAACCAGGTGACGAAGCCGAGCGGGCCGCGCGGCGGGGCCGGGGAGCGCAGGCGTTCGACGCGATCCACACGGAACACAGCCATGTCGTCCCACCATTCCAGCTCGTAGGTGTGCCACTCGGTGAGTGGCACGTCGGCCAGCATCGCCTCGTGCGCCTGAACGGCGCGGCGCGCGGCGGCCATCACGGGTCGGCCCAACCCGGGGATGCGGGTGAGCGCCATCGCGGCCAAAGCCCCCGGGGCGAGGATCAGCGGGTGGAGGCGGCCTGAATTCAGCGTCGCCGCTTTCCAGCCCCAACCGGGGACGCCTTCGGCGAGCGCCATGTCCGATGGCGGCGAGGCGTAGAAAAACCACACGCTGTTCGGGGCCGCGAGCACGCCGCCGGAGAGCGAGAACGGGTCGTTCCAGAATCCGAAGCCGAGTGTGCCGGCCGGGGCGGGGTGCGAGGCGCGGGCGCGCACCGTCATCCGCACGGGCGGCGAGTCCGGGAAGCGATTGCGCCGTAATCCGTGGTAATCGTCAAGCTGCGCGTCGGCGTAGGTGCGGTGGGGGGTAGGCGGCAGAATCATGCGCGCGCGGTCGCCGTCCCGCTCCACTTTCCCGCCGCCGATCAACAGGGTTTGCAGCATCGCGTGGTCATCCTTCGACTGCGCGCTGCGAACAGATGCGGCGCGCCGCTCAGGATGCCTGAAGGCGATTCAAAGTATAGCACTTGGTCAGGTTTTCGCCCTCTGCTATAATCTTCGGCGTCAGGAGGCAGAACTGGAATGGAACTGACCTGGTACGGCCATTCGTGTTTCCGAATGGCAGAGCGCGGAATGGCGTCGGTGGTCACCGATCCGTACGACGACTCCATCGGCTATCCCACGCTCCGGCTGAAGGCGGACATCGTCACCGTCAGTCACGATGCGCCCGGCCACAACAATCTGGACGCGGTGAAGGGCGGCGCGCGGCCGATCACCGGCCCGGGCGAGTACGAAATCGGCGGGGTCTTCATCACCGGCATCGCCACCTCGCGCGCGAACGGGGATCGGAAAAAGAAGACCGACGCCGAGGCGCCCAAGCGCAACACGCTTTACTTGTTCGACTTCGAGGGCTTGACCATCTGCCATCTCGGCGACCTCGAGCACGTGCCCACGCAGGCGCAGATCGAGGCGCTCGGCTCGGTGGACGTGGCCCTGGTCCCGGTGGGCGGGGGCGGGGGGCTGAACGCGGCGCAGGCGGCGGAGGTGATCTCGCTCGTCGAGCCGTCCATCGTGGTGCCGATGCATTACAAGACCCCGGCGGTGTCGCTCAAGCTGGATCCGGTCGGCAAGTTTTTGAAGGAGATGGGCCTCGGCGCGCTGCAGCCGGAGCCGAGTCTCAAGCTGACCAAGTCCGGCCTGCCGGATGAGACGCACGTGGTATTGTTGGAGGTTAAGTCTGCGTAGGCAAAGACCTGTCAGGTCTGCACGACCTGTCAGGTCTGCGCATGAGACAGGCAGGGCGCTATGGCCGTCAAACTGATGATGAAATATGACATCAAGCCCGGACGGGAGCAGGAGTTCTTCGAGTTTCAAGTCCGGGAGTGGGTTCCGGGCCTGCAGCGGCTGGGGCTGGAGCCGACCGATCACTGGTACACGATGTACGGCAACTCGCCGCAGATCCTGGCCGGCGGCATGACCAAAACCGTGAAGGCCATGCAGGAGATTCTGGACACGGAAGAGTGGCAGGCATTGAAGGGCCAGTTGCTCACGTTTGTGGACAATTACGAGGAGAAGGTGGTCAAGGCCAACCGGAGCTTTCAAATATTTTAGCACCCTATCGTCATTCTGAGGCGCGAAGCGGCGAAGAATCTCGCCGGAGATGCTTCAGCCACCTGCCCCCCGCATGGGGGGTTCGGGCCTCAGCATGACAGGTCCCTACGCTCAAAAAACGAAAACGGGCGGCCCGCCAGGGCCGCCCGTTTTTGATTCAGGGTCAGGGAACGCGACTCAGTCGTCCGCCTTGTCCGCCTTTGCCTTCTTGCTCTTTTCGCCTTTCTCGGTGGCGCTGTCGGACGAGGCGCTCTCGCCCTCGCTCTTCCGGCTGGTCTGGCCGGACGGGGAGCGGTGGTCCGTGGCGTACCAACCCGAGCCTTTGAAGACGATGGCCGATGATTGGGGAATGCGGTTCACCTTCCCGGTGCGGCACTCCGGGCAGCGCGTCAACGGCTTGTCGGAGAACCTCTGAAATTTGTCGAACTGGATACCGCAGCTTGAGCAACGGTAGGTATACGTGGGCATTGCATGACCTCATACTGATCTGAACTACTAGTGATTATAGCCGCGAGAACGTTAGAGGTCAATCTGAGGAGTATAAGAGTTTTGGGAGGACAAGGTTGGGGAAACCCAACCAGAGAGCGTCAAATCGCCGCCAGAAAGCTCAAAACGACCTCGTTGAACTTCTGTGGAGCCTCCATGTTTGCCATGTGCCCGGCGCCGCGCAGGATGACCTTTCGGGCGTTAAGCATGCCCTCTTCCAGGGCCTCGGCGGTCATGTGAAGGTCGGGCAAATCCCGCTCGCCGACGACGATGAGGGTGGGAACGCGAATCTGGTCGAGCCGCTCGACCGCCGGGGGCCGCGCGCCGCGCCCGGGGTCCGCGTTGCCCCAGTGCCAGCCCGAATAGTCGGAGACGATCTGCGTCAAGCGGGCGGCGACTGCCGGGTTCGCCATCGCCGGTTCAAAAAAGGGGTGGGCGAGCCACAGTTTCTTCGCGCTGGCGATGTCCCCGGCCTGCCCCCGCGCCGGAATCGGCGCATACGAGGCCTCCCACGCCGGCGACCACCGGTAGCCCCCCAGCGCCGAGTCCACCAGGACGAGGGCGCGCGTCGCCTCGGGGTAGGTGAGCGCGAAGTCAATCGCGATGCCGCCCCCCATCGAAAGCCCGAGGATCGCGGCCCGGTCAATCTCCAGGTGCTCCAGCAGCGCCATCAGATCGGCGGCGTGCATGTACTTTTCGCTCCCCGGCTGTGCCGACTTCCCAAAACCCCGCGCGTCGTAGCGGACGACTCGATAACGCTCGGCGAATGCTTCGAACTGGTCGTCCCACATGCGGGTGTCGAGGCTGAAGCCGTGGACGAGCGCGAGCGCCATGCCCGCTCCGGCGGCCTCGTAGTAGAGGCGGGTTCCATTCACTTCGGCGAAGCCTGATTGTGTTTGCATCACAGCCCAATCCGGGGAGTTGATTTGATTCGGTGTCATCGGATGGGGCAACGGATCAACGGATTCGGCGTTCGCGCAGACAATATCCGTTTATCCGCTGAGCATCCGTTGACGCCTGATTCCACAATGCGCCTCACGGCCTGGATCTCGACTACCCGCTCTTCTTCGGCGGCTTGTACAGCCCGGCCCGGTTGACGCCCAGCATCCCGGCCCGGTACGTGCGCGCGTCCATCGGCGAGAGGCGCGCAACCATGCGCGGCGTGAGCACGCGCACTTTCCGAATTTCGTCGAGCCGCTCCCCGATGCGATCCAGCGGCTCGTCGCGTGTCGTCCAGTTGACCTTGTCGAACGCCGACAGGTTCAGTGGGACGGTGTAGCTCCGCAGAGTCTTCTCGCCCGCGGCGTTGTAGTACAGATCGAAATACGACATCACCAGCTCGCGCAGCGTGCGGTACACCGGCTCCCGGAAGCGCAGCCCGGCGAAATTGGACTTCGCCACCGCGCCCCAGTGCCCGTCCACTTTATAAAGCGCGAGCAGATGGTCGTCGTCTCGCTTGTTTGGCAGCATGTCCACGATGAGAGGCGGATACCCGATCCGGCGCAGCATCGCCGCCCCGAAGATTGCGCCGTCGAAGCAGTGGCCCTTGCGGTCGCGCAGCACGGTGAGCGGGCAGCGATAACGCTCCTCGCCGCTGTAGGGAATCTCATCCAGGAACGCCTGAATCTTGAACGGGGTGGTGAGGCGGGAGATGAGCCGGCGCTCGGAGGGGATGAGGGAGTGGTCGAAGGCCTCTATACTATGCATTATTGTGGGCAAGCGAATGACATGGCGGCTGATTTTAATTGACCGACTCTGTATACATCGGCCGCACCGGCCCATGCCCGGGATAAATGTGCGTGGCGGCGTGCTCCCGCAACAGCCGCCAGCTCGTGGCAACAACGATGCCCGCGTCGTCCTGTTCCACGAATGGCAAAGGCGTGAGGTCGCCAGTGAAGGCCGAGCCGTCGTCGAGCAGGAGTGACACGCTGTCGGCGGAGTGCCCCGGCGTAGATACGATTTCGCCCGCGATGCCGATCCGCTCCAGCAGTGCGCGACTCTCGGCGAACGAGATTGTCACGTTTCCTTCCAGCGAGATGTCCACATACTGATCCTGCGGCTTGGTCCACCGCTTCATAAGGGGGATGGCTGAGACTTGCGTTTCGAGCACGAGCAGCGGCACGCCAGCCTGTTTGAGTTCCTGGGCCAGGCCAGCGTGGTCAATATGATAGTGGGTGGCGAGACCGTATCGGATCTCCTTGAGCGGCACTCCCATGCGGTTCAGGCTCGCGCGCATCGCTCCCATAGTGCCTGGATAACCGAGGTCAATGAGCAGCCGCGATGTGCCGGCGCTGACGACCCAATAGTTGGTGGAGCGGTAGCCAGCATTAACGATCGTGATGTGCGCGGGCTTTGGCATGGTGATCCGTGCGCTGCCTAACGTGGGCATCCGCCGCCCGCGAAGCGCCTTCGAATGCTCCGCGACCTGGCATGTGTTGTCAGACGTGGCATCCTTTGGCAGGACGGCGAGCGGGCCTGCCTCACTCTGCCCCCACGATAGCCCCAATCGCGCGCCGGTGTTCCTGATAGTGCTCGTACGTGTTGCTGGTCACCCATTCCATCACGGGCCGCTTCTTGGGATCGTCCGCATAGCGCGGCTTCGTCAAGTCCGCGAACGTCGTGTGCTCCAGCACGGCCAGAACCTGTGCGTGTGAGCGCCTCAAGCTGCTGAGAACCTCCTCAACCGGGCGATCCTTGTTCCGCTCGTACAGAACCGCATTCATCCCGTCTTCGTCCAGCCGTTCGTAGGTGGCCTCGTCCACTTCCATCGCCGCGTGCGGCGGCTCGCCCTGCAAATGGTAGCGGAGCATGAACTGCTCCCAGGCGGCCAGGTGCGCCAGGTTGTCTTTCACCGACCATCCGCCCTCGCCGGGCCGGGTCATTTGCTCGGGCGTCAGGCTCTCAACGGCCTGTATCAGCGCAAGCCATTCACGCTGGATGCGCGCCAGCAGATCGGCTTTGTCTTTCGGCAGCGAAGGGGCGGCTTCGTTGGTCATCTCTCTCACTCCATCTGGCTCGCCTCTTCAATGCTCAAATCGTCGTCGCGCCCCGCGTAGAGCTGCCGCCCGAGCAGGCGGTCGTAGTCCGTCCAGGCCTGCCCCGGCTCGCGGCGGGCGGCGAGGAGCGACTGGAAGCGGTTGACCTGTGCGTTCAACTCCTCGGCGTGGTGCAGCGCGATGGCTTCCAGCGTCTGCGGGCGGGCGGGCGACCCCCACTCGTAGCGCCCGTGGTGGCTCACGAGCATGTGCCGCACGCGCAGCCGCAGTTCCTCCGGGAAGTCCGGCAATTGCTCCATCGCGCCGCTCACCATCTCCGCGCCGATGACGATGTGGCCGACGAGGCGGCCTTCGTCGGTGTAGTCAATGTCGCGCTCCCAGGCGTATTCGCGCAGCTTGCCCACGTCGTGCAGGAGCGCGCCCGTGCGCAGGAGGTCGGCGTTGATGGCGGGGTAGAGATGGAGGACGGCCTCACATAGCGCGAGCACCTCGGCGAGGTGCTCCAGCAGGCCGCCGAGGTAAGCGTGATGCACGCGGCGGGCGGCGGGGGCCTGCGACAGCCGCGCGCGGAAATCGGCGTCGTCGTAAAAGTGCCGGACGAGCGCGGCGAGGTGGGGATTTGTGATGCTCTCAATCGCGGCCTGCACGGCGGCCCACAGCTCGTCAATGTTCTTGCCGGTCGCGGGCAGGAAATCCGCGAGGTCGTACTCGCCCTCGCTCGCGCGGCGCAGCTTGTTCACGATGATCTGCGTCCTCCCCAGATACTCTTCCACGTCCCCGGCGACTTTGACGACGTCGCCTTCTTCGAAAGTCTCAGCCAACTCCGCCGCGCCCTCCCACACGCGGGCGAGCAGCTGCCCGGTGCGGTCGCCGAGCATCAGCGTGAGGAATTCGCCCTTGCTCCGGTCGCGGAACGGCTCCAACTGCTTGTGCCGGACGAGGAAGAACCCGGTCAACCGGTCGCCGGGGCGCGCGTCAATGATAAAAGGGCCTTTTTGAGGATGTTTGGGGGTCATAATGCCTCCTGAAAAAGCGACGAGTGATATTTGACGTGTGACGGAGCAAAATTCATATCACCTTCCACCTTCCACTTTCCACCCTTTACCCCTCACTCACCGGTAATGTGAAGCTAAACTTGCTCCCCCCCTCAGGCCGGTTCTCCACCCAGATTT
>Ga0209109_10001355_pt1 | contig 13512 bp, 13 predicted proteins | sample Rifsed10ft2_FD_184004 | JGI IMG/M metagenome (GOLD analysis project Ga0209109, IMG submission 184004) | Soil microbial communities from Rifle, Colorado, USA - sediment 10ft 2 (version 2) | ecosystem: Environmental > Terrestrial > Deep subsurface > Rock core/Sediment | place: Rifle, Colorado... | reverse complement strand
GCCGGCGCTGGTCGGCCAGACGGCGCTCCGCGTAGCGACGGATCGGCTCCTCGGGCAGCACCACCTTGTGTTTGAAGTTCTTTGCCGCCGACCGGATCATGGCCGGCCCGCCGATGTCAATCTGCTCGATGGCTTCGTCCAGTGGAACTCCATTGCGTGCAATAGCCTGCTCGAAAGGGTAGAGGTTCACGACCACCATGTCAATCGCTTCGATCCCATGTTCTCTTAATTGCTGAAGGTGAAGGTCATTATCGGCGACCGCGAGGAGTCCTCCATGAATCATTGGATGCAACGTCTTAACCCGTCCATCGAGGATCTCGGGGAACTTTGTCAGAGTGGAAACCGGTGTTACCGGGATGCCGTGGTCCGTGAGTGCAGCGGCGGTGCCGCCCGTTGAGATGATCTCGACGTTCAGTGCGTGCAGGGCGTGAGCGAATTCGAAGAGACCGCGTTTGTCGGAAACGCTGATAAGGACGCGGTGAATGTGGGGCAAGATGACTCCTTACGTGTGAACAGCGATGGGACGCTCCGTGACAGTCACTCTTCCTTCGGCAAACAACCGTATCGCCTCGGGGTACAGCCCGTGCTCGACAGCAAGCACTTTTGCAGCCAGGCTTTCGGGAGTCTCATCGGGTGCAACAGTTACCCGACGCTGCAGCACGATCGGGCCCCGATCATACTCTTCGTCCACGATATGCACGGTCGCACCCGATACTGGCCGTCCGGCTGCCAACACCGCACGATGAACGTGTATGCCGTACATTCCTTCTCCACCGAACTCCGGCAGTAATGCGGGATGAATGTTAATGACCCGGTTCTTGTATGATGCCACCAGGCGCGGATGGAGCCGCTTCATATAGCCGGCCAGCACAATGAAATTCACCGAGTGCGCACGTAACACATCCAGCATTGCATCAACAAAAGCGCCTTCTGTTGCAAACTGTTTCTGGCTGATGTGTAGTGATGGGATCCCTTGTGTTCGCGCAATCTCCAATATGCCTGCTGCGGAGTTGTTACTGATGACCAGCTTGACGCTGACACCCGTCAACTCTCCCCGCTGAATCGCGCTGAGTATCGCCTGGAAGTTGGAACCCCGTCCAGATCCGAGTACCGCGAGCTGCAGCATACGACTCAACGTCTTAGAGTTATCATTCAACAGACAAAGTTATCACAAATTTCATACAAAGGCAACAAAAGTGCTGGAAAAACAGGGATTTCAGAACGCTGAACGACAGGCACTCTCAAGAAACTCTATGGTGCATTGTCCGGCGTTAACCCGGACGCGAAGACCAACGGGCAGAGTCATCTTCTTGGGTATGTGTCCGAACGGGAGGTTGGAAAGGAACGGCCGCCCGGTTGCAGCCGCAGACTCTTGGAGAATCTCGTCCACAGTAAGAGATGGTTTACTCTTGTCCAGTGGCACGCAGTCGGTGAATTGGCCGGTCAGGATTGCCGATGAAGCTGATAGTATGGAGGCATTCCGGAGTTGCATCATCATCCTGTCTACCCGGTAGGGTTCCTCGGTAACATCTTCGAGGAACACGACGCTATCCGTGAAGTTGGGCTGGTAGGGTGTTGCAAGAATGGAGACGACCATCGAGAGGTTGCCGCCGAGAAGTCGACCCTGTCCTTTGCCCTGATGCAGGGGTCGGGGAGTTGAGTCGGTGGGAACAAAGATGCTGCCGATTCTTCTTGATGATGTAGCGAGCGACCAGAACATCTCCTCTGTCCACGGGTCAATGGTATTTGCCATCTCCACGCCGAGCATGGGTGCATGGAAGGTGATCAAACGGCATTTCTTCCAAAGCGCGAGTTGCAGCGCGGTGATGTCACTGTACCCTGCGAGAATCTTCGGGTTGCGGGCAATCAGCCGGTAGTTGAGAAGGGGAAGGAGCCGCGGCGTCCCGTACCCTCCTCGCACGCAGATGATTGCACGAACCTCCCTGTTGCGGAACATCGCGTGGAGATCCTCGACGCGCTCTTCGTCGGTACCCGCAAGATAACCAAGCGTCTGGGCGACGTGCTTACCAACTATAACGTGGTACCCCAATCCTTCAAGATAGCGGACACCGCTCTCGATTCTTGACACATCAGCAACCGGGCTTGCCGGTGAGACGATGCCGATGAGGTCGCCCTTTCGCAGTTGCGGGGGCTTCAGAGGTACCATTTGGTAATGGCAGTGGGGAATAGGGAAAAGAAATCGTCTGAAGATACAGATTGCTGCGGGAAAATGAAAGGGTCGCGAGAATTTTGGATGATCGCATGAGTGATTCCACCCAATTATCAGACTTTTGCAGGACTGAGAAGAGAGGAGACATGATTTCTCATTGCTAAGAAGGGGAGGAACTGATTGTAAGGACAAACTTCTCGAATGATGAAAATTTAAACAGATTCGATTGGGTGTTCGGATGGCATACACCTTGCTCATCGCAATGCTACAGGAAATTCAGCTCTTCCTATTGGCTTAGACTCCGTTCCTTGCTGAATACTTTGGAAGCGATCTTGATTTGAGGTTCGGAAGGTCTCGGCCCCCCTTTGTGCTCCACCCCCATTTGTCAAGATCTGATCACGTGAAGACCATGCCACAAAGCCGACTATTATCTCACACACACATGGAAGGACCACACTTATGAAATCTCTTGTACTATCTTTCGTGCTGCTCGTTGCGTTCGTTTTGCCGCAGGCCGACTTGTCTGCCCAGACGTATGCCGGCACTCAGCAATGCCAGGCATGCCACAGCAGCTCTGCCATTGGTGGTGTGCAATACACCCAGTGGTCAGGCACGCTCCATTCAAAGATTCACCTTGTTCCCGACAACGTGTCCATTCGGCCACTGACAGATTTTACCAACGGTCTGTCGATCAGCATGGGATCGAGCTACAGCAACGCTCAGGTGATCATCAGCAAAGTTGGGTCAGATTTCTTCGCACAGGTTGGCACCGGCGGCACAACCTACCGCGTCGTTTGGACATATGGCTGGGGCTTTAAGCAGCGGTATCTGATAAAGATCGATACAAGTTACTACATATTGCCAATACAGTACAACCTGAATAAGTACCTGGACAACTCCAGCGGCACGTGGGCCTCGTACAACCCCGGAAACTGGTTTAACGCCAACGGAACAGTGAAGCCGATCGACAATTCTTTCCGGACGAAGTCGTGGGACAAGAACTGCACAGGTTGCCACGTGACCGGTGGAAGAGTGGAGAAGGTGGTGGCGGGGGTTGATACTTCGTGGCACGCAACGTGGGCGAGCAGCAGTTCGGCGGTGAACATCGTTGTGGGATGTGAATCCTGCCACGGGCCGAGCGCTACCCACTTCGGCGGTCCCAGCGGCACAATGAACCCGAAGAACCTGCCCACAAAGCAGGCAAAGATGGAAGTATGCGGCCAGTGCCACAACCGTGCATCATCGTGGAGAGGCGCAGGATTGGTCGGCACACATGAGTATCCAAAGAATGAGATTGCGAACACCTACTTCAACCCGGCCGACACGACTCACCCACTCCTGGAGTTCATGAACTTCGGCACACCGCCAAACCAAGCGGGTGGACCGGGCACGTGGCCTGACCTTGTGAGCGCGCGTCAGCATCACCAGCAATACCAGGAAATAATAGGCTCGGCACATTATAACAATCCCTTTGTCGAGATCACCTGCTTCACGTGCCACACGGCGCACAGCAATTCACCTAACAGCCACAGCCTCATTGATTCACTCACTGTAGGCCCGACGCGGTTCAAGGTGGATAACGATGACAACACGCTCTGCCTCTCCTGCCATGCGACCTTCGGGCCATTTGCAGCCATCCCGAAGTACTGGGTAGAGAATGAGCCGCAGTATCGTGATTCCATCGGTGCTGTCGTGAACCAGCATACCAGGCATGGGGTGTATGATCCCCTCGGCCTTGCAAACAGCGGCGGCAGCGGACGATGCTCGAAGTGCCATATGGCCAAGACCGCAATAACGGCAAAGCCGTACGATATTCATACGCACACGTTCAACGTGATTGCGCCGAACAAGACCCGCCAATACCAGAATGTGTCCAGCCCGACGCTCGGCATGCTTAATAGTTGCGCGGCCAGTTGCCACCGGAATCCATCCGGCTCAACCGCGGCCGTGCCAACATTCGGCATCAGCAGCGACCTGACACTGACCGATTGGCGCGAACCAACCGACCTTCAGTTGTCTGACACGCTCTGGGCGTACTGGCAGGCATGGGGGTTCACCGGCGTAAAGGAGACCAAGGGTCCAATCCCTGCATCTTATAACCTCTCCCAGAACTACCCGAACCCGTTCAACCCGATGACGAAGATTATTGTCGACATCGCTAAGAGAGAAAACGTTCGACTGATCGTGTACAACGTCATTGGCGAGGAGGTTGCACGGCTCATGGATGGTCAATTCAACGCGGGGAGGTACGAAGTGACGTGGTCCGGCCGGGACGACTTCGGCTTTTCGGTGGCCAGCGGTGTCTATCTTTATAAGCTGGAGATCGCGCAATTCTCAGCCACCAAGAAGATGATCCTCCTGAGATAGCAATATCATAGTGTGTCACCTTGACGCCCCGCCCACCTTGGTGTGAGCGGGGTGTTCGCGTTGTTGCCGATTCTTGTTGCCCTTCCTGCAATCTCTTAGTAGATTAGTGTAAGCATAGTACGCCGCGTTCGTCACTTCCATCGTCCACTTCACCGAAAGGAACTCGTCATGTCATTCATACTTACCCTTCTGATCGCAATTGCAGCGTTCTTCATCTGGCGAAGGTCAGCAGTTCAAGCCAAGCAGAACATTGCTTTCCGTACGGTTTCCACGCTTTCTTCCGTTGCGTTTGGCGTCTTTCTGATTCTGTCGCTGGCGCAGTGCTTTACACAGGTCCCGGCCGGCCACGTGGGGGTAGTTGATTTCTTTGGAACGGTTTCAGAACGGACTCTCACTGCCGGCATCAACTTCGTCAATCCTTTGGCCCGAGTGATCAAGTATGACATCCGTACCCAGGAACACAAGGAAGCGATGCAGACTCTTTCACGTGAAGGCCTCACCATCGGTCTGGAAATCAGTGCATTGTACAGGCTGAACCCCGACTCAGCCGCCCGTGTGTACCTGACGGTGGGTGGTGGAGACTACCAGACCATCATTCTCATTCCGCAGTTCCGCTCAATCAGCCGGGCGGTGACCGCAAGCGTGCAGGCCAGCGCTCTTTACTCCACCGAACGGGAACGGCTCGGTGTGGCAATTCAGGAGGAGCTTGCGAAGGCAGTTGCACCGCGCGGTGTGATTGTGGAGTCCACACCTCTCCGTAATGTTGCACTTCCCTCACAACTGACCGAAGCAATTGAGCAAAAGCAGCGGGCTGATCAGGAGAGCCAACGGATGGAGTTCATCCTGACCAAGGAGAAACAGGAAGCAGACCGGAAGCGTATCGAGGCACAAGGTATTTCTGATTTTCAGAAGATTGTGGCCCAGGGAATAAGCGAACAGCTTCTCCGGTGGAAGGGGATTGAAGCCACAGAGAAGATCGCCTCATCACCCAATACCAAGGTGATCATCGTGGGTGCCGGAAAAGATGGACTCCCGATCATCCTCGACACAAAATAGTCCCTTGGATCCACTTGAGTACCACATCGTCCCGCATGCAGATCATGTATGCGGGACAAGTGTTTTTCACATGATTGGTGCGCTCACGGTGAACGCAAGGCAGGAACGCAAAGGTGTGCGCCCCTGCGTCCCATGCGCATGTTCGGGCTAGTTGATTTTAGCGAGGAGTTCCTTTTCCACCGCTTCCTTCATCGACTCCTTGGGCAACGCACCAACCGCCATCTTGGGCTGCCCGGTTGCCGGGACGAAGAGAAGTGAGGGGATGCTGCGGATGCCGAAAGCACCGGCAAGTTCCTGTTCCTCGTCGGTGTTGATCTTGTAGAAGTTTACTTTCCCGGCGTACTCCTTCGACAGCTCATCGATCACCGGTCCCACGGCGCGGCAGGGGCCGCACCAGGGAGCCCAGAAGTCGATGACGCAGGGAAGATCTCCCTCGAACTTCCACTCCTTGTTCTTTTCGTAGTTGAAGACCTTCTCCAGGAAAGCCTGTTTTGTCAAATGCTCAGCCATGTGTTCTCCTTTTGTTTGATTATCCATTCGGTCAGACCGCGGCCAGGACACGCTCGAGTTTCTGGCGCACCTCCTGTGCGATCGGCTGAATTTTCTCGTTTTCGATTACGCTCGTCATTATCATGGGGTCAAACACACCCACGATGGTCTTGCCGTGCTTCTCGTAGACGACTACATTGCATGGGAGCAGCAGTCCGATTTGTTCTTCTGCTTGCAATGCACGGTAAGCGAACTGCGGGTTGCAGGCGCCGAGGATGATGTACTTTTCCACGTCCACGTCCAGCTTCTTCTTCAACGTGTCTTTCACGTCGATGGTCGTGAGGACGCCGAACTCTTCCTTCTTAAGCTCTGCCGTCACCTTCTCAACTGCTTGCTCATACGTCAGTGCCACCGTCTTTGAAAATCCGTAACGCATCTTCTCCTCCTTCTTCTTGTCAACTGTTAAGCATCAACGGGCGATCATCATCGAACCGATCAGTGCGCCATACAGAGTGCTGATCCAGGGGTTGCTGGTGATGGGGCACGCACCCGTCTTGCACCCGATGAACTTGTAGTAGGCGTATCCGCCCGCGGCGCCCAGGAGGACGGGAAGTATTCGCGCCGACCACAGACCTATGAATGATTCCATTCCACGATCCCGCCTTTCATGCTTGCTGCCCGGAAGCCATGCTTCCTGAGTACAACTGCCGCAGACACACTCCGGTTTCCGCTTCGGCAATAGCAGATCACTTCATTCTCCTTCAACCGCTTCAATTCATCCATTCTGCGCGAAAGCATATGGAGTGGATATGTTTCGATCCTTTGATGGACCCGCCGTTTCGCTCCATTTCTGTGCGCACATCCAACATCACCACCTGTGCCCCCGCCTTCATCTTCTCCGCCACTTCAGCGGGAGTATACTGTGGAACGGACCTTGTTACCAACCGCCGGCGGATGTAGAGAACCAGCGCGAGCGCCAGCAGTCCATACAGCACTATCTGCGTTCCAGTCATCGGTCCCGCACCACAGGACGGTGTTCTTCATTCCACTGAACGATGCCACCGGACATATTAAAGACCTTGAACCCTGCGTCTGGAGCAGTGCTGTCGCCTTCCCACTTCTGTTGCCCGTCCGACAATAGGCGATGATGGTTTTGTCCTTGTACGGCGCAAGCTCGTTCACGCGCTCTTCCAATTCCTGGACCGGAATCAGAATTGCTCCTTCAAGATGTCCGGTGTCGCTGCTGAATTCCTGCGGTATCCGGACGTCGAGCAGCACCACGGAGGAATCAGCGGCTGCCATCTGTTGTGCCTCTTCGGGCGTGAGTGCGGCGATGCTGCCTGCGCCGAAAAGGAACCAGCCAAGAAGAAGAACTGCCGCCACAGCAATTAGGGCAATCGGTGTCTTCGATGCCAGCCGGTCAATCGATGCCACAAGCTCCTCCGCCACAGCACCCGCCGCTAAAATCTTCCGACGATTGTCGGCTCGACCGCGAAAGGGATACACCGCCCACAGAGACATTGGGCGCAGAGATCAACCGTGTGTATTTCGTCGATCCGCATTCTGGACAGACAACGTCCTCGATCACTTCACGGACCTTGTGAAAGACGTCGTATGTCTTGCCGCAATCGGCACACTGATAGTCAAAGATCGGCATGGAACATTGCTCCGTTAGTTGTGAGAGAGATTTGTTTCCGTAAGTGCCTCCAACGGTGCAGACTCGATGCGATACGAATGCGTGATTTTTACGGTCGGCTGCAGCATGGCGGAGACGGAACAATACTTTGTAGTCGACAACTCGATGGCCCGCTCCACATCCACCGGTTTGATTCCCTCGCCAACAAAGACGTACTCGACATGAATATCGGTAAAGATCTTCGGATGCTCTTCCCGCTCGTGGCCCGTCAGGCGCATCTCGAACCCCTGCAAGGAGACGCGTTTCTTCTTGAGAATGTTCACCACGTCGCTTGCTGTGCATCCAGCCAATGCGTACAGGACGAGCTCTTTCGGGCGAGAGCCGGCGTTGGTCCCGCCAACGGATTCGGGTCCGTCCATCATAACCCAATGGTTTGAGTCTCCCTTTGCCGCGAAGACAATTCCATCTAACTGCTTCAGAACCGCATGTTTAGTCACTCTTGATCTCTGTTTATTGTTTTGAGTAGAATGTCATGTCATCCAGTTAGATGCAGGAAGAATCAAGAAGGGGTCAAAGGCATTGCAGTGTCAATGCTGCGTGTTTTCGGGGTCTACTCGATGGTTCCCCCCGGGGGGTTCAGTATTCTATCTCCACACCCACCACCGGGAAGAATGCGAACTGATAGATGGTCTCCTTCGTCCCGTCACTTCTGTAGTTCTCGTAGAAAACATTCTGCGTGTTTAACACGTTTTGGATTGCCACGTACGTGTTGATGTTCCAATTGTTGAAGTAAAATCGGCTGATCCACTGCAAGTCAAGACGACTGTAGTTCGGATACCGCGCACTGTTGTAGTCATCGGAATCGATCCACGCCCCGTGTGACCACTTCAGTCCGCCCTCTCTGTTCTGCTTCCACGAAACGTACTCCTTTGGAGTGTACGGCCGTCCTGTCTGGAAACGGTATTTGAAGCTGATCTCCATCTCGTTGGAAAGCGGCAGCAGGTAGGAAGGATACTTGAGGAAGAACGGGGCTTCGTTCAGCCATTCACGGACGCCCTTCACGACCTTGCCCCCAATGAGTGTGACGATGACGGGATAGTCGTAGTCAGATGGGTATGTGTTTACTATCTTTGGAATCCTCGGATCTTTCTCCAGACTGCGTGAGAGAGAGATGCTCACAGTGCCGAAGAGATCGCTCACTTGTTTCTGCTCGAGGAAGAACTCAACGCCGTACGAACTTCGCTCGCCAATCGTCAGCATCCGATCCGACCAAAACGTGTCGATGGCAGAATAGACGAAGTCCTCGGATACAGCGACCCGGTCATACTTCTTGTAATAGGTCTCAACGCTCATCTTCAGTCCCGGCCCAAAGATGTGTTCAAACCCCAACACGAAATGTGTGGCTCTCATATCGTTGAGAGTTTTGTTGTAGCCGATGTCCCTTCGGTCGCCGTAGTACGGGAACGGCTGCGTCTGGTAATACAGACCCGTTGCAAACGTGAGCGTGGTCTGTTGCGGAACAAGCTGATACGAAAGGCTTGCTCGTGGCGAGAACACGCCTCTGCCGGAATACGTAAAATGGTCGTATCGCCCCCCCAATGTCAAAGCAAACTGCGGTGTGATTTTGAACTTGTCGCTTGCATATATATAGTACATGTTCGCATCGGCGAACCCCAGCTCCTGGTGATAGACATATTGTGGAACAACGATCGCGCCTGTCTCGAAGATCCCATCCCGGTTCAAGTCGAACCTGGATGTGTCAGCTTCAGCGAATATGTCGTTCTTCCATTTTCGTGTAGACCGCACCTGCAGGCCCGCCGAGAGTTCGTGCCGAGGATGCGGCTGGTAGAAGAGATCCACTTTCGCTCCGACGAAGGATTCGTTCCCCTTGTTGGAAAACACCTTTCTGGAGTTGAGGATGCTGTGTTCGAGTACCTCGCCATTGGGTCCGCGCACGCGCCGGGCGAAGTCTTCGTTCACTTCCACATCTGTACTTGTCCCGGAAGAGTATAGCGTCACAAGCGTGTATCCCTCTTTTCCCAACAAACTCCTGAGGGTAAGTCCTGCCGCATATTGCTTGGTGACAGGGTAAACATTCTCCACACTTGAGGAATCAATAATGCCCTTCCGTTGCGAGTCCTCTTCTTTTGGATCGCCTTTAATGTTGATCCTGCTATCCCCATAGAGAAAGTTGACCATCAGCTTGTGTGAGCTGGAGAGGTCGTACACGATCTTTGACTGCGTGTCCCAGTACTTCGGAACAGCGGTGAGGGAGATCGAGGACAGGCCAACAAGCTTATCGATAAGTTGCAGCAGACTGTTGCGCGCGGAGAAAATGTATGAGCCCCTTCCATCGTCAAAACCACCTTCAACGAGAGTGCCTACGCCCGCCATATTGAAGCCGGACTTGGAGGAAAAGCCGATGTTCCGGTTTCCTTCGCGCACGGTCAGGTTCATCACCGATGAGGACTTGTCGCCGTACTGTGCGGGGAAGCCACCGGCAGAGAACTGCACATCCTCGATCATATCTGCGTTCACCATGTTGATGGGTCCGGCTGAATTGAACTGGTTGGAGTAATGGTTGATCGAAGGGACTTCCATGTTGTCCATTATGGTAAGGTTCTCGAACGATGCCCCGCCCCGGACAATGAGCTCGTTGATATTGTCGGTCGAGCTTGCAACGCCGGGAAGATTCTGGACCACTCGCTGTACGTCCTGCACTCCACCCGGAGAGCGAAGCACCTCGGAGCGATTGATGACATTTGCGCTCACAGGACTCATCTGTTGCCCACGGGCGAAATAGTCCGCCTGCGCAGTGACCTCGCCCATCTCGATGGCCGTCTCGTCGAGCTTTACGGTAATGGGGGTGGAGCGTCCGGTTGTAATGACGACGTTTGTCACGACCGCCGAAGAGTATCCCACCGCAGAAACTCGCAGGCTATACGTTCCGACATCCAGCCCTTGGATGCGAAATGCGCCGCTCGCATCAGTTGCCGTGCCGATGGCTGGTTTTTCCTGCACGACTATGTGCGCGGCGGGAATTGGTTCCAACGTTTTGGTGTCAACGACGTTGCCGGAAATATCTCCTTTGAATTCCTGAGCAACGATCATTATTGGAAACAAAACGAACACAAAAAGGCATAGCGCCTTCATAATAAGGCTCTCCGACGAAATGAGTTATCTAGGGAAAGGAACGGAGGGGGGAAGGAAACATCCTTCCCGAGCAGTTTAACGTAAACGTGCAAGAAAATGTTGCAAACAAACGTGACAGCAATAGGGAGGCGATAGCCCAAAAATAAATCAGACCACACAGCCCGTTCTAGTATCCCTCGCTGTCCGCCCGTACCTTCACCTTCCCCCTGAACGAAAAGAAGAGATAGGTGAAGTACCCGAGCGCGATCACAATACCGATTGTCCACCAAATAATGCCGACCCGGAGGCCATAGGAATGTGCAGCCGTATTATAGACAGTAAGATTGTATGCCGGGTTGGTGGATGCGGGGAGAACATTGGGGAAGAGGCCGAAGGCCGTACTCGCCAGCATTCCGGCAATGAATGCGGTGGATGACAGAAACGCCTTCATGTCCGCCTTCTTTTTGTTAAAGACCACCATACCGAGAAGTCCAGCCAGTCCGAGCACCGGGAAGAAGTAGCCCCAGGGATGCTCGCTGAAGTTAGTCCAGATTTCCGGCCGGATGGCAGATGCAGAGACCAGCGACGCGATAGCAGTGAGAAGGACACCCCACCACGCGATGCCTGCGACTGTGCGCGCTCGCTCCTGCATTTTTCCTTCGGTCTTCATTGCAAGGTAGTTTCCCCCGTGCACTGTTAATGTTGTCAGTGCCACGAGGCCCATGATGACTGTAAACCAATCAAGGATGCCTGCCTCCGGAACCACGGTGAAGGTTGTCCAGAGCGGTTCAAAGAAGTAACCGTCCGCGTTGAGGGGAACCCCGCGCACTACGTTGCCAAGCGCTGCGCCGAAGAAGATCGCCAGCAGCAAGCTCCCGATGGAGAACGTGGAATCCCAGAACGCCTTCCACATCGGGTGGTCAACGTGATGGCGAAGCTCAATGCCAAGTCCGCGCAGCATCAACAGCCAGAGGACGATCATCAGTGGCAGATAGAAGCCACTGAAGCTCGAGGCGTACAGGAGCGGGAACGCAAAGTAGAGGGTACCACCTGCCGCCAGGAGCCAGACTTCGTTGCCATCCCACACCGGACCGATGGCTCCGAGCACGGTGCGCCTCTCTTCATCGGATCGGGCAACGAACAGGTGAAGTATGCCCACTCCGAGGTCGAACCCGTCGAGGATGACGTACATCGCAATCATGAACGCAATAATACAGAACCAGAGAATTTCCATTGTCATATCCTTTCTGAGAGAAGCCCTTGTTCAATGTTTTGGCGATAGGTGTTCGGGTCCGTGATTGATGGCCTTGACCACCAGAAAGAGGAACAGCACTCCGATGACGAAATACATTCCCAGGAATCCGAGCAGCGTGAACAACGCGTTCCCCGCGGAGACGGTGGTGGAGGTCCCGTCCACTGTCCGCATCAGTCCGTAGACAAGCCAGGGCTGGCGGCCGAGCTCTGCAGTCATCCAGCCTGCGGTGTTGGCAATGTAGGGGAACGGGAACGCAAGCATCAGGATCCACAGAAACGAACGTGCCTTGAAGAGCGTCTTTTTCCAGAGCAGATAGGTTGCGACCAGCATGATGGCGATGAAGATGGTGCCAAGGCCGACCATGATGTGATATGAATAGTAAAGGAGAGGGATGTTGGTCGGCCAGACTTCTTTCGGGAATGCATCGAGGCCCTTCACCTCGGCTTCCCAGCGGTTGTACGTGAGGAAGCTGAGCATGTTGGGGACGTGGATCGGGTTGTCCATCTTCAGCTTTTCCATGTCCGGTTGTCCGATCAGGAGAAGTTCGGCTCCCTCCTTCGTTTCAAACAGACCTTCCATGGCAGCAAGTGTTACGGGCTGGTGATGGGCGATGTTCTTTCCCTGTCCATCACCCGTGGGGAATGCAACGAGGATAGTGGAGATGAGTCCGGCAATCACACCTGTGCGGACAAAGATTTTCCCATACTCCACGTCCCGGTTCGCAAGGAGATAATAGGCTCCTACTGCAGTGACCGCGAAGGCACCGGTAATCACTGCGCCGATCATGTTGTGAGTATACTGCCAGCCGACCCACGGGTTGAAGAGGAGGCCCCAGTAACTGGTGAGTTGGACGGAACCGTCGGTGGCAAGCTCGTACGCTACGGGGTGTTGCATCCACGCGTTCGTGGCGATGATGAAGTAGCCGGAAATCCACGAGCCGATGAAAACCATGAATGCCGCGACGAAGTGTCCCTTTGGCCCGAGCTTCTTCTCTCCAAAAAGGAACAGGCCAAGGAAGCTCGATTCGAGGAAGAAGGCGAACACTCCCTCCATCGCGAGCGTCTGGCCGATCACGCCGCCGGCAAACGTGGAGAAGCGCGCCCAGTTGGTGCCGAACTGGAATTCCATCGGGATGCCGGTAACGACACCAATTGCGAAATTGACGGCGAAAATCTTTGCCCAGAAGCGGGCCGTAGCGTTGTAACGCTCATCGTTCTTCCGCAGGGCGATCCACTTGAACACAACGATGAGCAGGCCAAGTCCCATCGTGAGCTGCGGGAAGAGGTAGTGAAACGAGACGGTGAATGCAAACTGCAGACGGTGCAGTAAGAGAGCATCTTCCATTGGGGGTTATCCTTTCACAAGAGATCAATGAGTTTGTCGAGCAGGAAAGCAAGGCAGGGTATG
>Ga0209109_10001353_pt1 | contig 13513 bp, 8 predicted proteins | sample Rifsed10ft2_FD_184004 | JGI IMG/M metagenome (GOLD analysis project Ga0209109, IMG submission 184004) | Soil microbial communities from Rifle, Colorado, USA - sediment 10ft 2 (version 2) | ecosystem: Environmental > Terrestrial > Deep subsurface > Rock core/Sediment | place: Rifle, Colorado... | reverse complement strand
AATCCCCGCATGCCCGCCCTCTCCAATCCTCATCTCCACTTCTCTTTTGACCCGAACTCGGGCCGCTGGACGCTGTACCCTCGGAAACAGGAATCGCCTTATCTCGAAGATGTGCGCTTTGCGGCGGCGTACTCTGCGCAGGGAAGGCCTGCGTTCTGGAATGGCGTGCTCGTTGACGCTCGCGTGGAGAGGTCCGTTCAAATTGACTCCGCGCAGGGGCACCTCACCCTGCTGAAAGTGCGGGGCGGGACCCCTCCTGTTCAGAAGGCAGCCGGCAGCCTCCGCCTGGATTTGGAGTTCGCGTTGCCGGATGATCGGCCGTTTCTACTCTGGCGCGTGACAGTCGGCAACTTGAGTGCTCGACCGCTCGCGCTCGAGGCGGTTGACCTCGCCGTGGTCGGGCCGCAGCCGGTGCGGCGAGGGCAGAGGGCGAATCCACTGCAACTCCTGCTCGGGTTGGGCGGCGGCCCTGAGGCGTCGAGCGGCGCGCTCCGGCTGCATCCCTCGCCGGGCCGCCTCGCGTTTTTCTCGAACGGCTATCAGTCGTGGACCTTCGCGGGCGCGCTGCACGCCGGGATGCGCCAGCCGTCGTCCCATTTCGGGCCGCTCGGCGAGCCTAAACGTGTCAACCTGCGTACCCCAAACGTGCGCGGGCGGGGGCACTTCGTCGGTGATATGTTTGGGGTCATGGGCGACCGGGATCATCGCACCGGCCTCGTGGCCGGTTTTATTTCTCAGCGGGAACAATTCGGGCATGTTGAAGTCGTGCTTAATTCGCTCTCGCCCTCGTTGCGGATGACGGCCCAGTGCGATGGGGTGACGCTTTCCCCCGGCGAGGAACGCGCGACTGACTGGGCTTATCTTCAATTCCTCGCGCTCGACGACCCGGACCCGCTGGCCGAATACGTTGGGGCTGTCGCGCGCGAAAACAATGCGCGTGTGCCCGTGCATACGCCCGTCGGCTGGTGCTCGTGGTATTACTACTTCGACAAAGTGACCGAGCAAGACCTCACCGGCAACCTGGCGGCGGTTGTCAAAGAGCGTGAGCGCCTGCCGCTCGACCTCGTGCAGTTGGACGATGGCTATCAGGCGCAGGTGGGCGATTGGTTCGAGACGAACGGCAAGTTCCCGCATGGGCTGACGTGGCTGGCGCAGCACATCCGCGAACGAGGGCACACGCCTGGCCTGTGGCTCGCGCCCTACATTGCGCGCTCCGATGCGCGGCTGCTGCGCGAGCACCCCGATTGGTTCTTGCGCGCAACCTGGAGCCGCCTCGCGAATGCGGGCTACAATTGGTTTCGGTGGTGCTACGGGCTAGACCCCACGCACCCCGAAGTCCGCGAGCACATCCGCCGTCTGATCAGCACGGCGGTGAACGAATGGGGCTTCCCCTATCTCAAGCTGGATTTCCTCTATGCTGCCGCGCTGCCCGCGAAACGCCACGACGCCACCCTCACGCGCGCGCAGGCGATGCGCCTCGCCCTGGGCGACATCCGCGAGGCCGCCGGGCCGGACACGTTCCTGCTCGGCTGCGGCTGCCCGCTCGGCTCGGCGGTGGGGATCGTGGACGGGATGCGCGTCGGCACGGATGTCGCGCCGGACTGGGAGCCGCAACTGTTCACCCCGATGCTTGCGCCACTGCTGAAGAGCGAGACAGATTTTGTCTCGACGCGGAACGCCATTCGGAACACAATCGCCCGTGCGCCGCTCCACCGCCGCTGGTGGCTCAACGACCCCGACTGCCTGCTCGTGCGCGACAACGACACGCGGCTGACCGAAGCAGAAGTGCGCAGCCTGGCGACCGTCATCGCGCTTTCCGGCGGGATGTTCCTGCTGTCCGACGATATGACGCGGTTGAGCGTCGTGCGACGCCGGTCCATTGCGCCACTGCTGCCCGTGCTGAACGTGAGCGCCCGCGCCGCGGATTGGGTAGATGGCCTGATGCCGGATACGCTCACTCTTCCGCTTTCCGGCCCGGCGGGCGAATGGCGGGTGGCGGGCATCTTCAACTGGGACGACGCGCCGCGTGATCGCACGCTCGATTTGAAAACGCTGGGCCTCGCTTCGGACGGCGATTACTTTGTGGCTGATTTTTGGGAAGGCGCGCATAGCACATTGACCGTAGGCCAGCCACTGGCGTTCAAGGCGATGCCGCCGCACAGCACACACCTCGTCGCGATTCGCCGGATAAAACCCGGCCCGGTGCTCGTGGCCTCGTCCTTCCACTTCTCGCAGGGTGCGGAGATCGGCGCGTGGGACGCCTCCGAGCGAGAACTCCGCTTCAAGATTGAGCTGGGCCGTGTGGACGACGGCGAGGTGCGCCTTGCGCTCCCCGCCGCGCCGAAGACCGTGGCGGTGAACGGTCAGGCGCTCACGGCGCGTGATGTGGGTGGAGGGGTGCACGCGCTTCAGTTCAACGTGCCGCGAGCTGCGGAGGTGGAAGTGGGCTGGTAAGGCAAGAGGGAGTCTTGGCCTACGGTAAACCGCCGATCCGTGAACATTTGCACGCTTGCCGGAGTATTTCTGTACCAAATGTTTGACGTAACTATCCCGGCGTGGTACAAACTTATCGGAACCTGAGGCGTCGCTTTCGCGTCTGAATGACAACAGGCTCTACCCCGGCCGACGGGGCGAAAATTCCATGCAACCCTTGACCTCCCGCCGCTTCACCCTCGCCCTCCACTGGTTCCTGTTGCTGTTGATTCTGGGTGGGGCGCTGGCGGGGGCCACGTCTGGTTCTGCTGCTCCGCTTGCCCAAGCGGGCCTCACCTTCTCCGTCCGTGCCGGATTCGACGGCTATTACAAGGACGGCTACTGGATTCCGGTGCGCGTCACCGTCGCCAATGATGGTCCGGACCTGAGCGGCGCGCTCCGCGTCTCGGTGCCGCGCAACTACAGCGTCGCCCAAATCATCTTCAGCCGCTCAGTTGACCTCCCCACACAATCCCGTCGTGAAATCTTCCTTTACGTGATCCCGGAAGGCGGCATCACCACCGTGGCGGTGACGCTGGTCGACGAGAAGAACAAGGTCGTGGCGTCGAAAAGCGTGCGCATGACGCAGGTCGTTCCCACTGACCTTCTCTATGGAGTCCTGGCCAATTCACCTTCGGCGTTCAACGGACTCACCGATCTGGATCCCGGCAACGGCGCGGCCTTTTTAGCGCAATTGGAGGTGGGCGATTTGCCGCCCGCCGGGCGCAGTTGGAAAGCGCTCGACGTGTTGGTGGTCTCCGACGTGGACACGGGGACGCTCTCGCCGGAACAGCGCGCCGCGCTCGCGGGATGGGTGACGGGCGGGGGACGCTTGGTCGTGGCGGGCGGCCCCGCGTGGCAGAAAACCGCCGCCGGGTTGGGTGACCTGCTTCCGGTTGCTCCGGCGACCACCCGGACGGTGACCGACCTGAGGGCGCTGGGCGCGTTTGCGGCGTTCGCTCCCCCCGAGGGAAGCGGCGTGGCCGCCGAGGGCAGCCTCGCCCCGGAGGCCATCGTCCTCGCCAGCGTGGGCGATCTGCCGCTGGTGGTGACGCGCCGCTCCGGGTTCGGTCAGGTGACGTTCCTCGCCCTCGATCCGGCCTTTGCCCCGCTCAAAGGCTGGGACGGATTCGGAGGCCTGTTCCGCAACTTCCTGTCCTTCCCCGCCGACCGGCCCAGCTGGGTGAATGGCCTCTCCAACTGGTCGTCGGCGCAGCAGGCCGTCACCGCGCTGCCCAATCTCGAGCTGCCCGCCACGTGGCAGGTGTGCGGCTTCATGTTTGTGTACCTCCTCATCATCGGGCCGCTAAACTATCTGGTGCTCAAACGGGTCAAGCGCCGCGAGCTGGCCTGGCTCACCATCCCCGGCATTGTGCTCGTCTTCAGCGGCGCGGCGTACGTTTCCGGCTATCAACTGAGCGGCACGCGGGCGCTGTTGCACCAACTCACCGTCGTGCGGGTCCAGCCCGATGCGGATCAGGCGCAGGTGGACGCGCTGGTCGGCCTGTTCTCCCCGCGTCGGTCGAGCTACGACGCGGAATTTGCGCCGGGCTTCCTGGTGCGCCCAATGCCTGACTTCAGCGGTTACGGCGGCGTGCCGGACACACTGAAGGTTGAACAAGGCGACAGCACGCGCCTCTTCGGGGTGAACACGGAAGTCGCGGCGGTGGAGGCGTTTGTCGCGCAGGGGCAGATCCCGGCCCCGCGCTTTGGGTCCGCGCTGACGCTGGATGTGGCCAGCGGCGGGGGGCTTAGCCTGAAAGGCACGGTCACTAATCTGAGCGATCTCGCGCTGGCCGACGTGGTCCTGCTCGGCCCCGGCCCCGGCAGCGCGCAAAAGCTCGGCCAGTTCAACCCGGGTCAGACCCAGTCCGTCTCCCTCTACCTGGGAGGCGCGCGCGCCCAACCTGCCCCTCCAAACGCGATTGCGCCCGCTTCGCTGACGAGCACGGCGAGCCTCCCGCCGCCGCCCTATTATGGCGGTTACTACGACTCCACGCTGGACGATGTCTTTGGCACCTCCGGCGGCTACTACTACAATTATGCCGACCGGGAACAGTTCCGTCGCTTTTCACTCTTCTCCAGCGTCATCGATCAGGCCAATAACGCCGGACGCGGCAACGGCATTTACCTCGTGGGCTGGACTTCCACCGCGCCCCGCGATGCGTCTGCGCGCGTCACCAATCGCGCCTTTAGCACGCTCGACACCACGTTGTATCTGATTGCGCTGCGGCCCGAAGTCAGCTTAGGCTCCGGGACGGCCACGGTGGTGCCGCCCGCGCTGATGACGTGGACGCTGCTCGAGGCCTCCAACCCGGGCGGGTCGCCTACGCCCTATGACTACTACGCTAACACCGGGGATCGCTATGCCCTCCGCTTTGCACCCGCGCTGCCCCTCGCGTTCCGTTCTATTCGGGAATTGACACTGCGCCTGACCAGCTATGGCCTGACCGGCATCCCGGACTTGAACGTGCAACTGTGGGACTTCAGCGAGGCTCAATGGAGCCTGCAACGGGGACTGATGTGGGGCGAGAACACGATCCCCGACCCGGCGCGGTTCGTGGGGCCGGGCGGCGAGATTCTGGTGCGGATCCAGAATACCAGCCCCATGCAACTGAGCATCGAAAACGTGGATTTCACGCTGGTCGTTGAACGCTAGCCGCAACTCCAAAGCGATGGCTGAGGCTTCCGAAGTTTACAAAATTTCGGAGGTCTGAAACCGGACTAACGCTCATGCCCGCTATCATCGAGACCAAGAACCTGACCAAACGCTACGGCAAGCTCATGGCGGTCAACGAACTGTCGCTGCAGGTCGAGCAGGGCGCGATCTACGGTTTCGTCGGCCCGAACGGCGCGGGCAAGACCACGACCATGCGCATGCTCACCACACTGCTCCGGCCCACCTCGGGCGAAGCGTCGGTGGCCGGGCATTCGGTGGCCCGTGATCCGCGCGGTGTGCGGAGGGCCATCGGCTATATGCCGGACTTCTTCGGCGTGTACGACGACATGAAGGTGTGGGAGTATCTGGACTTCTTCGCCGCGTGCTACAACATCCCCGAAGCGGCGCGTGGCGGACTGATCACCGATCTGCTCGAACTCGTGGATCTCAGCCACCGCCGGGACGATCAGGTGGATACGCTCTCGCGCGGGATGAAGCAGCGGCTGTGTCTGGCTCGCACGCTGGCGCACGACCCGCAGGTGCTGATCCTCGACGAACCGGCCTCCGGCCTCGATCCGCGCGCGCGCATTGAGATCCGCGAACTCCTTGTGGAGCTCAGCCGGATGGGGAAGACGATTTTTTTTTCCACGCACATCCTCGCAGACGTGGCCGAGATTTGCACGCAGGTGGGCATCGTGGAGGCCGGGCGGCTGGTGGCGCAGGGCAGTCTGGAAGAAATGCAGCGCCGTGTCCTCCCGCACCGCCGCTTGAAGATCACGCTGCTGGCTCAGGGGGAAGAGGCGCGGCTGGCGCTGTTCGGGCGCGAGGGCGTACTGGAAGTGCGCGTGCCGGAGGCGCCGGGCGGGAACGGCAACGGAGCGCACCCGGTGGTAGAAGTGGACTTCACCGGCAGCGACGAGGCGGTGAGTGCGCTGTTGAAAGACCTCGTGGCGCGCGGCCTCCCGGTGTTGCACTTCACCGAGTCGATGCACGACGTGGAAGATGTGTTCATGCAAGTCACGAAAGGGATCGTCTCCTGATGACTGCCGAAACCACTGCTGCTCCCGCCGCGCCGCCTCTCGCCAAAAAACGTTCCCGCACCCTGCGCGAGTTCCTGACCCGCAACCCGGTCCTGCTCAAAGAACTGCGCGGGCGTATGCGCGGGGCGCGCGCGTTCGTCGTGCTCACCCTCAATCTCGTGCTGATGAGCGGGTTTGTGATGCTGATCTACACCGTGTACGCCGCCGCCGCCAACGCGCCCTACGGCGGCACCAACCGCCAGATGATCGGAAAATTTGTTTTCTACGGCGTCGTGGGCATGGAGTTGTTGATCGTGTGCTTCCTCGCCCCGGCTTTCACCGTGGGCGCCATCAGCGGCGAGCGCGAGCGGCAGACGTTTGACCTGCTGCGGACCACCTTGCTCTCGGCGCGCGCGCTGGTCTTCGGCAAGCTGACTTCCGCGTTGTCCTACGTGCTCCTGCTCCTTCTCGCCGGGCTGCCGCTGCAGAGCCTGGCGTTTCTGCTGGGCGGCGTGGCTCCGGAGGAAGTCATCATCTCTACGGTGATGCTCATCACCACCGCGTTCCTGTTCTGCTCGGCGGGCCTCTTCTTCTCCTCGCTCATGCGCCGCACGCTGGGGGCGAATATCCTCACCTATGCCTTCGCCCTGCTGGATACGCTGGGCCTGCCCATCCTGCTGCTGGCCGCGCTCCCGATCTTCGGTTTCATGTCCTATGGCTATGGCTACGGCAGCCCGCCCCGTCTGCTGGTGCAACTGCTGTTTGCCTACGGCCTCGGCGCGCTGATCTGCATCAACCCGGTGGCCACCGCGATCATGACCGAAGTGTTCCTGGTGGACAAGCACACCGTGTTCTACTTTACCTTGCCGTTCACCACCAGCAGCGGGAGCACCTTCGACGCGCCGTTTGTTTCGCCCTGGATCGTCTTCACGGCGTTTGGCCTCGTGCTCGGCGCGTTGTTCGTCTTCCTGAGCATCAGCCTCGTCCGGCGCGCGGAACGTTAGGGTCTGTTGGAACGTTTGACTCACAGAGATACGCGCTCGCTATCCTTCATGCGGCCTCTCCACCCCCTATGCCTGCCAACACCCACCTCCGCGAAGTTGACGCACACCTCTCCCATTGGCTGAATCGCCTGCGCCTGCGCGACGCGTGGATGTGGTCGGTGCGCGGGCTGATCGGCGGTCTGGCCGTGGGGCTGGGCCTTTCGCTCGTCGCGCGCCTGCGACCTCTCCTGCCCGTCACCACTCTCATCCTGCTTTCGACCGGTTTTGCGCTCGCGGGTCTCTGGCTGGCGCTGGCGGTGGCCTACTTCTGGCCGCGCCCGCGTCTGATCGCGGCCCGCTATTTTGATCGCCTCTTTGAGCTGGCCGAACGGACCTCGGCGGCGCTCGAACTGGCCGCCGCGCGCGACTCGGCCCCGGAGTGGTTGATCCACGACCAGTGGGCCGACGCGGCGGCGGCGGCGCGGAGCGTTGAGCCGCGGCGGCGGCTGCCCTTTACCCTCCTCCGCCACGACACGCTCCTGCTTGTGGTCGTCATCGCCGCGCTCGGGCTGTCGCTCTATCTGCCCAACCCGCAACAGATCGTCCTCGCGCGTCAACAGGCCGTCGAGGCCGCCATCGCCGAGCAGGTCAAGCAGGTCGAAGCCATCCGCGAGCAGATCGAGAACAACCCCGATCTCACCGACGATCAAAAGGCCGAACTGACAAAACCGCTGGACGACGCGCAGGAGCAGTTGCAGAACGGCGACCTGACGCAGGAGCAGGCTGTCCAGATTCTCACGCAGACGGGACAAGAACTGAAACAGTTGGCTGACCCCAATGCCCAAGCCGAGGCGGATGCATTGCAGCAGACCGGCCAGGGCTTGAGCCAGAACTCCACGACCCAGCCGGTGGGTCAGGCTCTGTCCAACAGCGATCTACAAGGCGCGGCGCAGGCGCTGGCAAACATTGACCCGTCGCAGTTGACCGAGGCCGAGCGTCAGGCGCTCGCCGACCAGCTCGAACAGACCGCCCAGCAATTGCAGACCTCGAATCCCGAGCTCGCCGCGCAGTTACAGGCTGCCGCCGATGCGCTCCGCCAGGGCGATGTCGAGGCGGCGCGCACCGCTTTGCAGGAGGCCGCGCGCATTGTGGCGGAGACCGGACAGGCCGCCGCTCAGGCGCAGGCGGCTAATCAGGCTGCGAGCGAAGTCAATCAAGCCCAACGCGCAGTCGCGCAGGCGGATGGGTCACAACAGGGGCAGCAGGGCCAACAAGGTCAGGGTCAACAAGGGGAGGGACAGCAGGGGCAGGGTCAAGGTCAACAAGGACAAGGTCAGGGGCAGGGTCAAGGCCAGGGACAAGGCAACGGTCAAGGACAAGATGGCAACGGCGCGGGTCAAGGTGACGGGCAGGGCAGCGGCGCCGAAGGTTCGGGCACACAGCCAGGAGACCCCAATGGTGGGGCGGGAGGCACACGGGGCGGCGAGGCCTCTTACGAGGTGATCTATTCACCGTACCACGTTGACGGCAGCGGCGAAGATGTGACGGTTGACTCCAACCCGGGTGATCCCGGCAACGAGGTCGTGGGCGAAGGGACGGCGAATCCATCGGACACGGGCAATGTGAGTGTTCCGTACAATGAAGTCTATGCCGATTACGCAGACGCCGCTTCGGCGGCGGTAAACAGCGGCGAGGTGCCGCCCAACTACGAGGACATCGTGCACGATTACTTCACCTCGCTCGACCCCAGAAATTAGCACGAAAGATGCGCAGTGTCGGTGGCGCACAACAGCAGCCTCCTTCGACCGCGTTCCGCGTCACTCGGTCCAAGACGCTACAAACCACACGGCACGCCTAGACAAAGGCAACCCCACCCATGACTCTCCCAACGGCCACAACCTCTCCTGACGAAATCTCCGTCCCCCAATTCCGCACGATTGCCGCGGCGATCGAAGCCGAAGTGGGCAAGGTGATCGTGGGGCAGGGCGACGTGGTGAGGCACGTGATGATCTGCATCATCGCGGGCGGCCACGCGCTCCTGGAGGGCGTGCCCGGCCTGGGCAAGACCATGCTCATCAAGACCCTCTCGGAGGTGCTCAACCTCCAGTTCGCGCGCATCCAGTTCACGCCCGACCTGATGCCCGCCGACATCGTGGGCACGGACATCCTCGAGGAGACCGGCGATGGCCGCCGCCAGTTCCGCTTTCAGCCCGGCCCCATCTTCGCCAATCTCGTCCTCGCCGACGAGATCAACCGCGCGACGCCGAAGACGCAATCCGCGCTGCTCGAAGCGATGCAGGAACACGCGGTCACGGTCGCGAAGCGCACGTATAAGCTCGACGAGCCGTTCTTCGTCCTCGCCACGCAGAACCCGATTGAAATGGAGGGGACGTACCCTCTGCCGGAAGCGCAGCTCGACCGCTTTCTGTTCAAGATCAACGTGGAATTCCCGTCGTCCATTGAGCTCGTGGAAATCCTCGCCCGCACCACGGGCCGAAACGTCCCGGTTCCCACGAAGGTCGCCGACGGCGCGCAGATTGTGACGATGGGCCGCCTGGCCCGCCAGATTCCGGTTCCGTCGCACGTCTCGGACTTCGTCGCGCGGCTCGTCGTCGCCTCGCATCCCGGCCACGAGGCCGCGCCCCCGCTGGTCAAGCAGTTTGTCCGCTATGGCTCGTCGCCGCGCGGCGGGCAGGCCCTCATCCTCGGCGCGAAGATCACCGCGCTGTTCGCCGGACGGCTCAACGTCGCCTTTGAAGACGTGGCCGCCGTCGCGCCCGCCGCTCTGCGCCATCGCCTGCTGCTCAACTTCGAAGGCCAGGCGGAGGGCGTTACCCCGGACGACGTTGTGAAGGAGTTGCTGAAGAGTGTACCGGAAGCGGTATAGTGAAGAAGGAAGTAGGAAGAAGGATTCCTTTCTCTAATGCCCTCTCTCTTTGACGAAAAGACCCTCCGCAAACTCGACCGCCTCGCGCTCGTGGCCTCGCAGGTGCGCGCCGGGCAGATCAAGGGCGAGCGCCGTTCGACCAAGCGCGGCACCTCAATTGAGTTTGCCGATTACCGCGACTACACGCGCGGCGACGACTTGCGCCGCGTGGACTGGAACGTGTATGCGCGCCTGGAGCGGCCTTTCATCAAACTGCTCGAAGAGGAAGAAGACCTGGCCGTGCATCTGCTCCTCGACGCCTCGCGCTCGATGGACTATGGGGCGGATGAGCAACACAAGTTTCGCTACGCCCGGCGGCTGGCCGCCGCGCTGGGGTATGTGGCGCTGGCCGCGGGCGACCGGCTGACGCTCACCGTCTTGCGCGGGGACGCGGTGGCGGCGCAGTTTGGCCCGGCGCGCGGGCGCGGGCACACCCTGCGCTTGCTGCAATTCCTCGACGGCCTGCCAGCCGAGGGGATGACCTCGCTCGATGCCGCGCTCCGCACGTACGCCCTGGGGGCCAAGCGCCCCGGCCTCGCATTCGTCATCTCGGATTTGTTCTCGCCCGCCGGTTATCGCGACGGCCTCGGCCAGTTGCAGGGACGCGGCTACGAAGTCAGCGTGCTTCACCTGCTCGCGCCGGACGAGATGGATCCGCCGCTCGCGGGCGACCTGCGCCTGATTGACGCCGAGACCGGTGATCCACAGGACGTGACGCTCGACGGCGGCCTGCGTGATCTGTACCGCAAGCGCGTCGCGGCCTGGCGCGAGGAGATCGAGCACCACTGCCTCAAGCGCCGGGTGAACTATATTCCCGTCACTACCGATCTCGCCTGGGATGAATTGGTGTTGTATCACTTGCGGCGGCGCGGCTTGATCAAATGAATTCCTTCCTCTCCCCTCTTGCCCTCCTCTTCGGCCTCCTCGCCGTCCCCATCCTCATCCTCTACATGCTCAAGTTGCGGCGGCGGGAGGTGGAAGTCTCGTCGGTCATGCTGTGGCAGATGCTTTTACGCGATCGTGAGGCCAACGCGCCGTGGCAGCGGCTCAAGCGCAACCTGCTCCTGCTCCTGCAACTGCTCCTGCTCGCCGCGCTTGTGATCGCGCTCGCGCGCCCGTTCCTGCGCGTGCCCGCGATTGCTGCTGGCACGGTCGTCGTGCTGCTCGACGCGTCCGCCTCGATGAATGCGACCGACGTGGAGCCGAATCGCTTTGAAGCCGCGAAAGCCGCAGCGCGCCAGTTGATGGATGGGTTGAGCAGCGACGGCAAAATGTCGCTCCTGCTCGTCGGCCATCAGCCCGAGGTGCTCGCCTCGGCCACGAATGACAAGGACGTACTCCGGGCGGCGCTGGGCAAGGCGCACGTCTCCGAGGAATCAGCCGATTGGGAGGCGGCCTTCGCGCTCGCATCGGGCGCGGTGCGCGCGGCCAGTATCGAGCACTCCACCGTCGTCATCATCTCCGATGGCGGCCTGCCCTCTAACAGGAATCTCCCGCCGCTGCCCGGCGAGGTGCGCTACGTGCCGGTTGGCGCCTCCGCCGACAACCTGGCGATTGAAGCGCTCGCGCTGCGCCCCGCCTCTACCGGCCCGCAGTTGTTCGCCAAGGTCGCCAACTACGGCGACGCCGACCGCACGGCCATCATTTCGTTCTATGCCGGGGAGCAGTTATTCAGCGCGGAGCAGGTCAACGTCCCGGCCGACAAGACGGCGGATGTTGTGCTCACGGATTTGCCGGAAGGCCCGGCGATCTATCGGGCCGGACTTTCACTCCCGGCTTCGGCGGGCGAGGCCGAAGAGGTGGACAAATTCTCGCTCGACGACACGGCCTGGGCCGTGTATCAACCGCCCTCCGCCGGGCGCGCATTGCTGATCTCGCCTGGAAACGTCTTTCTCGAGCAGGTGCTCGCCGCGATGCCCGGTCTCCAGCCCTTCCGCCTCGCCGCGGACGCGCCCATCCCCGCTGATCCCTTCGACCTGTACGTCTTCGACAGCGTGATCACAGACACCCTGCCCGCGAAGGATTTGCTGCTCGTCAACCCGCCTCCGAATGCGCTGTTCAACGTTGGCGAAGTGTTCACCAACACCATGCTCGCGAAGATTGCCGTGGACGACCCGCTGATGCAGTACGTGGGCCGGAACTGGAGCGGCGTGCATATTCTCAAGGCGCGCCAGGTGGCCGTGCCGACGTGGGCGCGTGTTCTGGTCGAGGCCGAAGGCGGCCCGCTGGTCTTTGTGGGCGAGACGGGCGGGCGGCGCGTGGCCGTGTTGACCTTTGACCTGCACGACTCCGATCTGCCCTTGCAGGTGGCCTACCCCATCTTGATGTCCAACCTGATCAACTACCTCGCGCCCGCGCAGGCCTTCTCGGCCCCGGATGGATTGCGCCCCGGCGAGACGTTGGTCATCAAACCCTCGGGCGGCGACAGCGTGGTTGCGGTGGACGACCCGAACGGCAAGCGCTATGCGGCCACCGCCACGGAGGCCGGCGTGGTCTTTGCGGACACCCACGTGCTCGGCGTGTACACCGTCGTCTCCGATCAATCTGTTCTCGGCTCGTTTGCCGTCAACCTCTTCAACCCGGGGGAGTCGAACATTCGCCCGGCGCAGGTCATTCGGATTGGAAAGAGTGACGTGGCCGCCTCGGCGCGTGAGGAACGCGGCCAGCTCGAAATCTGGCCCTGGCTGGCCGCCGCCGCCTTTGCACTGCTGCTCGTCGAGTGGTGGATCTACCATCGCGGCCCGACCCTCCCCGCCGCGCCGGGGTGGAGAGGAGTTTTCCAGAGAAAGAAAACGACATCGTAATGCCAACCGTCTACTTCCTCGTCGGCATCCAGGGTTCCGGCAAAACCACCTGGGCGCGCGCCAACGCGGAACGACTGGAGGCCATCATCCTCGCCTCCGACGACGTGCGCAACGAGTTGGAAGCGCAGGGGATGAACGCGACGGGCAAGGGCGATCTGGTGTTCGAGATTGTCGAGGAATGGCTGGGGCGGCTGCTGGACGAAGGCAAGAACGTGATTGTGGACGCCACACACGCGCGCCTCAAATGGCGCGAGAAAGAAGTGGCGATTGCGCGCCAGCGCGGCGCGCAGGTGATCGCGGTATGGCTCGATGTGCCGCTTGATGTCTGTCTCGCGCGGAACCGGCAGAAGCCCGGTGGCCTGTGGGGCGACCGCGTCGTGCCGAAAGAAACGTTGCTCGGCGTGGCGCGCGGCTTCGAGAAACCGACACTCGCAGAGTTTAACGAGATATGGAAGGTGTCAGCGGATGGGCAGCGGATAAACAGATGATGCGCCCACCCTTCGTCATTTGTCATTGAACATTCGTCATTTAGATGGTTTTCACCTCCCCCCTCTTTCTTCTTCTCCTCCTCTTCCTCCCCGTCCTCGTCTGGCTGGGGTGGCCCTCGCGCAGCCCGAGCCGGAGGCGGGAGATGCTCAGCCTGGGCCTGC
>Ga0209109_10001352_pt1 | contig 13514 bp, 16 predicted proteins | sample Rifsed10ft2_FD_184004 | JGI IMG/M metagenome (GOLD analysis project Ga0209109, IMG submission 184004) | Soil microbial communities from Rifle, Colorado, USA - sediment 10ft 2 (version 2) | ecosystem: Environmental > Terrestrial > Deep subsurface > Rock core/Sediment | place: Rifle, Colorado... | reverse complement strand
TGCTGGTGGAGGGGGTTGGATTCGAACCAACGTAGGCGCAAGGCCAACAGATTTACAGTCTGCCCCCTTTAGCCGCTCGGGCACCCCTCCGGCGGAACCCGAAATTATGTGAGAAATCCTTTGCTTAGTCAAGGAATCGCGGGCGAAACAGTGGTGCGCGACGCGCCGGTCGGCAAGACGCGCCGCGGCTTCAGGCCGCCATGCCCATCAAGGACTTAGGTTCCGTAGCGAATGCCCGTGGCCAGGGAACGCAACGCGGCCAGCGCGCTGTAGCACGCAAGCCAGGCGGTCTTCGGATTGTCGGGAGAGGGCACGTTCTCGAGCATTACCGTGAATCGCCCGCTCTTCCCGGCCACACGAATCGTGTGCGTGTTATGGGTCAGCGCGGGATCGGCGATCACCTCGAGCTGTGTACGGTCGAAGCCGATTCCCGCGAGTGACAGCACCGCCGCGATGTTCACGTTTTGCGGGAAGTGCGGCACACCTTCGCGCGCGGTGCCCTTGTACAGGGTGCAGGCTTGCGTCACGCCATCGAGGTCGATGCCCAGCGCTTCCACGAATGGGATCCCCTTCCACGCCTTGGGCGGCTTGGCCACGCGAATGCCGACTTCGTCCACCCCGGCGACGCACGCCGCTTTCAACGCATCGAGCCCGCCGATGCCTCCCGATGGCACGTACAACTGCGCGCCGCTGCGACGCGCCGCGCCTTCCGCCGCTTCGCGCAGGCGATCATCCGCCAGTGCGCCTGCCGACAGGACCACCACCCCTGCGCCCGCCTCGAGAAACGGCACCAGGTGTTCCCGCACGGCCTCGTGGGAGGCTGCCTCGAGGACGACCTGCGGGCGCAATTCGAGCAAGGCCCTGCCGCCGACGACATAGGGCAGCGCATGCTCTGCCGCCAGCGTCGCGCCCCGGGAGGCAGCGCTGCGCCCTCCGATGCCGACCACCTCGATGCCGGGCAGGTCCCCACGACGCAGGTGCTGGAGGGCGAGGCGGGCGATGGTACCGGCGCCCAACAAGGCGATGCGCATGGCGATTCGGGAGTGGCGTGATTCTGCCATAGCACTTGGGGTTGCCGGGCACCTGGCAGTATTATTCCTCCCGAAGGGAGCGGGGCTTGCGAATCTCAATTCTCGAAGACGATCCGGATCAGCTTGCGTTGCTCAAGCGCTGGCTGGCTGACGACGGTCATGACGTGCACGGCTACCTGAGCGGTCGCGATGCCATGAAGCACGCCGGCCGGGAGAGCTTCGATCTGTTCGTCATCGACTGGCAGGTGCCGGACGTATCGGGCGTCGATGTGTTGATGTGGCTGCGCTCGAACGTGTCGAAACAGGTGCCCGTACTGTTCGTGACAGTGCGCGATGCCGAGCAGGATATCGTCTTTGCCCTGGAAAACGGGGCGGACGACTACATGATCAAGCCGGTACGACGGCAAGAGACGATCGCACGGGTGCATGCGCTGCTGCGCCGGGCATATCCGCGCGAAGAGGAGAAGCTGCTCGCGTTTCCCCCGTTCGAAATCGATATCGCGAAGGGAGAGGTGCGCCGCAACGGGGAGCGGATCGAACTCACGCCGAAGGAGTTCGAGCTGACGGTGGTCCTGTTCCGCAACCTGGGTCGGTTACTGTCGCGCGGCCACTTGCAGGAGGCGGTGTGGGGCCGCAGCGGCGACCTGATCACGCGCACAGTGGACACGCATGTGAGCCAGGTGCGCAAGAAGCTCGACCTGCGCGCCGAGACCGGATTTCGCGTGGTGCCGATCTACAACTACGGCTACCGCCTGGAGCAGGTCGGCGAAGGCGCGTCGAGCGCCGCGTAAGCTACTGCAGTTGGCGAACGCGCTGTTCCGCGTACGCCCGTACCTCGACCGCCAGGGTTCCCGAAGCCACGCCTCGGCGATACGCCTCCGCCGCTTCGGGCAGATGGCCCTGGGCCTCCAGTGAGATTGCCAGCCCGACCCAGGTGGCGCCGCTTTGCGGGGCGGAACCCAGAGCCAGCCGGTAGGCATCGGCCGCCGGGCCATGGCGCCCCAGTCGCTGCAGCACCGCCCCGTGCAGCGCGTGAAAGTCCGGATTGCCGCGTCCCGCCGCCGCAGCCTGCTCAAGCACCGCCAGCGCCAGGGGAAAATCGCCGCGATCCACATGGATGCGCGCCAGCGCGACCGCAAACGGTGCGAAACCTGGATTGACCGCCAGTCCCTCCTGCAAGTGGCGCCGGGCGTCTTCGATTCTCCCCTGCTCGATGTAGAGTGCCACCAGCGTCTGGCGCGCAGCCTGGTGCGCGTGATCCGCATCGAGCGCCGCAAGCAAGGCGTCTTCGGCATCGGCGACACGCGCCCGCTCCAGCATCTGCGCTGCCCGGCGGAAGAGATTCTCCGCGCGATCCGCCGGCGAGCGATCCCGCTCGCGCTTTTCGATGTGCGCCGGTTGGGCGCGCGCGGACTCGACGCGCGGCTTCTGTGCGGCTGCAACCTGCGTCCGCTTTTGATAGGGCGCGGGCGCGGATTGCCGCTGCGGACGTGGGGCAAGCGGCGTGTCGATAGTGAGCGCAAGACGTAGTATTTCGATCGGCGCGGCGAGCTTTTCAGGCGCCGGCTTTGCCGCGGCCGTCTCAGGCGGCACTGCCAGCGCTCCGCTCCCGGGCGCCGCCGCCAAAGTCGCCACGGCCACGGGCTTGCGCGATGCCGGCGCCGCGGCAGCACGCCGGCGACTGTTCTCCGCCGCGCGCTCGGCAAGCTCGGTCGCGATCGATCGCGGTTGCAGCTGATACACCACCCACAACGTCCAAGCAGCCGCGACGAGCATGAGCCCCGCCACGGTGCGCCAGAACCACTCGCCCGAACTGCGCGCGGCGCGCACCGCGCGTACCTCGGGGTGCAGCGATTGCCCGGGCGGCGCCGTGCGCGCATGACGGCGATCGAGCTCCTGCAGCATCTTGTTGATGATGCTCATTGCTCGGGCCTAGTCCGCGGCGCGGCCGGCGCGCAGTCGAGGCCACCACCAGCCGCTTGCCGGGGCAGCTGCCGGCGTATCGAGCGCCGCGGCATGCACGTGACGGCGCGAGGCGCAACGTCCACCCTCGCCGAACACCAGCAACAGTGCCTTGTGCGCGAGAATGTTGACGAGCCTTGGTACGCCGCGGCTGGCGCGGTGCAACGCGCGCAGCGCACCCGCATCGAATAGCGGGCCGCCCACGAGCCCGGCGATTGCCAGCCGGTGCTCGATGTAGGCCCCGATCTCGTCCTTTTGCAGCCCGCGCAACGCATGCTGGAACGTAATGCGCTGGCGGAGCTGGCGAATCGACTCGGAAGCCAGCTTGCGGTCGAGCTCCGGTTGGCCGAACAGAACCACCTGCAGGAGCTTGCGCTTTTCCGTCTCCAGGTTGGTAAGCAGGCGCAGCGTCTCCAGCGTTTCGAGGGGCATGCCCTGGCTTTCGTCCATGCACAGCACCACGCGCCGCCCGTGGCGCGCGTGATCGAGCAGCACGCGCGTGATGCCGCGCAGCAGGTGGTGCTGATCCACGTCGGGCTCCGCGGGCACGGCGAGTTCCTCGGCGATGGCGAGCACGAGGGCGCGCGGCTCCAGATTCGGATTCGGGATGTACGCGCTCGCCCAGTTGGCATCCAGCGTGGCGAGGAACTTGCGGCACAGCAGTGTCTTCCCGGTGCCGACCTCTCCCGTGATCTTGAGGAAGCCTTCGCCATTGCCGAGTGCGATCAGGAGCGTGTTGAGCGCTTCCTGAGTGCTGCGGCAGGCATAGAAGAAGCTGGTATCGGGCGTGATGCCGAAGGGCGCCTCGCGCAGGCCGAAATGCCTGAAATAGTTCACCGCGGGCTGGCTTCCTGCGGCGGACGCCGGGGAATGAAGCGCTCCAGCCGCTCGCGCGTCTCGCGCAGATCCTGACCCCAGCTGGCGTCGTTCTGGATGATGGTCGGCTTGAGCAGGATCACGATCTCGCGCTTGCGCGCCTGGCGGTCGGAATTGCGCAGCAGCACGTTGGAGTCGGCGACGCCCGGGATGCCGGTGCGGCCGTCGCGCACGTCCACGCTCATCAGGCCGCCGATGGCGACGATGTTGCCGTCGGTGACGCGCACCACCGTGTCGGATTCGTTTACGGCCGCCTTGGCGAGCGGCAGCGTGATCGAGGGAATCGTGCCGCCAAGGTCCACCACGCGCCGGGATTCCGTGACCTCGCTGATCGAGGGATGGATATGCAGGGTAATGTTGCTGAATTGGTCGATCTGCGGCGTGACGTCCAGCATGATGCCGGAGAAGAAGGGCGCAACAGTGACCGTTGGGGTTTGCTGGGTGGTGGTCCCTGTAGTGGTCGTAACGGTGGCGACGTTCGTAACGAAGAATTCGTCCGTGCCGACCTTGAGCACCGCCTTCTGGTTGTTCAAGGTCGCGATGCGGGGGCTGGAGAGCACTTGCGTGGTGCCTTGCGAGTCCAGGAATTGCAGCAGTGCCGCGAAATTGGATGTCTGGAAAGCGAGGCCAAAAACCGCCCCGCCATTTCCTGCCAGCGTGGCCGCGGAAGCAAGCGTGCCCGCCGCAGGGTTTACCGTAAGACCGCCGCTGCTCAGGCTCGTGCCGCTCGTGCTGGTTCCCAATGTCGTGTTGTTTCCCACCTGACCGACGGCGCCGCGCGGGCTGTCGTGCGTGCGGAACAGCGACCAGTTGATGCCCGACTGAAAGCCTTCCGCCAGCGTGACCTCGATCACCTTGGCTTCGAGCATCACCTGCCGCTCGACCACCAGGCGCGTCTCGAGCAGGTAGTTCTCCACTGCACGCAATTCGGTCGGGAACGCGCGCACCAGGACGACGCCCGATTGCGGCGACACCACCACGCTGCGACCATCCCCGGCGCCGACGATTGCCGTCAGGGCGCTGCGCAGGTCTCCCCAGAAGTCGTTGACAATAGTTGTCGTCACGCGCGTGCTGTCAAGCGAGCGCGCCGCGCCGCCGCCAAAGGTCTGGCTCCCCGCACCGCCGGAAACGGGGCTCGCGGCCGAAGCAGGAGATGGCGGACCGCCGGGCACGGTGGAGTCGGCGAGCGAGCCCGATTGCACCCGCAGGTCGCTGGTGCCGCGGCGTTGACCGAGAAGATAATTGACGCGGAATATCTTGGTCTGCAATCCGGCCGGTTGCACGAAGATGCGCGTGCCGTCGAAGCGGTAGTCGTAGCCATAGAGCTCGCGCAGCGAATCCAGCGCTTCGCGCACCGTGACATCCTTCAGGTTGACGGTGATCATGCCGCTGACGCCCGGATTGAGGAGCATGGAGTAGCGCGTACCCGCGGCGATCGCCATGAACACCTGGGCCGCCGGGGCATTGCTGACCGACAAGTCGAAACGCGGATCGATCGGCCGGCCCTCCACGCTGGGCATTTGCATTCGCAGCGGCGGCAGAAGTGCCTGCTGCGGCAGCTCGACCTGCTGCGGTCCGGGCCCGGCAATCGCCTTGTCGACCTCGCCGGTGATCGCCGGGTCCACGCTCGTTGGTCGCGGCGGTGGCGTGGCGCAACCCATCACCAGCACCACACCAAGCCATGCCATGAAGTACTTCATCGGGCGTTTCCTTTGTGCGATTGCGCCGCGGTACCGGTGAGTCGATCACGCTTTACCACCCCTGGAATGAGGTGCAGCGTCTCCCTGCGATCGGCATAGCGCAACAGTACCGCGCCTTCGGAAATCGAGGTGACGGTCGCATTGCCATACTTTCCACCCTGAACCACGGTGCTGCCGCTGATTACGGCCACGCGCCGGGTCGGCGAGATCAGCACCGACTGGAGCTGCGGGCCCGCCGGGGCGGCCGATTCCTTGGCACCGGATTCAACGCTCATATTGGGCGGACGCGTCGGATCGACGAGCGCGGCCCGCTGCGCAGAGGCAGGTCCGGGGAAGCAAAGCAGCAGCAAGATGAGCGCGCGATTCATACCACCAGCCAGGCCTGATCGAAGCTCAGCGTGTACACCGTGAGCTTGAGTGTCGCCACCGGATACTCGGCGACCGCCATTTCGGCGCGCCCCCAGTAAAGTTGCGTAGACAGGCCTTCAAGCGCCGAGAGATAGGCGTACAGATCGAGATAGCTGCCGGCGAGCGTCAGTTCGACGCCGTGCCGGAACACGCGCCGCCCCGCCTGCCCCTGCGTCGCGGACATATCCGTCGCTGGCAGGGTTTTCAGATCCACCAGGCGCAGGCGCTTGTCGCGCTCGAGCATTTCCTCGAGCACTTCGCGCATGCGCTGCGGCGGCGTAAAGCGGCGCTGCTCGTCGGCGATCTGCCCGTCGAGGGCCGCGAGCTCCGCACGCAGGACGCCGGCGCGCTCGCGATTGTGCGCATCGGGACCGGCATCCCGTGCGTGGGCCAGACGCTGCACTTCGCCCTGGATCGTTCGAAGCTCCCGTTCGTTTTGCGCGATATCCGCGCTCAGTCGGCGTTGCGCTTCGCGCAGTGGCTTGATCAGCGTGACATTGACCAGAAAAACCAGTACCAGCGCCGTTGCCAGGAACAGCAGCACGCGCTCGCGCAGCGAGGCGTTGTCAATGCGTTCCGCGTATTGCTTGAGCAGGGCCCTCATGGCCGCCCACCCTTGGCCGCGGGCTTGGCTGTCGCCGCGAGGCGCAGCGGCGCAGACAGATCGAACTCGACGAAGCGCGCCGGGCCTGCACGCGCCCCGGCTGGGGTGCCTCGGCGTACATCCGATTCGTCCCTGGCGACGAGCTTCAGCTCCGTCACCAGGCGCCCGCGCATTACGTCTTCCTCGTTCAGGGCCTTGAGATATGCCGGCACAAGGTCGGGATGCAGGACACGGCCGCGGATGCCGAGAACGTTGCCGTTGTCGCCGACGTTAAACCCGGTCAGCCATACGCCGCGCATGGGGTGCCGTGCGAACGCGGCAAAGTAGCGCGAGAACCCATCCGTATTGCCGAGCCCGCCGCCCTGCAGCAGTTCGAGCACGCCGCGCCGCGCCTGGACGTCTGCCTCCAGCCGCGTCACCTCCGCCTCGAGCAACTTGCTGCGCCCTTGAGTGCTCAGCGACAGGAACTGGTCGCGCTGCACGGCCAGCTGGCGGCTGTAACCGGCCGCGAGGCGCTCGAGGTCGCGTGATTGCCACAAAGCGTACGCGTAGATCGCGGCCAGGCCCAGCGCGATCAATCCCAGGCTCTGCAGCATGGTGCGCGTGGAGAAGTATTTCTCCTTGCGCATGAAGAGCGGATTGAAGAGATTGATCTGCTGGCTCATGCCGGATGCCTTACAGCGCCTTGGACTCGTGCCGCAGCGCGGCGCCAATCAGGTGGAAGAGCCGCCATTCCTCGCTCGGCTCCAGCTCCGCGCGCGCGCCGAAATTGATGGCCGCGGATAGGTGCACGCGCTCGACGGGCATATCCAGATTTCGCGCCAGGTACTCCAGGAGCCCCGTCTCCTCGGGATCGGGAGCGAGCATCAGCTTCGCCACGGGCACGTACGCGAATTGGCGATCAAAGTGGTCAAAGGTACGCTGCAACTCGAGCAGCACGCGCTGGAACTGCTCTTCGCGCGCCCCGCCGGAGCCCGATGCCAGCGCCTCAAGCCCCACATCGATGCGTCGCGCAAGCATCAGTTCGCGGCGAAAATTGATCGTCAGCAATCCTTCGCTGCTGCTCATGTATAGCATGGCCAGGCCGCGGTCGTCATGCTCGAAGAGCGCAGCAATATTGCGCTGCGAGGTCTCGGGAATATCGATGACGCTCAGGGGAATGCGGGCGCTCTCGAAGCGCGCGATGCATGCCTGGATGAGATCGTTGCGCGCGGTTACGGCGTACATCGACTGCGCGCGCTCGCCACCCGAGGGGTTGGGCGGCACGGCCAGCACATCGACCGTCGCGTCATTGACGTGATAGTCGAGAAGATCCTTGATGCGCCAGCGGATCGCCGTCTTCAGTTCAGCCTGTGGCACATTGGGCGCCTCCACCAGGAGCATCTGGTATTCGCCTGGCGCCAGAAGCGTGGAGCACTGGTAGCGACTGAACCCGTGTTCCTTGGCCAAGTGCTGTGCGACGTCGAAATCACCTTCGTAGGCCTGTGTGCCGCAGACGTCAACGGTCGCAGCGCCGCCCGGCGCCTGCAGGCCATGCACGAAGCTCAGCTCGCCCGGTTGCAGGCTCACCGCGAGCCACCCGGGTTCGCGTGTGCTGCGCGTAATTGGCCACCTCATTCCGGGCATTGCCCCCAACTCCCTGATTTAACTTCAAAATAAATCAATAACCACTTGTTGTCAATGAGATTTCTGTAAAAGTAGCATATTCCCCGGTATCCAGTTTCCGCACACTTAGTTCGCCACGGTAAGCTGGAGTTGCCGCTCCACGTAGGTCGCGCCAGTGCCGCTCGCGCAGGGGGTAGCGTTACAGCCGGTGGATACGATGCGATAGGTCGCTACCGAGCCCCCACCCTCGCTCTCGGTGCCAAACGACGTGCAGGTGACTTCGGCGAAGAAGCCGGACAGCGCGGCAGGGAGCGCGATGGTCGTGGTTCCGCCAGGACAGGTCGCGTTGCGAAGGACCCGGTAGGCCCCCCAATCCACGCCTGCGCGCGCCGCTTGATAGGCGCGCGCGCCCTGCTCGTCCATGATTCCGGTTTCGACCTGTACATTCGACACGGAAAGCAGGTACGCGCCTATCGCAGCGATCGAAACGATCAAGAACAATGCCAGAACGAGGGCGAAGCCGCGGGCGCGGCGCAGGGTCGGCTTCATGGCGCGTTGTTCACGTGGACCGCGTGATAGAGGCTCACGGTCTCCACGGCGCCGCCGAACAGCTGGCGCCGCAATTGCAAGCGCAGGGTAAGCAAGCCGAGCTGCGCCGACACGCTCGGCGTGTACTCGAACTCGCAGCCGATGACGTGCTCCGCAACGAGCGCCGGCGTACCCCCGAACACTGTGGGCTGCGCTGCCGACAGGGCATAGCCGCTGTGCCGCAAGATCCTGCCGGCCGCGAGGTCGCATTCGTACGTAATCGGTCCGGAGATGACGAAGAACCGCTTGCCAGGCGAATCGTGCAGAGCGCGCATGAACGTCGTCGGCGCGAAACTTATGCGATCGCGCGCGGCTTCCGCGGTATCCACGGTGGCGATGGCGACGCGGTTGAGCGTGCCCGCAGTCTGGTATGCGTCCTGGCCAGGGAACCCGTAGTTGTTGAGCACCAGCTGGTCGCTCCCGGCGCTGACGGCGCCGGGCAGCTTGCCGAGTGTCTTGAAGCAGCGGTCTCCGGCCGGCAGGTCGAATGACAGCTGGTCATTGTCGGGCGCAGCGAAAGTCGCATCGTCGCTGTCGCAGTCGACGCCGCCCGCAGGTCCGCCGCCATCGGCGCGGTAGCGCCCCGCGGTACGCACGGCGATGAACTCGAGGAAATTGGAGCTGCCCGCAGTCGCGGTACGCACGCTGTTTGGCAGGGCGAGCTTCACATCGCGGCCCATGCGTTGCAGCGCGTTGTCGGCGATGTCGGTGAGCTCGGCGCGAAGCGCGATGTCGGTACCCTGGCGCAGCGGGTTGATGAAAAAGGCGATGGCAGCGACGATGATGCCGACGATCACAATCGTCAGCACCAGCTCGATAAGCGTTACGCCGCGCTCAGGGTGAGTTGGGCGCATAGCGCAAGCGGTAGCCTTGCAGTACGACTTGGGTATTGGCAGGGCCCGTGACGGTCACGGTGATTCGCAGGGCGTCGGCGGCGGGGATCGCAGCCGGGAAATCGCCCCCCGCTGCCACGATCTGCACCTGCGCCGAGTATCCGGTGAGATCGCTGATGGTCGTATTGGTGATGTCCTGGATGCTTCCCGCCATAGGCGGGAGCGCAGCGTAGTCGCTGACGTTGTCGAAGAACGTCGGGCCATAGCGCGTTTCGCCGCCCTCGGCACCAACGCCTTCAGGCGTTCCGCAGCCGGCCGGCGAAGCCGCCGTGAATACAACTGGATCGTCAGGGTCGCAGAACGTGAACGGCCGCAGCTGGATCTCCTCCATCAGCGAGTTTGCGATGGCCACCGCCTGCTTGCGCACCAGCGGATCGACGCTCGCGAGCGTGAGCTGGTTGTAGAGAACCGCCAGCCCTGCGATACCGATGCCCAGCACGACGATGAAGATCACCGTCTCGATGAGCGATAGCCCGCGCTGGTGGCTACTGGACATAGCCGGTCTCCGCGTTGACCGTCACGGTCTTGCCGTCGACGCTGACGGACGCTGCCGCGCTGGGCTGCCCCAAGCCGTTGAAACTGAACGGGTTGGGTGCCGCGCCAAGAGTCACGCCCGTCGGCGCCGTAAGCACGAACGCCTGATTGGTGGCGAGATCCCTCACCGGAGTCGCAGCAATGGCGCAGCTGGGATCGCCGTAGATGAGGCTCAGTTGCGTCGGCGTGACCGATACGAACACGCAGCGTCTTTGTGCCACTGCGGTGCGCTGCGCGTAGCGGACGCCCGAGCGCACTTGCTCGTGGAACCAGGCGGCGTCGATTTCGCGCAGATTGAACTGGGGGATCGCGATGGCGGCAAGAATGGCGGCGACTACGATGACGATCACCAATTCAGCAAGCGTGAAGCCTTGAGAGAGTTGTTTCATCGCGCGAGCTCGCGCCGTACCTCTGGGTTCAGTGGCGCCAGCGCTTTAGCCTGCGCCAACCATTGCTGCAACGCGCTCGGGTCGGCGGGATCCCGCAGCAATTGCCTGTGGCGGCGGTGCACGGAGATCTTGCCCAGAAGATTCCTGACTTCCAGAGGATTGGCATCGAAACCAGCGGCAAATGCATTCGCCGCAAGTGCTGCCGCTTCGCGATTGCCCGTTTCCACTGCCTGCGCCTCCCAGAACCGTCCCGCGTACCAATGGTAGCGCCAGTCTCCGGGCTCGATGCGTTGCGCGGCGCCGAGCCAGAACGCGGCGACCTGTCCTTTTCCGGCCGCGGCTTTTCGCAATCCCCACTCGGCCGCAGCCTCTGCGGCAACGGGTCGCAAGAGAACAAGCACGACGAGTGTCAGAACGCCAGCGCGCGCGACTCGAAGCAGCGGCGAGTTTCGCCACTCCAATGTCAATTCACTCGCGGTTGTTCGTAAGCGCTGATCGAGCGCACCAAGCAATGCGCCGTACAACAGCAAGCAAATTGGAACATAGAATGGGAAATCCACCATCGCATGGACCGACATGGCCGCCAGTGCCGCCGCGACGGCCACAACGACTGGGCGTTGCTCTACGGCCAAGTCCGGCAGTCGCCGATAAGTGAGCAGTGGCGGAAACAAGGTGAGACCGAGAAACGCGAGAAGCCCAAGTGGCCCTAGTTCCTGCAATGTTTGCAGGTAGTCGTTGTGCACGAACCAGGTCTCGCTCGTCGTGCTGTAGCTCGGCACCTGCGCGCGGCGCTGCTCGAGTGTATGGCGAAAGGTCAGGTAGCCGGTGCCCGTGAACGGGCGCTCGCGCAACGCCGCCCACGACTGTGCGTAGAGCTCGAGACGAGAAAGCGAAGACTCCGCGCGCACCTCGACACTCGGTGCAGGTTCCGCCTGCGGGGAGGGCAGCGCGCGCAGCACAGTGGCAATGACCCAGCCCGCCGCGAGCAGTGAAAATGTCAGCACCAACGCGCGTGGCTTCAGAAGCTTGGCACGTCGCGCGCATATAGCCGTCACGCCCAGGCCCGCGGCCAGGGCGAGAAGGCCGCCACGGCTGAGCGCCGCAAACATCGCAGCCGCAAGCATCACCGCTGCAAACGGCAATGCGCCGCGTCTGCCGAGAAATACGAGGGCCAGTGCGGGAACCAGCAGCAGGTTGATGACTGCCGCGTAGGTCGCTGGCGTCTCCAGGAAAGCGTGAGCACGCGAAACGCCCGACAACCCGGTCTGCAGCAAGCCCCACGCAACAAGGATCGCGCCGAAGATCAGGCTAGCGGATACCGCTGCCTTCTCCGCGCGGGGGACAAGTGCACTGCCGGCGAGAAAAGCGACAATCAGCAGAGCCGGGTTGTACAAGCCCGCGGGCGTGTAGGCGGGGCTCAGCAGCAGCGTATTGAGCGATATAAGCAACCCGTAGCCCAGGACCGGCAGTGAAACCCAGGACAATGGCGTGCGGTGCGCGGCGCCCGCCAATCCCGCTGCCGAAAGTGCAAGGACCGCCAATGCCCACGGCGCTACTGCGCCGAGCCGGGAACCAACGCTAGCAAATACCAGAGCCAGAAAAAAAAGGGGAGCTATCAAGCTCCCTTTTTTCGTCCATTCGGCTGTGTTTATCTGCGCTCCGTGCAGCCTCTAGATCTCGATCGGGACGGGTATTGAGCAGTTTAGCCGTCGGTGCAGAGCGTCGCGGGCAGTGCAGGCGTGCAGTTGACCGTGGTCAAGCCTGGCGACGACGGCACATGCGCCACGATACCCCCGCAGGTAGCACCAACGAGTTGTACGCCGGTGGAAGCGCCGTTCACCGCCGTAACCAATGTCGACGACAGCGATGCGGCCCTAACAGACGCAAAGTGGATCACAGCCTGCGATTGCAGCGCGCCGCACGCGCTCTGTCCCACCGCTTGGCGCGCGCTAGTAGAAACGTCGATGAACTGCGGCACCGCAATCGCGGCAAGGATGCCGAGGATCACGATCACGACGACGAGTTCGATCAGGGTGAAACCCGCTTGCAGCGCCTTGCGCATGAGTGTTCCTTCCTCTCGACGTTATTAGTTCAGCAGGGCTCCAAGCTACGCCGCCCCGACCCCACCGTCATATCCTAGGGTCCGATAATACGTGCAACCGAATAACCCTGCAACTGGCTTTGTCAATACGCGTCAATCAGTTCCAACATCAAAGCTAGAAACTTTGTGAGAATTCTCACTTGACCGGCTCCCATTGGAAAACCGTAACCGGGCGCAAAGCCACGCCCGTATACACGTACTTCGAGGTCTTGCGAACCTCCAGCCGGAAGCGCAGGTGTCCGGTGGTCGGATCGTCCGGATCGGCAATCAGATAGCGCTTCAGATTCGGCACGTAGACCAGCTCGTTACGAAGCTGATCGAACAGCCAGCTGCCTCCCTCGATATCCCTTGGAACGCCGACAAACTCTCCCCGGTAGTTTCTCGCCTGCACGAGGCCCGCGGCAAAGGGGCTACGCCGGGGTAGCGCCTCGAGTGCTTCGAATTCGCCACGCAAGGCGAGGAAGGCCACCCGAGCGTATAGGCTGGCATGCAGCTGGCTGAGCGTCGCCTCCATGGCAGCCTTTTCGGCCGCTTCAGCGTAAGTAAGTAACCGCTCCAGTAGCACCGCAGCCGCAATCCCGGCAATGACCACGTACAGCACCGACTGCAGGTAGTTGCGCTGCCGGCTGGCGGAGATCACTTCTTCAGCAGCACGTTGCCGAGGCCCCAGATCGGCATGAATACGCCCAGAGCGAGAATGAGGACCATCACTCCAAGAGCCACGGTGAGGATCGGCTCGATGTTGGCCGCGAGGTTCTTGATGTCGTAATCCACCTCGCGCTCGTACATGTCCGCGACCTCGTCCATGAGATCGTCGAGCTCC
>Ga0209109_10001344_pt1 | contig 13549 bp, 14 predicted proteins | sample Rifsed10ft2_FD_184004 | JGI IMG/M metagenome (GOLD analysis project Ga0209109, IMG submission 184004) | Soil microbial communities from Rifle, Colorado, USA - sediment 10ft 2 (version 2) | ecosystem: Environmental > Terrestrial > Deep subsurface > Rock core/Sediment | place: Rifle, Colorado... | reverse complement strand
GAAGGAAGGGGCGAGGAATGCCCAGTCGCAGGACGTCAAGACGGCTGGCGGGAACGAGGCGAACTGGGATGAGGGGGCCAAGCATCCGAAGTACACCCTCAAGGAGGGGGTGAAGCCGGATCCGGTGCTTCCGAAGAAGGAGGCCGTCAAGATTCAGGATTATGGGGAGTTTAAGGCGGGTGCTCGTTTGCCCATGGAGGTGGTGGAGCGGCCCCAGGGGAGTGCCGGGGATGTGGAGGCCAAGGGGGCGTGGGAGAAGGGCGGTCTTGTAGCGGTGAGCCGCTGGACGTTGGAAATCCGGCGGGCTCGGGTCACGGAGGACAAGGAGAACGACATTCAGTTTACCGATGCTGCCCGGGCCTACCCCTTTGGGATCGCGGTCCACGACAACGTGGGGGGGAGCGACCACTCCCACACCGGCAAGACCGGCCATAAGCTCCTCCTCAAGTAGGAGGGAATAGGAAAAAGGCTTGACGGGGGGGAGGGATGGGGTAAGGAACTCTTGCGGTTTGACACCTTCTCACAGGAAGGAGGGTGCGCATGGAGACCGAAGCGTGGGTTGGGAAGCAAGGCGGCCTCGCGGCAGCCCTCGTCGTACTCCTTGTTCTCGTCTTTGCCCAGTGGATGGCTCCCTCGCTAGCCGAAGCCCAGAATGCCGGTGCGCCGCAACCCACCACAGAACCCCCGCCCGGCTACGCGGGAAGTGAGGCGTGCATAGAATGCCATAAGGATCCCGCCGCCACCTTCGCGAAGACCGTTCACCACAAGCTCTTCCTGAAGCATCCCCGCACTGACAAGGAGCGCCTTGGCTGTGAGGCCTGCCACGGGCCGGGGCTGGCCCATGGCGAGGCCGAGGGCAAGACGCTGGATGGGCTCAAGACCTTTGGGAAGAAGTCTCCCCTCTCGGTGGCGGAGCAGAACGCGATCTGCCTTGAGTGCCATCAGAAGACGGCCCGCCTCTACTGGCAGGGAGGTCCCCATGAGTCTCGGGACCTCGCCTGCACCGACTGCCACAAGATCATGGAGGCCGTCTCCGAGCGACGTCAGCTCGCTAAGGCCACGGTTATAGAGACCTGCAGCCAGTGCCATATCCAGCGGAGGGCCCAGCTCATGCGCTCCTCCCACATGCCCCTCCGCGAGGGGAAGATGGACTGCGTAAGCTGCCACAATCCCCACGGCACAGCCACCGAGAAGCAACTCAAGGCCAACTCCGTCAACGAGGTTTGCTATACCTGTCACGCGGAGAAGCGGGGTCCTTTCCTCTGGGAGCACCCGCCGGTGACCGAGAGCTGCTCCAATTGCCACGACCCCCACGGCTCCAACCACGAGAAGCTCCTCAAGGTGGCCAAGCCGAGGCTCTGCCAGCAGTGCCACGTGGAGTCCCGCCACCCGACCCGGCCCCACGATCCCTTCACCCGGTTCGTCTTCAATCGCTCCTGCACCAACTGTCATAGCCAGATCCACGGGTCCAACCATCCATCGGCCGCGGGCCGGTTCCAGCGCTAAGGAGGGTTGTGATGAAACGCGGACTTGGATTTGTGCTGGGGAGCTTCCTTCTAAGCGGTTTCCTTCTCCTCCCCTCCCGGGCAGGGGGAGAGACGGAGATCTTCGGGCTTAAGCTCGACGGTGAGGTGGAGGTGGGGGGACGAGTCTTTGTCGATCGCCCGTCAAAGAGAGACAGCGGCAAGTTCGAGGAGTATCGGGACATCCCCGAGACGGGCTTCCTCCGGGATCTCCGCCTCCGGCTCGAAAGCGAGGACGAGAGCTACTCCCTTGAACTCAAGGCCAGGGAGGCCGGGGAGGATGATCAGAACTTCCTCCTCCGGAGCTCGAAGATCGGCCGGTATGAGTTCGAGTTCGAATGGGATCAGATCCCTCATGTCTTCAGTCGGACCGGCCGGAGCCCGTACAGCGAGACCTCCCGGGGGGTCTTCGAGCTACCGGATGCGATCCAGACGACCCTGCAGGGGGCGGCCGCGGCGGCCAGGCCGGGCATCCTCCAGAGCTTTCTCGCCACCGAGGCGCGTGACATCGACTTGGAGACCCGTTGGGACAGTGCGCGCTTCCTCCTGAAGTACACTCCGACCCCGGATTGGGACCTCCGGGCTGAGTACACCCGCACACATAAAGAAGGGGAGCGGCCCATCGGGACCACCTTTGTCTTCACCAACCAGGTGGAGCTGCCAGAACCCATCGACCAGACCACTCACGACATGAGAGTGACGGCCGAGCTGGCCAGGGAGCAGTGGCAGCTCCAGTTGAGCTACAATCTCTCGCTCTTTGAGAATGATGTGGACGTTCTGGTCTGGGACAACCCCCTCCGTGCGACCGACAGCGCCACGCTGGGATCGTCCCGGGGCCGCCTGGATCTGGCCCCGAACAATATCGCTCACACCGTGGGCCTCACGGGCGGCCTGAACCTCCCGATGCGCAGCCGCCTCACCGGCACCTTCTCCTACGGTTTGCGCTTGCAGGACGACAACTTTGTCCCTCACACCATCAACTCCGCCATCTCGGACCCCGGCCTGGCCCTCCCAGCCGACAGCCTCGAGGGTGAAGTGCACACCAGGTTGCTCAACCTCCAGTTCACGAGCCGTCCCCTGCAGGATATCTCGGTGGGGGTCCGCTACCGCCTCTACGACTTTGACGACCAGACCCCCAACCTGACCTTTCCTGCCAAGGTCAGGACCGATATGACTCTGATCACCGAGCCGACCACCAGCTCCCGCTTCAGCTATACGAAGCACAACGCCGGGGCGGACGTGGGCTGGCGGCTGTTGAGCCCTCTCTCCCTCAAGGTCGGCTATGAGTGGGAGCGGTGGGACCGGGATGAACGCCATCGGGAGGTCAATCTGACCGATGAGCACACGCCCAAGGTCTCGCTGGACTATACCCCTTTGGACTGGCTCCTCCTCCGAGCCTCCTACGCCCACTCCTGGCGCCGGATCAGCGACTACAACCCCTTCGCCCATCTCGCGCATACCGTGACGCCTGAGGAGTTTGTGGTAGACGCCCCTCAGGCTCAGTCCACCCTCCTCCGAAAGTACGACCAGGCCGACCGGGATCGCGACCGGGTGGACTTCCTCGCCCAGCTCACGTTGCTCGACACGCTGATGATCACCCCCACCGTGAGCTACAGGAACGACGACTACAAGAACTCCGCCCTCGGCCTCCAGGACGACAAGAGCTGGGCGGCCGGCCTGGACATCTCATGGAGCCCAATGGAGGGGTTCACCCTCTTCGCCAGCTACATGCGGGAGGAGTTTTTCGCCCGGCAGCGCTCCCGGTATCGTGAGCCCCCCGCGCAGCTCGAAAACCCCACCTTCGATTGGGTGGCAGAGAATGAAGATCGAATAGACACCTTTGGAGTTGGGATCGATGCGGCGCTGATTCCGAAGAAGCTCGATCTCCGCCTGGCCTGGAACTACTCCCGGGCGACGGGGACAATGAAGGCCTTCAACCCCGTAACCCCAAGCGGTGGCACCGCGGCCCAGAACCGCTCGGCCACGGCCGTGGACTTCCCGGACATCGAGGATTCGCTCCACCAACTCGAGGCCTCCCTTCGCTACCACATCACGCCAGCGTGGTTCGTGAGAATCGGTTACATCTTCGAAATGTTCGACATCACAGACTTTCGGACCGATGATATCCAACCCTTCATGGGCAGTGTCGATCCAGCGTCGGGGACCAGCATCTTCCTCGGCGCGCAGGTCCGCGACTACACCGCCCACATCCTCACGTTCAGCGTCGGCTACAAGTTCTAGTCCTGTGGGCTTTGAGGTGGGGTACCCTTATCCAGCTTAGCGTAAAGGTGCCCCACCTCGGCTACCTTCGGATTCCTGCCCTTCGCTCCCCTAGCTTCTGCGAAGTAAGCGGTCAGCTCTCAGCCATCAGCTTTCAGGTTTGAGGAACCCTATAGAATCCTAACCTCGACCACATAAAAGCCAAACCCCGCGACAGCCCCGCTGCTGGAACTTCCTTGGGAAACATAGGGCTCCGCCCTTGGGGCAGCTTCACGACATGGGGCAGGGTTGCCCCACTGAACTAACTCTCCATCGGACGTAAGATTCTCCTTGGTTTCCCCCTCGCTGCTTGACTGCTCTGAGGCATCGCTGTCTCGGTTCTCATGGGGATCGATACCAACCTCTCCGCTCCCTTTCCTAAATTTTCCCTTACGAATCAAGTAGTTAGATCTTAGCAGTTCTATCCCTCCGTCAGTGGCCCCCCCCTTGCTCCCCTTTGAACGGGACGCATCACCTGAGACGGGATTGTTTGGTCCGGGTCCATATCGGCTGAGGCGGAGGTGATTGTCCATGCGGTGGATCGTAGCAGTTGCAACAGCCTTCCTGCTGCTCCTGCCCCAGTTCGGGTGGGGGCAGACGCCACGGGCGCGGGTGGGGGCGCAGACCGTGGGGAATCTCGAGATCGCCCTCTACATCTGGGGACCCCAGGAGCTTATTCACCCCAAGGGGACCGGTCACCCTGAGCCCCCAACACCGGCGACCCATCACCTGGATGTGAGGGTCTACGATCTGCGGCGGGCAATCTACATCCCATACCGAGATCGCGATACCCGCTGTGAGGCGTGTGGGGCTCCGGTGGCCCCCGGGGCAATGCTGCAGCGCATCGCCGGGATGTTGGGGGCCGAGGACGCTAGTACGCTGTCGTTTATCTCCCGGTACTGCGTGTCTTGCCGCGGCTCAGTCATCGGGAGCAGGGCGCCCTCGCCAGGCTAATGCGCGAATTCGTCTCACCCGATGGAGGCAAGGGTGGGAGTTGTGGAATTCCGCGGAGGAGTGGAGGAGTTGAGGGAAAGGGTAAGGGCAGGATGGGTACACCAAAGGGGAAGCGCGATGAATCAGAGAATCGTCCGTAGGAGGGTAAGGAAGGTGTCTCTGCCCGCGATGACGGTGGTGACGCTGTTGGGGCTCGCACTCTCGACGGGTGTGGGCTTCGCCGAGAAGGACAAGCCCACCACCCATACGATCTTCATGAGCGCCGTGGAAATCAAGGGGGCGACGACGGCCAAAAAGCTCATGCCGCCTGCCGCAAACCCCAAGGAGCTCTCCAAAGGCTACGGGTTCAAGGCGCCGGGGGAGGCCGACAACCAGGACCCCCACAAGTGGGAGGTGTCCAGCTACATGTTCAACCCGAGCTTCGTGACGGTGCGCCAGGGCGATACGGTGAAGCTGACCGCCTTCATCGTCAACGGCGATGAGCACGAGGTGTGGGTTACCGCTCCTGGGGGGGAGAAAGTTGTCCCGAACGTGAAGTGGAACCGAGGGCGCGAGTACCAGATGGAATTCGTTGCCAAGCAGAGCGGCGTTTACCAGCTTGTCTGCTCGGAGCACGCCCCGTCCATGATCACGACCTTTGTCGTGCTGCCGAGGTAGGGCGATGGGCGAATCCTTCCAGTCCTGGGTGTTTCCCGAGCGGATGCGATTCTTGTCCGGATCACGGGTGATGTCCATTGCCCTGAGGACGCTGCACCTGGCGGCCTTCGGGATGCTGCTCGGCGGCCACGCCTTCGCGCTCGACGGCGACAGGCTCATTCCCTATCTGTGGGTTACGATCGTGAGCGGCCTGGGCCTGATCGCCCTGGAGATATACGCGGTTGGTTTCTACTGGGTTTTCCTGGGGAAGGGGATCATGGTGCTGGTCAAGCTCGGCCTCCTGCTCCTGATCCCATTCTTCTGGGAGGCGCGGGTCGCCCTCCTCCTGCTAGTCGTGGCGATCGCCTCGATCGGCTCGCATATGCCGGCCCGCTACCGCCACTATTCCATTCTCCATCGACAGGTGATCGAACCGGGGGTATCCCTCCAGCTTGTGGTGTCTTCCTTACCAGCGGAGACTGCAGCAGTTCCCGTTACCGATGACGGACGTCGAGACAGAGGTTGACAGAGGAGGAGCTATGGGGAAGCTACCACCACCTTACGAACGGTTTCAGCGGACCTTCCGCCGAGTGTGGAAGGCATACGATAGCCTGGGGAGTGCCGTTCATCAGGAAGGCCCCCTCGACCCCAAGACCCGCGAGTTGATCAAGCTGGGGATTGCGATTGGCGGCCGCTTGGATGGAGCGATACGGGCGCATGTGCGTCTCGGTCTGGAAAAAGGGGCCTCACCAGCCGAGATCCGTCAAGTCGCCCTGTTGGCAATCACGACATCAGGCTTCCCCACGGGAATGGCGGCCCTCACCGCGATCGAAGATACCCTCAAGGATCGGCGGAAGGGCGCCAAGAGGCGATAGTTCTCGTTCCCGCTCAAGGACGGCGGGAAGGCCTATGATGACGATCCGGAAACCGCATGGGTTCGGATGTGCCCTGGGGATGTTGATCGCGGTCTGTGGGCTGAGGGTGGCCGCGGCCGGGGAGATTCTGGGAACGGCGAGGCTCGAAGGGAAGGCGGCGGCGGCGGAAATTCTCCACTTGACGGCTGACCATGCGGTGTGCGGGCCCAAGACCCGGCCGTCTGAGGCGCTTATTCTCTCAGCGTCTGGCGGGATCAAAAATGCGGTGGCCTTCCTCGCCCACGAACGCATGGAAGGGTGGAGGTCTCCGACGATCTTTCAGATGGACCAGCGGCGCTGCACCTTCATCCCGCGGGTCCTCATCGTCCCGCCGGGCTCGATGGTGGAGGTTCTGAACAGTGACGGGATTCTTCACAACTTCCACACCCTGAGCCGCCTGAACCCGTCGCTCAACCTAGCCCAGCCGGGGAGGGCAAAACCTCTCAGGGTGACCTTTAACCATCCTGAGATCGTCCAGGTCACGTGTGACATCCACGGCACAGGGTTCATGGGGGCCTGGATCATCGTGGCGAGCCACCCGTACTATGCACTGACTGACGACGAGGGACGGTTCAGGATACCGGACGTCCCGCGGGGTCCCCATACCGTCGAGGTATGGCACGAACTGCTGGGGACGAAGCGCATCCCGGTCACCGTTGGGGCGTCCGGCGTGGTCAACGTGACGGTGACGTTCTCAGGAGCGCAAGCGTTGAGGGACCCATAGCGAAGGGAAAACATGCGAAGGCTAGACCCTCAAAGTCCCCGGCTGAACGCGAGTCCGAGGATGACCACCATGATGGCCAGCAGCGCATTGAGTCGAGCCAAGACCGCCACCCGGCGGCGAAGCCGATGCGTCTCCTCTCCCTGATCTGCTCGCTCCATACGCGCGACCAGTCTCGGCCCCAGGACGAAGTCGTGGAGGACGCTCAGAACGAGAATAACCCCCACCAGAGCGAGTTTGACGGGCAAGGTAGGCCCCGCGCAGGGGCTTCCCAGATGTGCAGCTTTCTTCACACCTATGCGTATAACAAGCCCGCAGGGGTGGAAAGAGCTCATACGTTCCCATGACGTCCGACATCGATGGATCTGCGCAACCGAATTATTTTGTTTACAAGATTAGGACTTACGCTGATGCTCACCATTGCGCACGCAGCGTCGAAGTGTCTCGATACTCTTCGATAACGTAGCAGCGATGCACACGATTACAAATGTGACCTGTCCCTTCTGCGGCTGTTTGTGTGATGACCTGGATGTCGTCGTCGATGGGGACCGGATTGTGGAGGTGAAGAACGCCTGTGTCCTGGGCAAGGACACTTTCCTTCATCATCGGAAGGGTCTGGCGGAGCCGCGGATCAATGGAAGATCAGCTTCGAGTGAAGAGTGCCTTGCGGAGGCCGCGAGGATCTTGGCCGGGGCCCGATACCCTTTGATCTATGGCTTGGCCTCCACGGAATCCCGCGCCCACCGGAGGTCGGTGGAGCTGGCCGATCTCATCGGGGCCAACATCGACCACTGCTCCTCTGTCTGCCACGGCCCGACGGCCCAGGGCATCCAGACCGTGGGGGCCCCCACCTGCACGTTAGGTGAGGTGAAGAACCGGGCGGATTTGGTGATCTTCTGGGGATGTAACCCGGCCGAAGCCCATCCCCGGCATCCCTCACGATATTCGGTCTCGGCCAGGGGGCTCTTCACCCCTCAGGGGAAAAAGGACCGGACCGTCATCCATGTGGACGTCCGGCGGACGCCCTCGACCCGGATGGCGGATGCCTTTCTTCAGATCAAGCCGAATGCCGATTACGACATATTCTCGGCCCTCCGGGCTCTCCTCAAAGGACATACCCTGGACGTTGAAGAGGTAGGCGGGGTCGAGGTGGCGGAGTGGCTGGCGCTCCTGGAGCAGATCAAGCGTTCTCAATTTGGAATCCTCTACTGGGGGATGGGTCTGACCATGACTCGGGGGAAATATCTCAACGTGGTGGCCCTGCTCCTGCTGGCCCAGGAGCTGAACCAGTTCACAAAGTTTCTCTCTGCCCCCATGCGGGGGCATGGGAACGTGGTGGGGATGGCAACGGTCCTCACGTGGCAGACCGGATATCCCTTCGGGGTGAATCTGAGTCGAGGCTATCCCCGCTATAACCCTGGGGAGTTCACCGTCGTGGATCTTTTAGCAAGAAGGGAGGTGGACGCGGCGCTCATCATCGCGTCGGACCCCGTTGCCCATCTTCCAGCCCAGGCCGCCGGGCACCTGAAGGCGATCCCCCTGATCGCCATCGACCCTAAGGAAAGCGAGACGACGCGGATCGCGCAGGTCGTAATCCCGACAGCCCAGGCGGGGATCAGCGCCCCTGGAATCGCCTATCGCATGGATCATGTTCCTCTCCCTCTGAAGAAGGTGGTGGACTCTCCCTATCCCTCCGATGCGGAGGTCTTGACCCAGCTCATCGGGCGGATCCGGACGAAGAAGTCCGGCTCCCATGTTTGACGATGCAGGACATCTGAGATCTCGTCTTGAACCCAGCGGACGGAGTCTTAGCCATAAACCGGGAGCAGCAGATCGTCCTCTGGAACAAGGCTGCCGAGGCGCTCCTGGGCGTCTGCCCTTTTCTCCCCCTTCGATGGAGCTGACTCGCCGCCGCCAGGTGACAAAGATCATATCGTTTTCCGATTCCCATCATTGATCTCGGATTGGAAAGGTGCATACAAAGGGGCCTCGCTCCACTGGTCGAGGCGGGGGGCACCTCCATCCCAAAGAGACATTTTTGTCCCATCTTAAAGAGCCTTAAGAGAATTAAGAAGTTAGATTGATGGAAGGCAATCGAGCGGGGCACGGCTACCCCACTCTCCCCGTAGAGGGCTGGAGGGCGCTCCTCCCTCCTAAACCAACTCTCCCTTTTATTTTAAGAAGTTACACTGATCAGAGGGATCGTGGCATACCTCTTGCTCACTCAAACGAATAAAAGAAATAAGAAGGTCCGAATATCCGGATTGTGTGGCGGGTCATTACTTTTCGCTGGCGGAGCAGATCTAACACCTTAATTGTGGACAAGCGTTTCCTCATCACCCTCTTCGTCCTTTACGCCCTTTTCTCCCCCAGGCTGGGGAGCGCCAAGGAAGCAGGATCTGTTGAAAGAGGGGAGGCTCTGTTCCGGGAGCTAGGGTGCGTGGCCTGCCACAAAGTGAAAGAAGGAGGGGGAACGATCGGCCCCGACCTCACCGGGATTTACGGCAGGGTCAAGACACTGGTGACGGGGGAGCAGATCCAGGTTGACGATCCTTACCTCGTAGAATCCATCCGCGATCCAGATGCAAAGCTCGTCAAGGGCTTCGCCCCGGGCCTGATGCCCAAGATATACACGGGATTGCCCGAGGAAGATGTTGGGGCCATCGTCGCCTATCTCAAAAGCGTCCCCGGCGCAGAGAAAGCGGCTCCGGCGGCTACCTTTATTCATCAGGGACCGCCCGCGGTCTGGATCTGGTTTATCATCGGCGTGCTCAGCACGGCCTTTGTCTCCCTCGGCATCTACCTGATGTCGAGGAGTATCTCTTTGGGATGGATCGCCGTCATCGTCCTTGTCTCCTTCGCCGGTCTAGCTGGAGGCCTCCTGTGGACCGAATATGCCCCGGCGTCTTCCCACAGAGAGCTCAAGATTATGGCGCGGCAGTTTGGCTACGACCCTCCGATCATCAGGGTGAACAGGGGGGATAGGGTGAGCATCGAGGCTTCGAGCCAAGATGTCGTCCATGGCCTCTATATCGATGGGTATCAGATCGATGAGGAGCTTCGGCCGGGGAAGAGCGCGCGATTCACCTTCGTTGCCAACAAGGAGGGGAAGTTCGGCCTCCGTTGCTCTCGCACCTGCGGCGTTCTCCACCCCTTCATGATCGGGACCCTCATCGTCGAGCCGAACTACCTCTTCCCTGGCTCCATTGGCCTCGCCATTGGGTTAGCACTGGGGACGTTCATTTACGTCGCCAAGAGGAGAGAGGAAGAATGATGGATCGGGAGAGGGCGGGACAGGCTGTCGATGGCTTGATGGCCGATGCGGATGGAATCGAGAGGGATGGCCAGACGGACCTCGCGGCGGGGTCCTGATTTCTGCTTCTAGAGAGGGGGCGAACGATGGAAGGGGACATGGCGACACCGGTGGTGGAAAAGGAGATGCAACGCCCGGCCACGGGGAGGAGGATCGACCTGTTCGAGAAGTTTCCATCCCTGAAGGCCTTTGCCGAGACCCGGAGCTTCCAGTTCCTGCTGATCTTCCCGAACTTCGTGATCTTCTACCTCTTCATGCTCACCGGCATCTTCGGGAACCCCATGGGGAACCAGAACATCACCATTATTTTCATCTGGATCCTGTGGTGGTTCCTGCTGATCGGCGTGCTGGTCCCGCTGGGCTCCCGGCTCTGGTGCACCATGTGCCCCCTCCCGGCGCCGGGGGAGTGGCTCCAGCGGGGGGCCATCATCGAGAAACCTGACCCGGAGAAGCCGTTGGGCCTCAACAAGCCGTGGCCCAAGCGGTTCAAGAACATCTGGTTCCAGAACTTCGGCTTTCTCGGCCTGGCCCTTTTCAGCGTCCTCCTGGTGACGCGGCCCATCGTCACGGTGCTCGTCGTGGGTGGGATCGGCGTCCTCGCCACGGTCCTGATGCTGGTCTATCAGCGCCGGGCCTTTTGCGTCTATCTTTGTCCGGTCTCGGGGTTCCAGGGGCTCTACGCCATGTTCGCCCCCCTCGCACTGCGGGCGATCGACAAGGGGATCTGTAAGACGCACAAGGGAAAGAAAGGGTGCTTTTTCGGGGCGAAGCAGGGGGACGAGAAGTCGTACGACGCCTACCCCTGTCCCTGGTTCGAGTACGTCGGGACCATGGACCGGAACAACTACTGCGGCCTCTGCATGGAGTGCCTGAAGTCGTGTCAAAAGGACAACATCTCCCTGTTCTTACGGCCCTTCGGCTCCGACATCCGCATCAAGGGCTACGACGAGGCCTGGAAGGCGTTCCTCATGGCCGTCCTGGCCATGGTCTACTCCATCACCCTCCTCGGCCCCTACGGAACAGTCAAGGACTGGGCCAACGTGACCTGGAGCGGGGAGGTGAGGGGGTTCTTGATCTATGCGGGGAGTGTGGCCGCGCTGTGCCTGTTGATCTTCCCCGGGGTCCACTTGCTGTTCGCGTGGCTCTCGAAGCTGTTTTCCCGGGCGAGGGAGATCCCGCTGAAGAAGCTCTTCGTGGGATACTCATATGTTCTGGTCCCCTTTGGGCTGCTGGCCTGGATCGCCTTCAGCCTCCCGCTGCTCATGGTGAACGGCTCGTACATCCTCCAGGTGTTCTCTGACCCCTTCGGCTGGGGCTGGGACCTGTTCGGCACAGGCCACTTTCCCTGGACCCCGTTTTATCCCGACGCGGTGCCCCACCTACAGGTCCTCATCCTGATGATCGGATTGGTCTTCTCGATCAGGAAGGGCTACGATGTCGGGCGGGGGCTCTTCCAGGAGCGGGGCCAAGTGGTGCGCAGCCTGATCCCGATCACGGCCTACCTCGTGATCATCACCGCCGGCTTCTTGGTGTTCTTCACGGCGTAGAGAGGAGCAGGGGAATGGTATGGCTTGACAGGATCGTTAATGAGCTCGCCCTTCTCGCGGTCGTCGCCAGCTTGGTCCTCGTGCCGGCGGGGGCCTGGTATTACGAGGCCGTGTACATCCCTTCACAGTACCCGAAGGGCGCCCAGGTCTTCACTATCTGGTGGAGTGGGACCCAGGGGCTGACCCTCAACAAGATCACCGCGTATAACTACTGGCTGAAGGGGACCGACAGGCTGGAGGAAATCAAGGTGGAGAAGGGGGACCGGGTGGTCCTCCGCATGATTTCGAGCGATGTCTATCATGGCTTCACCCTCCCGGCGTTCGGGATCGATGAGGTGGTCATAAAGCCCGGCGAGGTCTCGGAGGTCGCATTTGTCGCCGACAAGGTGGGGAGCTTTCTCTTTTACTGCACCATACAGTGCGGAGTAACCCACCAGGATCTCAAGGCGAACCTCACCGTGGTGGAACCCCAAAAGGGAAAGATGGCTCGCGCCGAGGGCCCAACGCCCTAGCTGTCTCATCGAAGGCCCCTCTTAGCGTACGGATCCGAAGAGAGGTCAGCCAGATTCCAATGAAGCTCAGCCGGCACGCCGATTACGCCTTACGGATCGTCCTCGATCTCGCCCTGAGACCCTCTTCCCGGATCGGTGACATCGCCCAACGGACGAGGGCGCCTTCCGCATTCCTGGCCAAGATCGTCCGTGACCTCGTCAGGACGCGGCTGGTCCGGAGCCTTCGCGGGAGGAAAGGGGGAGTGGCCTTGGCCCGCCCTGCCTCCCGCATCACCGTGCTCCAGGTGATCGAGGCCGTCGATGGACCGTTGGCCTTAAACCGCTGCCTCCCCGACGGCGGAGGCTGCCCCCTCAGTCGGATGTGCCCTGCTCGGCCCCTCTGGTTGAAGCTGCAGAAGATCGTAACGGACGAGCTGAAAGCTGTGACCATCGAAAGCCTCTTCCAACATGAGACTCCGATCGCCTGGGGCGGGCAGCTTGGCGCCAATCGTATAGGCGTAAGAGAATCTAGAGGTTAGATCGGCAGGAGACCCTCCCTCGCACGGCTCCTGCGGAAGGTGCGTCCAATAAGAAGAAAAGGTAGTCAGTAGGACGCACTACGGACGATCCCCCCTCGTCGGGTGAACTCTCCCTAAAGGATGTTAGGCCGGGCATCTTCGTCAGCCTGGGACACGGATGTCCTATTCGTCGCTCCGTTATAATTCAAGGCGTTAATCGTTCGAGGGTACCGAGGCTGGGACAGCAGTGCCCTAGTCCAATCTTCTCTTTCGATCCCCATCGAAAAGCGACTCCCTCCTTTGATTATAAATACTTGAATTTATTGATTTTGTTTGCACATAGGTGTCCACCTCCTTTTCGACTCCTCCTGGCATGGCCCTTGCCCGCAAAGCAGGCCATATTCCCCCAACCAACCGGTAATCAATAAGCAGGAGGGGGCAAGTAATGGTGTCGCAAGGAGATCATATGAGACATCTGGTCATCATGGTGGGCGCGGGCCCTGCAGCCCTGTATGCCACAGGCAAAATTGCTGCGAAAGGGCATACCGTCGTGATCCTCAACCGGGACATCAAGCCCGGTGGCCTGGCGGAGTACGGCATCTACCTGTCTAAGCACAAGATGAAAGAGGGCTTGCGGAAGCAGTTTCGGCAGATCCTGGCCGATCCCCGGGTC
>Ga0209109_10001339_pt1 | contig 13564 bp, 11 predicted proteins | sample Rifsed10ft2_FD_184004 | JGI IMG/M metagenome (GOLD analysis project Ga0209109, IMG submission 184004) | Soil microbial communities from Rifle, Colorado, USA - sediment 10ft 2 (version 2) | ecosystem: Environmental > Terrestrial > Deep subsurface > Rock core/Sediment | place: Rifle, Colorado... | reverse complement strand
CAGCCAGCCCTTAACCGTGAGGCGGGTATGGTAAACTCGCGCCCGTTGGGGGTGTGGTGTAGCGGCCCAACACGCTGCCCTGTCAAGGCAGAGACCGCGGGTTCAAATCCCGTCATCCCCGCTGAACCGCCTGGTCCGCGCCAGGCGGTTGTGTTTCGTGAGAGGTCGTTCATCGCCGCGCTGCGCTCGCTTGACACGACGAAAAGCGCCGTGGTACTCTCTGCCGTTCTCCCGGCCGTGAAGGCACGGTCGAAGATCGCGTGAAAATGGAATCGACGGCCAAGTACTGGGTTGGATTCAGCCGCGCCGCAGGAATCGGCGCGGTTCGCCTGCGACTGCTGCTCGACCATTTCGGCGACATCGCCTCGGCCTGGCGTGCCGATGAAGCGGCGTTGCGCGCTTGCGGTCTCGGTGCGCATGCCGTGGCCGGGATCGTCGAGGCGCGGCGCACGCTGGATCTCGAAAAGGAGATCGAGCGCCTGACGCGCGGCGGTTTCGAAATACTGACGTGGGAGGACCCTTCCTACCCGGCGCATCTTCTCGAGATCGCCTCGCCGCCCATCGTGCTCTACAGTTGGGGCGTCTTGGACCGGGCCGATCGACATGCCGCGGCGATCGTCGGTACGCGGCGGCCGACCCCCTACGGCCAGGCGGTGGCGCGCGACGTGGCGACGGCGCTGGCCGTGCACGGCGTGACGGTCGTCTCCGGCCTGGCTCGCGGCGTCGATTCGCTGGCGCATCGGGCGGCCCTCGACGCCGGCGGGCGCACGCTGGCCGTCTTGGGATCGGGACTGGATCAGATCTATCCGCCCGAGCACCGCGGATTGGCCGAGGAAATCGCGGCGCAGGGCGCCATCCTGACGGAATACCCGCTGGGAACGCGGCCGGAAGCCGGCAACTTCCCGGTGCGCAACCGAATCGTGTCTGGATTGGCCAAGGTCCTCGTCGTGGTCGAGGCCGGCGACGCCAGTGGGGCCCTCATCACGGCCGAGTTCGCCGCCGATCAGGGTAGGGAGGTCTTCGCGGTGCCGGGGAGCATCTACAGCCGTGCCAGCCGCGGCGCCAATCGCCTCCTGCTGCAAGGCGCCATTCCGCTCGTCTCACCGGAAGACGTCCTCGAAGCCCTGGCGATTCCGTCGCCGGCGCCGCCGGTGACGGACGAAGTCGTCTCGCTCGGGACCGATCTGGAATCCCAGCTGGCCGGCCTGCTTTCGGACGAGCCGCTGCATGCCGACGATATCGTGGCTCGCACGCACCGGACGCCTTCCGAGGTTGTGGCGGCGCTGGCCATGCTCGAGTTGCAGGGGCGCGCCGTCCAAGTCGGCGGGATGCATTACGTGCGAGCGCGTGTGCCGCGGCGCGTGGCCGAGGGGGTCGGATGACACGCCTGCACGCCGTCGTCCTGGCCGGAGGCGGCGGCTCCCGCTTGTGGCCGATCTCGCGTCGTCGTCGTCCGAAGCAGGTACTGCGTCTCTCGGCGGAGCGATCGTTGTTCGCCGAATCCATCGCCCGCTTATCGAGCTGGCTTCCCGCGGAACAGATCACGGTCGCCACTACGCCGGTGTTGGCCGATCTGCTGGCGCAGGAAGCTCCGGATCTCCCGCGCAGTTGTTACCTGCTGGAGCCGGAACCGAAAGGGACGGCGCCGGTCCTCGGTTTAGCGGCCGTCGTCGTGCGCCAGCAGGACCCGCAGGCGGTTATGGCGGTGTTGACCTCCGATCACGCCATGGAGGCTCCGCAGCGGCTGAGGTCGCTGCTGGAGGCAGGCGCCGATCTGGCGGCGGCGGGTCATATCGTCACGCTCGGGATTCCGCCCACCGGCCCAGACGCCGGTTACGGTTACATCCACCGCGGCGAAGCGTTGGCCGGTCCATCGGGCGAGCAGGCGTTCTGGGTGCAGGAGTTTAAAGAGAAACCGGATGCCGCCACGGCGCAAGGTTACCTGGACGAAGGCGGTTACTATTGGAACTCCGGGATGTTCCTGTGGACGCCGGACCGTCTGCTGGACGAGATGTCGCGGCGCTTGCCGGAGCTGCACCATCTCCTGACCCAGGTCGATCCCTCATCCTGGGGCGAGGATCAGGCGTTCGCCCGGGCTTGGTCGTCGCTGAAACCCCAGACGATCGACTACGCCGTCATGGAACACGCCGCCGACGTCGTCGTTCTGCACGCCGCCGGGCTGGGCTGGTGCGATGTCGGGAGTTGGGATCGCGTCTATCAGCTCCTGAGCAAAGACTCGTCGGCCAACGCCGTCCTCGGGGCTCAAGCGGTCCTGCGCGAGGCGGCCGGCACCCTGGTGGTCGGCGAGGGGGGCGATCGCCTGATCGTCCTGGATGGGGTGCACGACCTGGTCGTCGTCGACACGGGTGATGTGTTGCTGATTTGCCGTCGGGATCAGGCCGGCCGGGTGCGCGAAATCGTCGAGGACCTGGGCCGACGCGGGTTGGACCGATACCTGGTGTAGGAGCTCGATTTGGAAGCCTATTGCGTCCGCTGCCGGCAGAAGCGACCGCTGGCAGATCCTGAGCCGTTCTTCACGAAAACCGGGACCCCGGCGACCCGCGGCACGTGCACGGTATGTGGCACGCGCCTGGTCCGCATGGGGCGCACGCCCGCTCACGAAGGAATGGAGCCGCCGAAGATCGACCGCGCTGCGCGCGCGGCCGCCAACACCAAGGCCCGCCGGAGCCGCGGGCGCCTGGTCATTGTCGAATCGCCGGCCAAGGCGCGCACCGTGGGGCGTTTCTTGGGGAAGGGCTACCGCGTCATGGCTTCCGTCGGTCATGTGCGCGACCTGCTCAAGTCGCGCATCTCGGTCGACGTCGATAACGGCTTCGAGCCCGAATACCGCGTCCCGAAAGAGAAGCGCGAAGTGGTCAAGGGGCTGAAGGCCGAGGTCGCCAAGTCGAGCGAGGTATTCCTGGCGACCGACCCCGATCGCGAAGGCGAGGCCATCGCCTGGCATCTGCTGGAAGCGGCCGCCATCGAACCGGAACAGGCCCGCCGCGTCGTGTTTCACGAAATCACCGAGCCGGCCGTACAGGAGGCGTTCGACCACCCACGCACCATCGACATGAACCTGGTCGACGCCCAGCAGGCCCGGCGCATTCTCGATCGGCTGGTCGGCTACAACCTGAGCCCGATCCTGTGGGCCAAAGTGCGCGGGCGGCTGTCCGCCGGCCGCGTGCAGTCGGCGGCGCTGCGCCTGGTGGTCGACCGCGAGCGCGAGATCGAGGGCTTTCAGGCGCGCGAGTACTGGACGATCGACGCCGACTTCCTGCAACCGGAGAAGCCGCCTTCCTTTCGAGCCCGCCTGCAGCGGATCGACGGAAACCCGCCGCAGCTTGCCGATCGCCAGCAGGTGCAGCCGGTGCTGGACGATCTGGCGCGTGCCGGCTACCGGGTGACCAGCGCCCGGCGCGGCTCGCGTCAACGCAAGCCTCCGGCGCCGTTCACGACCAGTACGCTGCAGCAAGAGGCGGCCCGCAGGCTGGGGTTCGTCGCTCGCAAGACAATGGCCGTCGCCCAACAGCTCTACGAAGGAGCCGAACTCGGGGGCGGGGAGACCGTCGGCCTGATCACCTACATGCGAACCGATTCGACTCAGGTCTCGGTGCAGGCCCAGCAAGAGGCGCGGGTGTTCCTGCAGGAACGGTACGGCTCTGGCGCCGTACCGGAGGAGCCGCCGATCTACCGCACGCGCAGCCGGGGCGCCCAGGAAGCTCACGAGGCCATTCGCCCTACGTCCGTAAGGCGGACCCCGGACGATCTGGCGAAAGACCTGACGCCCGATCAGGCCCGTCTGTATCGGTTGGTCTGGGAGCGCTTCCTCGCCTCGCAGATGCAACCGGCCGAGTTCGACACGCTCACCATCGAGGTCACCGGAACGTCGGAGACGCACACCTATCTGCTGAGGGTTTCGGCCTCTCGCCTTCGCTCGGCCGGTTTCCTGGAGGTCTACGAGGATCTGCCGGCGGAGAACGGCGAGGCCGAAGGGGAGATCCCGGAAGCGGGGTTGGCCCAGCTCCCTCCGGTGGAAGAAGGGGAAGCGGTGGACCTCGAAGGCTCCGTCCCCGAGCAGCATTTCACGCAGCCGCCGGCGCGATTCAGCGAGGCGACGCTGGTGAAGGCGCTGGAGGATTACGGCATCGGTCGTCCGTCGACCTATGCCCCGATCATGAGTACGCTGCAGGGGCGGGGGTACGTCCACCGCATCAAGAAACGGTTGGTTCCGACCGAGATCGGCATCACCGTCAATGACCTGATCGTCGACTACTTCCCGGAGATCGTCGACCTCGGCTTCACCGCTCGCATGGAAGAGGAGCTGGACGAGGTCGCCGACGGCGCGCGACCGTGGGCCGAAGTGATCCGCGAGTTCTACGGCCCGTTCGCCGAGCAAGTGGAACGCGCCCGCGAGCTGATGCCGGAGGTCCGGGCCGAGCCGGAAGTGCTCGATCGGCTCTGTCCGGAGACCGCCCACCCCTTGGTGGTCCGCCACGGGCGCTACGGCAAGTTCATCGGCTGCTCAGCTTTCCCGGAGTGCCGCTACACCGAGCCGTGGCTGGAGCGCATCGGCGTGCGCTGCCCGGTTGATGGGGGGGACCTGGTGGAGCGCCGGACCCGCCGCGGCCGCGTCTTCTACGGCTGCGCCAATTACCCGGCTTGCGAATTCACCTCGTGGAAGCGTCCGCTGCCACAGCCGTGCCCCGATTGCGGCGGCACGTTGACGGTCGACAACCGCACCCACGCCGTCTGCCTCAAGTGCGAGCACCGATTCGAGCTGACGACGCTTCCGGCGCCCGAGGGGGAGGCGGCATGAGGCTTGCAACGGAGTGTCCCGTTCCGAGGCAGACGGATCGAGGTCCCTATCGAAGCGCCATGGCCATCTGAATGGGGCTATCGGAACGGGACACTCCGTTTGCGGCACGGCCGAGATGCATCTAGAATGAGGCGACCGGGGCGAGCGGGAGGCGGCTAACAGGACCCATGGACAAGATCAAAGAGCTGGCGCAAAGGAAATGGGTGATCGTCGGCGCGGCCGCCGTGGCCGGATTGCTGCTCGGTGTAGTGTATGCCTGGGCCATCAACCCGGTGAAGTGGGTCGACGGCACCCCCACGAACCTCCGAGAAGACTATCAGACCGACGCCTTGAGCGCGGCCATCGACTCCTATTCGGTCAACCGGGATGTCGACCTGGCGGTGTTGCGCTATCAGTCCCTCGGAGAGGCTGGCCCGACGATCCTGGCCGGGATCCAGGCCGACCCGGGAGAAGTCAACCCGGCGGCCGTTGCCGACTTCGCCGCCACCGTCGAGCTCTACGAAGTCCCGGCCGGGACCACGCCGACTTCCGGCACGGCCCGTCCGACCTCGTCGGCGGCCCAGTATCTGCTGCCGGTTTGTGGTGTGACGCTGGTGCTGGGGCTGCTGCTGGTCGGGGTTGTCCTGATTCGCGGACGCAGCGCCCGTCGAGTTGGGCGATCGCCGCAGGAGCCCGACCTCGAGACTCCGCAGGATCTTGAGCTGGCGCCGGAGGCGGCAGGGCCCGTCCATGCGCCGGCAGGACGGCAGGCGGGATTGGATCGGCCGCCCCTGGCGACGTTCCGCACCACCTACACCCTGGGAGACGATCTCTACGACGATTCCTTCAGCATCGAAAGCGCCAACGGGGACTTCCTGGGTGAGTGCGGCGTCGGGATCGGAGATCTGATCGGTGTCGGCGATCCGAAGAAGGTTTCGGCCTTCGAGGTGTGGCTCTTCGATAAGAACGACATTCAAACGGTGACCAAGGTCCTGATGAGCCGCTATGCGTTCCAGGACGAGGCGACCCGCAACCGGATGGCTGCCAAAGGTGATCCGATCCTGAGCGAACCGGGCGCGGTCGTCGTGCTGGAAACGGCCTCGCTCCAGGTGGAGGCGCGCATCGTCGACCTGTCGTACGGCGGCGGGGCGCTTCCGGCGGAAAGCTTCTTCGAGCGGATGACGATCGAGTTACGGGCGGCCTCGAAGCTCGGCGTGGACTGACGGCGAAGCATCCGACATCTTCGAACCTGAGGTCGGGGCGAAGCGTGCTTCGCCCCTGCCTTTTCCAGGTAGGATTCCGGGAAGTCTGAAGCTTCCGGGAACTTGCTTCTAACCACCGCGCGGGCGGATTTCGAGAATGCGGAAGCTCAGCTCGCCGCCGGGCGTTCGGGCGACGGCCGTGTCACCGACGCGCTTGCCCATCAGGGCGCTCCCGATCGGCGACTCGTGCGAGATCTTCCCGTTGCGCGGATCGGCCTCTTTCAGGCCGACCAGCACGAAGGTCTCCTCCGATCCGCCGTCCTCGGACACCAGAACCTGGCAGCCGATGTCGACCACCCCGACCGGGCCTTGGCCTTCGACGATGACCGCCTGGCGCAGAATCGTCTCCAGCTCGAGGATGCGTCCTTCCAGGAACGCCTGATCCTCCTTGGCGGAGATGTAGTCGGCGTTTTCCGACAGGTCGCCCTGGCGAACGGCGTGGTGGAGGCGTTCGGCCATCGCCTTGCGTCGGGGGCCGGTCAGCTCCTTCAACTCGTCGCGCAACTTGCCGGCGCCTTCCGGCGTCAGAAAGAGCTTCTTGTCATCCATCCGTCCCTCACCGGTCACGGCTGGATGCCGGGGTCGAACAGCTTGGCGTGCTCCTGCAGGGCGAAGCGGTCGGTCATTCCGGCGACGTAGTCGCAGACGGTGCGAAAGCGCGACTCCGCGTCCGGCATCGCCGCCAGACTCTCGGGTAGGATCTCCGGATTGCGGGTATAGGCCTGAAACAGGTCCTCCAGAATCGAATCGGCCTTGACTTGCATCCGCACGACGCGGTGGTGCTGGTACATGTTGCGGTAGAGGAAATCCTTGAGCTGCCGGTTGCGGGCGTCCATCTCCTCTGAAAAAGCGGCCACGTTGTAGGACAGGCGCTGCAGTCCGTCGACCGTGTCCATGCCGCTGCGCTCGATCCGCTCGGCCGTCGCCTGCAGCATATCGTTGACTTCCAGACCGATCAGTCGTCGGATAAAGCGGTGGCGGGCCAGCTCGTCGAGCTCGAAGGCGGTCCACCCCAGGCTGGCAGCGACCATCGTCCAGATTCCCAGACCTTCGAGCTGGCGCGGGAAGATGATCGACGAACGTAATCCGTCGTCCAGGTCGTGGGCGGTGTAGGCCAGTTCGTCGGCCACATTAGCCAGCTGGGCCTCCAACGTGCCTCGCTTCTCCGGATCGTACCCGGCGGCGTCGGCGATATCGTATTCCGTTTCGTGCTTGACGATTCCTTCCCGGACCTCCCAGGTCAGGTTCAACCCGGGGAACTCCGGAAAGCGATGCTCGAGTTCGGTCACGATTCGCAGAGATTGGCGGTTGTGATCGAAGCCGCCATGGTCGGCCATCAGGCGTGCCAGGGCCGCCTCGCCGGCGTGGCCGAAAGGCGGATGACCCAGGTCGTGGGCCAGGCAGACCGCCTCCACCAGGTCCTCGTTGGCGCCCAGCGCCCGGGCGAGCGTCCGGCCGATCTGGGCGACCTCCAGAGTGTGGGTCAGCCGAGTGCGGTAGTAATCCCCCTCGTAGTTGACGAAGACCTGGGTTTTGTACTCCAACCGCCGGAAGGCAGTGGTATGCAGGATGCGATCGCGGTCGCGCTGGAAAACGGTGCGCTCGTTCGGCTCGTCTTCCGGGTAGACCCGGCCGCGCGAGTCGCGGCTGCGCGTGCCGTAGGAAGCGAGCGCCTGATCTTCCAGGGCTTCCAGGCGTTGGCGAGTGTGGATGACGTCGATGGCGGCCTTGCGGGGAGTCATCAAAGCGGACCTCGCTGGTAGGAAAGTCTACCGGAGGGGGCGGAGGTCGTCAATCAAGTGGTTCGACGGGGCGGTCCGTTGACTCGGGGAATGCGATGCGCCATAATCGATCGCCGGAGGAGAGGTCGGCATGAGCGCGTTGTTCCCCAGCCAGGCATGGGTCGAAGCTCTCGTGCGCGTCCTCAACAACGACGCCCGCTATGGCGAGATCGCCCGCAACTGGGAGGGCGACCTCCTGTTCGTCATCAAGACGGACGGAGGCGCGGCGGAGACCTCCGAAACGCGCCCGACCCATGTCTACCTCGATTTGTGGCACGGCAAGTGTCGATCGGGGCGCTATCTTCCGCCGGGCGTTGCGGACCTGCCCAAACCGGCCTTTACCCTGACCGCCGGCTTCACCCACTTCGCCGCTGTCCTGGGCGGAAGCCTGGATCCGATGCAGGCCATGCTCACCCGCCGGTTGCAGGTTTCGGGGAACATGGCCTACATCCTTCGGAACGTCCCCGTCGTCCTGGACTTCGTCCGCTGTTGCCGGTTGGCGGCTGGCGCCGAATATCCTTCTGCGGAAAAACGGTGACCGCCGTCCAACCCCCTCCCCTGACTCCTCCCCCTGCGCCCGGGTGGGCTCGCGTCGCAAGCTTCCTAGGGAGGTCCTGCGCGCCATGCAAGCCTTGCTGATGTGCGGCTCGGTGCCCGATCCGCACGACCCTCTTTACCCGGAGACGCGGGGCCGCCCCAAAGCGCTGCTCGATGTCGCCGGGAAACCGATGGCGCAGTGGGTCCTGGATGCGTTGACCGGCGCGCCCAGCGTGGAAGGCGTGATCCTCATCGGCGTGGGCCCGGAGAGCGGCCTGACGACGTCCAAACCAGTCGCTTACCTGGCGGATCAGGGCGGCGCCGTGCCCAACGCGCTGGCGGGGGTGCGGCAGGCTTTGAAGCTGGATGCAAAGACGACCCATGTTTTGTTGACTTCGTGTGACGTCCCGGCGGTCACGGCCGAGATGATCGAATGGCGCGTCGGCGTTGGAAAGAGAGCCGCCGCCGACTTCGATTATCTGGCGATCGAGCGCCAAGTGATGGAGGCCCGCTTCCCCGGATCGCGGCGTACGTACACTCCCCTGCGCGGGACGCAGGTCTGCGGCGGCGACATCAACATGGCGCACGTCCGCCTGGCCGAGAACGAAGCCTTGGTCGAGCGGCTGGCGGCGGCTCGCAAGAGCCCGCTGCGCACGGCGTCGCTGATCGGGTGGAACGTGCTGCTGCTATTCCTCTTACGTCAGCTCACCATCGAGCGCGGCGAGGAGCTCGTCAGCCGCAACCTGGGCATCCGCACGCGCTTCCATATGTGTCCCTACGCCGAGCTCGGCATGGATATCGACAAGCCGCACCAGTTGGAGATCCTGCGGGCGGACCTGGGGCGGCGCGGCGCCGCCGGGGCGTAATGCAGCGTCTACTCGCCGTCGATAAACGCTGGACGGAAGCCCTGCGCCTGCAATCCGCGCAGCGCGGGCTGCGCACCGCCGCGGCGATCCTGGCCCATTCCGGCGATTCGTGGTTCTGGGGCGCCGGGCTGGCGCTGCTCATCTGGCGCGGCGATGCCGACCAGCGCATGTGGGCGCTCCAGCTGCTGCTGGCGATCGCCGGACTGGCGGCTTTCGTCCTGGCGATCAAGTTCATCTTCCGCCGTCGGCGCCCGCAAGGCGAGTGGGGATCGATCTACCGGATGACCGACCCGCATTCCTTCCCCTCCGGGCATGCCGCGCGGGCCTTCCTGATCGCCGCCCTGGCCGTGGCCTGGGGACCCTCATGGCTGGTGCTCCTCATCGTGCTTTGGGCGCCGCTGGTGGCCTTGGCGCGAGTGGCGATGGGGCTGCATTACCTATCTGATATTGTGGGTGGCGCGCTGCTTGGCTTGGCGGCGGCTGCCATCTGCTTGTACGTCCTGGCGCTGTAGCATCCTCGAAGCCGATCGGCAGGGTGTTACCCGGATCGCCCCCTGCCCTGCGCGCTTCGGGGATTCCTCGGTCGGGCCTCGGAGAGCCTGTCCTTCGCGAAGCCAAAGGCATGGGCCCTCCCTCGGAATCACACATACTGGATTCTCGCCGCGAGCAGGTGTTGTTCCGAACGCTTGGTTGGCTTAGCCGCACATGCGTCCTGGTGAAAGCCCCGAAGGGGCGCCCTCACATGTGTCATTCCGAGCGCCCAAAGGGCGCGAGGAATCCCCAGTGCCATCCAACGTAGGTCAACCTGCAGGGCCGAAGTGCCCGACGCCGGACGCTTGAAACCCTAGGGGACTTGCCAATCGCGGCCGAGCACGACGGCGATATCCACCGGTGCGTCGGGTGTGCTCTGGTTCAAGATCTGGCTTTCTTCCAGCCCTAGCAGCGAGGCCAGGTACCTGACCGTGTACGGGAAGCGGTCGCGGTAGACGATTACCCGCGAAATCTCATAGTCGAGACGGTCGGCATTGCCGACCTCGTCAACCTGCAGGCCTTGATCGGTCAGGTAGTCGGACGTCTGGGTCGCCAGCCCCTCGATGCCGGATCCGTTGCGGACTGCCAGGCGGGCGCCTTCCTGCCGCGCCCCTTCAGCCGGATCTTCCGCCTCGACCGACGGGCCGACGGCGCTGGTCAGCGTGAAGATCTCATCCCGCAGCTGGCGGATGCGGTCCGGGACCGGCTTCAACACCTGGGCCCCGTCCGGCAGCGTCTGCAAGATGACCATCTCCGGCGGCGCAATCACGCCGCGCTGGATCGATTTCTTGTCGATCTGGGACGCCAGCAGCAGGATCGACACCATCTGGTCGAAGGACAGGTTGGTGCGAACGCCCTCGGACAACTCCTGGTACAGGGCGGGGGCGCGCGTGATCAGGGTCGGGATCATGTTGAGTTCCATGATCTGGCTCCGCACCGACAGCACGACCTGCTGCTGACGCTGCGCCCGGTCGAAGTCCCCGCCTTCCGTCTTACGCGCCCGGGCGTAGGCGAGCGTCTCGGGGCCGTCGAGCAGGTAGGCCTTGGCCTCCAGCCAGCGGCTCTGCCGCCCGAGGGGCGAGATCTTGACCCGCTCGGGCACCAGGATCTCGATCCCGCCGATCTCGTCGATCATCCGCTCGAATGCCGAGAACTCGATGACGGCGTAGAAGTCCACCGGCACGCCGAGGACGTTCTCGACGGTCTTCATCGCCAACTCCGGCCCGCCGCCGGGCAGGTTGTAGCTCTCGCCCAGGAAGTAGGCCGTGTTGATGCGGTTGTGCTCGAAGCCCGGGATCTCGACCCACAAGTCGCGCGGGATGGACAGCATCCCGGCCGTGCGCGCTACCGGATCGAGCGTGACCAGCATCATCGAATCGGTGCGAGGGGCGCCGGCACCCGACTCCCAGTCGCGGTAGTCGAGGCCCATCACCAGGACGGTGATGCGATCACTGCCATTCCAGGGAACGGCGGTGGCTTCGGCCGCCACCGGAACGGCCGTCTGGCCTGGGGCGGCGGTTGGAATCGATCCGCTGAACTCGAAAGGCGTGGGGCCGGTCCCGGTCCAGGCCGCCGCCAGGTCGCGCACGGCGCGGTAGACCAGAACTCCAGAGAGCAGCGCGCCGACGGTGAAGGCCGCCGCCAGGCCCCACACCGCCCAACGGGGAATGGTTCCGCGCGGACGCGCCGCGTGTTGAGTTGTCACGGGCATGGCTTCAGCGGCCTCAAAGCGGCGGATTATATCACGCCGGTTTCTCGCCGCCGGCGATCTGCGCCCACGTCTCGAGCAGCAGCGACAACTCGTGCTCACGCTGCGCGTATTCGATCCCGAGCGCCGTCACCCTGTCGACGTCGCCGCGCGCCTGGTCCAGCTCATGCACCAGAGTCTTGAGGTTCTGCTCGATCTTCTCGATGCGCGCTTCCAGCGCCGCCTGCTCTCTCGCCCGCCGGCCGTCGCTGCCGGACGACGGCTTCGCCCCAGAGGGCCTGCGCTTCGCATCCACGACCGACCGGCGCGCCTCTTTGGCGGCGAGGTACTCGTCCAACGAGCCGCGGAACACTTCCAGGGCGCCCTCGTTGGGCGAGATGATCCACACCTGCGTTGCCAACGCCCGCGCCAGGTAGCGGTCGTGCGTCGCCAGCAGGATCGTTTCCGGATAGCCGGCCAGCGTCTCCTGCAGTGCCTCCTGCGCCGGCAGATCCAGATTGTTCGTCGGTTCATCGAGCATCAGCAGGTTGGCGCCGGCCAGACCCAGCCGCGCCAAGGCCAGGCGCCGCCGTTCGCCACCGCTGAGCTGCTCGACGGTCTTCTCGGCGTCGTCCGCCAAACCGTAGCGCGCCAGCCAGCTCCGGGCAGCGGGCTCCTTCAGGTCGCCCGCCTCCAGCAGGCAAGCGAGCACGCCATCGGTCGCACGCAGCTCAGCCTCCGTCTGTGAAAGGTAGCCCGGGCGGACGGCTGGACCGAGGTGTACCGCGCCCGACAACGGTTCTGACTCCCCCAGCACTGTCCGCAGCAGGCTGGTCTTGCCCGCGCCGTTCGGCCCAAGGACGGCAACGCATTCCCCGCGCAGTAATGAAAGATCCGGGACGGAGAACAGCGGCGAGCCTCCGGCCGGATGGGCGACGACCAACGCGCTTGTCTCGAGGACCCTCTCGCCGGCGCGCAAGCTCCCCTCCAGGCGAAGGCGCAGGCGAGCCGCCTCGACCGGTCGATCCAGCGCCTCGTCCTGCAGCCATCGCTCGAGACGCTTGCGCCGTCCCTTGGCCTGGCGCGTGTTCTGGCCGGCGATGTTACGGCGGATGTAGTCCTGTTCCCGTTCTAGGTGTTCCTGTTGTGCCTGATAGCGGCGCGCATGCTCCAATCGACGCTCGGTGCTTTGTCGGAGATAGGCCGAGTAGTTCCCGGGGTAAACCGAGAGGCCTTGGGAGGTGAGCTCCCAGACCGTCCCGGCCACTCGGTCGAGGAAGGTTCGGTCGTGAGAAACGACCAGGGCGGCGCCCGGCCAGTCGCGCAACCAGGCCTCGAGCCATTCGATGGCGTCGAGGTCGAGGTGATTGGTCGGCTCATCGAGCAGGAGCAGTCCCGGGTCTTCCAGCAGCATCCGGGCCAGCGCCAGCCGGGTGCGCTCGCCGCCCGAGAGTTCCGTCACCGGCCGATCCCACAACGACGGTTCCAGCCCTAGACCGCGCAGCACTTGCCGCGTCCGTCCGGCGTAGGCATAGCCGCCTTCGCGCTCGAAAGCTTCTTGCAGAGGACCGTACGTTCCCAGGGCCTCTTCCGTCTGGCGCGGATCGGCCATGGCCGCCTCCAGGCGGGCGAGCTCGCTTTCTTTGCGTTGCAGGTCGGCGAAGGCTTGCAGGCCATGTTCCCACACCGTCAGCGTCGCGACGTCGGCCGGACTCGCTCCGCCGTCCTGCGGCAGATAACCAATGCGCAGGCCGCGCGCCCGCTGGATTCGCCCGCCGTCGGGCCGCTCTTCTCCGGCCAACACGGCCAGCAGGGTCGACTTGCCGACGCCGTTGGCCCCCACCAGCGCGGTGCGGCTTTGGTGCGCCAGCGCCAGACTGACGCCGTGCAGCACGTCCTGCGCGCCGTAGCTCTTGGTCAAATCGGTCGCCGCCAGCAGAGACATCGGATCCTCGGGCGCATTATAGCGAGCGACGCGCGGCAGGATCGCGGCGCGGCGCGTCGGCTGGACTATAATGCCCAGCACCGCCCGGATCGCCTCCACGCGTGTCTGGTTCATCCTTCGCCCCCTATCGCAGCCTGATGGTCGCCGCGGCGCTGCT